>AACY020298954.1_pt1 | contig 10556 bp, 9 predicted proteins | sample 267378 | NCBI WGS metagenome assembly AACY02 (sample SAMN02954345, study PRJNA13694) | marine metagenome | biome: aquatic; feature: ocean; material: water; isolation source: isolated as part of a large dataset composed predominantly from surface... | reverse complement strand
CGGTGGCCTATTTGGAAAATCACGGGGTGCAGGTGGAATTGTTTGCTTCGGTGGAAAAGGGCTTAAGCGCCTTGGAAAAAGGCGATTTGGAGGTGTTCGTATTTGACCGACCGGCTCTGCGCTTTTACCTGCAGCAGGGCGACTTTGAGGGATTGGTACTGGACCAACAGGACTTGAAAGTAGATTACTATAGCTTTGCCTACCCTAAAAACAGCCCCCTGCGTGAAGAGCTGGATCCCCTGATTGTGAGTGCCCTTAAGAGCGACAGTTGGAACTTTCTGCTGCGCAGGGCCAACGCCCGGGAATAAATTCTCCGGATCCGCGCCTTAACGCCAATACAATTTGTGGCTATACCAGGCGCCCTGACGGTCTTTTGCTTTGAGCAGATACATGCCTTCAGACAAGTTGTTGAGCATAACCTCCTGGTGGGCTTCCCTGGTTTTGATTGAGTGGAGGATTCGACCTTGCCAGTCTAAAATTTCCACTTTCACCAGTTCGACCTCCGTGTCGGTCCAACGCAGGTGCTGGCCCTGCTGGTAAAAACCAAGCGCCTCGGGTTGGAGTGCTTCGGTAAGGCCAATGCCCACCTCTCCCAGCCAGAGATAGAAGCGATTCTGCAGATCTTGACCAGCAGCCACCGGAAAGGTGTAGTCGCCTTGGCGCAAATCAACGAAGCGGTTCAAGGTGGCGTCTTCCAGCAAAACTTCATATTGCGGGGGCCAGGCACTCAGTGAATCCAGACCGATGCGCAGGGTACCGTTCAAAGTGGTTTCCAAACCCAGGGATACGCTGTCTTTGGACAAAGGTGGCCGGCCCTGAATGCCCAGATCCAGCCCTGCTGCCCGGGAGTAAAAGCTCAAATCGGGATTGCCCTTGTTCTTGCGGGCGTCGTAAAGGCGGTTGTAGCCCAAGCTGGCGGCGGGAACGAAGCCAATTAAAATCTGTTGGAAAGCCCCCTGGGGGTGGGTTAAGCTGAGCCAAAGTCTTTGTCGGTTCTGAGCACCCTTGAAAAACTGCTGGTTGTTGCCGGTAACTCTTTGGCCGTTGTTGAAATTAATGGCCGCGGGGGCTTGGTTGTCGGCTTGAACGAAAAAGCCCTGAGCCGAACCGATGTAGTCATCCGGGGCTTCTTCGCCGTTGCCGGAAGTACCACCCAGCAAGTTCCAAATGGCATAATCAGCGGTGCCGGGTTGGGGTGCATTGGTATGGTTTAAAAAGTACAGGGCCCCGGACAGGTTGGGATTGTCGTTTAGAAAAGCCGCGCTGGAGATGGCGCTGGGATAGGGGTTGCCGATTAGAGCATATTCGTTTGCGGCCCAGTTGAGACCGATGCTCAGCTCGCCGTTATGAACGGTGCCTGCAAAGGTTCTATCCTCGTTGAAATTCAAGCCCGCGTAGTTCTGGTTAGGCGTAGAGGCATATCCCCGCGCTGCTTCCATGGGGTTGCTGGGATTGGCCACGGTAGCAAAAGCCTGGCTTTGCTCATTGAAGTAAAGAAAGTCTGCCGGGTTGGCATTGCTGAAGACGCCAGCCAGGGTAGCCTCGGCCACGGGAGCACTCCAGAAGTTGAAGCGTTGCCGATCGATGATATTGCCCGTATTGCGGGTGAGGTGATAAGTGCCATTGCCACGGTTTTCCGGACTGCTTTCCCTTTGCACCAGGGCGGCCTGATCCTGAATGTAGAGATCGCCATCGTTGTCGATGCGTCCGGCCAGGTCGTAGCTGTATCCTGAATTGATGGTCACCTGGGCACCCGCTTCAATGCTTAGGGTTCCTTGTTCGTTGGGCAGCGTCCAATCGGAGTTGCCCTGGAGCTGGTGTCCGCTCTGCACGATAAAGCGGTCTGGAGTGCTGAAGTCGGGTGGGGCGCTGCCACTGCCGTCGCGGGCGCTGTTCCAGTTGTTCAATTGGCTGGGATCACAACCGGTGGAGCAAGCGGCCAGCGTGTAGTAGCTCCCAATTTGCCCGGTCACGATCAGGCTGAAAATCTGGTCGCTGTTTAGGTTGCCTTCGTGCTCGAGGGTCAGCGTATATTGTTGGCCGGCAACCGGGTTGGCTATGTAGATTTGCTCGACGTTGTCCACGTCATTATCGCCGGTAGTGGCGTTCGCGCTGGGATTGGCCCGATCTAAAACATAGGGCAAATAGGTAGTGGAGCCATCGCTAAGACGAAGGTCCAGGTCGTGGATCAGTACCGGATTGCGGTCGTTTAGAGCGTCGTTGTCTGGTGCAGCCGGATCAGCATAGCACAGGGTAATCCGCAGGGGTTCGTTGCCCTTGGCGGTGAAACTCCACTGCCGGCTGCCGCCATTGGTAAGGGTACCCTCCCGGATGATGCCGTTATTGTCTGCGTCGGCGCTTATCACCTCGGCCGCGGCGCTGGTGCTGAGCAATCCCCAACCAAATCGATAATCCGGACCGACCGAATTGCCGCATTCCCGGGCGGTATGGATGGCCAGGGCTTTGAGGGTGGAGGAGCGCATGGACTGGTTGGCATGGGTTTCCTGATAGTGTTGTTGAAGCAAAATAAGGGAGCCGGCCACATTTGGGGCCGACATGGAAGTGCCATTGAAGGATTCATAATGCCTGTTCCATCCCGCCCAAGAAGACAGCACGCCTACCCCGTTGCCCACCAGATCTGGTTTAATGCGCCCGTCGTCGGTGGGACCCCAGCCACTAAAGGAACTCATGCTTACTGAGCCCGCTCCGCTGTAATTGAGCACGTCATTTACCGCCCCTACGGTGAGGATGTTTTTCGCATTGCCCGACCAGGTGATGGACTCGTAGCCATCGCTTCCTCCATCGTCTTCTGGAGAACGCAAGCTGTCGTTGCTGTCATAGGTTACGGGATTAGCAGGGCTGCCAAATGAAGGATATACATAATCAAAAGGACTGGTAGAAGAATTATTGCGGTCGTTGCCTGCCGATTTGACGATGAGATAGAAAGGTGCGTTTACGGCAATATTGTCCCAATCGTCGGCGTCACCAGCATAGACCCCAAAGCCTTCGTCCTCCCGGTGGCTATAAGCAGTCCAACCCCACCAGTCTGAACCATTCCAGCCGGTAATCCAACCATAGGAGTGATTGGATACCAGCAAACCTTGGGCCGCAGCAGTTGCCATTTCGCTGTTGTCGTTTGTCCAATCGTGGGCCCATAAAGTGGCCTGGGGGGCCATGCCTTTCGCCGCCGCATTGGGCGTGCCATCACCAATTAAAGTGCCGGCCACGTGGGTGGCGTGATCACTCAAACGGGTAGCCCCGTCTACTTGTACTACCCGCGGACTGAGGAGTTCGTGACTGGCACGAACCGCCCCGCCATCCCACTCGCCTACAATCATATTTTGACCCTCCAAATTAAGGCCGGCCCCGCCCCCGTTGTGCACTAGATCGGTTTGGGTGCTTATGGCCGCATCGGCGTTTTGGCTAATCAGATAGAGCGGTCTGCCGTAAGGTGTGAGGCCATCCAACTCGATTAGAGAACCATTGGAAAGGGTATCGCGGGTGGGCCAGCCTTTTTCTGCCGCCAATTGCCAGGCCTCCGCCCGAAGAGCGCTGTCGCGAAGAGCAAAAAAACGGGCCATTTCCTGCAAACGCTGGGTATCGGTGCGGGCCAAAATGTACTTTCTGGCTTTGGCATTCTGGCCAATAGCCAGCTGGGAAGAAAACAAAAGGAAAAGGCTCAACCAGGAGAAAATCGCTCTGCACATCCTAAGGGCATTTGCAAACAAAAATAAGGAACCCAAACGATGTGCTCACATTTTTAGACTTTTAAATTAACTCAGCCGGTTCTTCCGGGCCCTTAGCGGCCTAATATGCTCGGGGCGATAAGCCTTAATGGGGCAAGTACCTTCTCAACAAACCGTAAACCCAGGTGCCGAGCAAGCCTCCCAAAATCACGATAACGATAGGGGCATAACCGTAGCCGAGCAAAACGAACATTGGTCCAGGACAAGCGCCCACCAAAGCCCAGCCCAGGCCAAAGAGAATGCCCCCCAGGAGATAGCGGGGAATGGTTTTGGCCTTAGCCGGCAAGGCAATGGGTTCACCATAGGTGTCCTTTAGCTGGCGGCGTTTTACCCATTGTACGCCAAGAGCGCCAAGGGCCACGGCCGAGCCAATGACTCCGTACATGTGAAAGGAATCAAAGTGGAACATTTCAAAAATGCGGTACCAGGAAATGATCTGCGCTTTGGCCATCACAATGCCAAAGAGCAATCCCGCCAATACGTATTTGAGGTATTTCATAACTGGCTTATTAAGGTTTGAGCAAATAGGGGAAGATCCCGTGCACCATGGCCAATCCCCCCAGGAAAAATCCCACCACGGCCAGCAAAGAGGGCCACTGCAAGTTGCTGAGACCAGAAATGGCGTGGCCGGAGGTGCATCCCCCTGCGTAGCGCGCTCCAAAGCCAACCAAAAAGCCACCCCCCAGCAGAATGGCCCAGCCGGACCAGGTAGTGAGTGCTTGCATGCCAAACAGCGCTTCGGGAAGATAGCTATTCACTGCGGGGCCTACCCCCAGATCGCGCAAAGCCAAACGGGTATCTTCGGCCAAGGGCACCGAGTCCACGGGGGTAATTTGCGCCACCAGCAATCCCCCTAAAACGGCACCGAGTAAAAAGAGTAAATTCCATTTCTGACTGCGCCAATCGAAGGCAAAAAACTCACAACTTTTGCCCGCGCCAAAGGCGGCGCACATCGAACGAAAATTTGATGAAAAGCCAAAACTCTTGCCGAAGAGCAACAGACTTAGCATCACCAAAGCAATTGCCGGCCCGGCCACATACCAGGGCCAGGGGGCATAAATCCAATTTTCCATACCGTCGTTTCTCTTGTGTGAATCACAAAATTGAAACGGCAGCGCAAAGTGTGATGTAACTTCAGTTACATTTCAATGTTTATACACTGGCCCTGATGCAAGTAGCTAGGCCAGGCTGGCAACGCATTTCAGCTCGATGGCTATTGGGGTAGGCAGGGCCTGAATGGCCACCGTGGTGCGGCAAGGCTTGGGATCCACTTCCGCAAAGTACTCCGCATAAATGCGGTTGAAGGCTTGAAAGTCCCTTTTCATGTCCACCAAAAAAACCTGCACATCCACCAGCAAATCCCAGCGGCTGCCGTGGGCTTCCAAAATGCTCTTTACGTTTTGAAAGACCGAGTGCACCTGAGCCTCAAAATCAAAGGATTGGAAATTGCCGTTGTGGTCCAGGCTCAGGCCTGGCACCCCTGAATCGTGCGCATCACTGCCGGGAATCCGCGGCCCTACCCCACTGAGAAACAAGAGCTGGCCTACTTTTCGGGCCAAGGGATAGGCGCCCACCGGCTTTGGAGCATTCGCCATGATTGAAAATTTTGGGGAAGTTATAAAAGGCCTACTAGAATGATATCCCGCCCTGAAAACTAGCGTTGCCTGCGCTCGTAAAGGTAGTTGACCTCATCTCGCGACATCTCCCTTAAGTCTTTGCCACGATAAATGGGCGTCGGCAAAGACTGCTCCGCCACCCACACCTGACTGCCCCGGCTTACCTGCAGGTAGAGCCGATAAAGCTGTGGGTCTGCAGGCGCTTTGAGGTCCAGGCTCACGCCCTCCCCCACATATTCCATGGCCAGAGGATTGCCATAGGAGTCGGTCTTCACCAGATGCCACTCGAACACCAAATCCTGGAGGTCAAAAGCGGCCAATTCCCAACGCTGGGTGTTGAACAGCAGGGCCTCATAAGGAAGCCTTCTCCCTCACGCTTTAGGTAAACCGTCGCTTCCGCGCGATGGTCGGCTGTCTCACTGGGCCGGCAAGCGATCAGAAACTGCACCAAGACGGCAAAGATCAAGGGGATTTTACGCATTGAAACAAAGGTACTGGCGCTGACCTTTTTGGCTTAAACGAAGTTATGTAGAAAAGGACATATTTTTCCACATGGGTTTACTGGAATTCAACGATCGCGGCATTTATTGCCCCAAGGGTGATTTTTACATCGACCCCTGGCGGCCGGTAAAGCGGGCCGTTATCACCCACGCCCATGCCGATCACGCCCGTTGGGGGCATAAGTATTACCTGGCTCACCCCCTGAGCGTTCCCGTTCTGCGCCAGCGCCTGGGGGCCGGTATTAAGGTGCAGGCCCTGGAATACGGAGAAAAAATTAACCTTCTGGGCACCGAAGTTTCTTTGCACCCGGCCGGTCATATTCCCGGTTCCGCTCAGGTGCGGGTGGAATACCAAGGCCAAATATGGGTAGTGAGCGGCGATTACAAACTGGAGGACGACGGCTTGTGCATTCCTTTTGAGCCCGTGCCTTGCCAGCATTTTATTACCGAGTCTACTTTTGGGCTTCCCGTTTACCGTTGGCCAGAACCCCGTGAGGAACTGGCCGCCCTACGGCACTGGTGGGAGAAGAATGCGGTGGAGGGCACGGTTTCGGTGGTGGCCGCCTATGCACTGGGGAAAGCCCAGCGGGTGCTTCAATCATTGGAAGATGGCCCAGGAGACATTTGGACCCACGGCGCCACAGAGAATGTCAACGCGGTGTTGCGGGACGCCGGACTTACCCTGCCGGAAACCCGACGGGTAGAGCGGGAACACGGCAAAAAAGACCTCCAAGGAGGACTGGTGCTCTGCCCGCCGAGTGCCTTGGGCAGCACCTGGCTCCGGCGATTTCAGCCTTATCGTACCGCTTTCTGCTCGGGTTGGATGGCTTTGCGGGGGGCGAGGCGGCGGCGAGCCGCCGATCGGGGTTTTGTGATCTCAGATCATGCCGATTGGCCCGGTCTCAATTTGGCCGTGGAAGCCACCGGAGCAGAAAACGTATACGTTACCCACGGTTATACCGAGCTCTTTGCCCGCTGGCTTAGAGAGGAAAAAGGCCTAAATGCCTTCCCGGTTGAGACCCTTTACGAAGGCGAAACGGTAGAAGGCGATGTTTAGGTGGCCTTGGGCACAAAAGCCAGTTTGTCGCCTTTGTTCAGATCCGGCAAATCGCGCGCGATGAGCCGCATATCCCCATTTTCGGGGATAAGGTACATAGGGATGATGCCGGTTTGAAATTCTTTGCGCAATTTTTCCAGTTCTTCCCGGCTGCCACAAGGGCGCACCTCCATTTGGGGATGGTTGCGAATGGCCTGGGCCAGATTGAGATAATCGGCAGCAGCGCTGAAAAGCACCCGCTCTGGAAATTCCATATCCTTCACTTCCTGCTCCTTTTTGCTGCTCAAGCGGAAAACTGCATCCGCACCGAATTCCTCCTCAAAAAACTGCAGGGCTAAAGCGTTGATCTCCGCTGAGCTGGTGAGGGCCAGCAGGCGCCCAATATTGGTAAGATCCAGCTCCTCAAAAACCGAATCGCTGAGGACGCTTCCCTCATAGGTAGGATAACCGCGCTTTTGGGCTTCCCGCAAATTGGTCTTGGAAGTATCGGCCAAAACCACTTCTACCCCCCGTTCCATCAGAAAGTCGGCCAAAAAGCGGGCGTTTTCATTGGCGCCGGCAATGAGGTAACCCTTGGGCTCGGCTCGCTGCACCTTGAGCCATTTGGCCAGGTATTTGGCGGTAGAGCCTTGCAAAACCACCGTACCCACAATCATTAAGAAGGTGAGAGGTAAAATAAGCTCCGCCTGACGGGCACTGATGGCGGGAGAATCGCCATCGGCCAATTGCAGGGCAAAGAGGGACGCTACTGCCGCAGCCACTATTCCCTTCGGCCCTACCCAGGACATAAAAACTTTTTCCTGCCAATTGAAATTGGCGCCCCAGGTACTGAGCCAGACGCCAATCGGTCGGATTACCAAAACCACTACCGCAAAGAGGATCAGGGCGTCCCAACCCAGTTTTTGAATTTGCTCAATATCGATCCGGCTGGAGAGTAGAATAAAAAGCACCGAAATCAAAATGATGCTCACATCCTCCTTGAAGCTCAAAATGCGCTTGAATTCCTTTACCCGCACGTTGGCCAAAACGATGCCCATAAAGGTAGTTGACATCAGGCCCGCTTCGTGGGCAATGGACTCTGCGAAAATAAAGGCAAAAATAACCAGACCCAGAGCCACCACATTGCGCAAATACTCCGGAATGCGGTGCTTGTCCATAATCCAGCGCATAAAAAATGCGGTGAGAACCCCCACAAATACTCCCGAAGAAACGGTAATGAAGAATTCCTTGAATACTTCCAGGGTATCGGCATTCTGGATGTTACTGGTTTGAATAAACTCATAAACCAGTACCGCAATGAGGGCCCCCAGGGGATCGATGAGGATGCCTTCCCATTTGAGGACGTTGTTGACCTTATTGTTCGGCCGCACGCTGCGTAGGATGGGGGTAACTACGGTTGGCCCGGATACGATGATCAAGGCACCAAACAGAAAAGCCAGGCGATAACCGAGGCCCAGAAAATAATGGGCCGCCAATCCGCCGAGCACCAGGGTTATGATCGGTCCAAAAATCAAGAGGTTGCGCACCACGCGAGCCTGGTGCCGGATCTCTTTGATCTTGAGGGTGAGTCCCCCTTCAAATAAAATCACCCCCACCGAAATGGAAACAAAGGCAAAGAGCAAATCGCCACTGAAAATTTCATCCCCATCCAGCAATTTCTGCCCATCGGCGGTAAGCAAGGATGCCAGCGGGCCAAGGGCCAACCCCACCACAATGAGGGGTAAAATGGCGGGGATTTTAACCTTCCAGGCAATCCATTGGGCCAAAACACTCAATATTAAAATGCTGGCCAATTCTATCATTCCTTCCATAGCTCTGCGGTCGGCCTAAATATCGGAAAAGCACCCGGGTTTGGCAGGGTCGGGTTTAAATCCCGCGAAAGCGGAAAAAGTCCACCGGGTGTGAACCTTTTGGCGCTTTTCTTTCTTTTGCCCCAAAATGAAGCATGAAAATATATACGCGAACCGGCGATAGCGGCCAAACCTCACTCTGGGGGGGGCAAAGGGTAGATAAAGACGACCTGCGCATTGAAGCCTACGGCACGGTAGATGAACTGAATGCCTTTCTCGGACTGCTGCGCGACGAGGCTGGCCCGGGAGAACAGCAAAGCTACTTGCGCCAGGTACAGGAATGCCTCTTCAGCATCGGCGCCCACCTCGCGGCCGGGGATGCCAAAAAGGCCCCCCTTACCCTGGATCTTGACCGGCACATCAGCAATCTGGAAAAGGAAATGGACCAAATGAACGAGGGACTTCCCGCCTTGAAGAATTTCATCCTGCCGGGAGGAGAAAAAACCGCGTCGTTTTGTCATACCGCCCGTACGGTTTGCCGCCGAGCCGAGCGCCGGGTGGTTGGCCTTAACCGCCAAAGCCCGATTGAGGAGAGCATCATCCGCTACCTAAACAGACTAAGCGACTACCTTTTTGTCTTGGCCCGACACTTTACCCAGGTGAAGAAAGGCGAAGAAACCCCCTGGATTCCAGCCAAGTAAGCACATCCATGCCCCCCGAAATTGGCTGTTGCGCGGCTGGCTTAAAAAATTACATTTGCAAACCATTAAAGAGCGGAAGCTATGTACTGGACCTTAGAACTGGCAAGCTACTTGAGCGACGCGCCCTGGCCCGCCACCAAGGACGAGTTGATCGACTTTTCCATCCGCACCGGAGCCCCGCTGGAGGTGGTTGAAAACCTTCAGGCGATGGAAGAAGAAGAGGAAGAAATCTATGAAAGCATAGAGGACATATGGCCGGACTACCCTTCGGAGGAAGATTTCCTTTGGAACGAAGACGAATACTAGGGAAGCTTGCTCATAAGAAACCAATGCCGCCCCCCATGGGCGGCATTTTGTTTTTAAGCCCTCCCGCAGGCACGGCTCTTGCCCTGGCCCGGTAATTGCGGCCTGCCGGGCCTGGCAATTTCCTTAATTTTGCCCCTTACTTCAAAAACCCTACGCCTCTATGGCCAATTTTCTGGAGAAATTATTTGGTTCAAAAAGCGAGCGCGACATCAAGAAATTGATGCCCATTGCCGAAGCCGTAAATGCCGAATATGCCCAATTGCAAGACCTCAGCGACGATGAGTTGAGGGCCGAAACCATTGGCTTTCGCAGCAAGATCCAGGCGGGCATTGAAGAGGAAAAGGAACAAATCGCCCAGCTCAAGGAGGCCAATGAAGCAGAAACGGACATGGAAGCCAAGGAAGGCCGCTACCAGGAAATCGACCGCCTGGAAGAGCGCATGGTGCAAAAAATAGAGGAACTACTCGAAGAGTTGCAGCCGAGGGCCTTTGCGGTGGTTAAAGAAACTGCACGTCGCTTTTCGGAAAATAGCGAAATACGGGTTAAGGCTACTGAATTTGACCGGGAATTGGCGGCCCGACACGACGGCTTGCGGATCGAAGGAGAGGAAGCCATCTGGAAAAACAGCTGGACCGCAGCGGGAAGTACCATTACCTGGAATATGGTGCATTACGACGTGCAGCTTATCGGTGGAGCCATCCTGCACAAAGGTTCCATTGCCGAGATGGCCACCGGGGAAGGCAAGACCCTGGTATCAACTTTACCCCTTTACCTCAATGCCCTGGCGGGTCGCGGGGTGCACCTGGTAACGGTAAACGACTACCTGGCCCGACGGGACGC
>AACY020292608.1_pt1 | contig 10559 bp, 8 predicted proteins | sample 267378 | NCBI WGS metagenome assembly AACY02 (sample SAMN02954345, study PRJNA13694) | marine metagenome | biome: aquatic; feature: ocean; material: water; isolation source: isolated as part of a large dataset composed predominantly from surface... | reverse complement strand
GACAGTCAGTACCATCAGTTTTACGGCAGCACCCTCAAAATTCAAACCCGTCACAATTATTACGGCAAAGGCGATTACGAGTACCTGGACAAAGACGGCACTCCCTGGCCCATCTTCTTTAAGGAAATTAAGGCCGATACCGGCACCACGGTGGGTTTTGCCCAGCTAAGCAAGGCCGACGCCTTTTATATGAGTCCCTATTTTGCCTATCACGGCAACGTGTACCTCCGGGCCAACCGCAAACTTCTCGATTTTAGGGGCTACACCCACATCGAAACCGATTGTCCTTCCATTAGCACCAATTGGTTTCAATTTCACAGCTTGATTGATCCCGCCAATATCCTCATCGAGTTGCCCGAAATAGATCCCGAAGACAAGACCAAAACCCTGGCCAACGGGGTCTTCCTGGCCGCCGACACCATCAGTGGCTATGCCGCTTTCTTATCTTCGGAAGTGTCGCCCGCCGACCGGCAAATGTTCTTTGCCAATGGGGTGCTCTTTTACGATGAAGCCAATAGCAGCTATACCGTTACTACCCGGGAGCGGGCCGAAGACGATCAGGTTGCCGCCAATATTCTGCGCTTCCGCGATGTGGACTGCACCATGCAGGGCGAAGGCGAAATGAGTCTGGGTGAACGCAACAGTCAAATGCAAATCCGGGCCTATGGGGCCATCGATTACGACCTCCAAACCGACGATATGCTCCTGGACATCAGTTTGGTAATTGACTTTCCCTTTAGCGAGGCCCTGCAGGAGAGAATGGCCGAATTGATCCTGACCTACGGCAAGGGCAATGGCCTGGACTTAACCACTCCCCCCTTTGCTACCGCCAGCCGGTTTATGCTTTCGCCTAAGGACCGCAAAGAACTGTACCAGGAAATCGAGGATTATGGGGCGCCGGCCGAATTCCCCAAGGACCTGCGTTCCACCTTGTTTTTGGGTCAAATGCAATTGGTTTGGACTCCAGAAGCCATTTCCTTTATGAATCAAGGGCAGGTTGGCCTGAGCAGTTTGGGCAAAGAATTGGTAAACACCCAATTAAAGGGAACCTTTGAACTACAAAGGGCCCGGGGCGGAGATGAGTGGTACCTCTTGGTGGACGTGGACATCAGCACTTACCTCTTTTTTGAGTACCGCCGGGGGCGCCTGGGCATCTACAGCAACGACGAAACCCTGATGACCATTCTAAAGGAACTGGACCTCAAGGAGCGGCGCAACGAGGAAAAAGGCATGAGCCCCTTTACCTATATGTTCAGCACCGAAGGCAAAATGAACCGGTTTATACGCCGCTACGAAATGTTCAACGAGTAGAGCCCTCAGTTGATGGAGCCCAACACCCGCTGCATAAAGCCATTGAGGGCTTCTTTTTGAGGCGTACCGCCTTTAATCTCTTTTTGCACTTCCAGGGCTCCGTAAAAATTGGATATCAACTCTCCGATAACCTCCAATTCTTCGTCCTTTATTCCTTTTGCATCGGCCATTGACTCTAGCAGTTCAATGGCTTCGTGCACCCAGTCTTCGTCGTTTTGGGCAATAAATTCAAGGGTGCGTTTGATCAGTGGTAGGCGCATAGACCGTGGTTTTTATTTACAGCGTAAATGTAAAATAAACTTAAGCTATGTGATTTTATTTATGATAATCAATAATTATTAACACATAGGTCTCAGGCAGCTGCTCTCAATCTCAAGCCTTCAATCAGAAGCCCGAGGCGGGGATTGGAGGGCCGGTAGTAGTTCAAAAATCAAGGAACCAAAGCGCGGTTGAGGAAATCAACCAGCGCTTTGGCGACCCCGTATTTTTCCAGTAATTGGTCGCTTAAACCTTCGCTTTGCAATTCGCTATCGCTAAGGGAGTGGTGGGTATAGAATCCTTTCATTTTGAGGTAGGGCAGGGCAGGGCTTTCGGCGCTGAAGCCCTGGGGCGGGCGACTGAGTTTTTGCGGGGCCAGCACCCCATGGCTAAAAACCTGAAGGAAAGAGGGTTCGGCTAATATTCTTTCCCACTCGGGGAGATGATCTTCGATTTCGTAGCGCAGCTTTTTCAGGTCTGGATTGGGTGGCATATAAACCCCTCCGCCCATAAAGGAGTCTCCGGGCTTGACCTGGAGATAGTAACCGGCACTGGATGACTTTTTGCCCCCGGGATTGATAAAGGCAAAAAAATTGGCTTTGTAGGGCGTTTTGTCGGCTGAAAACCGGATGTCCCGATTGATGCGCATTACGCATTTTTTAGCGTCCAGCTGAGCGGCCTGAATGGCAGGGTCGAGCAGGGAAAGCCCGTTGATCAACTCCTGAGTAAGGAATAGAAAATTGGCACGGGCGGCTTGGTATTCCTTGCGATGGGCGTCAAACCAATCTTTGTGGTTGTTGGCCTGCAAATCGGCCAGGAAACGGAGGGTATCGGCATGTATCATTGCCTCTAAGATAGCTTTTTTGTTTGCCGCTGTCTAAGCCCTCATTTTCCAATAGATTTGAGGCGATGAAGTTTTGGAATAGACCTTATGGGGTGGACCGTCCCCCGGCTTACCGGGTTTTGCAGGCCTTGGCATTCGGTCTTTTTGTATGGCTTTTCCTCTGGTTTTTTGCCCCTTTTGGCCTCAATCAGTAGGGTGAGGCCTTGCCGCGCCTTAGTTTGGGGTTTGGTTACCAGTGGGCTGATGCTGTTCCTCAATGTTTTGGTTCCGGCTTTGCGTCCCCGCTGGTTTTGGGGCGAGCATTGGACCACCGGTAAGGAGACTTTTTGGGTGGTGTTGAATGTGTCCCTGATTGGGCTGGGCAATGTGATTTACTTCGCCCAATGGCGAAACGTATCCCTGAATTGGGGCTTTGTGCTTTGGTTTCAATTGGTAACCTGGGCGGTGGCTGCCTTTCCCATTGTTTTGCTGGTGTTGCGGCGGGAGAGCCGGCAACGTGCCCATTACCAAAAGCGTTCTGCTGCTTTGGCCGCACGACCGGCCCAGGCGGGAAGTAGGGAGTCCCATCTGCACTTTCCGAGCCAGAACAAGGGGGAGAAGCTCAGTATTGCGGACCCTGAATTTCGCTTTGCCCGCAGTGCCGATAACTATCTGGAGATTTATTACCGAAAAGAGGTAGGCTTTGAAAAAGCGCTTCTGCGGAACAACCTCAAGCAGCTAAGCCTCCACTTTGCCGCAGAACCCGAATTGTTTCGTTGCCACAAGACAAGAGTTATCTGGTCAATTTGAGCGCGGTAAAGTCCATCAGCGGGAATGCCCAGGGCTTTCGGCTCCACTTCGAGGCGCCCCTGGATTCGGTACCCGTATCGCGCCAGCACAATGCCTTTATCCGCCAGCGGTTCGGCTAGCTTTACCGTTTCTCCCTAAGCTTTGCCATAGGTCCCTAATTTCTGAGCGCCAAGGTTTTGCAGACTACTTTCGGAGTCCAATTCAAATGCACTTGCCATGCTTGTAATGCACATTATTGCCGGATACCTGGCCCTGTCCAGTGGTTTGGTGACCATAATTAGCCGCAAAGGAAGTAAGATCCACCGGCGGACTGGACGGGTCTTTTTTTACAGTATGCTGGGGGTGGGAACGAGCGGTTTCTACTTGTCGATCCAAAGCCATAATTTGTTCCTGTTGCTGATCATCGCCTTTGTGAGCTATCTGAACCTCAACGGTTTTTTGGCGGTCCGACACCAAAATTTACCCCTGAGTTGGTACCGTCCCCTCTTATTTTTAATGGGTCTGTTTACGGCCTTTTTTATGTTGAAAAGTGGAAATCCCATTCTGATAAGTTTTGGCTTGATTCAAAGCTGGCTGCTGCTTCAAGACCTCCAAATGGCCTGGCGCGTGCGGCGGGGGCGGAGTATTCCTCGGCCCTTGGCGCTGATACGGCACATCGAGCAGATGACCGGTGCGTATATCGGCACCTTCACCGCATTTTTGGTGGTAAACATCGAGCAGGCCCAGGGCATTCCCCCTTATTTGATTTGGCTGGGGCCCACTTTTGTCTTTACTCCTTTTCTGGTTTACTGGATCCGCAAAATGCGCGTGAAGCTAAAACCTGGGCTTCTTCCCCTGCTGCTTCTATTCCTTCTGGCAGGAAATCTTTGGGCTCAGCCCTACGCAGAAAAGCAAAGCCGGCATCGCTTTGCCCAGAGCTACTTCGGGGTATTTGGAGACCTTCAAAACCGGAACGAGGCCCAAAGGCTGGGCCTAAGCATTGGCGGATTGCATTTTTGGGGACACGCTGACTTTTGTCTCGATATACCTCTATACCGCAGCAATAGCCAGGCTTTACAGCCCCAGATTGCTACCCAGTTTAAATACTATCCCTGGGCCATCCGCCACGAGTCACTCCGTCCGTATTTGGGTTTGGCTTGGCAGCCCACGCGCTTGCAGGAAGGGGAGGGGCCGCGCTTACTGCAGCATCGCTTTCCGCTATTGGCGGGATTTACGTATCAGAGAGGCGCCTGGCTCTTTGAATTGAACGGTGCCTGGCAAAATGGGCCAGGCTGGGATTATCCGGTAGCACCGGATCAATTGGAAGTTCGGCGCAGGCAGGCCCTGTTGATCGGCCTGGGAGTGAAGTACAGTTTTGATTTTACGCTTTCCGCGGAGCCGGACTGGGAAAGCGGCAGAACGGCCACTTACACCGATACCCTGGCCGCTCTGGGCCGCTTAAACAGTTGGACCGTGGGCCTGGGCCTTTCCTCCGCCTTTTTTATGAGGTCTTACCCTGCCGCTCCCCATCAATTGCACCTTGCCGACCCGGAGCGGAGTAGCCTCTTGCCCGATTTTGCTTTGGGTCGCTACTGGCATCGTCCGGATTTGCAAGTGCAAGTGGCCTACCGCCCCTTCAACAGCGAACGAAAGGCCTATGGGGATGCCCTCCAATACGAACGCCATTCCCTAGCCTTGGAGGGCTATAAGTTTTTTGGCGATTACCACGGCTTTGTGCCTTTTGCCGGGGGCGGGATCAGTGCCAACTGGCTGAAGCGTAGCTTCCGCGGAAGCGCAAAAAGCCAGGAATACCGCCAGGCTCTGCTGCCCCACCTCACTGTCGGCTGGGATATTCGGCCCAACCGCTTGCAAAGCTTTTATCTGCGTACCCACTTGCGCTATACCTTGGTTAATGCCGATTTGCAAAGCCGCCAGTGGGCCATAGCCAGCCTGGAGGTGAATTTTATTCAGTTGGTTTTACTTCTCGACCGCTGGTAGGGGAAGGACGGTAAAGATTGCGATTTACCAAGTGTTGCTGGTACCAGTCAATTTTAGCCCGACGATAATGCTTGCGCAAATGCCAAAGCATTAGCAAGGGGATTCCCAATAAGAAATAGCGGTGCAGGTGGATGCCTAGGAACAAGGGGATCCCGTAATTAACCAATTTGTAAAACTTGGCCAGCAAAAACCCGTATCCACTCCTCCCATACTCGTTGCCAAAGTGAAATAAAAAGTCCAGCCCGGTGGTCTGCATCAGGAGCATTTCCGCTTTTTCATACCAAAAAGAGCCTTCCCGGAAAACGCTTTTCAGGTAATAGCCGGGATAATCTAGCAGGGCCCTTTGGTAGAAGTTTACCATGCTTCGCATAGCCCTTGCTCCCACCCGGTAACCCATAAGTTGACGGTCGTAGATATTTTTAGGGTACTCAGAAGTAAGTAAACAAAGGGCGGCAATGGTTTCCTTTGGTTCTTGCTTTGCGTGTAATTGCTTGCGAATTAAATTTTCCAGTTGCCGTCGGATGCGGTGGCGCGAGGCGCGGCGCGGAATGGAGTATTTTTGATAGAAATTTTCCAAGGCTTGCAATACGCCTTAAAATTAAGGTGTTTGTCTGGGTGAGGGCGGATTGAGTCCGGCTTAGAATGTGCCTTTTAGGTAGGTGGTGTTAAAGCAGCGAATCAAAAGATTCGGTAGGCCAGGCCCAGGTACAGCACGCTGTTTTTGAGGTCCTGGTCCGCGGCAATGTTGGTCAGGCCCTGGGTATAGCGCAGGCCGATGCTCCAATCCTCGTCTAAGTGATAACCCAGGCCGGCCACCATAGCCAATTCAAAAGTTTCAAAATTTTCCAGGCGCAGTTCCGGGGCTACCTTTTGACTGGTATTTGACGGTGAGAATACCAAATTGGGGACCCAGCTCGGTGTAGAAAGCGCCTTCTTTCCACTTGAGCAAACAAGGGATGTTCAAATAGAAAATGTGGTAACGACCCTGGGGAGATTTTTCGCCTTGAAGTGACCAGAGCAATTCAGTTTGCAGGTAAAGGGAAGCTGCGAGGGGAAAGCTACCGTAGGCCCCTACCGAGTAGCCGGTTTTGCGATCGCTGGCGGGAAGGGCGTCTTCGCCAAAAAGTTCGGCGAAGTTTAGGCCAGCCTTAAGCCCGTATTGCTCTTGGGGCTCTTTCGACTTCGGCTCTTGCCCCCAGAGCGCGGCCGGGCGGCCCAAACCGAGCATTAAAACCAGTAAGTGCCACTGCAGGCGTATAGGCCCCGGCATGCAAAGGCGCCCCAAGTTTAGCATAGCAGAAAATGACCACTCAAATTTAGCGCAAATGGGCGCTGCTTCAGCTGACCGGGAAAAGGGCAGGAGTACGTATTACGTCCCCTGGCTCCAATCTAGGGTTAACCCTAGAGCAAAATGGGTCTGTAGAGAGGGCTGGCAAATAGGGGCGATTCCGGGCCATTATGGGGCCTTTGTTTGAGAACAAAAGGGCTATAGGACAAAGATGATGGGGGGCGGACCAGCGAGCGGTTATTTTTTTTTAAATGCGAACAAACCTCTGACACTTCCAAGAGGTGTTTTTGCGGGTTTTGGGTACCTTGGAGAGAACTGCAATGCAGGGCGAAGCCAACTGCCATCGGCGCTAATCATATTGAGAGCATTTAAACCTTGAGCAATAAAGGGCATCAATGAATAAGAACCGGGAAATGAGAAACACATCGTTTGTAAGCCTGCTATTGATGATATTCGGTGTTTCCGCATCTGCACAGCAAAATGTTCCGGACAGCCTGACCCATCAGAATGGACAAAGGCTGTATATCGTTCATCTGCCTCCGGGTTACAACAGTAGCCAGTCAGAACCAGTGGTAATCGTTTTGCACGGGGGCAGCGGAAACTATCAATCGGTGCAGGGTTTTACCCAAATGAATTTGGTTTCCAATCAAAATGGCTTTCTGGCCGTCTATCCCCAGGGGCAAGGCATTGCTCCACCTGGATATTCATGGGCGGATGGACGCAATACCAGTGCAGATCAAGCCGGGATCGACGATGTGGGCTTCATATCCAAGCTAATCGATTCGCTTTACGCCGATTACAACATTGATACCAACCGGATTTATATTTGCGGTTTTTCCAATGGTGGCTTTATGACCCAGCGATTGGCCTGCGAAAGGCCACATCGCTTTGCAGCCATCGGTGCGCTGGGCTGCTCCATGGACACCAATCTCATCAAAAGCTGCCTTCCCAATAAAGCCGTTCCCACGGTCTATTTTTCGGGTACTGCCGACCCGGAAGTACCCTACCGCGGAGGGGCAATGAACAATCCTGCGGTTACCCCAATAGTTCCGGTTGATACGGCGCTGCATTATTGGGTCGATAACAACAACTGTCAGACCGCAGACCCGGTGGTGAACTTACCCAATGTTGTGTTGGAAGACAGTTCCAGGGTAGAACGCTACCGGTTTTCAGACTGTGATTGCCAAGCCGATGTGCTTCTTTTCAAAATCATCAATGGGGGGCACACCTGGCCGGGGGTGCCAATTGGGCAATTTCCTCAGTTGGGCAATACCAACGAAGACATTCATGCGAGCTATTTGCTTTGGGATTTTTTCCGTCAATTTACTTTTTGTAAGGAAGAAGTCGGAGTAGCGGAGGAGAGGAATGACGGTGGCTTTTACCTGTACCCCAATCCCACCAAGGGCAAAGTTGATTACCGGTCTGAGGAGAGGATAAAGCAGCTTATTCTGCTAGACAAAATGGGGCGGAAAGAAACCATAGAGCTAAGGGACGATGCGCTGATTGATATCAGCGACTTGCGTCCGGGCCTCTATTTTATTCGGATTGAATTTGTCAGTGGTGCTATACAGACCACCAAAGTGCTGAAGCAATAAGTGCCTTTAAACCGCCGGGTTATGCTGCCGGTAAGTTTCAGACTGGACACATATGTTCCCTTCCTAGGTACCTTTCCTGGTGATCCCAGCAGGATTCGAACCTGCGACCGTCTGCTTAGAAGGCAGATGCTCTATCCAGCTGAGCTATGGGACCTTAGGCCGTATGCCCTGTTCTGTCGGCAAATATACCACTCCCGCCGCGCCCAGCCCAGAGGGGAGTCGGGGGCATTTATTTGCCTAAATTGAGCCCGTAAAGCTCTTTCTATGCGTCGCTACCTCTGGCTTCTTATCCTCATCCTCTGGGGCGGGCTTTTGATCTACCCCTGGCCCGGCCTGCCGCCCCTGGCCAATTTCCTGCTCTACCCGCTTTCGCCCCTGCAAATTGACTATGCTCCGGTACAGCTTGATATACCCCGCAGCCCCCAGCCTGGACTTAAAATCCGTTACGACCAAAGGGGCGTTCCCTTCCTCTTTGCGCCCAGTGATACCGCCCTGGCCTTTGGCATGGGCTATGTACACGCCAAAGACCGGCTCTTTCAATTGGAGATGTTGCGCCGCACCGTGCGCGGACGCCTCAGCGATGTGGCGGGGACGGCGGCCCTGCCTTCTGACCGCTGGTGGCTTAAATTTGAGTTTGAAAAACATTCCGCGGAAGCGTACCAAAAAACCCAGCGGGAATACCCCGCCCTGGCCGCCCAGTTTGCCGCCTACGCCCGGGGTTTTAACCACTACCTGAAAAACTTGCCCCCCGGCGAAAAGCCGGTAGAATTTCACCTGCTGGGCTTTGAACCCACCCCCATGCAGCCCTATGCGCCCATTATGCTGGTGCGCTACATGGACAAGGTGCTCAATTACAGCGAAAATGATTTGCAATTTAGTGCCCTGGCCAGCCGCCTGCCCGATTCGCTTATCCGCTACTATTACCCCTGGAATAGCCCCTATGCCTTTTCCACCTACCCCGAGCGGGAGAGCGAAGCCAGGCCGCGCCAGACTCCGGAAGCCATTTACGCCCTGGACCACGACTTCAGCGGCGCCGAGGTGAAAAGGGCACGCAATAGCGAACGGGGCTCCAATAATTGGGCGGTGGCCGCCGAACGCAGTGCCTCGGGCCACAGCTTGCTTTGCAACGACACCCATTTGGAACTGGCCCTGCCCGGCACCTGGTACGAAGTGCAGCAAGTAGTGGGCGATGCGGTGCGCCATGGCTTCAGCATTCCCGGCGCGCCCTTTGTGGTGTCGGGTACCAATGGTAAGGTGGCCTGGGGCATGACCAATGCCACCTGGGATCTGGTAGACTTCTTTCAATTGGAAACCAATGCCCAGGGCCAGTACCGTTTGGACGGGCAGTGGACCGATCTGGAAGAGCGCACGGCTCTGATTCCCGTCAAGGGCGCCCCCGCCGACACCCACCGCTACTACCAAAGCCATTTCGGACCGGTAGATAGCTTGCACGGCTACTTTTTGGCCACCGACTGGGTGGCCAGTGATTTTTCCCAACCGGTAATGCTGGCCCTCGAGCAATTGAACCGAGCCGAAAGTCTGGAAGAAGCGGCTGCGGCCCTGGCGCGTTTTGGTCACCCGCCCCAAAACTTCATCCTCAGCGATCGCCACGGCGCCATCGGCCTGGTTACCGCCGGCCAGGCCCAAATCCACCCCCATCCCACCCGCGGGGTGCGCCCGGGCCGCTCCCGCAGCGACAAGGTGCCCTTTACCATGGCCAATGCCGCGGTAAGTCTCTTTCGTCCCTCCCGGGGCTGGCTGCACTCCGCCAATCACCACCAGCGCAGCGATAGCCTGGCCCCCTATCTCAATACCCTCTTTGCTCCCAGTGCCCGGGGCCGGCAAATCGCCGCTTATTTGCAAAACGACAGCCTCGCCACTCCCGCTTCCATGCAGGCCTTGCAAGGACAGGTCATCGACGGCGAATGGCCCCTTTTGCGCAAACATATCCTCGCTACCGTTCCGGCGCAATGGCGGGCCCTTTTTGCCGACTGGGACGGAGCTTGTACCGAAGAAAGCCGGGCAGCCACTCTTTACAATGCCTACAAATGGGAGTTGCACCGGCAATTTAGCCAGGCCTTGCTGGGCGAATTTGACTTTCTGCCCCCGGCGGAGCACTTTTTTTATTTGCTGCAAACCGGTGCGCCCTTGCCTTTGCCTTCCGGCGACAGCCTCAATCGCGGGGTCTTGGCGGCCCAGGCCTGGCAGCAAACTCTGGAAGATTTGCAGGCGAGCCTCGGAGCGGATACCGCCCAGTGGACCTACGGCAATTTTCACCGCATTCATTTTCGCCATTTGGCCGGCATTGAGGCCTTTGGCAAAGATCCTTTTGGCGCCCCGGGCAGTCCTCGTACCGTAAACGTTTCCAGCGGAAACCCCGCTACCCACGGGCCCTCCATGCGCACGGTAATCGAACTGGGCGGCGAAGAACCCAAAATATTTACCGTGCATGCCAGCGGGCAATCGGGGCAGCCCGGTCACCCCCATTACGCCGATC
>AACY020300148.1_pt1 | contig 10560 bp, 8 predicted proteins | sample 267378 | NCBI WGS metagenome assembly AACY02 (sample SAMN02954345, study PRJNA13694) | marine metagenome | biome: aquatic; feature: ocean; material: water; isolation source: isolated as part of a large dataset composed predominantly from surface... | reverse complement strand
TGCCGCCAGTCAGTTCGCGCACAATGAGTATGTCGAGCCCCGCCACCAGTTCGGCTTTTAAGCTGGACGCATCGGCCAACTGGGGATAAAGCAGCGCGGGCCGCAGATTCGCGAACAGATCGAGATCGGCGCGAATCGCTAGCAAGCCCCGCTCGGGTCGCTCCGCTGCAGGCAAGTTATCCCATTTGGGACCGCCCACGGCCCCCAGTAAAATAGCATCGGCTTCCCGTGCCAATGCCTGAGTGCTGGCGGGATAGGCGGCGCCCTGTCGATCGATAGCGATACCACCCAAATCAGCCTCAGCGATATCTAGGGTGAGTCCGTGCTGTTGTGCCACATGCCGAAGTACTCGTTCGGCCTGCGCCACCACCTCTGGCCCAATACCATCGCCGGGCAGCAAAACAATCTTGTGGCTCATTAGACCTCCAGGGTTTGGAACACCCAGGGGAAACGCTGGGCATGCTGGGCTTCGAAAGCGCTAATGGCTGCCTCGCTTTGCAAGGTAATGCCGATATCATCAAGACCCTTCAACAAACAATCGCGGCGGAACCCGTCGACCTCGAAAGGAATACGATGACCGTCAGGGGTCAGCACCAGCTGCTGCTCGAGGTCAATCTCGAGGCTATACCCCTCGGTGGCGTACATCGCCTTGAACAGGTCGTCGACGATAACCGCATCTAGAGCGATGGGTAGTAAGCCGTTCTTAAAACAGTTGGAACGGAAAATATCCGCAAAACTGGGGGCAATAATGCAGCGAATCCCAAAATCTACAAACGCCCAGGGGGCGTGTTCACGGCTTGAACCACAGCCAAAGTTTTCCCGGGCCAACAACACCGACGCACCTTCATAGCGCGGGAAGTTGAGTGGGAAATCTGGGTTCTTGGGGCGACCACTGTTGTCGGCATCGGGCTGACCCTCATCGAGGTAACGCAACTCGTCGAACAGGTTAGGACCAAAACCACTACGTTTAATCGATTTTAAAAACTGCTTAGGAATGATGAGATCGGTGTCGACATTGGCCCGATCCATGGGCGCCACCAATCCTTTGTGTACGGTAAAAGCTTGCATTAGGCAGCGCCCTCTTGAGCTAGGGTTGGCAGGTCGCGGACATCCACGAAGTGACCGGTAACCGCGGCGGCGGCGGCCATCGCCGGGCTAACCAAATGGGTTCGTCCGCCAAAACCTTGCCGGCCTTCGAAATTCCGGTTACTGGTACTGGCGCAGCGCTGACCGGGTTCTAACTTGTCGGCGTTCATGGCCAGACACATGGAGCAACCGGGCTCGCGCCACTCCATGCCCGCCTCGAGGAATATCCGGTCGAGGCCTTCGGCTTCCGCCTGCTGCTTAACCAAACCCGAACCCGGCACCACCAGTGCCTGTTCGATTGAAGATGCCACGGTACGCCCTCTAACCACCGCTGCCGCCGCACGCAGGTCTTCAATACGCGAGTTGGTGCATGAGCCAATGAACACCACATCGGGCCGGATATCGGTAATGGCCATACCGCCGCTGAGCCCCATGTAATCAAGCGCGCGGGCCAAACCGTCGCGGGCTGTGTCACTGGTCATGTCATCGAGTGACGGTACGCGCCCGTTAACGCCGGTGACCATCTCGGGAGACGTGCCCCAGGTGACCTGCGGCGCGATATCAATGGCCTGCAGGGTGATTTCACGATCGAACAGGGCATCGTCATCGCTGTGTAGCGTACGCCACCAGGTCTCGGCCTGGGTCCATAGGTCGCCGACGGGTGCAAAAGGCTTGCCCCGCACATAGTCCAGGGTCGTGTCATCGACCGCGACCAGGCCTGCGCGAGCACCTGCCTCAATGGCCATATTGCACAGTGTCATGCGCCCTTCCATGGTGAGATCACGCACCGCAGACCCTGCAAATTCCAGGGCGAAGCCAGTGCCACCTGCAGTGCCAATGGCGCCAATAATGGCTAGAGCCATATCTTTGGCAGTGACACCCGGTGCCAACTGACCTTCGACGTTAATCCGGAAGTTCTTCATTTTGCGCTGAATCAAACAACCGGTCGCCAGCACATGCTCTACCTCGGAGGTGCCGATACCGTGGGCCAACGCCCCCAGCGCTCCGTGGGTACTGGTATGGGAATCACCGCAAACGATGGTCATACCCGGCAAGGTAGCGCCCTGCTCTGGGCCCATAACGTGCACAATGCCCTGACGGGGGTCGTTCAGGGGAATCTCGGGAATGGCAAAGTGGGCACAATTATCGTCGAGGGTCTGCAACTGAATACGTGACACCGCATCGGGTAGCGCCTGTAACCCCGCCTTGCGCTCGGTACTCAGGGTCGACACATTGTGATCGGGTACGGCGATATTCGCGCTGATACGGCGAGGCTGACGACCCGCCAACCGCAAGCCCTCAAAGGCCTGGGGCGATGTAACCTCGTGGAGTAAATGACGATCGATGTAGATGAGTGCAGTGCCGTCATCGCGCTGCTCAACCAAATGGCTGTGCCAGAGTTTGTCGTATAGGGTTTGACCCATAGTGGGGCGTCTCCGGAAAGTGCTGTAACTGGTCGTACTGTATGCAGTGTGCGGATTTCGGTATCCGCGTCCATACGCGTATGGCCGCGTCGGGCGCGGCAGCGGCGCACTATAGCATCGCTCAAGGCTTTCAAGACAGTTTTACTGGTTTGTGCTAACACAGGGGGGGGGCAGTCTTTGGTGCGAGCAAGCAAACAGCTGCGTTTAGGCAGCTGCGTTTAGACAGGTGCGTTTAGACAGGTGCGTGTAGAAAGGTGCTCGTAGAAAGGTGCTCGTAGACAGGCACTTACTTAGGTAGACGCCTGTGGATAACTATGGGGACAAAAATCACCTAATTAGACGATGCACGGGTCTTTGCTCTTTCGAGCCCGTACAAGCACCGATAAAAAGCCAAAAACCCATCTATTTTCAATGGCTTGAGGGGCCAAACAACGAGTTTATGCTACCCTCTTCGGGTGTCACACTATTGTCAAAATTTCAATGCCCTGTGCAGAACTTTTCAGTAGACGCACATCCCTAAGCTTTCAGGGCATAAAACTACCATGGCCACAGGGGCATCATGGACGATGCTGCAAACGCCAGCACTGATGTATTCCTTTATTTCTAAAAAAATCTTCAGGGATAGTCTGTGCAGTAATATCAGTCACCCGATAGCGCTCGAGTAACGCAGCATCGAGCTTGAAGCCCCGCCGGTTATTCGAGAAATACAGGGTTCCTGTGGGGGCCAACACCTGCATCGTGGCATCAATCAGAACCACCTGGTCCCGGGCAACGTCAAAGGCATTATCGGTGGCTTTTGAGTTTGAAAACGACGGCGGATCCAATAACACAAGGTCATAGGTCCGCTGACAATTATTTAACCACTGCAGGCAATCGCTGCGCTCAGCCCGGTGCTGTCGCTCGGATAACCCATTCAAGGCCAGATTGTCTCTGTACCACTGCAAATAGGTGTTCGATAAATCAACACTGGTAGAGGTAGTGGCACCCCCAAGGGCCGCGTGAATCGACGCCACGCCGGTGTAGCAAAACAAGTTAAGGAAATGCTTACCCCGCGCTTCCTGGGCTAAGCGCAGACGCAGGGGGCGATGATCCAAAAACAAACCGGTATCGAGGTAATCGTGCAGGTTGACCAAGACCTGAGCCGCACCTTCAGTGACTACCCTACGCTCCCCCCGCTGGCCAAACTTTCCGTATTGGCCACTGCCCCGCTGACGTTGTCGGCGTTTAGTGGCAATCGGTGCCGACTGGGGTAACTGCAGCACATGGCGGGTAGCGGCAATCACCTCGTCAAAACGACGACTGGCAGAAGCTTCGTCTACCTGCTTCGGGGGCGCATATTCGGCAATATGGGGTTGCCCATCGTACAGGTCGATGGCCACCGCATACTCGGGCATGTCGGCATCGTACAGTCGATAACAGCTAATCTGCTCGCGCTGCAGCCAGGCTTTTAGCTTGCGCTGATTTTTTCGCAAACGATTGGCCACCATTTCGGCGCCAACACTCAGGGGCTGTTGGCTTACAGGGGCTGATGGGTCCGGGGCGTCAGTGTCCGATTGACCAGAGTGCCCCGAGACCGAGGCTGGGGTTGCCAGTCGGTTATCACTGTTTAACTGAAACAACAAAAGCTGAATATCGATAGCGCCATTGTTGAAGCCATACTGGCGATGGCTGCGCAGCCCCACTGCCCTGCCCAATGCCTTGTTACTGGTGACAATACCGACCTGCCAACCCTGAAACTCCCGATGTAGGGTCTGTCCTAGCTGCTGATACAGCAGCTTCATGGTCTCTGTTTCACCGATGCGCTCACCCCAGGGTGGGTTACAGACAATAAGGCCCTCTGGCATAGGGCGATGGCTGGGTCGTGACAACGCGTTGAGGGCTTTGGGACGCACGCGAATCAGGTGCTCGTAGCCCAGGGCTTTAATGGTTTCCTCGGCTCGACGGACCGCGCGAATATCTCCGTCATACCCGCGAATCTCAACCCCTTTGGGGGCCTCGTGGCAGGCAGCTTCGGCCGCGGCAACCACCGCTTGCCACTGTTCGGGGGCATGTCCCGCCCAACCCTCAAAACCATAGCCCTGACGACCCAGACCCGGCGCGCGCCCGGTGGCCATCATAGCTGCCTCTATCAGTAAAGTGCCTGAACCACACATAGGGTCAATCAGGGGCAAGCCCCGCTGACACGCCTCTGGCCAGCCAGCACGGGTAAGAATAGCGGCGGCTAAGTTTTCTCTTAACGGCGCCTTACCCGGGTCAAGCCGGTAGCCACGCCGGTGTAAGCTCATACCCGACAGGTCAATGGCAACCGTCACTTTGCCCCGATACAGGCGCACATTAAGTCGCAGATCGGGCCGTTTTAAATCGACATTGGGGCGCGCCAAGCCCCGCTGACGAAAGGCGTCGACAACCGCATCTTTACAGCGTCTGGCACCGAACTGGGTGTTGCGAATATCGTCACTGCGCCCGGAAAAATCCACCAATAGACTGCCACCGGGTCGAAGATGCTCGTGCCAGGGTAGGCGCAGTAAGCCCTCGTACAAATCATCGCTCTGGGTGGCGGCGAACTCACTCAACTGCAGCAACACCCGATTGGCAAAGCGACTGTGCATACAGGCCCGGTAGGCCACACCCAGGCCCCCACGAAAGGCCACCCCCGTGACGGTCTCCCGGGCCTCGGTAGCCCCCAGGGCCAGTAACTCGGGTTGCAATACGCTGCCCAAGCCCTTCGGGCAGGTGGCTAAAAACGGCAAATCGCTCAAGGGGTGAGGCCTCGTTCAAGTCTCAAAATTTGCGCCAACAGTTGGCGCCATTGTTGGTATTGGTGATCCAGAGTACCCGATAACCGAACCACCCGGTCATCGGTGCGCATCACCGTGGGTTGGGTTTCATTGGTGAAGCCCGTGGCCAGATCGAATAGATCTTGCTCCTGAATACGCAGGGATCGGTAGGTAGCGTACACCTGTTGCATGGCGGCAAAGCTGCCCGCATCGGCCCGTAATTCGCGGTTCGCTGCTCGCTGGGTGTAGTCTTCAAGATACTCGGCCTGCTCACGACTGGACTGCAACCAGAGCGCATAGGTGGGCAGTAACTGTTGTTGAAGATCGACGTACTGCTCATCGACGGTATCGATAAACAAGGCCTCCTGGCGGCGGATGCGCTCAATACGCTCCAGCATCGGATCATCACTTGCGGGCAGACGCAATAACTCCACTCCGGCGTCATCGACACGCAAATAGTCAGCGAAGGCTTCCGGGGCTAGCTCAGCCCCGTAGCGCAACTGGGTAATGGGACCCAATCGCTGTAGGTGCTTGAGTGGCACCTCTGCTAGCGCCTTTACTAAGGCGGTTTCGATGTCCTCAAATAGCGTCGCAAAAGGGAGCTGGCTGTTTCCCAATACCAGGCCAGGGCCCTCTTTCGAACTGTCGCTTTGATTTAGGCGCGCGAGAGACCCACCTTGTTCACTGGCTGTATCCATCGTAGCTGGAATCTCAGCCCGCGCCACAAACCCTTGATCGAGCCACACCCGATTAGCCGCATCGACCGCCCGAACATCGATAATCAATTGGCGACCGTCAGAGACTCGCACCCTGCCCGTTAGGGTTAAAGCGGCTAACTGGCTAGCCTGGGGCAAGACCCGCACCGGCCCCCACCGCTGGGCATCGGTGAGGGCATCGCGCACCGCCACCGTGAGCAGTTGCGCCTCGACCCTGCGTAGCACGTGGCGGGCATCGCGCTCGTCAAAGGCTTCGATACCCTCATCGAATATCACAACCGCCACTTCCAACCCCAAAGCCGCAAGTGCCTTGTCAGATGCTGTAGAGGCCCCGTTAGCGACCTCGACGCCGATCGACGCCAACAACAGCAGGCACAGGACCCGCCGACCTCTGATAAAAGTCCCGAGCCGCCGCTGGTTGCCGGCTGAATGCGGACGATTCCATGGCAGCTTGGTCCACATCGCGTGTGCCCACAGCTGCATCGTGCGCGTCGTCATGGCTGCTAGTTTGCATCTCATGGCTTAGGCTCAGTCGTGCAAACTCGGCCTTTACTGAGTGTTTGGGTACAGCGATAGCCGGCGGAATCGGGGTCGTAACGGTTGAAGACCCTGCGCACGACGAAGGGGTAATCCACCGTCGGGGAGTACACGGCGGTCTGAATGACCACCGCATCGTCGAGTTGCGCGCGGGTAATACGGTGATTGATACGCAGCCCTTCAGGTAAATCGATGTTGAAAAATAACTGGCGGCCGTCCCAGCCGCACTGCTCGGTACCAAAGGGCGTCACAGTCACCGTAGGTGGCGGCGAATCGGTGCGACAAACCAAGGCAAAACTATTGTCCCGAGCCACACGCACCTCGGACTCTGACTGCACCACCTCGAGCAATGTGGGTGCGGTTATGAGCTCGGCCATTTCCGCAAGTGCCAGCAAGTCGCGCCCGCTCGATTGGGGGCCACCCACAACAGCTTGGCCCCGCTCGGCGGCTCGGGCACGGCGCTGTGCCTCCTGTTGCCAGCGCCGCGCCATTATGTCGAGCTGAGCTTGAATGTTGTCGCTGCGTGCGTAATCCAGCTCCCAGTTGCCGGTCATGTCGACAGGCTTCGCTGGGGCAAAACGGGGCAGCGGCTCGGGCTTAGTTGCGCAGCTGCCAACCAGCGTCAGCATAGCCAGCGTGAATAAACGGCGTAACAATGGCATCGACCACCAGCCAACACGTTTACTCAAGTCTCTATCTGCGCGTCTTTTTGTTGCATGAGTTTTCCTTACACGTGTTTTCCGTACAGGTGCTTGCCTTACGCGCGTTCGTCCCTCGCGAGCCGATAAGGTGACATCATTAACACGGTGCTCAGCGCCCATGATCAGCGGCGTCCAGCAATACCCCAGGTATTGAAACCCGCGAAACGAGGGGTGCCTGGCAGGTACATTTGCTCGACGTCATCCAGGCTAAAACCCGACGCGCGCAACAAGGCGGGAATGTCACGGTTTAGGTTACAGCCCCCAAAGGCGCGCCGCCAAAGGGGGTTTATACGCGCCTGCCATTTAGCCACTGCCGGGTCGGGGGCTAATCCATGTTCACAAAACAACAACTGGCCACCGGGCTTCAGCACCCGGTGTGCCTCGGCCAGAGCTTGCCCTGGGTTGGGGATGGTACACAGGGCGAAGGTGAGCAGGACGCTGTCGATGCTGGCATCCTCAAGAGGTAAGGACTCGGCGCTGCTGGCGTGAAAATCCACGCTCAAGCCGGTGTCGCGAACACGCTCTTGCGCTAGCGCCCACGAGGTTTCACAGGGGTCGACAGCAATAATGCGATCGACCGCCGACGCCGTGTAATGGGGCAAATTGTGGCCCGCGCCCAGACCGATTTCGAGCACCGTGCCATGGGCCTTGGGTACCACCTTTTGGCGCTGACGGAGAATGGGACGTGTGCCGCAGGCACAGGTTACCAAACGAGGTAAAACGTGAGTGTTGTACCAACCCATAGGGTGGCCTCCGGTGCTTAGTAATGCTCGATGAAATCCTTGTCCTGGGGCACAGTATCTAGCTCGTGGCGGTAAGCATCCGGGTCGATGCGCCGCATTTCCGCTTCAATCCACTGCTCCACCCGGGCCATTAAATCGGGCGCAGACTCGCCCTCGTTAGCGGTAATCGGCGGGCCAATCGATACATCAATGACGCCCGGGATAAAGCTAAAGGTGCGGCGCGGCCAACAGCGGCCCGAGGCAACCGCAATGGGTACAATGCAGGCATCGGTGGCAAGTGCCAAGCGCGAGGCGCCGGTTTTGTAATCCCCTTTCTTACCGCGCTCGGTACGAGTGCCCTCGGGAAACATAATTACCCACTTGCCCCTATCCATGAGCTCTGCACCCAAGCGCGCCACTTTGTTCCAGGCCTCGCCCCTGGCGCGCCGGTCGATGTGCACCATTTTCAGGCGCGCCAATGACCAGCCAAAAAAAGGAATAAACAGCAGCTCCCGCTTGAATACATAGGCAAGCGGGTGGGGCATCATGCTGGGGAAAAAGAAGGTCTCCCAAGTGGATTGGTGCTTCGGACACAAAATGACGCGCTGCTTACCGTCGATGGCGGGCAAATACTCGAGCCCTTGAACCCGAACACCCACACCGCCAATAAAGCGCGCTGCGGCCACCGCTGCCTTCAGCCAGGGTTGGGCAAACCACCACCACAACTTGCGATCGTCGACCACCAGCGAAAACAACAGCAACAGCGAACCTACTGGAATCACCGACAGCGCCATCCACAAAAACACCAAGATGGAGCGCAAAAATCTCATAGGGGCGGTCTCCGGGGTTAGTCGGTTTGAACGTAGCCCACCATTAAACCAGAAAACGCCACATCGCGTGGCCTGGCACTATACGTCGAGCTGAACGGTTAGACAGTGATGAATGACACAGTTCAGGACGCGGATACTGGCAGTTACCCCGAATACTTTTATACTGTGGCTCATGGGCAAGCCAACCTACCTGAAACCGCCATCAAAAGAGGAGTTGCGGCAGCATTTGAGTCGCGACATCGAGGCGTTTTTGGCCCAAGGGGGCAGTATCAACCAGCTTGAGCCCGGTGAAACCGGTTTGGAATCCCACCGGGGGCCGATGCACGCGCCCCTATTTAATAACCCGCCGGTTGAGCGCACACCCCTGTATGAGGTGATGGCCACCCTCGACGAGCGCCGTGCGCAAATGAAGCGACCGACTAGCACGCAACGCAAAGCCTCGCGCAAACCCCGTAAAAAAGTCATCTATGACGATTTTGGCGAGCCTTTGCGCACCGTATGGGAAGAGGAATAGACCAACCTACCCCATTGAACTGAACAGGCTCTGGACTCGTACTGAAGGCACTAAGCTACATAGGATAGGGCCATGATCACCCTGCACGAGGAAATCGTCGTTCCGCGCAGTGCCAAAGACTGCTTTCGATACGTTGCTGACTTTCGCAATACCCCCGAGTGGGACGCCACCGCGGTTCGCGCCGATAAGCTCACCCCGGGGCCGGTGGGCCTAAACTCTCGTTTCGACCTGGATTGCAAAGCGGGCCCCACGACGCTGCAGCTGGAGTACACCATTGAGGAGTTTCAGCCTTGGCACAGCGTGGTACTGCGCGGCAAAGGACGCTGGTTTGATGTGCTCGATACCATTGTATTCTCAGAGCGAGATGACGGCACGACTCACATCGACTATCGGGCCGAATTCCACTATCACTACGGCCTAGAAAAGTTGGCTGGGGGCATGGAGAGCGCCCTGCGCAAGATGGGTCGAGCTAGCCTTCGTGGACTCAAGCGCGCTTTGGAAGACACCAACACCCTACCCGGCACGCGAGCAGCCACCGCACGGGCCGATAAATGGGTTGCACCGGGGGTGGCCATGTTCAGTCGTCTGGGCTATCGGCGCGGCCGCAAACACTGGTTGCCCACCACTCGGTTTATGGACGGTCAGCACGTGGTCATTACCGGCACCAGTTCGGGGCTGGGGAACGCAACAGCCATTGCTTTAGCCGAAGCTGGCGCCGATCTCACCCTGGTGATACGCAACCCAAAGGGTGTGGAGCCGCTGCAACAACAAATTGCCGACGCCACCGGCCGCACCGACATTACCATTGAGCTGGCCGATCTATCGTTGATGGCCGATGTGGAAGCCCTGGCTCAACGGTTGATTGCCAAGGGACGCCCCATTGATGTGTTGGTGAACAACGCCGGCGCCCTATTCAATGAGCGCGCGCTCACGGAAGAGGGTCTCGAACGTAGCTTTGCACTGCTACTACTTAGCCCGTGGCACCTAACCCGGCTGCTGAAGCCCTTGCTGGCTAATCACGAGGAACCCGCCCGGGTTATCAACGTGATTTCGGGGGGTATGTACACCGAGCAACTCAAGTGCAACAAACTGATTATGCGCCCAGAGACCTACCGGGGCGCTGTGGCCTACGCCCGCTGCAAACGCGCCTTAACCGTCCTCACCGAGCTGTGGGCCGATGCCTGGGCCGATGACAATATTGTGGTTAATGCCATGCATCCGGGCTGGGCGGATACCCCCGGAGTGGCCTCGGC
>AACY020563382.1_pt1 | contig 10565 bp, 8 predicted proteins | sample 267378 | NCBI WGS metagenome assembly AACY02 (sample SAMN02954345, study PRJNA13694) | marine metagenome | biome: aquatic; feature: ocean; material: water; isolation source: isolated as part of a large dataset composed predominantly from surface... | reverse complement strand
AGTCTCATGATCCACTTGAGCACACCAAACCCACTGCCATGAGCTAAATTAATACTGTTTTTAATTTCTTTAAAATGATATGGGAAAGTAATGGCTTCTGGATGCCCAAATATACAAGGCTTGAATTTACCGAATCCGGGAAAATCAACCTCAATCTTTTTAAGAGGTTTTACCATCTCAGGTTTACCATTTTTATGTATCTTGACAGTCCCAGTCATTTGTTGAACTGCGTGAACCATAGCAGCATTAATTCCTGATTGAGATGATTCTTTTTCTGGAGTGGCACCATCCATAGTCCAACCCGTGTAAAGAGTTTCAACTGTATCTAATTCCTTTATTGCAGCAGCTCCCAACATATTTGTAAGACCCGGACTTGCTCCCATTCCCAGTATTGCTGTTTTTGAATTACTCTCTGCCTTGTCATGAAACCCTAGCATTTCAATTGTAGGCTCCCAGTCATCATTTATATCTAGGTAGTCGCAACCTGAATCTATTGCTGCTTCTAGGATTGAAGGGCCATATTTGAAGAAAGGCCCTACTGTGTTTATCACTACATCGGCCTTATTCATTTGTATTTTTAGAGCATCAATATCAGTAACATCTAACCCAATCCCAGAGACTTTTTCATTCATTGAGTTTGCAAATTTCAATGCCTCTTCAGCATTGATATCCGCAACGACAATTTCGCTGACATTTTCAAAATGCATACTTGTCTCAACGGCAAATCTTCCCATGCCCCCACTTCCACCTAAAGCCAGCACTTTCATGTTCTTAGTTCAAGTTAGAATAAGATCGAAAATTATTATTAACGAAGCTTCTTTACTTAATGAAGCTATCATTCAGCCAATCCAGATATGAGATTTGCTATACCATCTAATACACTATTTATAATTTCCATATTATCAACCTAATAGCTCTAACAAATACAACAACAAGTTTAAGACATCTAAATATATAGAATAACCGATTTGGAATGCTGTATACCAGTCATTAACTCCATATTCTGAAAGCTGTTTAAGTCGATTAAAATCATATATTAAATATAAGATAAAAGTTATAGACCCAATCAAAGCTACAATTTTTTTAGTAATAGTGGTGAAATTACGAAAGAGTGAGATTATGTTCCAAGTTATTAACCCTACTAGCGTTACTAAAAGATAGTTTCCCAAGAAGGAGAAATCTATTCCACTGAAAAGGCCAATTATGGCCGTTAAGATTGTTAAAAATACCGTGAGGGCAAGAATTCTCAAGCCATCGTTTTCATCCATTTGAATCATTATTACAGCCAACAAAGGTCCAAAAGCTATGCTGGCAATGGTAAGAGTTGCCATTTTTGCGTATATGGCCAATCCCGTGAAGGAGATTGCTGTAGACCCGATAAGAGAGATTATCCAGACCCAAGTAAGAGTTTGAGTTAGTGTATTGAGGCTATTTGCTATTTTCTTTTCTTCTTCCGCAATTCTTAAGTTTATTTCCTTTTTTTTCTCTTTATAGTTTGGTTTATAGCGATAAGACTCTAATTCGGCATCAACTTCTTCTCGCCATGCATCGTAAGCTTCTTGTTCGGCTGAAAATAAATCAAGCTCACCTCTTTTATTGAACTTTTTTTCAAAAGTAGCACCAAGGAAAGGCTTGCCTTCTATAGTTGCTTTTCTTGCCGAGTAGATAAATAGATAACAAATACCAAAGACTAAAGAAAGTTGGCTGCCAAATACAACAAAGGTCTTAAAAAATAATGAAGTTTCCATAATCCTACTGTAAGGGTATACAAAAAATCTTACTAAGTAATGATTATTTTTTTCTGAGCCTAATTGAACTGGGTGTAACTTCAACAAGCTCATCATCTTCTATGAATTCAAGAGCTTGTTCTAGGCTATGCTGTATATGAGGAGTAAGGATTAGATTTTCATCGGAGCCAGCAGCCCTTATGTTAGTTAATTGTTTTGCTTTAGTTGGATTAACAGGAAGATCATTATCTCTTGAATGCAGGCCAACTATTTGTCCGTTATACACTTCTGCGCCATGACCAACGAACATTCTTCCTCTTTCTTGTAAATTAAATAACGAGTAGGCAAGTGTTTTGCCGGCTGTCATTGAAACTAAAACACCATTCTGTCTTTTAGCTAATTTACCTTCTTTGGCTTTACCGTAATGATCAAAAACACTGGTCATAATTCCTGTTCCGCTAGTTGTCGTTAAGAAGTTAGAACGAAAACCGATCATTCCCCTGGAAGGAGCTAGGAATTCTAATTTTACACGACCTTTCCCGTCAGGTTCCAAGCCTTGAAGGTCTGCTTTTCTAAGACCCATTTCCTCCATTACTGAGCCTTGATGTTTTTCTTCTACGTCTATAACAATTTGTTCAAAGGGTTCATGAATTTCTCCATTAACTTCCTTTTGTATAACTTCTGGCTTAGAGACACCAAGTTCGTATTCTTCTCTTCTCATGTTTTCAATTAGAACCGATAGGTGCAACTCTCCTCTCCCAGATACTATGAATTTATCTGGAGTATCGCCTTGTTCTACTCTCAAAGCCACATTATGAATAAGCTCTTGCTCAAGTCTTTCTTTTAAATTTCTAGAAGAAATATATTTTCCTTCTCTGCCTGCAAAAGGCGAGTCATTTACTTGAAAGGTCATGCTTACGGTTGGTTCATCCACACTTAGTGGCGGGAGAGCATCTATTGTATTAGGGTCGCACAAAGTGTCAGATATGTTGAGTTCATCTATGCCAGTTACACAAATTATATCTCCAGCTTGAGCTTCCGGAATTTCAAGTCTCTCTAGACCGTTGTAACCCATTACTTGTAATATTTTACCTTTACGTTGTTTTTGATCTGAATCAACTATGACTATCTGGTCGTTAGGCTTAATCTTGCCTCTACTTATCCTTCCAATGCCTATAACCCCAACATAACTACTGTAATCTAATGCACTTATTTGCATTTGGAAGGGGCCTCCGCCATCAACCTCAGGCGATTTAACCTTATCAATGATGAGGTTCATCAAGGGAGACATATCATCAGACATTTGACTTTCATCTAGTCCAGAAACACCATTTAATGCTGAGGCATATACAACCGGAAAATCTAATTGCTCATCGTTACCGCCTAACCTATCAAATAGATCAAAGACTTGGTCCAATACCCAATCTGCTCTTGCTCCTGGTCTATCAATTTTATTAATGACTAGAATTGGATTTAGACCTTGATCAAATGCCTTTTGAGTAACGAACCTAGTTTGGGGCATAGGACCATCTACAGCATCAACCAATAGCAATACAGAATCAACCATAGACAGGACTCTCTCTACTTCTCCACCAAAATCAGCATGTCCAGGTGTATCCACAATATTAATTCTGTGTTCATTCCAATTTATAGCTGTATTTTTAGCTAAAATTGTTATTCCTCTCTCTTTTTCCTGGTCATCGGAATCCATGACCCTTTCTGTTGTCATGTTTTTTCTATCAAGTGTTCCGGATTGCTGAAGCAGTTTATCAACCAGAGTTGTTTTGCCATGATCAACATGGGCAATAATTGCGATGTTTCTTAGATTATTAACTGACATAGAATTTTGAAAGCCGCGATTATAAGGCTTTCTATTTATTCTGCTATCAGTTTTTAGATACCATGGAGTGAGAGAGAGGTTTAGGACAACAAATTTTCGCTAGAGATTCTTCCATGCTTAACCCAGAATCTTTCTCTAATTTCTTTATCAATTCCTTTGCTTCTTCGTTACCTCTTTCTGCTGCCATCAGAAAATATTCAAGGGCTAGGGCTAGATTTTTGTCAGTAACTTCTCCATTGCCATAAATGATTGCAATATTAAAAGGAGCTTTAGAATGTCCTTGTTCACTGGCTCTTTGAAACCAATAAACAGCCTTTTCCATATCCTGAGCGATACCTCGTCCAATATAATAATTTACTCCTGTATTGTACTGACTAACAGATACGCCTTGAGTAGCTAAAGAAAGATCGTAAACAAAATCTTCTTTTTCGTTTACAGCATGGAGGTTTTGAATTAAACCAAAGAAAGCAGCTATGTAAATAAGTAGCGATTTAAATACTTTCACTCAAGCCTTATTCCATGCTTACCACAACTTTACCTAGCACTTTTCTTTCTTCTAATGTTTTAATTGCTTTTGCTGATTCATCTAAAGAGTAACTTTCGGTAACAAAAGGTTTAATCTTGCCATCTGCATGAAGATCAAAAAGTTCTTTAAAGTTTTGTGCATTCTCTGCTTGGTCGATTCCAGCAAACTGACCCCAAAATACTCCTAGGATTTGGCATTCCTTAAGAAGTGTCAAGTTGAGTGGCATTTTAGGAATTCCCGCTGTAAATCCAATGACTAAGTATTTCCCATGTCTTGCTATCGCTCTCAATGCAGGCTCAGCATAATCACCACCCACAAGATCATAAATCATATTCACTCCTCCTCCAGAGACTTCCTTGATATCATCAGAAAACTTTTTTTGTAAGTCTCTATCCATATCTCTTTGATAAATTATCCCTTCATGAGCACCTTCTTTAATGCACAAATCAATTTTTTCTTGAGATGAGGCTGCCGCTATGACTTTAGCGCCCATAGCTTTTGCAACATGAATAGCCGTAATCCCTAATCCGCCACCAGCTCCGAGAACTAAAACAGATTCTCCTGCTTTTAGCTCGCCTCTTTGTTTGAAGGCATGATAGGTAGTTCCGTAATTAAGTGGAAATCCCGCTCCCGTTTGAAAGTCCATAGACTCAGGTAAAGGCATAAGTTGATGTTCAGAATAAACACCTTTTTCACGAAGACCTCCTGAGCCAACGCTTCCTATCACTCTATCTCCAACTTGATGCAACGTAACTCCTTCCCCTACTGATTCAATTACGCCAGAGATTTCACTTCCAGGGCTGAATGGAAATGGCGGTTTAAATTGGTATAAGCCCTGTACTATTAAGACATCAGGGAAACTGATACCAGTTGCTTTGATATCAACAACGACTTGACCCGGACCAGCTTCTGGATCAGGCACTTCTTCAACTTTGTGCGAATCTACCGGACCAAATTTATTACATATAAAAGCTCTCATAATCTTTTCCTATTAATTGTAGGTTGATAAATTAACGATTCTTTATGAAACGTCAAGATATCTTCTCTAGAAATTCTTTTAAATAGTCTTCAAAGTCTATTTGATTAGAAGATTCTATTTTTTTAGTTTCTTCTAAGGACTTTTCGCAGGCTTCAAGAAATAATTTACTTAATTTTGATGTTTCAGATGCAATTTTTTCTTGATGTGTTTTTGACATTTTATTTCCCAGCTCTCTAAAAGAAAGATTATTTTCTTGTAATTCCTCAATAATCTTAGCGCTTAAAGTGCCATTACCGCTCATGAGGTTTTCTTTTTGCTTTGTAACGGATTGTAACCAATTTAAATCCTGTTCTTTGTGTACTTCTCTATCCATGAATTCAGCAATTATCTCAAGCTCAGAGAGGATTCTATGCGCCTCTTCTTTTATAGGAACAGAAGCTCCTGTTGTTTCTAGCAATGCAAGGTCATTTCTCCCTTCATTGACTATCTTTTCATGATTCCTCTGTAGCCTTAATGATTCCTCAAGGTTTATTGAGGGGCTGTCTGAAACAAAGCAATATATAAGCAAGGTATCTAGAAAGTTTATTTGGTCTTCAGTTATTCCTATAGAATCATATGGATTTAAATCCACGCACCTCAATTCGAGATAATCTATCCCTTGAGATCTTAAAATATTGATAGGTCTTTCTCCTGAAGGACAGACACGTTTAGGCCTAATAGTGCTGTAATATTCATTTTCAATTTGAATGACTGAAGTATTTAACTGAGCTCTCTCGCCTTTAATAAATTCACCAATATCTTCATAAGGCTTATAAGGTTTAAGAAGCGCGTTTTTAAGGTCAGAGCAGTACTCTTCTAGACTGTTGTAGGAGATATTTAGGTCGTCTTGTGCTTTGCTTATATACCCTAGGTCACCCATCCTTAGTGAAGTGGATGAAGGCTTATAAAACCCTCCAGATTGAAGTTCTTCTAGGTCATGCTTTTTTCCAGCAACAAAAGAATTACAAACAGCAGGAGAAGAGCCAAACAAAAGTAAATATACCCATCCAAACCGTTTAAAGTTTCTGGCCATGCCCAAGTAAGTCTCATTTTTAAAAGATTGAATATCTTTTCCTGCTTGATCGGAAAGAATCTCTAAGAATTTATCAGAGAATGAAAAGTTATAATGTATGCCTGCAATTGCTTGCATCATGCTACCGTATCTATTTGCAAGCCCTCTTCGATAAATTGTTTTCATCATTCCTTGATTGGAATTGCCATAATTTCCTATAGGTATTTCTTCATCTGAAGCTATGGGACATGGCATGCTAAATGGCCAAAGCAACTCATGGCCAATATTGTTGTAAACAAATACATGCAATTCTCTAAGAAAATCTAAACATTCTTTAGCACTGTGGAAAGTTGGAGTAATTAATTCTAAAAGCGACTCTGAAAAATCTGTAGTTATGTAAGGATTAGTTAGGGCAGACCCAAGTTTATCAGGATGCTTAAGTTTAGAGATTTCACCTTTATGGTTTACTCTTAGGCTTTCTTTCTCTATTCCTCTATTAACAAGATTTAATTCTGCAAGGACTTCAGTATCCCTTAATTCTTCCAAAGAAAATCCCATTGAAATTTTTTAGTTGTAGAAACAAATTGCTCTTACTTCTATGCTTTCTCTAGGAGATGTCTTTTTCTTAAGTGATGGATCATCAAAAGCACTATGTAGCGTTGGCAGGAAGGGTTTATCTAAAGAGTCATATGTTTTAAACATCAATACTTCATCTCGATTCATCTTAGGATAAAAATACCATTCATGGTCTTCATTGTGCGCCGATTGATAGATTTCAACTGTTAAACCCTGTGGCTCATCTCCAATATAGTTATATAGATCAGTTGGTATTAGTTCTTTTTCAGACACAGTTCTTTTATCGCATACTGCAAAAGGTGTATCTAGACCATCTTTATCAAACCTTCTCCAAAGATTAAAGACAACTATTCTTTGTGGACTTTCACCCATTTCTTTAATAAATGGATCAAGAGTTTTACCAAAATTTGTTGTAAAGTCATTATGTACTAACCTGTGTCCACCTTTTCTTTCTCCTGAATCTGCTTGCGCTTCGTTTCTGGTAATGTGTGAAAATATGTACACACTATCCGCTTTAACTTTTTCTTTAACAAACTTGCCCATCTCTTTGTAATAAAGCTCTACTATCTCATCATCGTTATAAAAATCCTTGACCGCAGATTTATGGTCGATTAACTCAAAGCCACCATTTTCAAGATTAAATTTTGACCCCCTTGCGCTGCGAACAACTTTAGTAAAGGATTTGTGGTTTGGCATGTTAGGGTCACCTTCAGTTAACCCAAAAGCAGGCTTCTCTTCGTTTGGTTTTAGAGGTTTTCTATAATTGAAGTCAGCCTTTAGGTTGTTCATAAATAAAAGTATTATTTTGGTCCTGCATTAATTATTGCATCTGCGACATCAAATTTCTTAAAGTTTTCTTTAAACTGATTAACTAACTTCTCTTCATATGAATCATACAGTGAAGGATCTTGCCAACTTTTAACAGGGTTTAGTAATTTAGAGTCAACTCCTTCAACATTAAGCGGAACTTCTAGATTCATTCCATCTATTTTTTCAGTATCACAACCAACCAACTCACCTGACTGTATAGCGCTTATAATTGACCTAGTAACCGGTATATCAAACCGTTTACCTGTTCCATAAGGACCACCTGTCCAGCCGGTATTTACGAGATAGACATTACTGCCATACTCTTCAATTCTTTTCATCAGTAGGTCTGCATAAACTCCTGCAGCTCTTGGAAAAAAAGGAGCACCGTAGCAAGTAGAAAACGTTGTTTTAAAGGCTTCAGTAGAACCTACTTCTGTAGAACCAATAGCGGCTGTATATCCACTCAAAAAATGATAAGCAGCTGCTTCTTTAGAAAGAATAGAAACAGGAGGTATTACACCTGATAAATCACAAGTTAGGAAGATAACTGCATTAGGTTCACCTGCTGCATTTTCATCTGCCCTTTTCTCTATGTGCTCCCTCGGATAAACAACTCTAGTATTTTCGGTCAACGATGAATCGCTGTAATCAGGCACTTTGGTTTGGGCATCAATTACCACATTTTCCATAACGCTTCCCTTTTTTATAGCATCCCAAATCACAGGTTCATTTTTTTGGGTTAAATCTATACATTTTGCGTAACAACCTCCTTCAAAATTAAACACTGTTCCTGGTCCCCAACCATGTTCATCATCACCTATTAAATTTCTATGAGGATCGGCCGATAAAGTGGTTTTACCTGTTCCTGAAAGTCCAAAAAATAGACAAACTTCCCCATCATGACTAACGTTAGATGCACAATGCATGGGTAATACTTCGCTTGCAGGAAGTAAGAAGTTTTGCACGGCAAACATAGACTTTTTCATCTCTCCTGCGTAAGGCATACCTGCAAGTAGAACTTTCTTAGCAGTAAAATCTAGAATAACTACACCGTCACTGTTGGTTTTATCAACTTCTGGATCGCAAACAAATTCAGGCGCACTAAGTATTTGCCAAGTTTCTTTATTGTTAGGGTTAAATTCATCGGGCCTTATGAACATTTGCTTACCAAAAAGATTATGCCAAGCCCATTGAGTTCTTATATTTACAGGAACATAATGTTCGGAATGTTCGCCAACATGTAATGAAGATATGAAGGTATCTTTTGAATCTAAATAGGCTTCAACTTTATTCCAAAGATTTTCAAAAGCTAATGATTCAAATGGACGATTTACCTCACCCCAATCAACCTCTTTTTTTGTAGAGTCATCAATGACTATAAATCTGTCAAGAGGACTCCTGCCTGTCCTTTTACCTGTTTTTACCAGAAGCGCACCATTAGCTGCTATTTCTCCTTCTCCTCTCTCAAGAGATTCTGTGATGAGATCATCAACTGATAAATTTTCAAAAATTTTTGACATTTATAGGTTTTAAAGTGGTTATAAGTTGAAAAGTATTATATAGATTTAATTTTGTTTATGAGAATGAATTTCATTTGCTGAAAGTAAGATTTTAACTAAGTAAATGAGAATAACTACAAATCCTATCAACGTCCATCCTGGTATGCTAATGCCCATAAAACTCCATAGAACTTCAGCACAATTACCGTCACCTGTTATAGCCATAACCAATACTTCTAAGAAAGGTAATGTGTTTAGCAGGTAATCGATATCAGGAGCACAGCTTGGGACCAGTTCAGGAGGAAGGCTCTGTAGATAGAGCTGTCTAAGAGAAAGTCCAATTCCAGATAAGACTGCGATAACACAACCAATTACAAAACCTTTATAAACAATTAATTTTTCAGAATTAATTAAAAAACCTATTCCGGCAATCAATCCAACGAGTATCACGGCTCCTCTCTGCATATAACAAAGCATGCATGGCTTAAGCATTAATATATGTTCCATAAAAAGAGCAACGGCCATCATGCCTAGGCAAACCAGAAAAAGAATTACAAATGTCCTTTTTGAATTAAGAAAGAAAAAATCCATCAATGAGCCTGATCCCAATTATTGCCCATACCTATATCTACTTCCAAGGGCACATCTAAATTCGCGGCCTCTTGCATAGACTTAGTTAATAATTTTGTAACCTTATCAGTTTCATTTTTAGGGGTATCAACAATTAATTCATCATGAACCTGTAAAGTGAGTTTTGCCTTCAAACCAGATTTCTTTAAAGATCTATGTGTATTGATCATTGCAATTTTCATTATATCTGCAGCTGAACCTTGAACAGGAGCATTAATGGCAATTCTTTCAGAGGCTTGCCTTCTAATGGCATTATTTGCATTTATATCTCTTAAATAAAGCCTTCTACCAAATAGCGTTTCTATGTATCCAGCTTCTCTAGCATCGTCTTTAGTTTTTTCCATATAGGTCTTTACATTAGGATATTTCTCAAAATACATAGCCATGTACTCAGCTGCTAGATTCCTGTTTATACCTAGCTGTTTGCCCAAACCAAAAGCAGAAATACCATAAATAAGTCCAAAATTTATTGCCTTTGCATTCCTTCTTAAATCGGGGGTCACTTCTTCTAGACTAACATCAAAAACTTCACTCGCTGTTTTTGCATGCACATCTTCACCTTGGTTGAAAGCTTCTAATAGGCCACTATCTTTAGATAAATGAGCCATGACCCTTAATTCAATCTGAGAATAGTCGGCAGAAATTATCTTATTACCTTTGGTAGCTTCAAAGGCTTGCCTTATTCTTCTGCCATCTTCAGTTCTTATCGGTATATTTTGAAGATTTGGGTCGGAAGAGGACAGTCTGCCAGTTGAAGTAACCGCTTGGTGAAAGGATGTATGCACTTTGCCAGTGCTTAAAGAGATCTGATTAGGTAATTTATCAGTGTAGGTTGATTTCAGCTTACTCAAAGTTCTGTGTTCAAGTAAAACTTTTGGCAATTCATACTCTTCTGACAGTTCTTGTAAAACCTTTTCATCTGTGGAA
>AACY020532676.1_pt1 | contig 10571 bp, 8 predicted proteins | sample 267378 | NCBI WGS metagenome assembly AACY02 (sample SAMN02954345, study PRJNA13694) | marine metagenome | biome: aquatic; feature: ocean; material: water; isolation source: isolated as part of a large dataset composed predominantly from surface... | reverse complement strand
CGTATTCGGCGACGATATCGGCCATTTCAGCGGCTTCGAGATCATACTCGCCAAATTGATTGGGGAGTCCTGCATTGGGGTGTGCTGAGACAAGGGTATCGGCGACACGCGATAAATCAGCCAGAAATGGTCTGAGTTCTTTGGGGCCGAGTGCGCAGTTCAGGCCGATACTCAGCGGTTTGGCATGGCGTACAGAGAACCAAAACGCCTCAGTGGTTTGTCCAGACAGCGTGCGTCCTGAGGCATCGGTGATGGTGCCTGAAATCATGATTCGGATTTGGATGCCTGTGGCGCGGGCGACTTCATCGATGGCATAGAGTGCCGCCTTGGCGTTGAGGGTATCAAAAATGGTCTCAACGAGAATTAAATCGGCGCCGCCGTCGAGCAGTGCTTCAGTGGCCTCCATGTAGGTTTCAACCAATTGCATGAAGGTAATGTTTCGGGCCCCCGGGTCATTGACATCTGGACTGATTGAACAGGTGCGGTTGGTTGGCCCAAGAACCCCTGCAACGAGCACAGGCCGGTCAAATGAGTCTGCTACCTTGCGTGCAAGGCTTGCCGCCTCGCGGTTCAGTTCGGCGACAAGGGATTCCATCGCGTAGTCGGCCATTGAGGGCCGATTGGCGTTAAAGGTGTTGGTCTCAATAATGGATGCGCCGGCTTCGATGTATTGCCGATGAATAGAGGTAATCAAATCCGGCTGAGTCAGGGTTAACAGGTCGTTGTTGCCCTTTAAATCACTGGGGTAGTCAGCAAACCGAGTGCCGCGGTAGTCGGATTCACCAAGGCCCGCGCCCTGGATCATGGTGCCCATGCCACCGTCTAATATGACAATTTGCTCGCCAAGCGCTGTCTCGAGCCAGTCGATGCGTTGGTCTCGGGTCATGATGCGTGCACTCCCAAGGCATGGCAGACCGCAAAGCTTAAGTCTGCGCGATTCAAGGTGTAAAAATGAAAGTCATCCACGCCCTCACGACGCAGCGCCTCAGCCTGGTTGACGGCGACGTGGGCAGCAATGAGTTGGCGAGTGGTGGGGTCTTCATCGAGCCCCTCAAATAACCTCGCCAAGCTCTTCGGGATCGTGGCACCGCAGGCACCGGCAAAGCGAACCAGTGTGTTGAAGTTGGTGACCGGCAATATGCCCGGAATCAGCTCGACTTCGATACCGGCCGCCGCCACACGATCCCGAAACCGCAAATAACACCCATTGTCGAAGAAGAATTGGGTGATCGCACGGTGCCCGCCGGCGTCGACTTTTCGGCGTAAGTTCTCAAGATCCGCCTCACTGGACAGCGCCTGTGGATGGGTTTCTGGATAGGCGCCAACAAACAGCTCAAACGGGTGTCGTTCAAGTAGGCCAGACACCAAGTCAGATGCATAGGCATAGCCCTCTGGATGCGGCTGATATTCGGCCTCTGCGCCGCCTTCGGGATCGCCTCGAAGTGCCACCAGCGCGCGCACTCCAAGATCCCAGTAACTGTCTGCGATCGCATCGATTTCAGCACGCGGTGCACCCACACACGTCAGGTGTGGAACAGCTGACAGCGCGGTGTCTTCGAGGAGACGGGCGATGACTTGGTGCGTGCGCTCTCGGGTCGAGCCGTCCGCACCATAGGTCACAGATACAAATTCGGGATTCAAAGGCGCCAAGCGCTCAACCGTTTTCCACAGTGCGGCTTCGGCAGCCTCAGTTTTTGGTGGAAAGAATTCAAACGAGACCTTGGGTGCACTCATGCGCGTTCCTTTGTTTTTTCAGACACCAGGAGACTGATATCCAGTGCGTCACCTGGCAGGATGTTGGTGGTTTGGATGGCGAGTCCGGCGTCTTCGATCCAACCTCGAATCTCGGAGATTTCAATACCCACTGCAGGTGCTTGGGTGGCTGTTTGGGATTGGGTGAAGGCCACCAATAACAGGCGACCACCCGGCTTTAGCACACGCGTCGCTTCTTTAATCAACGCATCTGGATTGTCCGCAAAATACAACACCTGATCGATCGTCACCGTATCGAAATGGCGTGCCGGAAAGCGCATTTGATACATGTCCTCTTGGCGGACGGTCAGGTGTGCAAGTCCAGCCTCAGCCAGCACAGTACGGGCGACCATGACCATTTTTTTCGACAAATCGATGCCCACTCCACTCGCAGCCAATGGTCCTGCAAGTTTCAGCATGCGACCTGTGCCGGTGGCGATATCGAGGAGGTGTCCAACTGGTTTGTCACCGAGTGCCTCGTGGACCGCTGTTTCAAATCGTATGGCATCACCATGGTATTCATGGAGTTTCAACCAATCGGGTACCTCGGTTTCCACGAAGGATTCGGAGAGCTTGGCACGCGCGGCCTGAAGTTCATCAAGTCGGGCCGCATCGAGTCTCATTTGTTCGTCTTCCGATGGAACGCCATCCAAGATGCGTTGGATCAGTGCCTGTTGGGCTCCGTCGCGTGTGAGTCGATAAAACACCCAGTGTTGTTCTCGAAAACTCTCTAAAATCCCTGCGTCTTGCAATAACTTGAGATGGCGAGATACGCGCGGTTGTGACTGACCGATGATGCGCATGAGTTCACTGACGGTGAGTTCGCCTCGGGCGCACAGACGCGTTAACCGAAGGCGTGTGGGTTCTGCAACCGCCTTTAATGCGTCAATATAGTCGTCGAATGATGTCCACATGGTGGATATAATAATATAAAGATATCCTTATGTTCAATAGGAGAGTGCATGACTGAGCCCACTGTTCGATTTCATACCGATGCGTTACACCACGATGACGGAGTATTGGGCGTGGCGACCCTGGATCGGCCGAAGGCCCTCAATGCCCTTGATCATCAGATGATTCGAGAGTTACTTGAGATTGTTGCGCGTGTTGAGGCGGACCCGACCATCCGTGGTCTCTGGATTGAGTCGTCCGCAGAAAAAGCGTTTTGTGCCGGCGGTGATGTTCGAGATGTCACCAATCAAGGGCAGCGGGGTGGGCTGACCGATTTGTCGCATGCATCTGATTACCTGGCCGATGAGTATCTGCTGGATGTTGCGTTAAGACTCTGTACAAAACCGGTATTTGCCTGGGGAGACGGTTACATCATGGGTGGCGGCATGGGTGTGTTTCAGGGGGCGGATGTGCGCTTTGTGACTGAACATTCCAATCTTGCGATGCCTGAAGTCCGCATCGGCTTCGTACCCGATTGCGGAGGCAGTTGGTTCTTGCAGCGTGTCCCGGGTGGGCTTGGCATCTGTTTGTCGATGAGCGGGGTGACAGTGTCAGCCGCTGATGCCTGTTGGTTGAATCTGGCCGATTGGCTCATGCCTCGGGTTGAAAAAGACACGCTGTATCAATCCATTCTTGGATTGCCTTTTGCACACAAGGCCACCGCACTGAGCTCGCTCGGATCTCAGTTAGCAGCAGCCACCGGTGAGGCGCCGCGACAAGGGCCTTGGGAGACACATGGCTTGAAACTCGCGCACACCATCCGCCATCAGACGCCCAAAGGTGTGTGGTCTGTGATGCAGCATTGGCATCACGAGGTGCCTGAATTATTTGTCGGTCTTGAGCAGGCAAGTCCAGGCGCGTCCTTGGTGGCTGGAGCTCAATTTCAGCGGTCGCGCTATGGAAGCTTGGTGGAGGGTGTCATCCAAGAACATGACATCGGGATGCGCATGCTGACTGATGGAGAATGGTGTGAGGGGGTTCGAGCGCTCTTGATCGACAAAGACAAAAATCCACAATGGCGTTTTTCAAAGATCGAGTCTGTGACTGAGGACTGGATTGAAGCGATGTTAGCCCCCATGATTTGGTCAGATGGCCATCCACTCCGACATCGATTACAGAGCCACGGCTATTTCCACCAATAACATGATTCAAAAAGGATGCATTGCATGAACGTCGCATTTTTAGGCTTAGGTGTCATGGGGTATCCCATGGCAGGCCACTTGGTATCCCAGGGACATTCAGTCACGGTATACAACAGAACAGCCGACAAGGCAGACCAGTGGGTATCAACCCACGGAGGCACATCGGCAGACACACCGAAAAAGGCAGCCGTCGGTCAGGATATCGTGTTCGCCTGTGTCGGGAACGACGATGATGTGCGCAGCATCACTTTGGGCGAAGACGGTGCTTTCGCGGGGATGAGTGAGGGATGCATCTTTGTTGATCACACCACGGCGAGCGCTGAGGTAGCACGTGAATTGGCGGAGGTCGCCAGTCGCCAACATCTGGTCTTCATGGACGCCCCCGTATCCGGTGGCCAACAGGGCGCAGAAAATGGCGCACTGACTGTCATGGTGGGGGGAGAACAAGCGCATTTTGATCGGGTGGCGCCCGTGATTGATGCCTACGCCAAAGCCTGCACCCTGATGGGTCCTGTCGGCAGTGGTCAACTGACAAAAATGGTCAACCAAATCTGTATTGCCGGGCTTGTCGAGGCGCTCTCTGAGGGTCTGTCGTTTGCGCGGGCTGCAGGGCTTGATGCCCACAAGGTGGTGGATGTCATCAGTAAAGGCGCGGCTCAATCTTGGCAGATGGAGAATCGCTACCAAACCATGCTCGCCGATGAGTTTGCACATGGCTTTGCGGTGGATTGGATGCGCAAAGACCTGTCGATTTGTTTGGCTGAGGCCCGTAAAAACGGCGCCGCATTGCCGATCACAGCAGCGGTCGATCAACTCTACGGTGAAGTCCAAGCCATGGGTGGGGGGCGTTGGGATACCTCGAGTTTATTCGCGCGACTTGAGGCCATGCGCACGCACAGTGACCACTGAGCCCTACGATGCCTGTATTCGATGGTTGACGCGTCGAGAGCACTCGCGCGTTGAGCTCGCGCGAAAGCTCGCAGATCGGTTTGCGGATGTGTCGACAGGCACCCTTGACGAGGTGCTGGACCGGTTGGTTGAACAGGGTCTGCAATCCGATCATCGATTTGCCGAGATGCTTATCCGAACCCGTCTTCATCAGGGTCAGGGTCGTCTGAAGATCATCCGTGAATTGGCAACGCACCAGATCGATGCGTCGGATGTATCGGATCTCTGGGCAGATGGAGACAGCGAATCAGAGCGATGTCAGGCCGCACTTGAAAAATGGATGCGGGGGAAGGCTGAGCCCGACCGCGCCAAGGCACTTCGATTTTTAGCATCGCGTGGATTTGAATTTTCCGATGCAACCGAGGCAGTCAAAGCGATTTTCCGTTAAGCTTTCGCATCTCCAATCGATCAAGACACACACATTGATATGAAAAGCGCTGAAATTCGGTCCGAATTCCTTCAATTCTTTGCAGAACATGGCCACACCGTGGTGCGTTCGAGCCCGTTGATTCCTGGAAATGACCCGACGTTGCTTTTTACCAATGCCGGCATGGTGCAGTTCAAAGATGTCTTCACAGGTGACGAGGCGCGCGCCTACAGCCGAGCAACAACGTCACAGCGCTGCGTGCGCGCTGGCGGCAAACACAATGACCTTGAAAACGTCGGCTACACCGCGCGACATCACACATTTTTTGAAATGTTAGGCAACTTCAGTTTTGGCGACTACTTCAAAGAAGAGGCCATTCGATTTGCCTGGGACTTTTTGACCAAGCGGTTGGGTCTTCCCGAGGACAAACTGTGGGTCACGGTGCACACCAGTGATCAAGAAGCTGAGGATATTTGGATCAACACCATTGGCGTCGACCCGGCTCGATTCTCGCGTCTTGGTGACAAAGATAATTTCTGGTCGATGGGCGACACCGGTCCATGCGGTCCATGCAGTGAGATTTTCTACGATCACGGACCGGAGGTGCCTGGTGGCCCGCCGGGCTCACCGGATGATGATCTGGATCGCTACATTGAGATTTGGAACCTCGTCTTCATGCAGTTTGAGCAGGCAGCCGATGGCACTCGAACCCCGCTCCCCAAGCCGTCAGTTGATACCGGGATGGGTCTTGAGCGCATTGCAGCGGTCATGCAGGGCGTGCATTCCAACTATGAAATTGACTTATTTCAGGCACTGTTGAAGGCGGCAGCCAGCGCAACCAAGACCGAGGACTTGGAGGCGAAAAGCTTGCGTGTGATCGCAGACCATATCCGAAGCTGTGCGTTTTTGATTTGCGATGGCGTGCTGCCCTCCAATGAAGGACGCGGCTATGTACTGCGTCGCATCATTCGTCGTGCCATCCGCCATGGCCATAAACTCGGTTGTGAACAGGCCTTTTTCCACAAGCTGGTCCACCCCTTGGTCGCTGAAATGGGCGAGGCCTATCCTGAACTTCGAGATGCAGAAGACCGTGTTGTGTTGGCCTTGAAACAGGAAGAAGCCCAGTTTGCGAAAACACTCGATGCGGGCATGAAAGTGCTTGAAGATGCCATTGCCGATCTGCCAACAAAGCGACTGCCGGGTGAGCTGATTTTCAAGCTGTATGACACCCATGGGTTCCCGGTGGATCTGACCAATGACATCGCCCGCGAGCGGGATCTTGAGCTGGATATTGAAGGCTTTGAGGCGGCCATGGCGAGCCAGCGTGAGAAGTCACGGCAGGCATCGAATTTTGCCGGCGATCAGCAGATCAAGCTGGACCTCGATGGAGCCACTGAGTTTTTAGGGTACACACACCTTGAGGCGTCCGGTGTGATTCTCGCTTTAGTCAAGGATGGTGTGGCGGTGAATGCCCTCAATCCAGGTGAATCCGGATGGGTTGTTTTGAATCAGACGCCGTTTTACGCCGAGAGCGGGGGGCAGCAAGGGGACTCAGGCAGCCTGATCTCCAATGATGCGGCCTTTCAGGTTATGACCACGCAAAAAATTGGCAGTCACTTTGCCCATCAGGGCAGCCTGACGATGGGCCAGTTAAATGTAGGTGATTCCATCTCAGCGCGCGTGGAAGGCCCAAGACGCACTGAGACCGCATTGAATCACTCGGCAACGCATTTGTTGCATGCAGCGCTCCGTCAGGTATTGGGGACGCATGTCACGCAAAAGGGCTCCTTGGTGACACATGAGCGCACGCGCTTTGATTTTTCGCACACCGCACCGGTGTCGTCTGAGGAATTGAGGGCCATCGAGGATCTCGTGAATGATGAGATTCGCAAGAATCATCCGGTACAGACACAGTTGATGCCCATTGATGAAGCCAAGGCGGCCGGTGCGATGGCATTGTTTGGTGAGAAATACGACGATGAAGTGCGTGTCCTGTCGATGGGTGAGTTTTCGATTGAGCTGTGCGGCGGCACGCATGTGCACCGCACCGGCGATATTGGACTCTTCAAAATTGTCTCAGAAAGTGGCGTCGCAGCCGGCGTGCGTCGGATTGAGGCAGTCACAGGAGCCGGCGCGCTCAACGTGATTCGTGGGCTTGAGGCGACGGTACAATCTGCGGCCCAGGTGCTGAAAACGGCGCCTGATGCACTCCTTGATAAGTTGGATCAACTCAATGCGCGCTTGAAGGCATCTGAAAAGGACATTGAGCGGTTACAAATGAAATTGGCGACACAGGCGGGTGGCGATTTGCTCGATCACGTCGTTGAGGTCGGCGGCATCCAATGTCTGGTGTCCACCTTGGATGGCCAAGATCCTAAAACACTGCGCGACACCTTGGATCGCGTGAAGAACCGGCTCAATCAAGGTGTGGTGGTGCTGGCCACTGTACGGGGTGACAAGGTCAATTTAATTGCAGGTGTCACCGACAATCTAACCGATCGCATCAAGGCCGGTGAGTTGATCGGATTTGTCGCTGAGCAAGTGGGCGGTCGCGGCGGTGGGCGCGCTGACATGGCGCAGGCCGGAGGAACCGAACCGCAGTCGTTGCCAGAGGCCTTGGACTCGGTTGCCGGCTGGCTTGAGCAGCGACTGAATTAGGATCAAGGATGGCATTAATCGTACAAAAATATGGCGGGACCAGCGTTGGGACCGTTGAGCGCATCCAAGGGGTTGCGCGTAAAGTCAAAGGTTTCCGCGAGGCAGGACACGATGTTGTCGTGGTGGTCTCTGCCATGAGTGGTGAGACCAACCGGTTGATTGGGTTGGCCAATGAGATCTCAGATCGACCGATCCCACGGGAAATGGACGTACTGGTCTCAACCGGTGAGCAGGTCACGATTGCGCTCTTGTCGATGGCGCTTGGTGAACTCGAGTGTAACGCCAAATCATACACCGGTGGACAGGTGCGGATTCACACAGATTCGGCGCATACCAAGGCGCGGATCCAAGCCATTGATGACGCCAAAATGCGCACAGATTTGGATGCCGGTTCGGTCGTCATTGTGGCTGGATTTCAGGGCATGGATGCAGACGGTAACATCACCACCTTAGGACGTGGCGGCTCGGATACCACAGCGGTTGCCTTGGCGGCGGCTCTCGGTGCCGATGAGTGTCAGATTTACACCGATGTGGATGGGGTCTATACCACCGATCCCCGCGTCGTGGATCAGGCGCGCCGGTTACCCAAAATCACCTTTGAAGAGATGCTTGAGATGGCGTCTCTCGGATCCAAAGTGTTGCAGATTCGATCTGTCGAATTTGCAGGAAAATACAACGTGCCACTGCGTGTGTTGTCCACCTTTGAAGAGGGGCCTGGCACACTGATTACGACCGAGGAGTTGGATTCCATGGAACAGCCAGTGATTTCTGGTATCGCTTTTAACCGAGATGAGGCCAAGCTGACACTCTTGGGTGTGCCTGATGTACCGGGTGTGGCTGCCAAGATTTTGGCACCGATTGGCGCGCAAAATATTGAAGTCGATATGATCGTGCAAAATGTGGGGGCGGATCAGACCACCGATTTCACCTTTACCGTGCATCGAAACGATGTGGAGACCGCCTATGAGGTCTTAGAAGGTGTGTCGGCGGCCTTGGGTGCACGCGAGGTCCGCAAGGACGCCAAGATCTGCAAGGTCTCGGTAGTGGGTGTCGGGATGCGCTCTCATGCAGGCGTGGCCAGCCAAATGTTTGAAACACTGGCTGCTGAAGGCATCAATATTCAGATGATCTCGACCAGTGAGATCAAAATCTCAGTGGTGGTGGATGAGAAGTATTTGGAACTGGCCGTCCGCGCATTGCATTCCGCTTTTGACTTGGCAGACGAGGATGTCCGCGACGACACCTGATGCCTTTGCAGGCATCGATCGTCTGTACGGGCAGGGCGCCTATACTGTGTTTCAGGCGGCTCACGTGGCGGTTGTTGGCGTCGGTGGTGTCGGTTCTTGGGTGGTTGAGAGTCTGGCGCGCTCAGGCGTCGGTCATCTCACACTGGCTGATCTTGATGACATCTGCGTCACCAACACCAATCGCCAAGTGCACACCACGCGCGACACCATTGGCCAGTCGAAAATTGAAGCCATGGCGCATCGCGCACAGGCCATCCATCCGCAGCTGCAGATCTCCCTGATCCACGGGTTTGTCACTGAAAAGACAGTGGCTGAACAGATTACCGATCGGTTGGATTACGTCATTGACTGTGGTGACAATCAGATGGCGAAGTCCGCATTGATTGCCCATTGTCGTCGTCTGCGCATCCCGGTGCTGACCGTTGGCGCGGCCGGCGGGCGCATCGATCCATCAAAAATCCAAGTGCGCGACCTGTCGAAGACAGATGGCGATGCGCTCTTGGCATCCGTCCGCCAGACGCTTCGTAATCGCCATGGCTTTTCGCGAACGCCCGGGAAGCGTTTCTCGGTGCCGGCTGTGTATTCCGATGAACAAACGCGCTATCTCCAAGCCGATGGTCAAATCGGCCAGCAAAAACCGGGAGGTGCGAGCCACCTCGATTGTGCCGGAAGCCTGGGCGCGGTGACACATGTGACAGCGACCTTTGGGCTCTATGCCACAGCTCGAGTGCTGGATGATTTACTCACTCACCAACTGCGAGCGTCAGACTTGGCCAGTGACTGATCCAGTCGGATGATGGATCCGGGTCGGGCGCGATGACGACACCGCTGATGAGATAGGTATCAGCACTCGGCAAGTCCAATGTAACCTGGCCGCTTGCATTGGTGTAAGCCTCATCCACCACAGCGCGATCACTGTAGCGAAACGCTTTGATGAGGACATCGTTCTCGGGGTGATCTGTGGTGTGTAATTGAAAGGTGTGCGCGCCCGGGGTCAGTCGTTCAAAGCGGCCTTGACGCACAATTTCAAAAGGCATGGTCTGGGTCAGTTGATCTTCAAACGGCCCCGGGCCAACGGTCACCAAGCTTTTTGCTGTGCGGATGTAGTGCTCGGTGACAGGGGTGACCTGTTGAATGGCCGGATGGCGCGCCAGTTGGCGCGCCAAGCCATCGAGTTCAACATAGTCCGGCCAGCGGACGTCACCTTCGGAGAATCGGATCACCGACGGAGCGGTCCAGTGCATGATTTGATTCAAGCCTGTGGTTGGCGTGATTGTGGCAGCAGGCCGTGAATCACCAAGTACCCCTGAGATGGTTTCGGTGGTCTGGTTGACCAATACAAAGGCTTGAATCTCACTCGGCAGATAGGATTGTGGGCTGCCGCGGAAGGTTTCACCGACTCGGAGCATGACCTCGACAGGCGCGGGTGCGTCCAGGTGGTGGGTGCTGGGTTCAATCCAAAACTCATGCGCGCTTGCAGACACACTCAGACCCAGCCCCGCAAGA
>AACY020536170.1_pt1 | contig 10572 bp, 10 predicted proteins | sample 267378 | NCBI WGS metagenome assembly AACY02 (sample SAMN02954345, study PRJNA13694) | marine metagenome | biome: aquatic; feature: ocean; material: water; isolation source: isolated as part of a large dataset composed predominantly from surface... | reverse complement strand
GGCCGCACGCCGCCGCGCCGCCCTGGTGCTCGGCACCGTCGCGCTCTGGCTGGCTGCCACCGGCACGCAAGCCGATCCCATCGGCCAGGCGCTCGCCCTGGGCAACGCCAGCCTGGTGGTGGCCGAGGGCGATCGCACCGTCATCGCCGACAACGCCGATCGGGGGATGGTGCCGGCATCCACCATGAAGCTGCTGATGGCGCTCGCCGCCATCGAGCGCTGGGGCCTGGACCACCGCTTCACGACGGAATTCCGGCGGGGGCGGGATGGTCGGCTCTGGGTGGTGGGGCGGGGGGACCCCTACCTCGTCTCCGAAGCGCTGGAGCAGGCGGTGCGCGCCCTGCGGCGCCAGGGGCTGAGCACTGTCAACGGCATCGGCCTGGACGATACGCTGTTCGTCGCCGGGGACCGCATCCCGGGACGGGCGTCCAGCCGCAACCCCTACGACGCCCCGGTGACGGCGCTGGCGGTCAACTTCAATACGGTCAACGTCCGTGTCGCAGGCGGCCGCGTGCGCAGTGCCGAGGCGCAAACCGCACTCACGCCCACCGCACGCCGCCTGGGGGCGGGCATGGGCGCCGGCGAGCACCGCATCAATCTGCAGACCCGTGACAATGCGCTCAGCCACTTTGGTGAGCTGCTGGCGCTGAAGCTCGAGGCTGCCGGCGTGCGCGTGACCGGCGACGTGCGCGTCGGGCGCGCGCCGGATGGGGCCGATGTCCTGCTGGTCCACCGCAACAGCCGCCCCCTGTCCACGGTGGTGGAGAACATGCTGGAGTACTCCACCAACTTCATCGCCAATGATCTCTTTTTGCTGTTCGGCGAGCGCGGCGGGGTGAGTAGCATGGCGCAATCGCAGCGGGCCATGGAGGCGTGGGCGCGGCGTCAGTTCGGCTGGGACCGCTTCGTCATCGAAGATGGCGCCGGCCTCTCTCGCGGCAACCGCCTGAGCGGGCGCCAGCTCATCGACGTGCTCGACGCCATGGTGCCCTACCGCCATCTGGTGCCGGTGCAGGATGGCAACCCCAATGTCCGCGCCAAGACCGGCACCCTCTCCGGAGTGAGCTGCTATGCCGGCTGGGTGCGCCGGGAGGGCGGCTGGGCAGCCTTCAGCCTGCTCATCAACCAGCCGGTGGCCTATGGTTTCCGTCATCAGGTGGCCAGTGCGCTGGCGACGGCACCGAGACTGGCGCGGTACTGAGCCGGCAGCGGTGCGAGCGACTCGCCAGGACCATGGCGTCCTCGGCGGCGGGTGCGCGCAACGCCGGTACCGTGGCTGGCGTCGCTCTGGTCGGCGGCGCCCGATCGGATCGGCCCTGGCGCCATGGCTGCTGATGCTTCTTGTGGGCTGCGCCGGTCCGGACCTGCCCGTGCGGGAGCCGGTGGATACGGCCGCGAGGCCGCTGCCGACCGTTATCGGCGGCGGCGCCCTCTACTGGAAGCGTGATGGCGGCTATCCATCGCTGGCACCGTTGCTCAAGCGGGTGACGCCGGCGGTGGTGAACGTCGCCGTGATCTCCGAGGTCAACTTGGCAGACCACCCCTTTCTGGAAGACCCGGCCTTCCGGGAATTTCTCGAGCAGTTCGACATCGAGCCGCCGACGTCCGAGGAATTGCGCCGACGCGAGAGTGTCGGCTCCGGTGTCATCGTCGACGCCCACCGCGGCCTCGTGCTCACCAATGCCCATGTCATCGAAGACGCCCGGGACATCACCGTTACGCTCAAGGACCGGCGCAGCTTCAAGGCCCGGCTCATCGGTCGTGATCCGGGCACGGACGTCGCGGTGCTGCGCATCATGCCCCTGGACGTGCCTGATCTGGGCTTCGCCGACTCCAACGCGCTGGAGGTGGGGGACTTCGTGCTCGCCATCGGCAATCCCTTCGGCCTGGGACAGACCGTGACCTCCGGCATCGTCAGTGCCGTCGGCCGCACGGGCATCGCCGACGACAGCCTGGGGGAGCTCATCCAGACCGATGCCTCCATCAATCCCGGCAACTCCGGTGGTCCGCTCATCGATCTGGCGGGACGCATCGTCGGCATCAACACGGCGCTCATCGGTCCGAGCGGCGGCAACGTCGGCATCGGGTTTTCGGTGCCCGCCAATCGGGTGCAACGGGCAGTGCGGCAAATCCTGGAGCGCTGACCCTTGCAGACGGATACCGGCGGCGTCCGATCTGGCGGGCGCGCTGACGTGATGCCCGTGCTCAGCCCCGGGCGCCGGGGTGCACGCCGGTGCCGCAGGGCGCCCTAGCCACCGGTGACCGGGGGAAAGAAGGCCAGCTCGTCACCGTCTGCGACCGGCGTGTCGGGCTGTGCCATCTGCTGGTTCACGGCGGTGAGCAGGCGACGGTCATCGCCCAGGGCTGCGGTCCAGGGGCCGCCGCGCTCGCACAACTGGGCGCGAATCGCCGCCACGCTGCCGGCGTGTGCGGCGGACAGGGTCTCTTCGGCGGTGCCCAGGGCCTCGCGCAGGCTTGCGAAGTAGCGCACACGGATCATGACAGAAGCTCCGTCAAAGGAATGAACGCCACCGGGTCTCCGGCACGTAAGGTCTGGCCCTCCATCAGCTCCACCAGACCGTTTGCCCAGGTCAGCGACCTGAGGTCCGCGGAGGAGCGGCTGGCGAAGACCTCGACCCGGGCATGACCGGTGGCGTCGACCATCAATCGAGCGCGTTGGTATTCGCGACGCCGATCCGGCTTCGGCCAATCGAAGCCGGCGGTGGCGTGGATACGCTTCGGGGTTGGTAGTGGCTCCAGCCCCTGCATACGCTGAATGAAGGGCCGCGCGAACAGGCAGAAAGTCACAAACAGCGACACCGGATTACCCGGGCTGCCGATGAAGGGCGTCTCCCCGATATGGCCAAAGGCGAGGGGCCGCCCCGGGCGTATGGCGATGCTCCAGAGGTCGAGCCGACCGAGTGCCTCCACGGCCGGGCGCACATGGTCTTCCTCGCCCACGGAGACGCCGCCGCTGGCGAGCACCAAATCGGCCCGCTCGGCGCCGTCGGCGAGGGCGGTTCGGGTCGCCGCAAGGGTGTCGGGGACGATACCGAGATCGATGATCTCGCAGCCGAGACCCGCGAGCAGGGCCTGATAGAGGGTGCGATTGGAATTGTAGATTTGGCCGGGTCCGAGGGGCTCACCCGGTTCCACCAGCTCGTCGCCGCTGGCGACAATGGCCACCCGCAGCCGCCGGCGCACATGCAGCACTGTGACCCCTACGGAGGCGGCCAGGGCGAGGTGCTGGGGCCCCAATCGCACACCCGGCGTGAGCACTGCATCGCCAGCGCGCACTCGCTCGCCCCGATAGCGGATATTGTGGCCGGCGTCGACCGCCGCCGGGAGCTGTACGCGGCCGTCGCCGAGGCGCTCGCAGGCCTCCTGCACCACCACCGTGTCGGCGCCCGCCGGTACCGGAGCACCGGTGAAGATGCGCGCGGCGGTGCCGGGCGCCAGCGGCTCGGCCACGGCGCCGGCGGGGATGCGCTGGGAGACGGGGAGCGGGCCCTGTGCAGCGTCGGCGGCGCGGAGGGCATAACCATCCATGGCGCTGTTGTCCCAGGCGGGCTGATCGCCGGGGCTGACGAGGCTGGAGGCGAGCACGCGACCCTGTGCCCCGACCAGCGGGACGGGCTCGCTGTCGGTGAGCGGGCGCGCCTCGGCCAGGAGTAGCGCCAGGGCCGCCTCGACGGAGTGCATGGCCCGGTCGGGATCACTACAGTCGTGGGCACCGGCCATGTTAGTGCTCGCCGAAGCGCGCGGCGGGCAGCGCGAAGTCGCGGGACCGGATTTGGCTTTGGGCAACGGTGAGCACTGCGATGGGCGGCGACCGGAAGGGGGCGTCGTCTGGGGTTCGGCTCATGCGGGCATCGGCTTGGTTGGCACTGGGATTCGCCGAATCTGGGCGGTTAGGCGGTTGAGGTCAAGCGTGCGCTCCCCCAAAAGCAGCGCGGCGCGTCACAGCCATTTCGGCACCAGGATCAGCAGCCAGACCGCCGCCGCGTACAGGATACTGGTGAACACCGCCGCGGAGGCGATGTCCTTGGCCCGCGCCGAGAGCTCATGGCGCTCGGTGCCAACGCGGTCCACATTGGCTTCGATGGCGGAGTTCAGCAGCTCGACGATGGGCACCACGAGCAGGCTGCCCACGAGCATGGCACGCTCCACCGGCGATTCGCCGAGCCACAGCCCCAGCGGCAGCAACGGGATCAGGACCAATAGCTCCTGGCGGAAGGCCTCTTCGCCCTCGTAGCAGGCCTTGAGTCCCTTCATGGAGTAGCCGAAGGCGTAGAGGACACGCTTCCAGCCATGGACGTTGCGGTTGGCCATCGTGCTTGCCTTGGGTGCCGCAGGGCGGCTGGACGCATGCTGCAGGCGCGCTCAGCCGCGACACCCAGCCCGGACGACTCCGGGCGTTAGCCCTCCACCTGCGCAGGCTTCCACGCCAGGTCCAGTTGCCGGGCGGCGCGCACGTCGTCGAGCCGGCGCACGGGTAGGGTGTAGGGGGCCTGCTTGAGCGTGTCGGGGTTTTCCTGGGCCTCGGCGCGGATCTTGGTCATGGCCTCGACGAACCCGTCCAAGGACTCTTTCGACTCGCTCTCCGTGGGCTCCACCAGCAGGCACTCGGGCACCAGCAGCGGGAAATAGGTGGTGGGGGCGTGGAAGCCATAATCCAGCAGACGCTTGGCGAAGTCCATGGCGTTGGTGCCGTATTCCTTGGCCTCTTTCTTGAGCGTCACGATGAACTCATGGCTGGCGCGACGCTCGGGGTAGGCGGCGGTGAAGCCGGCCGCCTTGAGCCGGGCGAGCAGGTAATTGGCGTTCAGCGTGGCGTACTCCGAGACCCGGCGCATGCCCTCGGCGCCGAGCAGTCGGGCGTAGATGTAGGCGCGCAGCAGGATGCCCATGTTGCCGCCGAAGGCGGTCATGCGGCCGATGGATTCGGGGCGGTCGGCCTCCACCTGCCAGTGATAGGCATCGCCGTCCCTGATCACCAGTGGCACCGGCAGATAGGGCTCCAGGCGCTTGGAGACACCCACCGGGCCCGCACCCGGACCACCGCCGCCGTGGGGCGTCGAGAAGGTCTTGTGCAGGTTCATGTGGATGACGTCGAAGCCCATGTCGCCGGGGCGCACTTTGCCCAGGATGGCGTTCAGGTTGGCGCCGTCGTAGTACAGGAGCCCGCCGGCCTCGTGGACGGTCTCGGCGATGGCCTGGATGTTGCGGTCGAAGACGCCGACGGTGCTCGGGTTGGTGAGCATGATGCCGGCGGTCTGCGGCCCCACGGCGTCGCGCAGCGCGGCGATGTCGACGTCGCCGTTGCTGCCGGTGGGGATCTCGCGCACCGTGAAGCCGGCCATGATGGCCGACGCCGGGTTGGTGCCGTGGGCGGCGTCCGGCACCAGGATCTCACGGCGCGCGTGGTCGCCGCGGGCGTCGTGGTAGGCGCGGATCATCATCACGCCGGCGAGCTCACCCTGGGCCCCGGCGGCGGGCGCCAGCGACACCGCATGCATCCCGGTGACGATCTTCAGCATGTCCTGCAGCTCATGCAGGCAGGCCATGATGCCCTGGCTGTGGCTCTCGGGCGCCGCCGGGTGGCGGGCCAGGAAGCCGGGCAGCGAGGCCAGGCTGTTGCAGGCCCGCGGGTTGTACTTCATGGTGCACGAGCCAAGCGGGTAGAAGTGCGTGTCGATGGCGAAGTTCTGCTGCGACAGGCGGGTGTAGTGACGCACCGCCTGCAGCTCCGAGACTTCCGGCAGCGCGGCACGGCGTTGGCGGCGCAGGCCGGCCGGCAGATCCGACACGTCGGCCATGTGGAGGGGGGCTTGCGCGGGGGCCGTGCGGCCGGGGCGGGATTGCTCTTGAATCAGCATGGGATGCTCAGCTTTCGGTTTGTTGGGGCGGTGAAATCCGGGCTGCGCTCAGCGCTGTCGGTCATGCCGCATGCCGTGCCGTGCGATGGCGCTATGAGACCGGTGCAATTGATACTCAGCCGAGCGCCTGCAGCGCCGCATCGTAATCAGGCTCCTCACCGATCTCCGGCACCAGCTGGGTGTAGCCGACGTTGCCGTTTTCATCGACGACGACGATTGCGCGGGCGGTGATGCCGGCGAGCGGGCCGTCCGCGATGAGCACGCCGTAGTCCTTGGCGAAGTTCTTCGACCGCATCATTGACAGCGGATGCACGTTCTCGAGGCCCTCGGTGCTGCAGAACCGGCCCATGGCGAAGGGCAGGTCCGCCGACACCACGAGGCAGACGGCGTCGTCGCGTCCGGCGAAGGAGGCGTTGAACTTGCGGGTGGATGTGGCGCAAACCGGCGTGTCCAGGCTCGGTACGATGTTGAGCAGCACCTTTTTGCCGGCGAAGTCCGCCAGGGACTGATCACCGAGATCTTTGTCGACGAGCGTGAAGTCCGGTGCGGGGCTGCCAACGACGGGCAGTTCGCCGGCCAGGTTGACTGGGCTGCCTTGGAGTGCGGTCTGGGCCATGGTCGTGGTCTCCTGGGAGAGGCGGCTTGGGGCGCGCGGGGGTCAGGTCACGTGGTTGCAGACAGGCGCGCTGTCCTCATCACGCGTGACGCAAAGCCAAGGCAAGTTTGTCGCGGAAGGCCATCATGTCCTCGTCCGTGCGCATTTCGGTTGCGCAGACCAGTACCGCCGGGTCCAGCGCTGGATACTCGGCGCCGAGGTCGAAGCCGCCGAGGATGTCATCCGCCGCCAGTGCGGACAGCACCCGGGCGGCGGGCGCCGGCAGCCGCAGCGCCTGCTCATGGAAGACCGGCGCGTCGAACAGCGGCTCGACTCCCGGGATTTCGCAGAGCAGCTCGGTGAGCCGGCGGGTGTTGGCATGGCAGCTGGCGGCGACGCGCTCGAGACCGTCGGCGCCGAGGATGGCCATGTGGATGGTGGCCGCCGTCACCAGCAGGCCCTGGTTGGTGCAGATGTTGGACGTGGCCTTGGAGCGGCGGATGTGCTGCTCGCGCGCCTGTAGCGTCAGCGTGTAGCCCACCTTGCCGTCGGCGTCCAGTGTCTTGCCCGCGATGCGCCCGGGCAGCTGGCGTACGAAGTCTTGCTTGCAGGTCAGAAAACCAAGATAGGGCCCGCCGGAGGCGAGTGGCATCCCGAGTGGCTGACCCTCGCCGCAGGCGATGTCGGCACCCGCGTCGCCCCAGTCGCCGGGCGGGCTCAGCAGCGCCAGGGCCACCGGATTGACGACGCCGATGGCGAGCATGTTGCGCTGGTGTGCCCAGTCGGTGATGGCGTCAACGTCCTCGAGCGCGCCAAAGAAGTTGGGCTGCGGCACCACCAGTGCCGCGAACTCACCATCCGCGGCTGCGGCCTCGTATTGAGCCACGGTCGTCCGGCCGGTCTCGCGGTCGAAATCCACTTCCACCAGCTCGATGCCCTGGTTACCCACCAGTCCGCGGGCGGTGCGCCGATAGGACGGGTGCAGTGCCTTGGGGATCAGCACCCGTTGGCTCTTGCTCTTGCGGTTGGCACGCACCGCCATCAGCATCGCCTCCGCCAGCGCCGAGGCGCCGTCGTAGAGCGATGCGTTGGAGACGTCCATGCCGGTCAGCGCCGTCATCATGGACTGGAATTCGTAGAGTACCTGGAGCGTGCCCTGGCTGGCTTCCGCCTGGTAGGGGGTGTAGGCGCTGTAGAACTCGCCGCGGGTGGTGATTTGCCACACCGCGGCGGGGATATGATGTTCGTAGGCGCCGGCGCCGATGAAGCACAGCGGCTGGCCGTCCGTGCGCGCGCGGCCCTGCATCAGGCGCGTCACGTCCATCTCGGACAGGCCGGCGGGAATGCCGTCGAGCCCCTGGGCACGCAGCTCCGGCGGGATTTCATCGAAAAGGTCGTCGATGCTCCCGGCGCCGATGGCGGCGAGCATCTCGGTGACGTCGGTGTCGGTGTGGGGTATGAACGGCATGATTACGATCGCTGCTGGTCGTCACCGACCCCGGCCAGTGGGCGCCGGGGCCTGATTGGGCGGGATGCTGGTCCGCTCGTTGGGTGGTGTCCCACCCCGGCGGGGTGGGTGTGGCGGCGGCGCGCTAGGCCTCGTCCTCAACCACTTGCTGGTACTCCTCGGCGTCGAGCAGGCCCGCGTCGGCGTCGGTGTCGGCGAGCTTGAGCTGAAAGATCCAACCTTCGCCGTAGGGGTCGGAGTTGATGGTCTCGGGGGTATCGCCGAGCGCCTCGTTGACTGTCACGACCTCGCCCACCACTGGCGCGTAGATATCGGATGCCGCCTTGACCGATTCAACCACGGCGCAAGCGTCCTTGGCGGCGAGCTGCTTGCCCACCTCAGGCAGTTCGACGAACACCAGATCACCGAGGGCGTCCTGGGCATGATCGGTGATACCGACGGTGACGGTGCCATCGCCGTTGTCGCGGACCCACTCGTGGGACTCGGTGTACTGGAGGTCGTTCGGGATGTCGCTCATGGCTGACTCCTGTTGGGGGCAGTTGCGGATGCAGAGACGCTGGACGACGGCGGTGCGGCAGTCCCGTGGTCCGCCCGCACGCCGGCTCAGACGGTGATCTTGGGCTTGCCGTTGCGCACAAAAGAGGGCGGCACGACGCGCGCAGGCATCGCCTTGCCACGGATCTCAACGGCGACTTCGGTACCCTCGGCCGCGGCGGCTGCGGCGTCGATGCGCGCCAGGGCGATGGAGCGCTCCAGGGTCGGCGAGAAGCCGCCCGAGGTGATTTCGCCCACCGGGACGCCGGCGTGCAGCACCCGCTGATGTGCACGCAGCACCCCGCGTCCGGTGAGCAGCAGGCCCACGAAGTGCGGCAGGCTCGCTGTCTCACGCCGCGCCTGCAGCGCCTGACGACCGACGAAGTTGCGCTCCGGCGGTTGCCAGGACACGGTCCAGCCAAGGCCGGCGGACAAGGGGTCGGTCTCCTCGTCCATATCCTGGCCGTAGAGATGCATGCCGGCCTCCAGTCGCAGGGTGTCGCGGGCGCCGAGGCCGCAGGGCACCACGCCCGCCTGCAGGAGGCCTTGCCAGAGCGTGCCGACGTCCGCCGCCGGCAGCATGATCTCGAAGCCGTCTTCGCCGGTGTAGCCGGTGCGGCCCACGAGCCAGCCATCGCCTTCGGCGGCGTGAAACGGCTTGAGGGCCATGGCGCGGTCGCGCAGGGAAGCCGGCAGGAGCGGTTCTGCGAGGTTGCGGGCGCTCGGCCCCTGCACCGCCAGCATGGCGAGATCGTCGCGGCGCGTGATATCGACATCGAAGCCCTTGGCCCGATCCCGCATCCAGTCGAGATCCTTGTCCGCAGTCGCCGCATTCACCACCGGCCGGTAGCGCTGCGGCGCCAGGTAGTAGCAGATCAGATCATCGACGACGCCGCCTTGCGCGTTCAGCATGCAGCTGTAGAGAGCGCGGCCGGGCTCGCGCAGCTTGTTGACGTCATTGGCGAGCAGGTATTGCAGGAACGGCTTCGCGGCGGGTCCGGTGACGTCCACCGGTTGCATGTGAGAGACATCGAAGACGCCGGCGCCGCGGCGCACGGCATGATGTTCTGCGAGCTGGGAGCCGTAGTGCAGCGGCATATCCCAGCCGCCGAAGGGAACAGTCTTGGCATCGAGGCCAACGTGGGCGTCGTAGAGCGGCGTTCTGGAACCCATGCGGGCCTCCCGGTCGCGCCGACGCGGGGCCGGCAGGTTGGACATACGCGTACATGCAGACTACTCACGAATCTGCGTGCCGCCCCTCTGTCCTGAACCTGAGAGTTTGCGGTGGCCTGTGTGTGCGCAGCCAAATTACTTTGCGCGTTTTGGACCCATCGCAGTGCGATGGTAAACCACTTGCCACTGCTGCCCCGTCGGTGGGCCGGCGCATCAATGTCTGCATCGGCCGCTCTCCAGAGTCGGTGTTGGGTGCCGCGGTCCTTTTGCCTGAGCGATTCCGGGCGGTGTTGCGCCTTCGGCGCCGGCGCGCGCGATGGCAAAGCTGCCCCGCACGTCACCGGTCTCTCCCGCGGCCCCGAAACCAATTATGACTATAAACGCCACGCCCGGCGATGCCAAGTGAGGGTTTTACTAGGAATTGCAGGGGAAACAGGTGCCCGACGGACTGGCTGATGGCCAACGACGCTTGTCTGAAGCGCACGCTCGACAAGGCGGTCACGCCGGAGCGCCGCGCCAACTTCATCGTCATGGGTGACTTGAACACCATGGGCCTGAACGTCGGGGCAGGGCGACACCGGCAGACGAGAGGGGCTGCACCGTTAGGTGAGCATATAACGGACGTCATCGCGCTCGATCAGCCCGCTGCGGGCAAACCAGCGCAGCACCCGCACGCGCACCTGCTCGGCGATGACGGCGAGGGCCTCCGGTGTCAGGTCAGCGGCGGCGCGAAAGCGCACGGATTGCGGGCCATCACCGGTTGGTGTTGACCACACATCCCGCCCCGCTACCGTCCTTTCCTGAGCCAACCTGGGCCCTCAGGATGGCTTGGATGTCCTATCCGTCGGTACCACCCGCCTGCGTCAATCGGGATACGGACGGTCTGGGCCGTCGCCAGATCGCTGCGGATGCTGGCGCTTATA
>AACY020556754.1_pt1 | contig 10574 bp, 10 predicted proteins | sample 267378 | NCBI WGS metagenome assembly AACY02 (sample SAMN02954345, study PRJNA13694) | marine metagenome | biome: aquatic; feature: ocean; material: water; isolation source: isolated as part of a large dataset composed predominantly from surface... | reverse complement strand
CACGCCTGGAACCCGCGCGGGGAGAGTTCTCGCGCCCAGGCCAGGATGTGGGCATCGGCAGCATCGAGGAGCACCCCGATCCGGTCATACGTCCGGCGCACCCGACGCCACACACTCACATGCTCCTGGGACACCTCACCCGCGGCGGCGGCCTCATCCAATAAGGCGTGACCGCGGGTGAAGGCACCATTCGCAAGCAGTTCCTTCACCACTGCGGGCGCCTCGGTGGTGGACCCGGTAAGCCAGGCTGCTGCGGTGCGACCACCCCCCGTGCTGGCCCACTGCGCTGAACACGCCATCGCATCCAGGGACCCGGCCGTGAGCGCCTGCACCCGCCGGTGCACACCCAGCACCTGATGCGCCCACGACAGGTGATCACCCCCAGCCCGATCCGCAGCCGGAATCGCCGCCAACGCCGACAGATGCGACTCGATCGCCGCCAGATGATCCCCCGCCGACACCCCACCACCGGCCACATCACGACCGGCCACATCACGACCGGCCACATCACGACCCGGCACATCCCCATCAGGGACGCCCGGATCGGGGATCTCGGGATTCGACATATGCGGGATCGACATAAGCAGTAGGCAACCTTTCATCTCGACCGTCATCACTCGACGGTCTCGAAACGGGTTCCCTCTCGGATTCGCACCCACCCGATTCATCAGTCCTGATCACGTGCTGGCCATTGGTCAGTACTGAACGTATGTGCTAATCTAATCATGGGGGTCTGACAAAGACAAGGACAAAACACCGTTTCCGACACGCTTTTCCTGGGAATTGCCTCAGAGGAAAACCACTGCAGCGCAACATTTTTCACGCATGTCACTCGCACCCCAGGACATGCTGCGAAACCCCTCGACAACACTCGGTTAGCGTTCAGGCCATGCCATCGACACCGGTGAACTCGCAGAGCCCACCCGACCGTATCCGCCCAGCCGTTCCACACGATGTCGCCGACATCCTGCGACTCATCATCGAACTTGCCGTGTACGAGAAGGAACCGGAGGCGGTGCAGACCAGCGAAGCGGATCTGCACAGGGCGCTGTTCGGCGAGAACCCCCAGGTGTTCGCCCACGTAGCCGAAGATGACGGCGAGGTGATCGGTTTCGCCCTGTGGTACGTCAACTTCTCCACGTGGACCGGCAAGCATGGGATCTGGCTCGAGGATCTCTATGTCACCCCCGAGCACCGCGGTGCGGGGCTGGGCAAAGCACTGCTCGCTGAGCTCGCCCGCATCTGCGTCGAGCGAGATTACAAACGACTTGAGTGGTGGGTTTTGGACTGGAACTCACTTGCCATCGGGTTCTACGACTCCCTCGCAGCCCACTCGATGGACGAGTGGACCGTGCGGCGCCTCGACAGCGAAGCGCTGGCCAATCTGGCCGGGTCATCCACACGCAATTCCGCATGAACGCGCATCCACCACCTCCCCTGCCCTAACCTGCCACTTATCTGCACCGCAGGAATGCAGGCCGACCTGAAGGGGGATGCGATGTCGATGGGTCGACGGCGAGGATGGATATTGATCGCAGCCTTCAGCGCGGGTGCGCTGACTTTGGGGGCGCTCACCGCACCGGTCTCCCTGGCTCAATCATCAGCAGCCGGGGCATCTGCGGAATCAACAGCGACTGAGTTCGATCCAACCTCGTCCTCTCCCCAGGTGCTGTTCGTCACGGACGTTCCCCGGGCGCGGATCATCAGAACAGTCGACGAGGTGCGCCTGAGCCTGCCGGCACGTGCATCGGTCACCTGGTTCAGCGATCGCCCCGAGCGGCATACCGGTCGCACCAACCTGCGCCAGCTGGTCAGCACGTGGTCGGCGGTGGGTTTCGACAGCGAACCGCCGAATGCTGCCCTCGTCCTCACCGACCGCCGTGGTCGAGAGCGCATCCATGTGGTGACGTTGCGCGACCCACGCCGAGTCGGCAGTTGGATCCACCTGACCGTCACCATCGTCGACGACGAAGCCGAAGCCGGATACTCGAACATTCACGGCCTGAAGGCCGGTCGCTATACCCGCGCGCAGCTCTTCATAGACGATGCGGCGAATCCGCCGTGTCCAACCCTGGTGACGACTGCGACCAGTTGCATCATGACCGGCCAACCAGTGGCATTCCGCTCCATGACCTCCACCGAGGTGGGCACGGTGACCGGGTGCGGTGTCGGCGCGAGCGGGCTCATCGACTGGCAAATCCAGGCGAGCGCACTCAATGTGGCCAATGGTCGGATCGTTCACGATGAAGGACTGTTCGCTAACGGGCGCGGCCTGTCCAGTTGCAGCACGGACGGTCCGGTGGACATCGTCACGGTGTTCCCGAGCGCGAGCGCGCAGACATACACCCAGATGACGCTGACCAATCAGTCGTTCATCGCGGGAGAATCGGCGATGGGGCCCGGCGGCGCCCCGAGCAATCCCTCTTTCAGCCCGATCCTGCTGTCCTATTCCCTCAGCGACGAATGATCAGGCTGCAGGTCGCGCCGGCAGGTGCGCCCGGTACCAGTCCTGGGCCGATGAACTCAGGTTGGCAGCCAGTACAGCGATGGAGATCGCCAAGGTGATCCAGCCATAGACGTGCCCGAGCCGGAACATCGAGAACACGATGTTGAGCATGGCCAGGAGAGAGATCGTCATCCCCGCGCCATAGTCGCCGCGGTAGGCCATCCGGGCGACCCAGGCGAAGCCGATGACCAGGATGAAGTCCAAACTCGCGTTGACGACCCAGTACCAGTCGTTGACCGGCGAACCGAACAGCAACTGCACCTGCTCGGGGCGGAAGAGCATCGTCAGATTGATGACAACGCCGACGGCGTACATGAACGCCCCGAAATACATCATGGCCGAGGCAAAAACGACCGACTTGGGGCGTTGAGCCTCCGTGGTCATGGACATCGAGTTCTCCTTCTCGCGCGGTTGGGGTTCATCCCCACGTGCGTGCCTGCAGCCTAGGCGGTCGCGTCGCCCATCTCCTGAGTGACACCACGGCTGAGCAGTGCGATGGTGGCAGCCCCGGCGACGGCGACGATGGTGATACCGGCGATCCGTGGGCCCGTCTCCGTGGAGAACGCCAACGGACCACCGATGACGAAGGCGATGAGTTGCGCGAGCACTGCGGGAGCGCGCGCCGGGCGTCGAGCCTGCCAGAGGCCACGCGCGGTGAACGCCAGCGCGATGCCGAATCCCGTGAAGATCACGATCTCCAGCACGACGGCGGGAACATTCGACACCTCTTCGGGACCGGTGATCCCGAATCGCGCCACCTCGACGATGAGAAGGATTCCGTAGACGATCAGGGCGAGGGCTTGACCCGCGACGAGAGGCGCACTGATACGCAATCCCCAACTGACCGGCCATCGATCGAGTCGGGAGGAGTCGGATCGCACCCGATAAGACTAGGCCGTGGTACCGCGAAGTAGGATCGTGCGGGTGCGCGGCCTGCTGGTAGTCAATCCCCAGGCTACGACGACCTCACCTCGGACCGCCGACATCATCGTGTCCGCACTCTCAGCCCAACTCGATCTCGACGTAGTCCCGACAGCTCATCGCGACCACGCGCGCGAGCTCGGCGAACGAGCACGCAGCGAGAACCTCGACGTCATCGTCACGTTCGGCGGTGATGGCACCGTCAACGAGGTGGTCCATGGACTGATGACAGGGATCGACGGATCGACCCCCCGAGAATCCGACACGGGGCCGATCCTCGCGCCGGTTCCCGGTGGCAGCGCCAACGTCTTCGCCCGCGCCCTCGGCCTGCCCCGTAACCCGGTGGAGGCTGCCGGCGAGATCCTGGCCAGCCTCCGGGCCGGTTCCACCCGCCGGATCGGGCTCGGACGCACCGTGGTCACCGATGGGGCCCGCCGGGAATCCGTGCGTTGGTTCACCGCCAATGCCGGTCTGGGGATCGATGCCGGAGTGATCGAAGCGATGGAGTCTGCGCGCGCCGAGGGTCTCACCGCCTCCCCCGCACGGTATCTGCGCACGGCGGTGCGTCAGTTCTTCACCGGTACCGACCGCCACCAGCCGGCATTGACCGTGCAGCGCGGCGATGAGGTGGTCGAGGGGGTGTTCTGGGCGATCGTGCAGAACACGTCGCCGTGGACCTACCTGGGAGCAGTGCCCATCGATGCCTGTCCGGATGCCTCCTTCGACACCGGGCTGGATCTCTTCGCGCTGCGGCGGATGGGATTGTTCACCGCCACCCGGGCCGCACGGCGACTGCTATCCAATTCCCAGGCCGGCTCTACCAAGCGCAGCATCACGGTGTGGCATGACACCCAGGCCCTCGCCATGACCGCGGAGCCCGCAGTCGTCATGCAAGTCGACGGCGAACTCATCGGACCGGTCATTGCTGCCCGCTTCACCTCGGTGCCCGATGCCGTCACCACGGTCCTCTCCCGCCCATAAGTCCGATATCCGGACGATCTTGCGACACTGCTGTGATGCAAATGACAGTCTTCGTGGGTTTTTCTGCGACGGTTCGCCTTGTGGGGCGCTGCTGGGCGTGTCACCCTAGAGGTCGTCGACTTCGTACGTGGGGTCGGCCTCGCGTTCGCTACCGGATCCGTCCGGGTCCCCGACTCGCGGGACTCACGCGAACGACATCGACCGCGCACACCGCGCACTGAGGAGGACCGCATGGACTGGCGTCATCGTGCCGCCTGCCGTGACGAAGATCCCGAGCTGTTCTTCCCCATCGGCAACACCGGCCCCGCCCTGCTGCAGATCGAAGAGGCCAAGGCCGTCTGCCGTCGCTGCGACGTCATCGACGAGTGCCTGGCATGGGCGCTGGAATCCGGACAGGATGCCGGCGTCTGGGGCGGTCTGAGCGAGGACGAGCGCCGGGCCTTGAAGCGGCGCAACGCGCGCCTGCGCGCCCGCACCACCGCCTGACCGCGCAATCACCCGATCACCTGACCTAGCCTCGAGGAATCGGGGCATCGTCGGCGTCCCACCTGATCGACGCCACCGTTCCGCCGCCATGACCTGCGTTATCCGAAATATCCACGCTGCCGCGCAGGTCCTCCTCGATCAGACTCCGCACGATCTGCAGACCCAAACCCGTGGTGTGATCAGCCGGGATTCCGACCCCATCGTCGACCACCTCGATACGACACTCAGCTCCGGTGTGGGTCAGCGTGCGTCGTGCATTCACGCGCACGCTCCTCGCGCGAGCATGCTCCATCGCATTGGCCAAAAGTTCCGAAACCGCCATCGCGACCGGTCCGGCGACGTCACCGGGAATCTCCCCCAATTCGGATGTCACCTCGATGCGGGGTGAGGCCACCCCGGCTGCGGAAGATACCTGCTCACTGAGGTCGACGAGTCGCGTGAGCACCTCATCCATCGCGACATCCTCACCCGGGGACACTGCCAGGATGTCGTGCACGGCGGCGATCGCGGCTACTCGACGGCCAGCTTCGGTGAGAGCGTCGCGAGCCTCCGGAGCCTGAACTCGACGCGACTGCAACCGCAGGAGTGCGGCAACCGTCTGCAGATTGTTCTTCACCCGATGGTGCACCTCGCGCAGCGCAGCGTCCTTGCTCAGTAGAGCGCGATCCCGCGAACGCAGGTCGGTCACATCGCGCACACAGATCAACGCTCCCGTCCGCCGTCCATGCTCGAGCAGCGGCCAGGTAGAGATCACCAGACTTCCCTGGGCTCCTTCCACCTCCGTCATGCCGGCGACCCGCCCGCTGGCGAGTGGGGCCACGCCAGCGTCCACAGGACCCGCCCGGTGGGTCAGCCGCACGACGGTGCGAGCCAGATCCGCACCCACCAGGTCGGTAGCCAAGCCCAGCCGCCGAAAGGCCGACACCGCATTGGGGCTGGCCCGTTCGACACGACCATCGGCGTCGACGGTGATCACACCATCACCCACCCGTGGCGCCAGCCGGGCGTTGACGCCGATGCCGGCGCCGGGAGGCGGGAACGTTCCGGCAGCCAGCATGTCGAAGAGCACACTCGAAACCCGGGCGTAGACCTCTTGGAACAGACCTGCGTTCGTCGATTCAGCGTGGCGAGCCACGACCCCCACGATGCGCGCATCGACTCCGGGCACCGCGATGGCTCGCGGATTACGGGGATGACCGGGGTCACGGGGATCACCGATGATGCCGCCGCTCATCGCACGATCCACATCGGGCATGCGACCCTTCGGGGTGAAACGACCGATCACCTCCTCCGGCAGGGTGGTCGGTGCCGTCGTGGGTCGCACATGAGCCGCCGCCACGAAGCCGGCACCGTTCCATGTGGGCAACCACAGCACGAGATCCGCCTGGCTCAGATCCGCCAGGACCCCCCACGCCTGAGTCACCGCGCCGATCCGAGCGACGTCCGCATCGGTGGCATCGGTGCGTTCCCGCGCGATGCTTTCCGGGCTGGCCATGGCGAGCAGGCTACGCTGCCGCCCGTGAACAATCGAACCTTCGTCACGGTCGTCGCAGGGATCCTGGTCGCCGCCCTCCTGGTCAGCGTGGTGACGCTGTTCATCTAGGACCGGGGTTCATCTAGGCTCGGGACGCATGACCGACACTGAAGCAACACACGGGGGCCAGCAGGCCGTCGACGCCGCTCTCGCCCACGGGGTAACCACGATGTTCACCCTGTCCGGGGCGCACGTGTTCCCGCTGTACGACGCGGCAGTGGGTGGGCGACAGACAGTCGAATCCGGTGGGCTCGCCCCTATGCGCCTGGTCGATGTGCGTCATGAGCAGACCGCGGTGTTCGCCGCCGAAGCCATGGGCAAACTCACGCGTTCGCCAGGCTTCGCTGTCGTGACCGCTGGCCCGGGAGTGACCAATGCGGTGTCGGCGATCACCGGTGCCTATGTGAACGGGTCACCCCTCGTCGTGATCGGCGGACGCGCACCCGATGCACGCTGGGGCACGGGCGCGCTCCAGGAACTCGATCATCCTCCCCTGGTCGAATCGGTCACGAAATCGGCGACGACGGTGCACGACGCAGCATCTGTGCGCGCCGCCGTCGATGACGCGTTCACGATTGCCGGCGCAGCCCATCGAGGGCCGGTGTTCTTGGATATACCGATGGATGTGCTGTTCACCCCGGCTGCGCCCACCCTTGGCACCTCCACCGCAATGGATCGATCCCCCGACGATGGTGATATCGACTCTGTTGCAGCAGTTATCCGGTCTGCATCGCGCCCCGTGGTCGTGCTCGGCAGTGATGTGTGGGCCGACGGCGCTGAGAACGCTGCGCGGGCTTTCGTCGATGCGCTCGGCCTTCCGGTCATCGCCAACGGCATGGCCCGCGGTGTGCTGCCACCCGACCATCCGCTGCTGGTGACCCGGGCCCGCAGCCTGGCGTTCAAGCAGGCCGACCTCGTCATCGTCGCGGGAACCCCGCTGGATTTCCGACTCGGCTACGGAGTGTTCGGATCACCGGAGTCCCCCACACAGGTCGTGCACCTCGCGGACTCGGCATCACAGGTGGCGACCCACACCGCGCTCGCGGCAAGCGCCCACGGTGATCTGTCACGGGTATTCACCGCCATCGCCGAGGCAGTGAGCGATCCGCTGGCGATCTCCGCCTGGTCCGATGAACTGCGTTCGGCTGCACTCGCGGCGATCGCCGCTGATGCGCCGATGCTGGCCAGTGATGCCGATCCGATCCATCCGGCGCGCATCTACGGCGAACTGCAACCGCGGTTGTCCGACGATACGGTCGTGATCGGAGACGGCGGAGATTTCGTCTCTTTCGCCGGCCGCTTCATCGAGCCGGCCACACCAGGACGCTGGTTGGATCCGGGCCCATACGGCTGCCTGGGTACCGGTCCGGGATACGCGATGGCCGCTCGCATCGCACATCCGGATTCACCCGTCGTACTGCTCATGGGTGATGGTGCCGCGGGCTTCTCGCTGATGGACATCGATTCCCTGGTGCGCCAGGACCTGCCCGTTGCCATCGTCGTGGCCAATAACTCCGGCTGGGGACTCGAACGCCATCCGATGCGCTTCCTCTACGGCTATGACGTCGCCGCGGATCTCGCTCCAACGCCGTACGAGGACGTGGTGCGCGCACTCGGCGGAGCAGGCGAATCGGTAACGAATCCAGGCGACATCGGCGCTGCCCTCGATCGTGCACTCGCTGCCGGCGTTCCCTATCTGGTCAACGTGCACACCGACCCCGAGATCGCCTATCCGCGGTCGACCACCGGCGTGTGACCCGCTGATCTGCCTGCGAGAGGTCCGCCTGCCACGGTAGGCAGCGGCCAGCGGCCGACGATTCGTTCGCCGTATCCGAGCACCTCGACCCCGGCCACACCCGGGATCGCGCGCACGTCGTCACGCATTCGTGCCACGGTGGCCGTGTCCACCGCGAGTACTTCGACCACCGCGGCGAATCGTCCCTGGAGCCGCAAGCTCGTGATCACCCCCGGCATCTGAGTGAGTGCTTGCATGATGGGCCCGACCGGTTCGCCGACCTCGACACCGATCGCTGCTGCGACCGTCAAACCGAACAGCGACGGATGTGGGATGACCAGGGGCGTGACGACGTGCCCGTCGAGCAGGCGCGTGGCCCGCGCCCGTGCCGTCGCTTCGGGGATGTCCAAAGCAGTGGCGATCGAGGTGAAACTCGCACGTGCATCCATCGCGAGAAGACACGCGATATCGGCATCGAGGTCGTCCCGGAGGGGCACCGGCTCATGTCGTGGAAGACCGGTCACCGTGATGTCCAGCACCGGGTTGACCTCGACCAGCGTGCTGTGTTGGCGCAACCATTCGACCTGAACCTCCATCGTGTGCAGATCGCGCTCGATCAGACACACCGCGGCATCCCACGTACCAACCGTGTGCACCGCGAAGACGACACCGCGACGTTCACCCAGGGCCGCGAGGAGCCGCGAGGGGAAACCGCGCAGCAGTGCGACGACGATGTAGGCCTCGGGAAGAGCGCGATAGTCGATCATGCCCACAACCTCGATCGCCCCGCGTTCGCGAAGGGCCGCGAGGCGATTGCTCACACTCGGCGCCGACATGCCCAGGGCCTCGCCCAGGTGCACCGCACGGGCGCGAGGACGGGTCTGCAGCGCAAGAATCAGCGCCTGATCCTGCGGATCCAGTGGTTCCATCGACTCTCCTGAATTCCTTTCCACCGAATAGCTGAATCTATTTCGCAAGTGTGTTCCACAGGACGTTTATTGGCTACCGTTTTCGCTGATTGCTTCTATTTTCCTGCGAATTCAGAAGGAGACCACGTGCGCATCCTCATCGTCGGGGGCGGTATGGCGGGCTGGACGCTCGCCGGCCTCCTGCACCGACGCGGTATCACCCCGACCATCGTCGAACGCGTCGGTGAGTACTCACGCGTGGGGTTCTGGATCGGGCTGTACCCATTCAGCGCGAACACCCTGCGCGAGACGGGTGGCTACGACAGATACGCCAAGGGATCCCTGGCACAGGAGCACTACGTCATGCGCGACAGCGAAGGATATGACCTGCAGGACATGTCCTTCGCCGAGGTGCTCGGGCGTATCCACGGATTCATGGGAGGACTGCAGCGCGCAGACCTGCTGGACATCCTGCGCGACGGTGGAGCGGGGGCAGACCTTCGCATGGGGATGACGGTGACGGCACTCGAACAGTCCGACGACGTTGTGCACGTGACGTTCTCGGATGCGACGACCGGTGAGTTCGATGTCGTCCTGGCGTGCGACGGCATCCACTCTGCGACACGCACGCTGCTCACCGGTGATGCGCGAGAGGGGCTCACCGACTGGGGCTACACGGCCTTCACCTGGTGGGCACCACGACAGGATGCGGTCGCAAACAACTGCGTGGAATTCTGGGGTGCCGGTGGCCTGTTCGGCTTGTATCCCCTCACCGACCGCATCAACGCGATCGCGGGTATGCCCACTCCGAAGGGACTGCCCGACATGACCCCGGAACAGATCGTGACTGCGGTGCGTGAGCATTTCGCGGACTATCCCGAACCGGTGCGAACAGCCCTCGAACACGCTGCCGATGACACCGTGTTCCCCTGGGCGATGGTGGACCAGAAAGCCAAGGATTGGATCCACGGCCGAGTTGCACTGGTGGGTGATGCCGCGACCGGCTTCCTGCCCACGGCCGGGGTCGGTGCATCGAATGCGATCAAATCGGCCGCCGTGCTCGCCGATGAACTCGGCCGCGCCGACGCCGCAACCATTCCCCTAGCGCTGCGTTTGTGGGAACAGCGGTCTCGAGACCGGGTCGAGGCGAATCAAGCGGCATCGCGGAAGCTCGCGAAGATGATGTTCGTCAAGGGACACACGGTGGCGAAGGTGCGCGACACGATGCTCAAGCACTATCCGGTGGAGAAGGTCGCCAAGGATGTGCTGCATTCGAATACGCACGCGTGGTGAACGATCGATGAGCGGATCGCGCTATCGCACGACATTCAATCCTGCGACGGGTGAGCACATCCAATACACCGTCACCGGTCGAGAATCCGCCGGGGCAGTGGTGCGCTATCGCTGGGTCAGTGATCCGGGTGGGCGCATCGTGGACCACACGCATCCATCGTGCGCCGAAGTGTTCACGATTCTCGACGGCGAAGCGACGATGACGGTCGC
>AACY020390770.1_pt1 | contig 10579 bp, 10 predicted proteins | sample 267378 | NCBI WGS metagenome assembly AACY02 (sample SAMN02954345, study PRJNA13694) | marine metagenome | biome: aquatic; feature: ocean; material: water; isolation source: isolated as part of a large dataset composed predominantly from surface... | reverse complement strand
TCTTGAAGTTGATGTTTGCTTCTTCATCAAATCTTGCTTTGATCTCTATTAAAGCGGTTACTGTCTTTCCATTTTCAGCTGCTGTTATTAAGGCTTTAACAATTAGGAGAGTCTAACGTTGTTCTGTATAGAGTTTGTTTAATTGCTATAACTTTTTTATCATATGCAGCTTGATTTAAAAACTCAACGACAGCATCAAATGTTTCAAAAGGGTGATGAACTATTAAATCCTTTTTTTTTATAGTATCAAAAAAATTATTATTAAATTCCTTTAATCTCTCAACCTCTCTGGGATTAAAATTTTTAAATCTTAATTTAGAATTTTTAATTTTACAAACTTGGTCGATATCTTGAATTCCAACAATGCCTTCAATTTCATAGATGTATTCAGATTTTACATTTAACTTATTGGTTATAAACTTAATTAAGTCATTATTACTATTTTTTAAAATTTCTAAACGTACGATGTCACCTGTTCTTCTTCTTTTTAAAGCCAATTCAAAAGATCTTACTAAATCTTCGGCCTCCTCTTGAATTTCTACATCACTATCTCTTATAACTCTAAATAACATTTTTTTATCTAAATCATGATCAGGAAATATTTCAGAAGCAAAAAAACTTATAACATCATCAATAATTAAAAATTTTTTAAAACTTTTATTTCCATCTATTTCAATAAATCTTGATAAAGCTTTTGGAATTACTATTATTGCATTTAAAACTCTTTTTTTATTTTTCTTATTTAATCTCATAACTAATGCTCTTCCTTGATTTGCAATAAATGGAAAGGGATGAGCTGGGTCTATTGCCGATGGTGTTAGCAGAGGGTAAATTTCTTCATTAAAAATTTTAAATAATTTTTTCTGATCCGATTTACTTAAATTTTCAGGTTTAACTATACTTATATTTGCTTTTTTTAATTGAAAAATTAAATCTCTATATATTTTATTTTGTTTATTAAGAAGATTATTTGTTTCCAAAATAACTTCACTCATTTGTTCATCAGGAGTAAGACCATCAGAGCTAAGAGAATCTACCTCTTGCTTGATTTGACTATATAAACCCGCGACACGTACCATAAAGAATTCATCTAAATTTGATCCAGCTATAGATAAAAATTTAATTCTTTCATAAAGTGGGTTTTCAATATTTTGGGCTTCTAGAAGAACTCTGTCGTTGAATTTGAGCCAAGACAATTCTCTATTTATGTATTTAGATTTAAGTATTTCTTTATCTTGTTTTTTTAACGCAGTCATATATTTAAACTTTATGCTCAAATTATACGTTATGCGTCATGCAAAATCTAGCTGGGACCATCCAAATCTTGAGGATCATGAAAGACCTTTAAGTAAGCGTGGCAAGAAAAATGCAAAAAAGATTTGTGAATTTTTTGTTAAAAAAAAATATAAGTTTGATTACATATTACTTTCATCATCAAAAAGAACAAAGAAAACGTTAAAAATTTTATTAAAAAAAATAGAAAAACCAAAAAAAATTATTTCTTCAAAAAAATTATACCTATCAAGTGAAGATAAAATTATAGATATAATAAAGAAAACACCTAAAAAATTTAAATCTGTGCTTTTAATTAACCACGAGCCTGCTATTAGAAATCTAGTACGATCACTGACAAAAAATCATAACAACAATCATTTTAAGTTATTAAACTATAAATTTCCAACATCAGCTTTTGCAAAAATTTATTTTGATTTTAATGAATGGAATAAATTAGATGGAAATGGTTTAATTAAGGAATTTATGAGACCTAAAGACCTTCAAGATTCTAAAGAATAACCTGCTGATCTTACAGTTCTTATTAATGGTTTGGTTTTATCTATATTAATAGCCTGTCTTAATCTTCTAATATGTACATCGACTGTTCTAGACTCTACATAAATATTTTCACCCCAAACATTGTTTAATAGTTGTTCTCGTGAATATACTCTTTTTGGATTTTTGATAAAAAAATCTAATAATTTAAATTCTGTAGGACCTAAATTTATTTCAACATTATTTCTATAAACTCTTTTTGTTATTCTATCTATTTTTAGATCTGTAAACTCAACAACATCTGCAGATGATTGTGGTTTTGATCTTCTAAGTAGTGATTTAATTCTTGCATTAAGTTCTTTTTGACTAAATGGCTTTGTTACATAATCATCTGCACCTGTATCAAAAGCTCTTAATTTGTCCTCTTCCTCACCTTTTGCTGTCAACATTATTACAGGTATGTCGTTATACTTTTTGTCTTTTTTTAAATTCTTACATATTTCAACACCCGACAAATCTGGCAACATCCAATCCATTAATATTAAGTCAGGATGCTTATCTTTAATTTGTTTAAGTGCATCTTCACCATTTTCGGAATAGCTTACTTTGTGACCTTCTTTTTCAAGATTATATTTTAGCAGCGTTACTATTGAAGTTTCGTCTTCAGCAATAAACACGTGAGCAGACATTTATTACTTTTCTCCTGTTACTATTGGCTCTGTTCCTTTTGGACGATCACCTTCTAAATACTCTCCTGTGACTAAATAATATACCTGCTCTGCAACGTTTGTTGTGTGATCACCAATACGTTCAATATTTTTAGTAACAAATAATAAATGAGTACCATCATCTAGATTTTTTTCGTCTTCCTTCAAATATTTTATTACTTCTTGCATACATAAATTTGTTAAATCATCTATTTGTTCATCACCTTCCCAGACATTTATAGCCATAGCAGATGACCTATCTAAATATGCATCCAAAATAGATTTGAGTTGTTTTTGAACATTAGAAGAAACTCTTACCAAAGCTTCGGTCAAATTTTTTGGTAAATTTTCATTTAATAATAATGTTCTTTTTGAAATATTCTTTGCCAAATCACCTATTCGTTCTAAATCAGATGAAATTTTCAATGCGGTTACAGTTTCTCTTAAATCTATTGCCATTGGTTGTCTTAAAGCAATTAGATTTACCACCTGTTGCTCTATTAAAGTTTCAAACTTATCTATTTTTTCGTCATCTTTTATAACAGCTTCCGCATTATCACTATTTCTTGTGGTAATGGCTTGAATAGCCTTGCCTAATGACTCCTCGCAAAAACCACCCATTTTAATTATATTACTATTTAAATTTTTAAGTTCTTCCTCGTAAGACTTAACCGTGTGTGGTGCTTCAACCATTATCCAAACCTCCCTGTAATATAATCCTGAGTTCTTTTATTTTCAGGATTCTTAAATATTTTATCAGTAGAACCATGTTCTATCAATTCTCCCAAATGAAAAAAGCCTGTGTTTTGGGATACTCTTGCTGCTTGAGCCATTGAATGAGTAACTATTATAATAGTATGGTCTTTTTTTAACTCATCAATTAGTTCTTCTATTTGAGCTGTAGCAATAGGATCTAAAGCAGAACAAGGCTCGTCCATAAGAATAACTTCAGGTTTAACTGAAATAGCCCTTGCTATGCATAATCTTTGTTGTTGTCCACCAGACAAACCAGTTCCTGGTTCATGAAGTCTATCTTTGACCTCTTCCCATAACGCTGCTTTTTTTAAGCTATTTTCAACTATTTCATCCATTTCATTTTTTGATTGAGCCATGCCATGAATTGTTGGGCCATAAGAAATGTTTTCATAAATAGTTTTAGGAAAAGGATTTGGTTTTTGAAAAACCATACCAATTTTTTCTCTTAATCTAACTACATCACAACTCTTGTCATTGATATCAAAATCATTGATAATAATCTGACCTTTAACTCTGCATATATCAATCACATCATTCATTCTATTAAGACATCTTAAAAAAGTAGATTTACCACAACCTGAAGGACCAATTAGTGCTGTAACCTGATTTTCTTCAATATCTAAGTTTATATTGAATAGAGCTTGTTTCTTTCCATAGAAAACATCTACATTTTTTGAATTTATCTTTATCATCTTAACTCCATTTTTTTTCAAATTTATGTCTAATTATTTGTGCAAACAAATTCATTATGATTAAAAATCCCAATAGGACCATAATACAAGCAGAAACTTTCTCGACAAATCCTCTTTCAGCACTCTCTGCCCATATATAAATTTGTACAGGCAAACTTGCAGCTGGATCTAAAGGAGATCCTGGAATTGTATTTACAAAAGCTACCATACCAATCAATATCAAAGGTGCAGTTTCACCTAAAGCTTGAGCCAAGCCAATAATTGTACCTGATAAAGTTCCTGGCATAGATAATGGCACTGTATGATGCATTGTAGTTTGCATTTTACTAGCGCCCATTGCAAGTGCAGCCTCTCTTATACTTGGAGGAACTGCTTTTAAAGATGCTCTACAGGCAATAATTATTGTTGGCAATGTCATCAACGATAAAGTTATTCCACCAACTAAAGGTGTTGATCTAGGTAACTGAAATACAGCCAGCAAAATACCTAGTCCCAAAAGACCAAAAACAATTGATGGAACAGCTGCTAAGTTATTTATATTTACCTCAATAAAATCAGTAAATCTATTTTTTGGTGCAAATTCCTCTAAATAAATAGCTGCTAGCACTGCAACAGGAAATGCAATAACTAAACAAACTAAAATAGAAAAAATCGATCCCATAAATGAGCTTGCTATACCAGCTAATTCAGCTTCTCTTGAATCAGGGTATGTAAAAAAACTTAAATTGAATTTACTTTCAACTCTTCCCTGTTCTACAAGTTGATCAAAAATCTTTAATTGATAATCTGTAACTCTTCTTTGATCTTCAGGTAAATCCCTTGGATAATTGCCTTTGAATACTTGATCTAAATCATCTGAAGCAGTTAAATAAACATCTTTAGTTTTTCCAATTAATGAAGGGTCATTTAAAAGCTCCCTTTTAATCTCTCTTTCAAAAAAGTAAGAGACCATTCGCTTCAGATCATTTTGTTGTTTTTCTGAGGCACTTTTATCTAAATTAAACATTGTTTGTAAAGCTAGATCAAAATAATCTGCATCCTCTAAGTCTTCTTTAGAAGGATTTTCGTCAAGGTACATGGTTTCAGCATCAAAGGTGACTGGTACAATCAACCAAGTTTTCTGAAACGCTGTATAGCCAGTAGAAAAGATTTTAAAAATAAAAATTGTTAAAAATAATAGAGCTAAAAAAATTGCGCTTTTCCCGTAAAATTGAAATCTTTTTTCGGCCCTATATCTAGAATTTAGGAGTTTTTCTTTATTTTTATTCATATTTTTCCCTATATTTTTTAACAACTCTTAATGCAAAAATATTTAAACTAAGTGTTACCAAAAACAATGTCATACCTAGTGCAAATGCTGCCTGGGTTTTAGGATCTCCAAAGGCCTGATCTCCAATTAATATTACGACAATTTGAGCAGTGATAGTTGAAGTAGATTCTAAAGGGTTAAATGTTAAGTTGGCTGCAAGGCCTGAAGCCATAACTACAATCATTGTTTCTCCAACAGCTCTGGAAACACCTAGCAAGATAGAACCAACAATTCCTGGTAATGCTGCTGGAAAAATAACTTTTTTTATTGTTTCTGATTTAGTAGCCCCCATTGCATAACTACCATCTCTTAAACTTTGAGGAACACTAGTAATAACGTCATCACTCAAACTAGATATAAACGGAATAATCATTATCCCCATTACACCCCCTGCAGCTAGAGCACTCTCTGCAGATACTTCTAATCCCATTGCCGTTCCTATATCTTTAAGGAATGGTCCAACTGTTAAAGCTGCAAAAAAACCATAAACTACAGTTGGTATGCCTGCTAAAATTTCAATTAAAGGTTTTGCATATTGTCTTACTTTGGTTGAAGCGTATTCAGCTAAATAAATTCCACTCATCAATCCAATTGGTATAGCAACACACATTGCAATTAATGCTATAAAAAATGTTCCGGCAAAAATTGGTACAGCCCCAAATGTATCAGAATACATTGATGGATCCAAAGGCTCAGAAGCATCTCTCACAAATGCTTTAGCTGGATACCAATGAGTTCCAAAAATAAAATCAAACAAGGGAATTACTTTAAAAAAATCGATAGTTTGAAATATTAATGAAAAAACAATTCCAATAGTTGTTAATATAGCTGCCAAAGAAGCTGTAAATAAAACAGCATTTAAAAATTTTTCAACCGGTTCTCTTGTTCTGTTGTTTGAAGAAATTCTTTTATAACCATAAACTATAGAAGCTATAATTATTGCCAAAATTAAAACAACTTTAGAGTTTTGGGCTATAGATCGAAGATTTAAATATTTTTCTGCAGATGTTTCAAGATAAGGAGTAATTTCTCCACTAAACTGACCACGAGATAATGATTTAGTTTTTTCATAAATTAGATTTAGTTCATCATCAAGATATCCTTGATTGCTATAATCACTTAAAATTATTAACTTAACTATACTCGGCTCAAATATTGCCCATAAAGAATAAATAATAAAAGCGGGTATTGCGCACCATATTGCTAAATAATATCCATAAAATTGTGGAAGTGCTGTTAATCTAGTATTTGTTGCTTGAATTGAATAGGCTTTTTTTCTTCCAAAATAGTAACTAGTAAAACCAAGAAGGACTATAAAGATGAATATGACTAAGTTCAAAGAATCTCCTAATGTTTTACTTTACACCTTCTTAAAAAAAAGGGGTCTAAAAAGACCCCTTAATTTTTACTTATTAACCAATCTTATTAGTCAGCCATTGCCACAAGGTCTTTTGCATTAGTTCTAGTTGTCTTATACAACTTCTTATCTAATGGTACTAAACCAATGTCAGCCAAATAGCCGTTTTTACCTATAGCTTTAGTTGTAGTGAATTCTTTTACAAATTCATGTAATCCAGGGATCACACCAACGTGAGCTTTTTTCACATAGAAAAATAATGGTCTTGCAACTGCATAACTATAGTCTTGAATACTTTCTAGAGATGGTTGACCGCCATCAATGCTAGCAGCTTGCAATTTATCTTTAGCAGCTAAGAAATAACTAAAACCAAAGAAACCAAACATATCTTTATCAGCTACTAATTTTTGGATGATTAAACTATCGTTCTCACCAACTTCAATAGCAGCACCATCTTCTCTGTAAAGTTTTTGAGGTTTTTTGTATTTTTTATTTCCAGCCTCATAACCAGCTTTATAAAGAGCCTTAGCTTCTTTAGTCATACCTTTTTTCATTACTAAAGAATTCCAAGCATCTCTTGTTCCAGAAGTTCCTGGAGGGATCATTACAGAAATCTTCTGCTTAGGTAGACTTGGGTCAATTTGATCCCAAGTTTTATAGATATTTGGAACTAATTTACCATCAACAACTGTATGTGCAGCTAATGCTAAATATAATTGCTCTTTAGTAAAGTTTACTGGTTTTGCATCTTTACTATAAGCTAATGTAATACCATCGTTACCAACAACGATTTCTACTATTTCATTAACTCCATTTTTTTTACATAGAGCTTTTTCTGAATCTTTCATAGCTCTTGATGCATTTGTAATATCTGGATGTTGCTCACCAACACCAGCACAGAATAGTTTAGCTCCTCCACCAGTACCAGTCGACTCGATTACAGGAGTTTTAAATCCTGAACCACCGAATCTTTCAGCAACAACAGTCGCGTAAGGGAATACTGTAGATGAACCAACTATTTTAATTTGATCTCTTGCTTGAGCAACTGTTGCAATTGTTAAAGCAACAAGCGAAGCAATTATTATAGTTAGTTTTTTCATTATCTTTAATCCTTTCATTGTTAATTAAAAGATTTCAGACTCGTATAAATTAATTGAATCTTTAATATTACAGAATTGTTACAGTTTTGTTAAAAAGGTAACTTTTTAGTTGTATTTCATTGAGATAATAATCTCATTTTTTTCGGTTTCCAAACCACCTTTGCATGAAACTGGATTAACATTATCCTTAAAAGCAAGTTCTGTTGTAGGCCTTAAAATAACTTCCAATTTCACGAGATTAACTAATTCCTCAAGAACACTTTGATCATAACGCCATTTGGGCCAACTACTTGGAGTTGAAAAAATAGATGTTAAATAACTTGTTGCCATAGTAAATCTATAATTACTCATATTTTCATTTCTTAGTAAATGATCTCTGACAGAATTAAATATATTTCGACATCTAAATGAATCTGACATGTAGTTTTCTTTTTTTAAATTTTCATTTACAGGAATTGAAATAATTAGATCTACTGAATTGTTTCGATATGAAGTGAGAACATCCATGTAAATATCTTCATATGGGACATCTTTATGTTTTTTAATTTCAGGATAAGTGCTTTTTAAATCTTCTTGTAATCTAAAAACACCAATATCGAATACAGTTAATTGTTGATTCCTTAGAATTGTAGATATATCCGATGATATACTTTTAGTAATCATCGACATAAAAACAAATAAGATAATTAAAATACTATGCAATACCTTAATCATATTAAAAATTTAATTAAAATAGGATACGAATCAACAAAAGATTTGTTAAATATTGATCGAATAAGAGCTAATTTTAAACAACTTTTTAAATTAATTATTTTGTTGGAAGATATATTTTAATTTCAGTACCTTCATTAAGTTTACTAAGAATCTCGTAATCACCTCTGTGTTGAGATATAATATGTTTCATGATAGCTAAACCTAAACCTGTGCCACCAACTTTTTTACTTTTTTCTGTATCTACTCTAAAAAATCTTTCAGTTATTCTTGGAATTAACTGTTGAGGTATTCCAATCCCTTCATCTTTAATACTAATGACAATATTTTTACCAATTAATTTACCTTCACTATTTTGACTTTTGACATATATATTTTTTCCACCTTGAGAATATTTAATTGAATTATCAATTAAATTTGAAAATACAGTTAACAATTTATCATTATCACCAAAAACTAAAGTTGGTTCAATAAGTTCAAGATGTAAATTAATTTTCTTTTTTTTAAGAATTAATTCAAAGTTACTTTTAATATTTTTAAAAATATCATTTAGATTAATGATTTTATTTGGTTTAATGTGTTCTTCAAGCTCAATTCTGCTTAAAATCAATAAATCATTGATTAAGTTTTCCATTCTCAATACTTGATCAGACATGATAGACATAAATTTTTTTTGAGCCTCTTGGTCTTTTGAAGCTGGTCCAAGAATAGTCTCTAAAGAGCCTTTAATTGAAACTAAAGGTGTTCTTAATTCGTGACTCACATTAGCAACAAAATCAGTTTTTAATTTTTGTGCTTTTGTTATTTCTGTAAAATCTTTTAGAAATAATACAACCGAGTCTATTTCTGGAAACAAATGAGTAGGACCAGGAATAACATAAATTTTGTAAAGCTGATAAGATGGTAAATTAATTTCTACATTAACATTCTTTGTGGTTTGATCCTTGATAGCTTCATCAATTGTTTCTAATAATTTTGTATCTCTTATTACACTTGAAATATTTTTATCAATTAAGTTTTCACCAAAACGTTGTTTTGCACTTTTGTTAAGATATTTGATTAAGTTATATTTATCTAATGCAAAAAATTGATCTTCTAATTCTTCAATAATTACTCTCTTTCCTAAATCATCTTTATTGGTCTTATTTACAACTGGAGCTGTATTTTCTGGCTTAATATTTTTTTTAAATAAAAAATATAATAAAATAATTATTATAAGTATAAGTATCACCTCTGTCCAAAACATAGGTATGTTTTAACAAATGTAATGAATATTGTCTTTAATTATTAGGTGAAACATTTTCAAAAAATATTTTTGCTGTTTCTTCCCATGAATATTTTTTTGCAAAATCAAGACAATCTTGGCGACTTACCTTCAAGGCTTTTAAAGCAGAAGCCTTCAAATCATAATCTAAAGTATCAATATTAGTTCCACCTAATATATCTTTAGGTCCTGGTACTGGATAAGCTGCAACTGGTGTGCCACAATTTAATGATTCCAAAACAACAATACCAAATGTATCAGTTTTACTAGGGAAAACAAAAACGTCTGATGATGCAAAATGAGATGCTAATTCTCCATTAGTCTTTTCACCTAAAAAAATATCATTTGGATATTTTTTTTTCAAATTGTTCAAGTCTGGTCCTTTTCCAATAATAACTTTAGTACCTTCAAGATCGAGATCTAAAAATGCTTTAATATTTTTTTCAACTGCAACCCTACCAACATATATCCATATAGGTCTTTTGTAAGGTAAGTCTCTCTTAATGGGGTTTTTAAACGCACCATGATCACCTCCCCTGGTCCATGTAACCATTTTATTGTTATCAACGCCTAATGCGATTAGCTCTTCACGCATAGACTCTGTTGTCACTAAAATTCTTTCAGCTTTATTATGAAAATTACATAAAAATTTTTCTGACCATTTAGCTGGAATGATAGGCATATAAAGTTTCATATATTTATCAAATCTTGTATGAAAACTTGTTGTAAACTTTAAACCTTTTTTAATACAATGTCTTCTTGCCATAAAACCAAGAGGCCCTTCTGTTGCAATGTGTATTGCATCAGGTTTAATTGAATTGATTAAATTACTTACACGAGGCCAAACATTTAAAGATAATCTAATTTCATTATATTTGGGCATAGGTACAGTCAGAAATTGTGAGGTGTAATA
>AACY020563571.1_pt1 | contig 10596 bp, 7 predicted proteins | sample 267378 | NCBI WGS metagenome assembly AACY02 (sample SAMN02954345, study PRJNA13694) | marine metagenome | biome: aquatic; feature: ocean; material: water; isolation source: isolated as part of a large dataset composed predominantly from surface... | reverse complement strand
ATGCTTTTTAAATAAATTCAGGTGATTAGGCGTTTTTAGACCCTGTGAAGTAGATGCTTGTAGATTGTATGCATTGCATGCATAACCTGTTCGTGGAATCCGGTTTTATACACACCCTGAATTATCCATAGGTTTCAACGGTCGTTGAGGGGCAGTTATAGACATCATTTACCGATACAAAAACTCGAAAAGATTTCACCCAAAAGATCATCGGAACTGAATCGTCCCGTAATTTCTGACAGACAGTGTTGTGCAAGTCTTAGATCTTCTGCGACCAGGTCAATGGTCATGGACGTGAGCTCGAGTGTGCGTGCTGTTTCCAAATAATTGAGTGATTCACGCAAATGTTTTAGATGGCGAGCACGTGCTGTGAAGATTGTTTCTGCTTGATGATTACTGCTTAGATGCTCCTCAAACCAATCTAACAGTTGGTCAATTCCATCACCTCGGACTGCAGAAATCTGAACGTAGTTGTATGAAGAGTGGTTCTCAAGTGGATCTGTGTCGAGGTCGATTTTGTTATGAATCGTCAGCAGAGTCTGGGTGGGTGTCAGCGCATGAGATACAAGTCTCTCAATGTCTTGATCGTGAATACTTGGATGGCTGGTTGCGTCGAATAGACACACGATAATGTCACAGTGTTTGAGTGCGTCTTGTGCCCGTTTGATGCCTTCTTGTTCAATACGATCTGTTGTGTCACGAATCCCGGCAGTGTCCGTAATCGAGAGTTCAAGGCCCCGAACTACGATGGTGTGACGAATAAGATCGCGTGTGGTTCCAGGGATGTCGGTCACAATGGCTAAGGGCTGTTGAGACAGGGCATTCAACAGTGAACTTTTGCCTGCGTTAGGGGCGCCGATGAGGCCAATGCGCGGTGATTGATTGAGTTTGACTCCGTCTTCAGCACGGCTGAGCAGGTCACTTAAGGATGTATGGACCGTGTCGAGCTCAGATTGAATACGTGTGAGTGCCGAAGGACTGATTTCTTCATCTGGGAAATCAATATGGGCTTCAATGTGGGTTCGAATGTGCGTTAGTGAGTCAACAAGTGCATTGATGCGGTTACCAAAAACGCCGTTCATCGAGTGGTTTGCTGCGCGCGCTGCTTGGTCTGATGAGGCTGCGATGAGGTCAGCGATTGCTTCGGCTTGCGTTAAGTCGATTTTATCATTGAGGAATGCGCGCTCACTGAACTCACCGGGTTTGGCAGGTCGTGCTCCCTGGTCGACCATGGCTTGAATACATCGCTGGATGACAACTGGGCCGCCATGACCCTGAAATTCGACAACATCTTCACCGGTGAAACTTTTGGGTTTAGGAAAACACAGCCAGAGGCCTGAGTCGATTTGTTCTGAATTGTTGTGGAGCGCCCCATAATGTGCCGTTCGAGGGTGGAGCGTCCGTTGTGCAAGCGTTTCACCAATCTGAATTGCAGATGGTCCCGACAACCGAATCACACTAACCGCGCCTTGACCACTTGCGGTGGCGGAGGCGACGATCGTGTCACTCGATATCATTAAGCATCCTGAGCTTTTTCAATGGACCGGGTGATAACCCATTGTTGCGCGATAGAGAGCACATTGTTGCAAACCCAGTACAGGACAAGCCCAGCGGGGAACCATAAGAAGAAGAATGTGAAGGCCACAGGCATCCACTTCATAATTTTGGCTTGCATTGGGTCTGGTGGAGTTGGGTTTAACGACGTTTGTATATACATCGAGACGCCCATCAAAAGCGGTAATACAAAGAATGGATCTTTTGCTGACAAATCTTGGATCCAGAGCACAAAAGGCGCCTGTCTTAATTCAACTGATTCCAATAGAACCCAGTAGAGAGCAATGAATACAGGCATCTGAACGATGATCGGCAGACAGCCGCCGAGCGGATTGATCTTTTCTTTTTTGTAAAGATCCATCATTTCTTTGGACATCCGTTGTTTATCGTCGCCGTAGAGCTCTCTCAGTCTGCTGATCTCTGGCGTGAATTTCCGCATTTTTGCCATTGAACGATAGGCAGCAGCCGACAATTGAAAGAACGCCCCTTTAACAAGAACGGTGACCAAAATAATTGCAACGCCCCAGTTACCTACATAGGAATGAATGAATTGAAGGCACCAAAAGAGTGGTTGCGCGATAAACCAGAGCCACCCATAGTCAACCACTAACTCAAGGCCTGGGGTGAGTGCTTCCAGTGCATCTTGATCTTTGGGTCCAACATACAAAATCGAAGCAGTCGATGCAGTTTGTCCAGGCTCGAGTATCAAATCAGGACTGACGATGCTACCGATATTGTGCCCTTCATTATTCTGTCTAAACGTATAGCGGTGGGAAGTGTCTGCGCTGGGTACCCAAGCCGTCGTAAAGTAATGTTGCAGTAAGGCAAGGTAACCGCCATCAATCGCTGCATCACGTAATTCCGCATTGAGTTCACGCGCATCGGAGGCGGTTTCGAAGTCATCAAACGAGATTTTTCGGTAGCGCTCGTCAGCAGTGCGCAATGCATACCCAAGAAATGCCTGCATACCCATCGAATTTTGGATGGATGGATCGGCTGAGTTGTCACGTTTGATTTGGACGAATGGCGTGACACTTCGAAGTTCTGAACTGGTGTTTTGGATGTGGTGCGAGACTTCGATGTCGTAACGTTCAGGATGAATATGAAAGTGTTTTTCGACGATCAATCCATTGTCAGCTGTTGTTTGCAGTACGACGGTCTGCTCAGTTGAAATTTCGTACGCGTTTTGAGCACTGGTATAGATAGGGCGACCCGATTCGAATCCGTCAGGGCCGTCTTGTCCGACCAATCCGCTTTGCGCAACGTATGTGCGGTCACGTGAATCAAGTAAAGCAATCGGATCATTGGGCCGATCAATGTCGGTTGGGTAGTCCTTGAGTAAAGCTTGGGTGACATCGCCGCCCTTGAGGTCGATGGTTAATTGCAGCACCGGCGTGGTGATTGAGATTGTTTGACCACTTTGCGTTGTTTGCACGTCGCGAACGCTGCTGCTGGACTCAGTGGTAGGAATTTCGAGGTCAGAGGAATTCTCACGCACTTCCGTGGTTAATTCAGCCTGTGTCTGTTGAGCGCGGTCAGCTGAATCTTCGGTATATGTGTTCCATTGCAAGAACAGCACATACGTCAGAATGCCGAGCATCACTAATAAACCAGTGCGTTGAATGTCCATTAATTCGATTCCGTTTTGTGTGTGGATGTCGGTACAGGATCATATCCTCCATCGCATCCAGGATGACATTTTCCGACCCTTTTCAATCCAAGCCAAAGGCCTCGAAGAACACCATGTGTCTCGATGGCTTCAATCATGTAAGCGGAGCATGTCGGCTCGAACCTGCATGACGGTGGATAAAGTGGGGAGATAAAGTACCGATAGAAGCGGATGACCGCAATGATTGGCTGTCGGATCAACGCGCGCATTAGATGGTTGACTCGGCCAAATGACGAAATAATTTTTGAAATATCCGATGGACTTGATGTTGAAAAGCAGGTCCAAAAAGTTCATCTGGTCGCATCTTTGCGATGACAATACAATCAATTCCAAATGATGGCCCGTGCGCTCTGAGATATTCGCGATGCACGCGGCGAAAACGATTCCGGTCGACGGCCCGGCGCAGTTTTTTCTTTGGTGTAACGAACCCGATTCGAGAGATCGTCTCGGGGTGTTGTCTGAGGCAGGCTAAAATCAAAAAGTCCCGATGACTGGCTTTAGCATCGGGACTTCTAAAAATTTTGTCAAAGTCACTGCGCGACGGCAGTGATACCACTGTCGTCACGACTGGCTCGATTAAGCGGTGAGACGCTTGCGACCTTTGGCACGGCGACGAGCGATAATTTGGCGACCGCTCTTTGTAGCCATCCGTGCGCGGAAGCCATGATTGCGAGCACGCTTGATCACGCTCGGTTGAAACGTACGCTTCATAACACTGTCCTACCAATTCGAAATTCGGGCGCGAAGTGTACCGAGTTGATGCACGAAAACAAAGTTTTTTCGATCGGGTTGAAAATTAATATGCACTTGTTGCAGCTTTCGATGCTGTGGAAAACCGAGAGCCCACGATGAAAACCGCTCATTTATTGAGAATTTTGCCGGATCACGAAACTTTTGAAATAGTTATCCACAGATATGCTCACTATTTAATTTGTATATATGAATCAATGATTTAAAAATAATTGTGATGTTTCTCTTGACCCGGGCGGGTCGGTTTGTGCATAACTTATCCCCTGTTTTGTGCGGGAGATGACCGTGAGTTGGGACGCGTGCGTTGAGCGATTGGCTGAAGAGCTGTCTGCTGAACAATTAAATACATGGATTCGTCCGCTTCAGGCCAGAGTGTCTGAGGCTGACATGGTTCTGTATGCACCGAACCGGTTCGTCAAGGATTGGGTGGTCGACCGCTACCTCGAGCGTATCCAGGCATTACTCTCAGATTACGATGGGATTAACCGAGTGGATATACAGGTTGGTCAAGCAGATTCAGGGGGTGCGTCTGTATCGCAACCAGCTCGAAGCCACCCAGGAGTCGTCCTGAAAAATGAGGCCATGCGTGCGATTCTTCCAGAGGCGGATGTCCCGGTGACTCCGGCCGTTGAGCGAGAACCACCGGTGGTTGAGGGGTCGATCAAGCACAGTAACCGTCTGAATAACGAGTTTCGATTCGAGAACTTCGTTGAAGGCAAATCAAATCAATTGGCGAGAGCTGCTGCGCATCGTGTGTCTGAAAAACCGGGGTCGGAATACAATCCGTTGTTTCTTTACGGCGATACTGGGCTTGGCAAGACTCATTTAATGCATGCAGTGGGAAATCAAATTCGTGCAAGGAATGAGCGTGCCAAGATTATCTACGTGCACTCAGAGCGTTTCGTGGCAGATATGGTCAAGGCGCTTCAGCTCAATGCGATTTCCGATTTTAAGCGGGTGTACCGAAACGTCGATGCGCTGTTAATTGATGACATCCAATTCTTTGCCGGCAAGGAAAAGTCCCAAGAAGAATTTTTCCATACTTTTAATAGCTTACTCGAAGGTGGCCAGCAAATTATTTTGACGTCAGATCGGTATCCCAAGGAAATTGATAACATGGAAGACCGGCTGAAGTCGCGCTTTGGTTGGGGACTGACCGTGCGTCTCGAGCCTCCAGAGTTAGAGACACGCGTCGCGATTTTGATCAATAAAGCGCAGAACTCTGGGGTCGAGTTAAAGCGTGATTGTGCGTTTTTTATCGCTCAAAAGGTGCGAAGTAACGTACGGGATCTTGAGGGCGCGCTGAAGCGCGTGCTCGCGAATGCGCACTTTTTCGGTCAAACCATTACGCTGGATTTTGTTAGAGAGACGCTTCGTGATTTGATCGCTGTCCATGACCGGCAGATTTCCGTCGATAATATCCAACGGATGGTCGCAGATTACTTTAAGATCAAAATTTCAGATTTGTTATCGAAACGTCGGAATCGTTCGGTGGCTCGACCGCGTCAGGTGGCGATGACGTTGTGCAAAGAGCTCACTGAGCATTCGTTGCCAGAAATCGGTGACGCATTTGGTGGGCGTGATCACACGACAGTGCTCCATGCATGTCGTAAAATTAGAGAGTTATGCGATACGGATTTAAGCATCCGTGATGATTACAACAATTTGTTAAAAGCGTTAACCGGATAAGGATTGGTAATGGAGTTTTCTGTTTCTCGTGAACAGCTCTTGGAGAAAGCGCAAATCGCAGCGTCTGTCGTCGAGCGTAAGCAGACCATGGCCATTCTGGCCAACGTGTTGGTTGAGGTTGACGCAACCGGTGCTGTGTTAACTGGGACTGATCTCGATACTGAAATTTCGACCAAAATGGAGCTGGTCGAAGTCGGTTCTGGCGGCACCGTCACGGTTCCGGGGAAAAAGTTGGTGGAGATTGCGAAGGCGCTCCCAGACGGGTCAGTTGTCCAATTCAAGCAAGATGGTGCACAGATGTTGTTATCATGTGGACGGTCTCGGTTTAAGTTAGCTACGCTCCCATCCCAAGATTACCCACGACTGGAAATTCGAGGCGATCTCACGTCTGTGACTCTCGCGAAACAGCCATTGCAGGATGCGATCTCGAAAACCCAGTTTGCAATGGCGCAACAAGATGTTCGGTACTATTTAAATGGCATGTTGTTTTCGATTGGTGGCGGTGATTTTAGAACGGTCGCCACCGATGGGCATCGTTTGAGTATGTATCAGACGCCCCTCGAGGGAATGTCTGCAGAGCCCGTGTCGTTAATCGTGCCAAGGAAAGCCGTACTCGAGTTGGCGCGATTGGTGAACAATGCGGAAGAGTCTGTTGATTTGGCCTTTTCAAGCAGTCACTTCAGGGTGTCCGCACCAGGGTTTGTGTTCACCAGTGTGCTGATTGACGGTCGGTTCCCTGATTATGAACGCGTCGTGCCCCAAGGTGGTGATCATGTTGTTCGGTCGGACCGGAAGCGGTTACGTGAGGTTCTTCAGCGCGCATCGATTTTATCGAGTGAGCAGTACCGTGGCGTTCGGATTCGATTGACACAAGGTCAGTTGGAGGCAGTTGCCAATAATGCGGACCAGGAAGAGGCTCAAGAATCTCTTGAAGTTGAATTCGTGGGGCAAGATGGGTTTGAGATCGGCTTCAATGTCAGTTACTTGTTGGATGTGTTGGCAACAATTGAGACAGATCTAGTCGAGCTGCGGTTTGGTGACAGTAACCGCAGTGCGTTAATCCTTGGTGTGGGTGATGATGCGGGTCGCTATGTCGTAATGCCAATGCGGCTGTGACGCTTGATTGAGCAGCTGTATTTCAAAAATCTCCGCGGTCTTGATGAGGCAACCTGCCAGCTCGCACCCAACGTCAATGTGTGGGTTGGTGAGAATGGAGCGGGCAAAACGTCTGTGCTCGAATCTGTATCTTTATTATCTACTGGTCGAAGTTTCGTAACGTCTCGTACAAAGTCTCTCATACAGTTTGATACGCCCGATTTAACGGTGTTTGCGCGCGTTATGCAGTGTGGTGTCCAAAATCGACTGGCGGTTCAATGTGTTCAAAACGGGGAGCGTCGTCTTCGTGTGAATGGCGCGTCGGCCAAAGCACAGTCGGCGTTGAGTCGTGTCTTGCCGGCTTTGTTTGTGGCGCCTCAGATGCCAGATCTTGTATCTGGAGCGCCCGGTGATCGAAGGCGTTTTTTGGATTGGGGTGCGTTTCATTGCGCTGGCGGTCAGGCGACGGTGTTCGGCGATCTGAGGCGAGCGCTCCTGCAGCGGAACACTGGGCTGCGTAGTGGTATACTCACAGACCGTGAGTTGGTCGCTTGGGATCAGCAAATCGCCTCGCTTGGGGAGCAAGTACATGGCTGGCGAGAGGCATTTTTTGCGCGATTAGCCACCGTGTTTGTTGAGAAGTTAAGAGCGTTCGACGCCGATTTGGGCATCGGACTTGTGTATCAAAAAGGCTGGTCGGATGTTGAGTTGGGTCAGGCATTAGAGCAGTCCCGCCCAAAAGATCGTAGATACCGTCAAACGCAAGTGGGCCCCCAGCGTGCTGATCTGTTGATCCAACGCGGCGGTGATCGAGCAGGAGACGTGTTAAGCCGAGGGCAAAACAAAACCGTGCATATGGCGTTGGTGTTGTCTCAGCTTGAGGTCGCCCAGCGTGCGGGAATGTCTCCGGTTCTGTGTTTGGACGATCCGGGTGCAGAGCTTGATGTGAATCACCAGCGTGTGGTTTGGGAGTCATTGCAATCGGCGCAATGCCAAGTACTGGCAACAGGAATTGATTTGGCGCGTGTGGGTTTGCCTGCGAGTGTAATTGATGTGGCTCGGGTGTTTCACGTGAAACGCGGCCAAATAGAGTTGATAAAGGAAGGATGATGGAAGACAAGCAATCGCAAGGATATGACGGCAGCTCGATCAAGGTGCTGAAAGGACTGGAAGCGGTTAAAAAGCGGCCCGGGATGTACATTGGCAACACAGACGACGGGACTGGGTTGCATCATATGGTATTCGAGGTTGTTGATAATTCCATCGATGAAGCATTGGCGGGCCACTGTGATCAAATTGACGTTGTGATTCATTCTGATGGGTCGGTGACTGTCAAAGATAACGGTCGGGGTATTCCGGTGGATGCGCATGAGGAAGGGAAAAGCGCAGCCGAAATCATCATGACGGTGCTGCATGCCGGCGGCAAGTTCGACGAAAATTCTTATAAGGTCTCGGGTGGTTTGCACGGTGTGGGTGTTTCGGTCGTGAATGCGCTCAGCGAGCGCCTGATTCTGACGATCCGGCGAGATGGTGCCGTGTGGGAACAAGAGTATCGCCATGGCGACCCACAAGGGAGCCTTGCGCAGGTCGGACAGACGGATGAAAGTGGCACGATGGTTCGGTTCAAGCCATCCGCGGACACCTTTGCAACGCTTGAGTTTCATTACGATGTGTTGGCGAAACGGTTACGCGAACTGTCTTTTTTGAACTCCGGGGTTCGGATACAGCTGTCGGACGAGCGGTCCGGGGAGTCGGAGTTATTTGAGTATGAGGGTGGTCTCGCCGCCTTTGTGTCGTATTTGGGCAGAAATAAAAACTCGATTTGTGAGGTGTTTCATTTTCAGAATGGGTCGCGTGATGATGGGATCGGCGTCGAGATTGCGTTGCAATGGTATGACACTTATCAAGAGAATATCTTTTGCTATACCAACAATATCCCACAGAAAGATGGCGGCACACATCTTGAGGGGTTTCGTGCGTCCCTGACGCGGTCGTTGAACCAATACATTGAAGATGAACAACTGTTAAAAAAGGCCAAGGTTGCGACCTCCGGCGACGATGCCCGTGAAGGGTTGACAGCGGTGATTTCGGTCAAAGTTCCGGATCCGAAGTTCTCAAGTCAAACCAAAGATAAGCTGGTGTCGCAAGAGGTGAAGACCGCTGTGCAACAGGAGATGCGTGAGGCATTTCAGGCATTTTTGGTCGAGCGTCCGTCGGAAGCAAAACAAATTGTTGCGAAAATGATTGATGCAGCTCGCGCCCGCGAGGCTGCTCGCAAAGCCCGGGAGTTGACCCGTCGGAAAGGCGCGCTCGACATTGCAGGTCTCCCTGGAAAGCTTGCAGACTGCCAAGAAAAAGATCCTGCGCTTTCAGAGCTATTTTTGGTGGAGGGTGATTCGGCCGGTGGATCAGCCAAACAGGGACGCGACCGTAAAACACAGGCGATTCTTCCCCTCAAAGGTAAGATCTTGAATGTGGAAAAAGCGCGATTTGATAAACTGTTGAGTTCCGCGGAAGTCGGGACATTGGTGACTGCGCTCGGTTGTTCGATTGGTCCAGAATTTGATATCGATAAGCTTCGATACCACAAAATCATCATCATGACGGATGCAGACGTGGATGGTGCACACATCCGGACACTGTTGTTGACGTTCTTTTACCGTCATCTGAAAGAGGTGGTTGAGCGTGGTCATGTGTTTATTGCGCAACCGCCCCTATACAAGGTCAAAAAAGGCAAGCAAGAACAGTATTTAAAAGATGAGGCGGCACTGGAAGCCTACCTGACGAACTTGGCGTTGGACGGTGCAACGTTGGTACCTGGTTCGGGCCAAGACAGGCTGTCCGGAGAAGTTCTGGAGCGCTTGATTGCGAAGTATCGCGTTGGACGTGATGTGGCAGATCGATTATATCGGATCTACCCCTATGATGCGTTACACGCCATGTTGTTCGTGAATCCGATTGAGCCATCGACGCTGGCTGATTCGCAGAGTATGACAGCGTTTGCGGCCGAGTTATCTCAGTTGTTGCCCGATGATCCAAAGGACGGCATGTTCTTCAGGGCGCTAGCTGAGCCGGATCCCGAGCGTAATGAGTATCGATTGGTGGTTGAGCGAATTCAGCATGGGATGACCGATCGCTTTGTGTTTGGCCACCAATTTTTTGATGGCGGCGACTATCAAAAAATTCGGGATGCTGCGAAGTTGCTGTTTGGTTTGATCGGGCCTGGCGCCTTTGTGCAGAAAGGAGAGCGCGAGTTTGCGATTCAGAGTTTCGCACAGGCGTATGATTGGTTGATGGCGGAAGCAAGACGGGGTCCGCAAATACAACGGTATAAGGGCCTCGGCGAAATGAACCCCGGCCAGTTATGGGAAACGACCATGGATTCGACTACACGTCGACTATTAAAGGTCTCGGTTGAGGATATGGTGGCGGCGGATCAAATCTTTGTCACGTTGATGGGTGATGAGGTCGAGCCAAGGCGGGCGTTCATCGAGAGTAATGCCTTGAAAGTTGTGAATTTGGATATCTAATCAAGTAGCCAAGTCGCAAATGCTTGCAGATTTTTAAAGACAGGAGTTGTTTCACGTGAAACAACTCCGTCGCGCAGCACACGACTCCCTTTGCCGGTTTCAACCAAGGCCGCTCGAATCCCCATACGTTGCGCTGCTAATAAATCTTTATCTGTATCACCGACCATCCAATCTGTATCTGGATTGATCGTGATCTCCTGATTAATTGCTTGCAGCAAACCGGTGCGGGGTTTTCGGCACCCACAGTTGTCGTCAGGGGTATGTGGGCAAAACGTGATGACGTCTAGTACACCGCCATCGAGCCCAATA
>AACY020521049.1_pt1 | contig 10601 bp, 8 predicted proteins | sample 267378 | NCBI WGS metagenome assembly AACY02 (sample SAMN02954345, study PRJNA13694) | marine metagenome | biome: aquatic; feature: ocean; material: water; isolation source: isolated as part of a large dataset composed predominantly from surface... | reverse complement strand
CGGCGCCAGACAGGAATGACTAGATGGTTTGATGTCATCGTAGCCAGAGTAATAAGTGTAACGATTACCATCCCTGTAGCCGCGGCAAAGCCGCCAAGGTAACCCACCAGCGCCATGACTTCACTGTTAGCTAGCTTGGGAATCAAAAGAACGAATTGATCACCTGAACTCTTAGGAAGACCGAGTATTAACCCTGCAAGTGCGATAGGGATAACAAACAAATTGATCCCTAAAGTGTAGATTGGGAATAGTGTCAGAGCGCTTTTAATGTGTGCCGTGCCGGGGTTTTCAACGACCGTGACATGGAACTGTCTAGGTAGCATCAAAATGGCTGCAGCACCAAGAATAATCAGAGCAATCCAAGTTAAGACACTATCGGCTCCGCCAACGCTGTAAACCGGTTGTAAGTTGGCTTGCTCCGCCTGCTTGAAGAGATCACCAAAACCATCAAACAGACCGAAGGTGACAAACAGACCCAGAGCAATAAAGGCAAATAACTTAACCAGACACTCGGCCGCTAACACGGCAATGATACCTTGATGCCGCTCAGTGGGATCAATTTTGCGGGCCCCGAAAAGAATGGTAATGACAGCGAGCGTCAGAGTGATGATAACCGCCGGCCAACTGCCTTGAGTTGCTGAATCGTTAGACAGTACTTCAAATGCGCTGTTGATCGCACGTAATTGAATAACGATGTAAGGCAGCAGCCCAAGAATAGCAATGATAGTAACCAGAGCGGCAATGCGCTGAGATCGTCTGTAACGCGTTGATATAAAGTCAGCAATGGAGGTTAAGCGAAAACTCTCTTTGGCCAGAATCATTTTTTTGATCGCCTTGGCACCCAATAGCAGGCCAAGAATGGCACCGATATAGATGGCAAAGAACTGCAGTCCGTTTTCGAGCGCAAATCCGACACTGCCATAAAAAGTCCAAGAGGTGAAAAAGACAGCTAATGAGAGCGCATAAATAGGCCCTTGGAAGCCAAGACCAGACTGCTTCCTTACTTTGCGCTCAACAAAAATAGCTAATGCAAAAAGGAGGGCCATATAGAGCAGAGCAATGCCTGTTAGGCTGGCAGTAGAAAACACAATCAGTGCTCCTTGTTCTGTGAGTTCGAACAGCCGCAGCTTTGTTCGGCAAGTTCTTGTTGATAGCTGGTCTCAAGTTCACTGCCCGGAACGGGGTCTATCCCGCCATCAGAGCCTGGATGGCAACGCCCAATGCGTTTTAAGCCAAGCAGTGTGCCTTTTATGGGACCATGCAGCTGAATCGCTTCGATCATGTAGCTAGAGCAGGTTGGGTAGAATCGACAGCGCGGACCCAGCACAGGGCTGATGAAGAGTTGATAGAACCGAACAATCAGAACGAGAAGATGTTCAAAAAAATGTTTAACCACACCGGACTCCTTATTGACGCAATGTTAGTCCTTTAACGCCAATAAACCAATCCGGTGGGGCCGATAAGTGGAGAGTATTAAGCCGCTTCTGAGGCTTTTTTATCATCCAGTTGCAGAGTCTCAAGCGTTTGAGTTCGCACAGAACGAAGCAGGTCGCTATTGGTTGCCAGCGATTCACCGTAGGATGGAATCATCTGTTTTAGCTTTTCAGCCCAGTGCGATTTTTGCATGCGCTCTGCAAAGCACTCTTCGATAATCGAGATCATGGTGCTGGTTGCGGTTGACGCACCAGGTGATGCACCGAGTAGTGCTGCTATCGAGCCATCAGCTGCAGAGATCACTTCAGTACCGAACTCCAACTTACCCTTAGTTTCATTGCCCGGTTTGATGATCTGGACACGCTGGCCGGCAAAGGAGAGTTCCCAATCATTCTCTTCTGCTTCCGGGAAGAAGTTGCACAGTGACTCAACACGCGATCCGTGTGTCTGCATCACTTCACTGATCAGGTATTTAGTCAGGTCCATATTGTTGCGAGCAACCGACATCATTGGCATCAGATTATCTGGGCTCAGTGACATTGGTAGATCCATCAAGGAGCCATTTTTCAGGAACTTAGTAGTGAATCCAGCGAAAGGACCGAACAGTAGTGCTTTTTCACCATTGATAATACGAGTGTCCAAGTGTGGTACAGACATCGGTGGCGCACCGATAGGGGCCATGCCGTACACCTTGGCTTGGTGACGCTCGATCACCTCTTTGTTTTTACAGATCAACCACTGACCACTGACAGGGAAACCGCCGTAGCCTTCACCTTCAGGGATGCCAGATTTTTGCAGTAGTGGCAGAGCGCCACCACCTGCACCTAGGAAGACAAACTTTGCACGGACTTTGTAGGTATCAGGTTTTGCCGAGTGTTTCAGTTTGACACACCAGCGACCATCCTCTTCCTGTTTAAGGTCCTGCACAGTAGAAGAGAGTTTGAGCTCAAAATTACCGCTCACTTCTAGGAAGTTGACCATAAAGCGGGCAAGCTCACCAAAGTTAACGTCCGAACCATAACGTACGCGTGTTGCCGCAATCGGTTGATTGTCTGTACGACTTTGCATAACCAGAGGCATCCACTCGCGGATCTGTTCAGGATCTTCACTGTACTCCATCGCTTCAAACAGAGGATGCTGGGACAGTGCTTGGTGACGTTTACGAAGGAAATCGACGTTATCCTCACCCCAGACAAAACTGCAGTGTGGAGTGGTGTTGATGAACTTCTTAGGATGAGGCAGCGCACCTTTGTTCACAAGGTATGACCAAAACTGCAAGCTGATCTCAAAACACTCGTTGATTGAGAACGCTTTACTGCAGTTGATCGAGCCATCAGCTTGGCGAGGGGTGTAGTTCAGCTCACAGTAGGCTGCGTGGCCAGTACCCGCGTTATTGAGACCGTCGGTGCTCTCGCTAGCCACGTGGTTGAGACGTTCGACCATCATCATTTTCAGATTAGGGTCTAGCTCCTGGAGCATAACGGCAAGCGTTGTACTCATTGCTCCTGCGCCAACTAACAATACATCTACTTCTGAATCCATAACTCGACTACCATCTGTGTGTTGAACAAATGTGCCTTACGACTCAATCTCCTATAAGCTTTTGGCAAATAGGCCTTGGAAGTGAGGCGGCGGGTAACAGATAAATGTGTCACCCATATTTCAGTGGTGCCAATTATATTGCGCCGCACCATGGTTTCTAGCCTTAAATGCCAAACTGTTTTGTTATACGTGTATTACAGATAACTATAAGCCACGTCTTTACTGGACTCAGGCGAAATTGACGGTTTTTCAAGATAGACCAATGTCTCAGATGGATGTATCGAATGATCGACTTAAATAGCTTAAAACCCCTTGATTTATTAGGGTTTCTTGAAGAGGCATTGGTTGAAAAAAGGCACCCTTGGAGTGTTTTTACACTCTCTACTGTGGATCAGGCGTGTCGGCCACAATCCCGCTCTGTCGTTTTAAGAGAGGTGGACGCTCAAGGTTGGCTCATTCGTTTTTACAGCGACGCTCGCTCGCCGAAAATTTTGCAGTTGCAACACAATCCCAACGTCTCGCTCTGTTTTTGGAATCCTCTGCTAAAACGGCAGTTGCGCGCAGAGGGTGTCGCAACCCTAATGCGTGAACCGAAAGCCATTAATGAGCGCTGGGAGAGTGTGAAAAACGGACCGACAGTGGGTGACTACACAGCTAGGTTGGCACCCGGTTCAGAAGTTGATCCGCTCGTCGAGTTTGTCGAAGAGAACTGGTTCTGTGTGGTGGAGGTTAATATTAGCTCTTTTGACCTTCTTCAGCTAAACCGCGAGGGTCATCAGAGGGTGGCGGTGACCCCGGATAGAGTCACCGCGCTCGTTCCCTAGCTTGACAGATTTAGAGGTGCTCTTCGGCGTATTCAGCCAGTTTAGAGCGGAAGATGCCCTCAAAGTGGACGCTGGCAGAGCCCTCATAGTCTCTAAAGCGTTCAACGATGTAGGTTAAGCCCGATGTGAGTGCAGTCAGGTAGTTGGAATCGATCTGAGCCAAGTTACCTAAGCAGACCATTTTGGTGTTTTTACCACAGCGAGTCAGGATCGTTTTCATCTGTTGAGGCGTTAAGTTTTGGGCCTCATCAATCAATACGATGGCGTTTTGAATGCTTCGGCCACGAATGAAGTTGAGTGATTTAAACTGAATGTTGGCCTTTTCGATCGCATATTTGACACTGCTTTGCGGGCGTTCATCCTGTTCATGCATCGCTTCTAAGTTGTCGTTAATGGCACTCATCCAAGGCGTCATCTTCTCCTCTTCAGTGCCGGGTAAGAAACCTATATCTTCAGCAACTGGTGGTGTGGATCGAGTGACAATGATCTTATTGTAGCGACGCTGCTCAATAACCAACTCCAAAGCACTGGCTAGGGCAACCAGTGTTTTACCCGAACCGGCAGAACCAAGCAGAACCGCTAGATCGATATTCGGATCCAGCATCGCTTCCATCGCAAACGCTTGTTGGATATTGATCGGGGAAATACCCCAGCAGTTTTGTTGCATTAAGTTCTGGTAGCCAAGATCTTGAAGAATGACTTTGTCACCCTCAATGCGACTGGTTTTAGCAGCAAAGTCTTGCGAGTCATCCCAGATATACTCATTAGGGTAAGTCTCTGGCAGCACTTCACGGTCTACACGGTGAAGCGTATGCTCGTTTTCGTGGTAGCTCTCAACCGAATCTACGCCATCCCAGAAAGGGGTATCCAGATGAAGATGGCCTGCAGGGAGCAGATCAATGTCCGAAACCAGCTGATCGGTGCGGTAATCTTCAACACGTTTTAAGCCAGCGCCCATCGCCTTTAGGCGCATGTTCAAATCTTTAGTCACCAGAATTACCTGGCGCTTAGGAAGAACCCGCTGTAAGTGAAGGGCACAGTTAATAATGCGGTTATCTTTATTGTGTTCAGAGGGTAAGAAACCCTTGTCATGGGCAAGCTCATGATCGGGGTAGATAGAGAGCTTCCCGAACACAATCTCGCGCTCTTTACCATCGAGTAAAATCTGTACACCGTCTAGAATCTCGGACGGGTCTTTAGCGTTGCTGAGAATTTTATCAATCTCGCGAATTGCTGCGCGCGCCTCAGCGGCGACATTTTTTTTACGATCCTTGATGTCATCGAGCTCTTCAAGGACGGTCATCGGAATCGAGATGTCTTGCTCTTTAAACTCAACAAGACACTTAGGGTCGTGCAACAGCACGTTGGTATCGAGGATATAAAGCTTGGATGCGCTCATTGGCGGTTCCTTCTGCAGCAGAGAGGGATCGATGAAAAACTCACCGATAACTTTAAACTAATCGATGCATTCCTCTTTGGCAAATATGTTCTGCCGATTGGCTGAATGTCATCTATCCTTCATATATAAACGTAAATAATGACATCGTGATTACGCGAAGGAGAGTGTTATGAGCGATCTATTTGTTAGTGCCAGTGTGAAACCTTTAGAGAGCCTCGATATGCTCTCGCCTTATGAAGTAGAACGCATTCGTGATCGAAGTGACTCTGGCCTCTATCCTCTTTTTCGCCAATGCGCCTTGGCGGTGCTTAACTGCGGCAGTGAGATGGACTGTACGGCTGAAGTGCTTGAAAAACACAGAGATTTTGATGTTCACATTGTTAACAAACACCGTGGTGTGCAGTTGGATCTCATCAATGCACCCGCATCAGCATTTGTCGATGGTGAGCTGATCGACGGGATTCGTGAACATCTCTTTTCGGTGTTACGAGACCTTGTTTATGTTGTGGATGAACTGAATGATGTCTGTGAAGGTTTAACACCGGGTGAAACACTGACTAATACGGTGTTTCATATTTTGCGGCACGCCAAATCACTAAGGCCCAATATCAAACCCAATATTGTAGTCTGTTGGGGCGGTCACTCCATTGCTCGCCATGAATACGCCTACACCAAAAAGGTGGGTTACGAGTTGGGCTTAAGAGGACTTAATATCTGCACTGGCTGTGGCCCAGGCGCTATGAAAGGTCCGATGAAGGGGGCCACCATTGCACACGCTAAGCAACGCATTACGGATCCTAGATACATTGGCATTACTGAACCAGGCATCATTGCGGCTGAGTCTCCTAATCCGATTGTCTCTGAACTGATCACCATGCCTGACATTGAAAAGCGTTTAGAAGCCTTTGTGCGACTCGGCCATGGAGTCATCGTTTTTCTTGGCGGTGCTGGTACAGCAGAAGAGATCCTCTACATGCTTGGTATCTTGCTTCAAGAGCAGAATCGCAATGTAGAGGTGCCTTTTATCTTTACTGGTCCAGCAGGTAGCGAAGCCTACTTTGAGCAGATCGATCAGTTTGTCAAAGCGACCCTCGGTGAAGCGGCCAGTCAGCTCTACCAGGTAGTGATTGATAATCCGCCGAAAGTCGCTGCGTTAATGAAAGAGGGGCTTAACCGGGTTACAGAACAGCGCAAGGCGTCCGGCGAGGCTTACCACTTCAACTGGCAGCTGCAGATCCCTTATGAACTACAACTGCCTTTTGAACCGACTCACGCAAATATGGCAAATTTGAATCTACACAAACACCAACCTGTCTCTGAATTGGCCTCAGAACTTCGTAAAGCGTTGTCGGGTATTGTCTCAGGCAACGTCAAAGAGCCTGCTGTTAGGGCTGTTGCTGAAAAGGGCCCCTTCATTCTAGATGGTGATCCAGAGGTGATTGCGGCTCTGGATAAGTTGTTGAATGGTTTCATTGAACAGCGTCGAATGAAGATCGATTTTTCGGGTTACGTTCCCTGTTTTAAATTAGCCAGTTGATTCAACGGGGTCAGACCCCAGCCATTTAATCAGTTATACTCTCTAAAGCTATAAGACAGGGAGTCGTTATGTGTGAGTTAATGGGTATGAGTGCGAATGTACCCACCGATATCTGTTTCAGTTTCGCCGGTTTGATGCAACGCGGTGGTGGAACTGGACCGCACAAGGATGGATGGGGTATCGGCTTCTACGAGGGTAAAGCTCAGCGATCATTCCATGACCCGCAACCCAGTGTCGATTCGCCAATCGCGCAGTTGGTTTGTAACTACCCCATCAAAAGCAAGAATGTCATTAGTCATATTCGCCAAGCGAATGTCGGGTCAGTTAACCTTGAAAACACTCACCCCTTCAGTCGCGAACTCTGGGGTTTTACTTGGACCTTTGCACACAACGGCCAGTTGGACCCTGTGATTTTTGATTGGCCGTTACGCTTCTATAAGCCTGTGGGTACCACTGATTCAGAGTATGCCTTCTGTTGGTTGTTGGATCAGATTCGAACGGCTTTCCCCGAACCGCCCCAAAAAACCGAACCTCTATTTGAGTTGATTACCCAGTGCTGTCATAAGCTTCGTGCGCTAGGGGTTTTCAATATGTTGCTGTGTGACTCAGACTGGCTCTTCTCATACTGCACCACCAAATTGCACTGGATTACTCGACGTGCCCCTTTTGGCGTGGCGCAACTGAAAGATTGTGATCTGACGGTCGATTTTCGAGGAGAGACTCAGGAGAACGATATCGTTACGGTGATTGCGACAGAGCCACTGACCGATAACGAGGTGTGGCAACCGATTCAGACAGGTGAAGCTCGGGTATTCAAAGAGGGAGAGACCTGCTTCCATCGCAGTGAATAACATGTCTCAATTGCCCCTTTCTATTAGTAGCCTCTCGCAACTGCCTCAGTGGCTGTCAAACCAATACGCCAATACGCCTGCCGTTCGCGAGGGTAACACCCAACTTAATTTCTCTGATCTGAATGGTCACTGTCGTACAGTCTCACAATGGTTTGTTGATGTTCTTAAGCTTTCAACGGGGGATAGAGTCATTGTTCAGATGCCTAATGGAGTGCACTACCCGGTACTGCTAATGGCACTTTGGCGAGCGGGTTTGGTGCCCGTCTGCTTGACGGTATCAGCCGATATCAGCGAGCTAGAACGGGTCGCGAAACTGACTAAAGCAAAGGCTTTTGTTGCCTGTCATGCACACTCTAATTTAGCCGAGTTGGCTGTCCGAAGAGGGCATAGGTTAACGACGGTAAGTTGCTCCCCTGAAGACTTTTCGAGTTGGTTTCTTTTTCCCTTAAAGCGACTCTGGCGTCATATTCGCAAACGCTCGCCCAATTTGGCCGATTTTCAATTTCGTGATGCGATCGCTCATCACTCAGGCACTTTGCAATTAAGCGCTAGAACAGAGTTAGATGATCTAGCAATGATCCAGATGACCAGTGCCACAACGGGTCAGGCTAAAGCGGTGAAGCTCAGTCACAGAAACTTGATCAGTAACGTTGGCCAGCTAAATCAACGCCTGGTAGAGATCGGTATCTCCGGTCCACAAAGATTACTGATGCCGTTGCCTCTCTATCATAGCTACCCTTCCATGATCTGCCTGATGACCTGGTGTCAGGGTGGTGTCGTTGAGATGGCATCGGACGTTAAAGAGATCAACCAAATTGCCGAGCAGTTTGATCGTTTTCGCCCAACGTTGTTTGCAGGTGTGGCGCCCCTCTTTATGGGGTTGGTTCAGCACCCACTTTTTCCGCAACTGGACTTCTCAATGCTCAAATGCACCCTGTCGGGAGGCGCACCATTGAATCAAGCGATTGGCGACCAATGGCAAGCGATCACACACTGTCCTATTTCTCAGGGATATGGATTAACCGAGTGTTCTCCGGTTGTCACGCTGGACTCTAGCGGTACCTTTGTGACCGGAGCCGTGGGGCGGCCGCTAGAACAGACAGAGGTGCGTATTCAAGATGATTTTGGCAACGAACTCCCTCAAGGCAGTGCAGGAGAAATCTGCATCAGGGGCGCTCAAGTCATGTTGGGTTACGTCGGTCAAACGGAGACTCTGTCTGATCAGACTTGGTTTAGGACAGGTGATATTGGCAGAGTGAACCCAGATGGTTCCCTGAATATGATTGAACGCCAGTCTGACGTGATCTCTTTAGTCGGGAACTTTAGAATCTACCCTTCAGAGGTTGAAGCACTGATCTCTCAACATCCAGACATAACGGATTGTGCCTTTGGCAGCTATCAGGAGGAGGGTGAAACCAAGCTCCGCCTTTTTGTGGTGACCAATAATCGCCGCCTGACGCAGAAAATGATCCGTAACTACTGTCGACAACGTTTAACGGCTTATAAAGTCCCGCATCTTATTGAATTAAGACGCGACCTCCCTCACAGCTCTGTCGGTAGGGTGTTGCGATCAGGACTCGTTGATTAACCTTAACGCTTACACCAAACCAACTATTTAACCACGTCTCTAGCAGCCCTTTTATCAGTTGGGTAAAATTCGCGGCTATAAAAATTTATGAGTCTCATTGTGCATCAGACATTTAAACCGTTCCTTGATCGTCTAGAACGTTGCCAAATTCGCGACCAATACCCTATTGCTCGTGCTCTGGAGCGTCTGTCCGAGGCAGAAGAGATCGATGAAATAGCACTGCAGAAAGTCGTTGAGCGCATTGAGCGCTCCGAAACAATCGTGGCGCAGAAGACTGAGAAAGCACTGTTGCCGATCGACTACCCTGATCTACCGGTCACGGGAGCACGACAACAGATTCTTAGCGCCATCCAAAACAACCAGGTGGTCGTGGTCGCCGGTGAGACCGGATCGGGTAAAACAACGCAGCTGCCTAAACTCTGTCTTGAGCTGGGGTTAGGCTGTAAAGGGTTGATTGGACACACTCAGCCAAGAAGATTAGCGGCGCGTACGGTTGCCAGTCGTATAGCCGATGAGCTGAAAACTGAGCTGGGCTCAAGGGTCGGTTATCAAGTCCGTTTCCATGATCAGATCGGTGAAGAGACTCAGATCAAACTGATGACGGACGGTATCCTACTGGCCGAAACTCAGCACGACCGATACCTCAATAAATACGAAGTGATCATCATCGATGAGGCGCATGAACGTAGCCTCAATATCGACTTCCTGTTGGGCTACTTCAAACGAATTCTGCCTAAACGTCCCGACCTTAAGTTGATTATCACCTCAGCAACCATCGACGTTCAGCGCTTCTCTAAGCACTTTGGTGATGCGCCTGTCATTGAGGTCTCGGGAAGAACCTTCCCCGTGGAGACGCTCTACCGTCCATTGAACGAATCCATGGATGAAGATGACGAGGCGAGTGGCGATATTCAGCAGGGTATCCTCAACGCAGTCGATGAACTGATTGCCATTGATAGAGCAAAACCGAGTGGAATGCCTGGCGACATTTTGATCTTCTTGCCGGGCGAGCGAGAGATTCGAGAGAGTGCAGAGAGACTGCGCAAGGCTGATCTTAGAGATGTTGAGATTATGCCGCTTTATGCAAGACTCTCACTGGCAGAACAGAACAAAGTCTTTACCTCAGGTCGCTCTGCTGGGCGCCGCATCGTGTTAGCCACCAACGTGGCCGAGACCTCAGTCACCGTGCCCGGTATTCGTTATGTCATCGATCCTGGCCTAGTTCGCATGTCGCGCTACAGCTATCGATCCAAGGTGCAGCGCCTTCCCATTGAGCCAGTGTCACAAGCGAGCGCCAATCAGCGAGCAGGTCGCTGTGGTCGAGTGGCTCCGGGCACCTGTATTCGACTCTACTCGGAGGAGGATTTCCTCTCTCGTCCTGAGTTTACTGATGCCGAGATTCGTCGAACCAATCTAGCGTCTGTTA
>AACY020556638.1_pt1 | contig 10603 bp, 7 predicted proteins | sample 267378 | NCBI WGS metagenome assembly AACY02 (sample SAMN02954345, study PRJNA13694) | marine metagenome | biome: aquatic; feature: ocean; material: water; isolation source: isolated as part of a large dataset composed predominantly from surface... | reverse complement strand
TAGCGGCACAGATCACTCACGACATCGACGAGCAGGCGGCGCTCGACGACCTTGATCCGCTCGTGCACGCCGGCCTCATCGTCACCCGGCTCCACGGCCACCGCCTCCTGAGCCAGGATCGGGCCGGTGTCCACTCCGGCATCGACCAGGTGGATGGTGCATCCGGTGACCCGGACGCCATAGGCGAGGGCATCGCGAACCCCGTGCGCTCCGGAGAAGGATGGGAGCAGGGCCGGGTGCGAGTTGACGATGCGTCCGGCGAAACGGTCGAGGACCGGATCGCCGAGGATGCGCATGAATCCGGCGCACACGATCCATGCGGGTGCGAAATCCTCGATCGCTTGAGCCAGTCGGGTATTCCACTGCGTTCTGTCCAGATGATCGACCGGGCTGATCACGACCGATGGGATACCAGCCCTGTCCGCACGAACGATCGCCGGTGCATCCGCGCGATCGGTGACCATCCCGACGACGCGGTAGGGGGTATCGGGATCTTCCTGTGCGTCGATCAGGGCGTGCATGAGCGTGCCCGATCCGGAAGCGAGGACGACGATCCGGACGGTCACGGGCGCACAGCCTACGCGGGTGCCTTTCCGCGGTCGTACCCACGAGACCGCTCAGCGGTCGTACCCACGAGACCGCTCAGCGGTCGTACCCACGAGACCGCTCAGCGGTCGTACCCACGAGACCGCTCAGCGGTCGTAGACCACCAGATCGCCGGCAGCCCGATCATGGATGCCCTGCATCCGACCGCTCCGGTCGGCCAGCGGGGTGACAGCGACGACGAGCGTGAGCAGCCACGCCCACGAACCGATCACCGGAAGCAAGCCGATAACCGCCGGGATCCCCAGGATCACCAACCAGCGACGAGTCGAGGCTGACCACCCGGGCCGCCCACCCGTGTCAGCGCGGATGCATCGGATACCCACTGCCCAACCACCGGGCGTGCGTCCCGCGACGGCAAGGAAGACGATGAAATAGACCGCCGCGATCGCGAAGGTCAGCACGCTCAGCCAATCGGGATTGAACAGGGATTGCCCGAGGATGATGCGCTCACCGGTCTGGGCATCGATGCGCACCTGGATCGGAGCCCCCGAGGGCGCGACCTGGGACCACACCAGCGCCACGAGCGCCAGGATGAGGAGGCCGTCGACGAAGGCACCCGCCAATCGCCGGGGCATGGACGCGGGCACCACCTCGAGCACTGCGGGCAGCGCGCGGGGTGCACCGGCAGCACGCCCGACCGGCGCGCTACGGGTGGTGCTGGCCATCGAGACGTCCTTCCTGCTGGTGCTGCGGACCAACCTGGTCGTTGATTCCGGCCAGATCGTCAGTACCGAAACGGGCCGCCGGTGTTGTCGATCTGTCCACCGCGACGAAGTCGGGATCGGCCGGGCCCGCGGCAAGGACCGGAATGACGATGATGAGTGATCCGACCCCCCACAGCAGTGCCGCCACGCCGAGGGTGGGTCCGATGATCGGCCCGATGTTCATGAGCAGGCCCGTTCCCAGGGATCCCGAACTAGCTGCCAGTAGGGCCCACAGTGCTGCGGTGGCGAACCCGATCATGCCCGCGGCCTCTGCGAGAAGCGACCAGCCACCGGCCCCACGCCGCTTGAGGGTGTAGCCACCCAGCACTCCGGCGATCAGGCCGATCACGGGCAGCGCAGCGGCTCCCACGGGTGGTGATTCGGGTATGGCGCCCAGCAGCGGGAACACCGGCAGCGCTGTTTCGCTGGCGCTGCCGAACGGGCTGATGGTCGCACCACTGGAGACGGTGAACCCGATGCCCAGCAGATACGACACCGCCCAGCCGATGAGAACGGGCAGATACCCCAGGCTCAGCACGATGATCGCGATGAAACCAGCGAGGTCCGGTGTCAAGGACATCAGCAGTCGATGGGTCTGCTCGGCATTTGCGATCAGCGAAACCCCGACGGCGACCGCCGCAGCCACGATGAGCACACCGACGCAGACCACCGCCCCGGAGATCACGCGGGTGAACCAGCCCGGCAGTGCCGAGGTGACAGAGGAGGTCAATCCCGCCCCGGTCATCGAGCCCACGCCGAAGGCGACGAGCGTCAAGACGCCCGTCGTCGCGATGACACGGCCGAGGCCCGCTGAGGGGTCGTCGATCCAGATCGCAACTCCCACGGCAAGGCCTGCGTAGACGACCACTGCAGCAAGCGTCACGGTCACCAGGTGGACCGGGCGGGTCAGATCACCGACCCGCGATGTCCATCGACCTGCGAGGAACAGCAGCAGCGCGGGGATCACCGCCAGCCCCCAGGGCAGCAGCGACACGGTGAGACCCCCGACCGACACCGGCAGACCCTGTCCGGCCAGCCAGGCCGTGCCTGTGATCGCAGCGACCTCCGTCCAGGTGTCCCAAGCGGGGCCGACCTCGGCTGCGGTCAGCCACAGGGCGAAGACCGGGATGGCGAAGGCGATGGCGCTGAGCGCGAAGGCGGCGAGCGCCGCGATCACGCCGGCAAGCAGCGGCGGCCAGGTGCGCTGGTCGGGGTCGATGGCCGATGAAGCAGCCGAACCGGGGACGCCGGAGACGATGACCGGATTCGCCTCGTCGCGATCATGTTCCACCAGACGGGCCACGCCCTCAAGGGTGGCAGGTCACGCCCGGTGAACCCGGCAACGGCGCGCGGGTCGAGGGGCTAACGCGACAGCATCTCGCGCATCAATTGCGCGGTGGCACTGGGTGTCTTACCCACGCGCACCCCAACCGCCTCGAGAGCCTCTGCCTTCGCCGCCGCAGTGCCTGAGGAGCCGGAGACGATCGCACCGGCGTGCCCCATCGTCTTGCCCTCGGGAGCGGTGAACCCGGCGACGTAGCCAACCACAGGCTTGGTGACGTTGTCGGCGATGAACGCCGCCGCGCGTTCCTCAGCGTCGCCACCGATCTCACCGATCATCACGATGGCCTCGGTTTCGGGATCAGCCTCGAACGCGGCGAGGCAGTCGATATGCGTCGTGCCGATGATCGGGTCACCGCCGATGCCGACACAGGTCGAGAAACCGATATCTCGCAACTCATACATCATCTGATAGGTCAGTGTCCCCGACTTGGAGACGAGGCCGATGCGCCCGGGGCCGGTGATGTCGGCGGGGATGATTCCGGCGTTGGACTGTCCGGGCGAGATGATGCCGGGGCAGTTCGGTCCGATGATGCGCGTGGTTCCGGCGTTCTGGGCGTACTGGAAGAACTGGGCGGTGTCGTACACGGGCACGCCTTCGGTGATGACGACGCACAGGGGCACGCCGGCATCGACGGATTCTTCCACCGCGCCTTTGGTGAACCGAGGAGGCACGAACACCACGGACACATTCGCTCCGGTCTGCGCCATCGCGGAGGAGACATCGTCGAACACCGGTATTCCGTCGACGTCGCTACCGCCCTTTCCCGGAGTGACGCCGGCAACGACCTGCGCGCCGCTTGCCACCATGCGACGGGTGTGCTTGGTTCCTTCGGAGCCGGTCATGCCCTGCACGACAATGCGGCTGTCGGAATTCAACCAGATCGACATGATGTGTTCGTCACTTCCCTTCGAGGCGGGCGGCGGCTCGCTGCGCAACTCGGCGGGCAGCGTCGTCCATGGTGTCGACGATCTCGATGAGCGGATGGTCGAACTCGTTGAGAATCCGTCGTCCCTCTTCGGCGTTATTTCCATCGATTCGACACACGATGGGCTTCGTCGGTGCATCTCCGCGATCGGTGAGCATGCCGATGGCTTGGACGATGCCATTGGCGACCGCATCGCAGGACGTGATTCCCCCGAACACGTTGACGAACACCGCCTGCACATCCGGATCGCCCAGCACGATGTCGAGGCCGTTACTCATCACCTGGGCCGATGCGCCACCGCCGATGTCGAGGAAGTTGGCGGGACGAACCCCACCGAACTCCTCACCGGCGTAGGCAACGACGTCGAGGGTGCTCATCACCAAACCTGCGCCGTTACCGATGATGCCGACCTGGCCATCAAGTTTGACGTAGTTCAAGTCGAGTTCGGCCGCCTTCAATTCCAGCGGGTCGGTGGCGTCGCGGTCGACGAGTTCCTCATGGTGGGGATGGCGGTATTGAGCATTGGCGTCCAGGGTGACCTTGCCGTCCAGTGCCAGCACGGCGCCGTCGTCGGCGAGAACGAGCGGGTTCACTTCGACCAGCGTCGCATCCTCACCGGTGAGCACCCGCCACAACCCGACCAGGACATCAGCGACCTCGCCGCGGATCGCCTCGGGGAACCGGGCGTCCGCGGCGATCTGCGCCGCCAACTCCGGGGTCATCCCAACCAGTGCGTCGACCCGCTCTCGAATGAGCGCTTCGGGCCGGGTCGCTGCGACCTCCTCGATATCGACCCCGCCTTCGACACTGGCCATCGCCAGGTAGGCGCGGTTCGCCCGATCGAGCAGGATCGACACGTAGTACTCCTCGGCGATGTCAGTCGCCGGGGTGATGAGGATGCGCCGGACGATGTGGCCCTTGATGTCGAGTCCGAAGATGTCCTCGGCACGCGCTCGGGCCTCTGCGGCGTCGGCGGCGAGCTTTACCCCGCCGGCCTTGCCCCGCCCACCTGTCTTGACCTGCGCCTTGACGACGACGGGACCACCGATCGATTCGGCCGCGGACTGCGCCGCCTCGACGGTCGTGCACACCTCCCCCGAGGTGACCGGCACGTCATGGCGGCCGAAGAGTTCCTTCGCCTGGTACTCGTACAGATCCACGTCCTGCGCGCTCCTCCCGGGGAGATCCCCCCGCGAAGTCAGGTCGAGCAGCGCATAGTGAAGATGCCCCGCGGTGGGATGTCATTGCGTTACGGCTGAAGGTTAGCGACACGCGATCGCACACTCCGGGTCGGGTCACGACCGATTCGATCCTCCGTGTTGGTTACCGTGGGGTAGTGACCGATGAGGCGATCGGTGACGGAAGCGGCGATCTCGTCGACTCGACCGTCCCGGATGAGCATCTCGCCACCCGCTCGCGCGGCGTGTGGAGTTCCATGGATCGCGCCCGCCGATCACTGCTGTCACCTCGCGGAATGCGGGGCGTCGGCGTCGAAACAGCGTGGGTTGCCGCACATATCGCGCTGTATCCGCTGGGATTCGTCGAAGAGCGCGCGCGGTTGCAACTCGAGCACACGTCACTGGAGGGGCTCCCGCCAACGCAGCGCGGACTGCTCGTGGGTGACGTCGTCGCGGCAGGCACTCCGATCGTTCTCGTGCACGGCCTCGTCGACAACCGATCGATCTTCGCCATGATGCGCCGCGGACTGCGCCGTCGCGGGTTCGGCTCTACTTATGCACTGAACTATTCGCCACTGACCGATGACATCCGATCCGTTGCCGTGCGACTCGGCGAACTTGTCACCGACGTGCTCGCCGAGACCGGACATGACAAGGTCCACATCATCGGTCACTCGATGGGCGGACTCATCGGGCGCTACCTGGTCCAGCGCCTCGGTGGCGATGACCAGGTGCACACCCTGGTCACGCTGGGTACCCCCCATTCGGGCACCCTGCCGGCGCGTTTCATCCCGCACCCGGTGGTCCGCCAGATGCGCATCGGATCCGATGTCATCACCGAGTTGGCCGAGCCCGCCCCTGGCTGCACCACCCGGATGCTCGCTGTCTGGTCGGACCTCGATCAACTCGTCATCCCCCAGCGCAACGCGCGGATCAGCCACCCGGATCTGGCGGCCCGAAACCTGTTCACCCCCGGTATCGGCCACATGTCGCTCCCGGTCGATAGCCGCGTGATCCACGAGGTCGGCTCCACGCTGGCCACCCTCGATCCGCCGACCTGATCGGCTGACCTGAACCGCCGACCGACACCCCTAGGCGACCCGAATCGTCACTTATTCGGCCGATAACCGACGTTTTGAGTCGCGCAGGAGCGAGCAGCGGGAGGGCTGGCCGGCTATGCGACCCAAAGTGTCGCTTAGGGAAGCGATAACCGACGTTTTCGGTCGCGCAGGGGCGAGTAGCGGGAGGGTCTGTAGTTGTGACACTTATGTCACAGAGTTTTGCACCTGTCACACGCCGTCTGCTAGGCGTGTCTAATGAACCCCCGCCGCAGCCTCGTGCTGCTGGGCCTGGCCGTATTGGTGATGGCCGGCCCCGCGCAGGCCTCGCCGGCGCCGGCCAGACAGCCCGCGCTCGGTCTGGCGACATCATCTCCGGCGGCAGTCCCCACCAGCGCCGACGTCCCAGCGCTTCGGGCCGGGACCGCTGCGGATCGATCCAAGAAGCGCACTCCCCCCTGGGCTTATCCGGTCAGGAAGGGCACCCCGATCAGCGGAATCTTCGGTGAGATCGGCCCCTATTGGCCCACCGGCAATCCCGGCCGCTCCACCGGCATGGTCGTGTGCGAAATACGGCGGGTGCGTCAACTGAGTCGCTCGACCGGGGCGTAGCGAAGCAGCAGCCGTTTCGTGCCTTCGGAGCCGAAGTCGATGGTGGCCTGCGCTCGTTCTCCGGCTCCCTCGACACCGATAACCGTGCCCATCCCGTATTTCGGGTGCAGCACCCGTTCGCCCGGCGTGAGGTCCAAGACCGCCACGCCACCGGGGGCTGGGGCGCCACCGGGACCGAAACTCGGACGGGTCGCTGCGGCCGAACCTGTTGTCGCGCGACCACCAAAGGACGAACTCGGCGCCGTCGTGGGCGATCGCACCGGCTCATCGCGTCGGACATCGACCAGGGTCGGTGGGATGTCATCGAGGAACCGTGACGGTGGATTAGACACCGGCGAGCCCCAGGCCGAACGCATCAGCGACCGGGTGAGGATCAATCGCTGGCGCGCCCGAGTGATGCCGACATACGCCAGTCGGCGTTCCTCCGCGATCTCGCCGGGATCAGCGAGCGAACGCTGATGTGGAAAGACCCCGTCCTCCAAACCGGTGATGAACACGACGGGGAATTCCAGCCCCTTGGCCGTGTGCAGGGTCATCAACGTGACGACACCGCCTCCGTCGTCGGCACTATCGGGGATCTCGTCGGCATCGGCGACCAACGAGATCCGCTCGAGGAAGCCGATCAGATCCGCCTCATCGGTGTCACGCTCGTATTCCACCGCGACCGATTCCAATTCGGCGAGGTTTTCCACGCGGGTCTCATCCTGTGGGTCGTGGGAGTTCGTGAGTTCCGCGAGGTATCCCGACTGCTCGAGCACCGCTTGCAACACCACGGCCGGTCCTGCTCCCGAATCGGCCACCGTGCGCAGATCGTTCATCATCGACGCGAACGCCCGCACCTGCGTCAACGACCGCGTCGCCAGGCCGGGCACATCATCGGCCCGGTCGAGTGCTTCGGCGAAGGTAATGCGCTCACGTTCGGCGAACGCGGCCAGCATCGACTCTGCACGATCACCGATACCTCGCTTGGGGACATTGAGGATTCTGCGCAGCGACACATCATCGGCTGGGTTGGCCACCGCACGCAGATACGCGATCGCGTCCTTGATCTCGCGCCGCTCATAGAACCGCGTTCCCCCGACGACGGTGTAGGGGATCCCCAAGCGGATGAAGATCTCCTCGATCGATCGGGATTGGGCGTTGGTGCGATAGAACACTGCGACGTCTCCAGGGCGAATGCCTTCGGTGTCAGCGAGTCGGTCGATCTCCTCAGCGACGAAATTCGCCTCGTCATGCTCGTCGTCAGCGACGTAGGTGACGATCGGTGCACCGGGCCCTGATTCGGTCCACAGATGCTTATCCCGGCGCTGAGGATTGCGGGAAATGACCGCGTTCGCCGCATCGAGCACCGTCTGCGTCGAGCGGTAATTCTGTTCGAGCAGGATCGTCCGGGCATCGGGGTAATCCTGCTCGAACTGCTCGATATTGCGGATCGTCGCTCCGCGGAATGCGTAAATCGACTGATCTGCGTCACCGACTACGCACAGCTGTCCGGGCGGCACTCCGTCGTCTCCACGTCCGACGAGTTCACGGACGAGCACATACTGCGCATGGTTGGTGTCCTGGTATTCATCGACCAGGATGTGGCGGAACTTGCGGTGATAGTGCTCGGCCACGTCGGGATACAACTGCAGGAGTGCAACGGTGGCACCGATCAGGTCGTCGAAATCGAAAGCGTTGGCTCTGCGGAGGCGACGTTGATAATCCGCGTAGGCATCCGCCAGGATCAACTCATCGGGTTGCTCAGCGCCAGATCGATAGGTCTCCTCATCGATGAGCTCGTTCTTCAGGTTCGAGACTCGGGCCAGCATGGACCTCGGCGGATAGCGCTTGGGATCCATATCCATATCCCGCAGAACCATTCCCATGAGGCGCTGGGAATCAGCGGCATCGTAGATCGAGAACGACGTCGTCATGCCCAGTCGCTTGGCTTCGCGGCGCAGAATGCGCACACAGGCGGAATGGAAGGTCGATACCCACATCGCTCGCGCTGCACCGCCGACCTGAGATGACACCCGGTCGGCCATCTCGCGAGCAGCCTTGTTCGTGAAGGTGATGGCGAGGATCTCCCCGGGCTGCGCGTCGCTTGTGCGGATCAGTTCGGCGATGCGCTGGGTGAGAACTCGAGTCTTCCCCGAACCGGCGCCGGCAACGATGAGCAGTGGGGTCCCCCGATGCTCGACCGCTGCCTGCTGGGCGGGGTTCAACTCGAGCACTACCCGATCGTACGGGTCAGCTCGGACAGACTCCCCGCGCAGGGCGAGATCAGCGCAAGTAGGCCACGATGCGCGCCCTGATATCGACATCCCCGCCGACGATCTCGCGCATGATGAGCGCCGAGTCGGTCAACGGGACCACGATCAGTGACGACTGCGCGGACTTCCGGCCGACATGCACCACCGTGGGCGTCGCAGTTCCCGACCAGTACCGGATGGACGCAGATTTGGACGTCGTTGCGGCATCAACCTGCAACACGACACCCGCCGACCCCTTCGCGTCCCGCAGCACTCGACGCAGTGATGTCTGTCGACCATCGATATCCGTGGGCGCAACCGGCACCACGAGTGAACCTGGCGCGCTCGACGGCAACGAAGCGGCTTCGACGACGACCTTCAGATCGACCGCCCCGCGGCTTCTGTTGACCACGACGATCTCGCCCTCATTGTTGACCTTGGTCAACAACGTCTGCGTCGAGATGTCCGCTCGGCGGTAGGACAGCACCGGTGTCGCCGTCGTCCGCTTGGTGCCCGCCGGGCGCACGATGAGTTTGCCGGACCGTTCACCGCCGCTGATCGTGAGGGAGACAAGAGCACCGCGAGGAATGTCACCGTCGACGTTCAGGCTGATGACGCGCTTTTCGCGCGGTCCGAGAACCGTGTCATCTGCAGTGTCGTACACCACTGCTCCGTCGCTGAGTGTCAATCCGGTGCCGGCCGCCGTCACCGATGCCGGTGCGACGAAGTAGCCGAGCACATCGACGATCAGGTTGGTGGCTCCCGAATCGGTGGTGAAGGCGATCGTGCCGTCTGCGCCCACCGGGATCACCGTGGTGGCCTCGGTGCGTCCGCCGATCTTCACGGGTGCGATCGATTCCCCCGCAAAGGTCAACGCGCGCAGGGTGGCCGGGGAGTTGGAGCCGACGGTGGTGGTGCGCACGGCTACAGCGCGGATGTCACCGCGCGGTGCCCCGCGAAGATCGGCGACCTTCAGCGCTACGGATGCCCCCGGGCCGCCACCGGATTTCTGCGTCAATCGACACGGATCGCCCGATGCCAGACCCGACCCCGTTCGGGTATCGAGAACTCGTCGAGGAGTTGTCGCCACGAAGTCCAGCCCCCGGCCCATCGACATGGGCTCACTCGAAGGAATCGGATAGGTCGTGGGACAGAACGGCACGGGTGTCGGCGACCCACCCCAGAAAGTCGTCCGAGCAGCAGCACCGTCCCACGAAAGCGAGATGTGAATGTGGTTGCGGTGGCAGTAGTTGTCGTAGGCAGGTTCGGGGGTGGAGTAGCAGCCTTTCAGCTCGCTCCAACCCTGGCGGTAGGACTCCCAGATCTCATCGCCCCAGCCGATGTACATCACACCGAGCCGGCGGGCCATCGCGAACTGGTTGCCGTTCTCGTCCGGAGCCAGCAGCCAATCGATGAACGCCTCGGCCGCCTGGTCCTGCACCGGGATACGCTGGTTGATCATCCAATCGACCGCGCGACCCTCCTTGTGCTCGCTGCGACCGCCGATGCTGCAATCCCGCGGGATCCACACACTCGTCGCAAGCGAGCCGTAGGTGTCCTTGATCAACTGGGCTAGGGCCAATGAACCTGCCTTGGGGGTGGGATCGCAGATCCCCTGACCCTGATATCCCGGAAGCGGGTCCACTGCGGCGGGAAGATCGGCGGGGACCGCGGGGATGGGGGCAGGTGGGAGCTCAGGCTCGTCAGCCTTGGCCACCCGATCCTGCTCGGCTCGCTTCTTGTCGGATTTCTTCTTGTCGGCTCGCTTCTCATCGGCTGCGGCTTCGTCAGCCTGTGCTTCCTCGGCAGTGGGCTCGACGACCGGGGTGGACTCCTGCGAGAGGGGCTGGACCGCAGGGACGGAGTCGGAGGACTCGCTGGCGGTCGCCGCCGCGGGGGCGAGGAGCCCGGCGGCCAGCGCCAGCGTTGCACCCAGGGCAA
>AACY020557453.1_pt1 | contig 10609 bp, 9 predicted proteins | sample 267378 | NCBI WGS metagenome assembly AACY02 (sample SAMN02954345, study PRJNA13694) | marine metagenome | biome: aquatic; feature: ocean; material: water; isolation source: isolated as part of a large dataset composed predominantly from surface... | reverse complement strand
AAATGCTCGTCAAAAGAATAATCTGCAAATTCCAAACATTCTTTTGGTCCATTTGACCATAAATATCTGTACATACTATTGGGGACAGGATCACCATATTGATCTGAACCAGTTCTCCAACTGTAGTTCCACAGTCCTCCCCAATCATTTTGTTTCTCAAAACATACGATTTCTGGAACTTTTTCTCCTTTTTGCTCTGCATTTTCGAAGGCTCTTAACATTGATAAACCACAAGGCCCTGCACCGATTATTGCTATTTTATTCATATAAGCTGTATAATTTTATAAATTCATTTTATTAATAAAATCAAAAAAATAAAACTATTTTTTCTTTTAATTTACTTGTTATTAATGAATAGTTTATTTTTATTGAATTTATTTATGAAAAAAATTCTAATTATTGGAGGAGGAGCTATGGGATCAGCGTTCTCTGTTCCATGTATAGATAATAATAATAAAGTATTTATTACAGAACCATATAGTCAAAGATTTATTAAAAATTTATCATCAAAAAATAAATTTCATTCAGGTTTAAAAATTAATCTCTCAAAAAAATTAATATTTAAAAGATATGCCAAAAAGTTATTTCTTGAAAAATATGATCTTATTGTAATAGCATTAAGTTTATCAGGTATTAATTTTATTGGTAAAGAATTAAAAAATTATAAAGTAAAATCTCCAATTCTAGTTCTTACAAAAGGTCTCAAATATGATAAGAAAAATAAAAAAATTACTACTATTTCTCAAACGCTTTTAAAAAATATTTCTAAATTAAATGTATCAGTTTTGAAGGGACCTTGTTTAGCTAAAGAATTAGTGAGAAAAAGTCAAACGAGTGTAATTATAGCTAACAAAAATATTAAAATTGCAAAATTGTTAGGTAAAATGATTTCAACTAAATATTATTTGATAGAATACTCTAAAGATGTAATTGGTGTTGAAATATGTTCAGCAATAAAAAATATTTATTCCATGATAATTGGCTCTGGTTTAAGTTTGAATAAATCTTCAAGTCTATTTCAAAAATCACTATCAGAAATGAAATACATAACTAGACAGTTAAAAGGAAAAGAAGAAACAGTTTTAAGTCTAGCGGGAGTAGGAGATCTGTATGTAAGCGCTGCTGGTGGAAGAAATAGCAAGATGGGAAACTATTTAGGACAAGGTTTTACTTTCAAAAGTGCTAAAAAAAACTTTATGTCAAATGATACAGTAGAGGGCGAACAACTTGTGAGAGAAATCGCACCATTTATTTTAAAAAAATTTAATTCAAAAAAAATTCCTTTGATGTTCAGAATGATTAGAGCAATTCTAAAAAATAAAAAATTTTTGATTTAAAAAATATTATATTTATTGACTTTTTGATTAGGGAATACTTTTTTAACTTATTGTCATTCATTTCTCTCGCTGATACATTTAATGTGTTAATCAACGAAAAGAGGGGAATCAATGATTAAAAAAACAATAATAACCGTCTGCACGCTTATATTTTTAATTTCAAATATTAGTTACGCAGACATCACTTTTTGGACTACAGAGGTTCAGCCAGCTAGAATGGCTAAACAAGAGGCAATGGCTAAAGATTTTGAAGCTAAAACTGGCATCAAAGTTGAAGTTATTCCTGTAGAAGAAAAAGATTTAGGAACAAGAGCAACAGCAGCAGCTGCAGCTGGTGATCTTCCAGATGTGATATATCATACTTTACAATATGTCTTACCTTGGGCTGAAGCTGGAATATTAGATGTAGATGCTAATAATGCAGTTGTTAAAGAACTTGGCAAAAAAACTTTTGCGCCAGGTGCTTTAAATATGGCTAAAAAAGGATCAAAAATAGCCGCTGTACCAGTTGATGGTTGGACGCAAATGGTCGTTTATAGAAAAGACTTATTTGAAAAAGCAGGTCTTGCACCACCAACAAGCTATGAAAATATTACTAAAGCAGTTGAAGCACTTTCTGGTGATGGAATGTTTGGATTTGTTGCTGCAACAAAAACTGACGAAAACTTTATGAGTCAGGTTTTAGAACATGTTCTTTTAGCAAATGGAGTAAATGTTGTTAAAAAAGGCGCAATAAGAAAACAAGGCAAAAAGTTAAAAGCTTCTTTAGAGTTTTATAAAGTTATTGCAAATGCAAGTCCTCCAGGAGAATTATATTGGAAGCAATCAAGAGAATTGTATTTTGCTGGAAAAACTCCAATGATAATTTGGTCTCCATTTATTATGGATGAATTAGCTGGTTTAAGAGATTCAGCGCCGCCAACAATAAATAGTGATCCAACATCTGGGGAGTTAGCTTCAAAAACTGGCTTCATCACGAACCTAAAAGGTCCTAATAATAATAAAGGAGCTGCTTGGGCTGATGTCAGATATTTTGGAATAACTGCTGATGCTGATACAGAAGAAGCAAGTGCTTTTATTAAATACTCAATGGATGAGGGTTATACAAAAACTCTTTCAATCGCACCAGAGGGTAAATTTCCTGTGAGAAGAGGAAACTCAAGCGATCCTGAAGCATTTACAAAAGCATGGAGTAAACTACCTGTTGGAGTTGATAGAAAAGCACCTTTATCAGACTTGTATTCAGAAGATGTTATAAACAATATCGTTGCTGGATTAGATAAGGCTCAAAGATGGGGTGTAAAAGAGGGTGAACTTTCTAGAGCTTCTAAAATTATTAATAACAAGTTTATTAATAGAATAACTAGACTTTATGTTGATGGACAGATTGATATTGATCAAGCAGTAGATATGATCAATCAAAAACTCTCTCAATTTTAATCTAATAATTTTAATTTAAATAAAAGCGGATAATATGTATTATCCGCTTTTATTATGAGTGACACACTTTCAAAAATAGAAAAAAGAACTGCATATATATTAATATTACCTGCAGTTTTCCTTGTTTTTTCAATCATCTTATTTCCAATATTTGCAAATGTATGGATAAGTTTTAAAGAGGTTGGTCTAAAAGATATCAGGATCCCTGAACCTAGAGCAAAAAAAATTGTAAAATCCATTAAAGATAATCCAGATCAATTAAAGGTTATTTATAAACTTAGAAATAGTTCATTAATTTTAGAAATAAGGGATGTTAAATTTCAAGATAAATTACCTAAGAATATCAAGCCTATTAATTTAGATGAAAGATGCAGGGTCAAATCAAATAAAATTTATTGTGAATTTGGAAATTGGGAAGCAAAATACAAGGAAAATTTTCAAATATTATTAAAGAGTTCTGATGGCAAAGAATTAAATAAAAAAGAATTAAAAACCATTAAACCAAAATTAACAGGTAAATCAGATAATATTCTATTAAATACTAATTTTACATTAAAGAATTTTAAAAAGGTTTTTTTTCAAAATGAATTTTTTGAGTTATTATCAACTACTTTTTACTATACCTTTTTTGGTACAATTGGTTCAATTGTATTTGGAATACTCACTGCACAACTCGTAAACCAGAAGTTTTTTGGAAGAACATTTATGAGAAGTGTTTTGCTTTTTCCATATGTAGGTCCAGTTGTTGCCTTAGCTTATACTTGGGAGTTATTACTAGATCCTTACAGTGGAACTTTAAACAATCTTCTTATGAATTTTCAAGTTATCCAGGAACCCTTAAATTTACTAGGTCAAAAATATTTAACTGTAAATTTTTTTGGTTTTGATCTTAAATTACGATTAGCATTAACAACTGTTATTATTTTTGAAATTTGGAGATACTTTCCTTTAGCATTCTTATTTATATTAGCTCGACTGCAAGCAGTGCCTAAAGAATTATATGAGGCAGCTGAAGTGGATGGTGCTGGTCCTTTACAAAAATTTATTAATATCACACTTCCTCAAATAACAGCTGTGATATCCATTCTCTTTATGATTAGGTTTATTTGGAACTTTAATAAATTTGAGGATATTTTTTTATTAACAGGAGGTGCCTCAGGAACTAGAACTTTGCCAATAAATGTTTATGAGCAAGGATTTACTATTTCCGATATTGGCATGGGATCAGCAGTATCAATTGTAATAGTTGCTCTGCTGCTAGTATTTATGTTCGTTTACTTTAAATTAATAGGTAAGAGGGCTGATGAAAACTAAAAGTGTAATATACTATGCATTAATATCCTCTATATTTTTGTTTTCTTTGGTCTCTATTTGGAAAATTTTAGTAACGTTGCAGGGAGTTGAGATAAAAAATTTTAATTTTGCAATAATTATTACTTTAGGTATCGCTATTAGTCTTTTAAATTTACTTATAGGAGAAAAGTTAAATTATTATATAAAATCAACTTTTTTTGCCCTTATATTTACTTTTGTTGATGGATATATCGTTCAGATAATGCCCATTTGGTACAATATTGGAATATTTGCAATTTTGATATTTTTTTCATTTAAAATTAATAAGTATAATCAAAAATACTTAGCATCCGAGCATTCATCACAACTAGTAGTATTTGATTTTTTAACTCTTTTTGGAATTGTTTTATTCTCATTTGTCATTTTATTTCCATTTTACATGATGTTGATTACAAGCTTTAAAACCCAAGCTGCTTTGTTAATTAATCCTTTAGATTTTAGTATTAATTTTAACCAGGATTTTAAGGAATTATTTAAGTCATACTTTGTGATATTTGATACCTATAAATTTGGTAGATACATACTTATAAGTACATTTGTTTCGGTCGGGACAGTGATAGTTACTTTACTATTTGCAATACCAGCTGCTTATGCTGTAGCGAGGTTAAATTTCTTTGGAAAAAACTTTCTGTCGACTTCAATATTAATTATTTATATGTTTCCTGCCATTGTATTAGTTATTCCTTTGTATACTGTTTTTAGTCAACTAGGTTTAAGGAACTCGGTAGGCGGTTTATTAATTGTTTATACAGCAACTACTTTGCCAGTTGCAATTTATATGTTACAAGGTTACTTTAGAAGTATTCCTAAAGAACTAGAAGAAGCAGCAATCATGGATAAATTAAATTGGTTTGGCATAATTATAAAAATAATTTTGCCTTTAAGTATACCTGCAATCTCATCAGTTGCTTTATATGTATTTATGATTGCGTGGAATGAGTTTTTATTTTCTCTTATGTTCTTAGACAATCCAAACTCATTTACATTATCAAGGGCAATACAATATCTTAGCGGTGACGCTGAAACTCCAAGACAATATTTAATGGCTGGGTCAGTAGTTGTTACAATACCTGTTTTGTTAATTTTTGTATACTTTGAAAAATATTTAGTCAGTGGTCTTACTGCAGGAAGTGTAAAGGGTTAATGGAAGATTTTATCAAATCAGCAAAGAAAGTTTTATTAGGCAATAAAAAAAAAGGATATACATTACCAACCAATAACAAATTGTACCCAGCACAATGGAATTGGGACTCAGGTTTCATTGCTTTAGGATATTCTCATTTTAAACTTAAATATGCTTTAGATGAAATAAAGACGCTTATAAGAGGTCAATGGAAAGATGGAATGATACCTCATATATTATTTCACGATTTAAATACTAATTATTATCCAAACCATTCTGTTTGGGCTTGTGGAAATAAAATACATTCATCTGGCATTACTCAACCACCAATTCTTGCAATAATTTTAAAACTAATTTTAGATAAAAAAAGAATTAACAAAAAAGATAAACCCGAAATAAAAAAAATAATTAAGGGGATATTAAAATATCACAAATGGTTTATTAAATTTAGGGATCCAAATAATTCTGGATTAGTCTCAATTTTACACCCCTGGGAGAGTGGCTATGATAATTCGCCATTATGGGATGATCCTATGAGCAAAGTAAAAGTCCCAAAAAACCTTAAATACAAAAGAGGAGATAACAAAGTTGTTAATCCTGAATATAGACCATTAGATATTGATTACGATAGATACGTAACTATCAAAAATCATTTGAGAAAAAATAATTATAATCCAAAAAAACTTTATAAAGCATCTTTATTCAATGTAGTTGATGTTGGTTTTAACTCTATATTTTTGCGAGCAAATAAAGATCTTCTTAAATTATTAAATACCTTCAATTTGCAAAGTATTGAATTAGAATCTTATATATCAAGATCCGAAAATAAAATTGTAAAATTATATAATCAGAAAAAAAATACATTTTTTAACATTGATATAAAAAATAAAAAAAAAATAAACATTCCATCAATTACTCATTATTTTATTTTATTTGCAGATTTAAAAGACAAAGTATTAAATAATAAAATTATTAAAAACTTAAAAAAACACAGTTCTAAAGAAAAATATTTATTATCAAGTGTAAAACCAAATCACCAAAAGTTTGAAGAGAAAAGATATTGGAGAGGTCCGGTATGGATTAATTGTAATTGGATAATATATCAAGGGTTAAAAAATAAGAATATTAAATTTGCTAAACAAATAAAAAGAAAAACTATTAATTTAGTAAAGCAAAAAGGGTTTAATGAATACTTTAGCTGTAAAACTGGTAAAGGATTTGGTGCAACAAATTTTTCTTGGACTGCCGCATTATTTTTAGACCTAATACTTGAAAATAAAAATGACTAATTACAATTGGAATTATCCAACAACTGTTTGGGTAGGCAAAGATAGAGCTAAGGATTTAGAAAAGGCTTGTGATGAAATTAAAACTTTAAATCCATTATTAGTAACAGATAAAGACTTAATCAATTTAGAATTTATAAAAGATTTAATTAATGATTTAGAAAAGAAATTTAAATTATCTACTTTTTCTAATTTCTCAGGAAACCCTACGGGTGAGAATGTTGATGAAGGCGTTGAACTATTCAAGAATAATAGTTGTGACAGTGTAATAGCTATTGGAGGTGGAAGTGCATTAGACGTGGGTAAAGCCATTGCTTTTATGTCTGGTCAATCTAGACCTATTTGGGATTTTGAGGATATTGGTGATTATTGGAAAAGGGCAGATGAAAAAAATATCTCTCCAATAATTGCAGTTCCAACAACTGCTGGAACTGGTTCTGAAACTGGCAGAGCATCAGCAATAATTAATGCAAAAACTGGAATAAAAAAAATTATTTTCCACCCAAAATTTTTACCATCTATTGTCATATTGGACCCAGTTCTTACTAAAGATCTTTCTCCCCGATTAACAGGAGCGACAGGAATGGATGCATTAGCGCATAATTTAGAAGCATTTTGTGCACCTGGCTTTCACCCAATGGCTGATGGAATAGCAATTGAAGGAATGAGGTTGATAAAAAAATCACTTTTGAAAGCTGTTAAAGATGGAAGTGATCTAGATGCTAGATCAGATTTGTTAGCTGCAGCAAGTATGGGATCTACTGCATTTCAGAAGGGGTTAGGAGCCATTCATTCACTTAGCCATCCACTAAATGCTCAATTTAATCTTCATCACGGATTATCTAATGCAATATTTATGCCTTATGTTTTAACTTTTAATAAAGAAAATATTGAGGAAAGAATAATTTCTATATGTGATTACCTTAACTTAAGTAAAAGTTTTGATGCTTTTCTTGAATGGATATTAGAGCTAAGAAAAGAATTAAATATTCCACATAAACTATCAGACTTAATAGAGGCAAAAAAAATGAACTTAGATGATTTATCAAAGATGGCTCTTGATGATCCATCAACATCTTCAAATCCAAAAAAATTGACTATAAATGATATGAAAGCTATGTATGAGCATAGTATTTCAGGAGATTTATTTTAATGAAAAAAATACTAATAGTTGAGGGAAATTTAAGAGAGGAAAATCAGAGTTTTACTGATGGTGGAATTAAAACACATACAGAAAGTCTTAAAGATAGCATAGCCTATTTTACTGATAAAATTGAAATAGATGTTGTAAATCCCTCATCTGATAAAAATATTTCTGAAAAAGTAACTGATCTCAATAAATATGATGGACTAATATGGGGTGGGAGTAGTCTAAATATTTATAATGATACCATCGAAATAAGAAGACAGATCGAATTTATGAGAGAGTGTCAAAAAAAAATTAAAAAAATATTAGCTATTTGCTGGGGACTTCAGGTTGCTGTTACGGTAGCAGGAGGTCAAGTAAAAAGATGTACTAACGGATCTCACAGAGGTATAGCACTAAACATTGAAATAAATAATGAGGGATTAAAACATCCAATATATAAAAATAAAGATAAAATTTTTAATACACCTGCTTTTAATTTTGATGAAGTTGCAACATTACCAAAAAATTCAAAATTACTAGCCTCAAATCCTGTAAATAAAGTTATGGGAGTAAATTTTCAGTCTGCAATAAGTGATATATGGGGTATTCAATATCATCCTGAAATAACTTACGATAAAATGATAAGCCTTATACATTTCAGAAAAGAACGACTTTTAAACAATAATGCCTTTGTAGATGAGCAAGAGATAAATAATCATGTAAGAATGATTGCTGAAGAAAATAAGATTACAAATAAAGATCTTAGAATGCGTGAACTTGAAAACTGGCTTAATTATCTTTTAAAATAGACCTTCTGTTTCACCTTTTTCATTAATACGAATTGAGTCCGCAGCTGGCACTTTTGGCAATCCTGGCATTGTCATTATTGCACCGCATACAACAACGATAAATTCTGCTCCTGATGATAGTCTTACTTCTCTTATTGGTAATACATGACCTGAAGGTGCTCCCTTTAGATTTGGGTCAGTGGAAAAACTATATTGAGTTTTTGCAATACAAATTGGTAATGATTGGTAACCTCTTTCTTCAAAAGCTTTTAATTGGTCTCTTATTTTAGTATCTGCTACTACTTCGCTTGCTCTATAAAGTTCCTTGGCAATTGTTTCTATTTTTTTAAATAATGAAGTTTTATCATCATATAAAAATTTAAAATCACTATCTTTTTCACATAGTTCAACTACATCATTTGCTAAATTAGTTGCGCCTTCTCCACCTTTTTCCCAATGCTTTGATATAGAGGCTTTAATATCCTTTTCTTCACAAAACCGGGTAACTTCATCAATTTCTTTATCAGTATCTAAAACAAAATGGTTTATAGCTACTGTTACAGGTAAACCAAATTTTTGAATATTTTCTATATGCCTTTCTAAGTTAACCAATCCTTTTTTAACTGCATCTACATTTTCATTTTTTAATTCATCTTTTTTTACTCCTCCATGCATTTTCAAAGCTCTTATAGTTGCAACAATCACAACACAACTTGGTTTTAATCCTGATTTTCTACATTTAATATCTAAGAATTTTTCTGCTCCTAGATCAGCTCCGAACCCTGCTTCTGTAACGACATAATCTGAGAGTTTTAATGCTGTCTTAGTTGCTAAAACAGAATTACATCCATGAGCAATATTTGCAAATGGTCCACCATGAATTATAGCAGGATTGTTTTCCAAGGTTTGTGTAACATTTGGTCTAATAGCGTCTTTTAACAATACAGTCATTGGACCCTGCGCGTTTAAATCTTTTGCATATATTGGTTTTTTGTCTCTAGTATAAGCAACAGTAATATTACCAATTCTATTTTCAAGATCATGTAAATCATTTGATAAACAAAAGATTGCCATTATTTCTGACGCAACAGTAATATCAAAACCATCTTCTCTTGGAAATCCATTTGCAACACCACCAAGATTAATATTTATAGATCTTAAAGCTCTATCATTCATGTCGAGAACTCTTTTCCAAACTATTCTTCTGACATCTATATTTAGTTTATTTCCCCAATATATGTGGTTATCTATTAATGCAGATAAAAGATTATGTGCAGATGTAATTGCATGAAAATCTCCTGTGAAATGAAGATTTATTTGCTCCATAGGAACTACTTGAGCATAACCACCACCAGCAGCTCCACCTTTCATTCCAAAAGAAGGACCAAGACTTGGTTCTCTTAAACAAACAATAGATTTTTTACCTATTTTGTTTAATCCATCTGACAATCCTACAGAAGTTGTTGTCTTTCCTTCCCCTGCCGGAGTAGGTGTAATTGCTGTTACTAGTATTAATTTTCCATCTTTTTTGTCTTTAAATTTTTCTAAGTATTCAAGTTTAATTTTAGCTATATATCTGCTTATTGGACTATATGCCTCAGTTTTGTCGGGTACTCCCACTCCATCCAAAATTTCTTGGATAGGTTTCATTTTTGCTTCTCTAGCTATTTCAATATCTGATTTTGACATTTAGTTTAAAATTTATAATTGTTTAATGTGCAAAATGTCTATACTTTTTTGGTTTGATTTTAAACATCTAAAAAATATATATATAAAAAATAAGAAAAAATTTATGTTTAATTGGATAAAATTATAAAATGCAAAAATACTCTGTTTTTAGCCTCATTAAAAATGCATTCTCAGATCATCAGAATTGGGAAGTAGCATGGAAAGATCCAACTCCTAAAAAAGAATATGATGTGATTATCATAGGTGGCGGGGGTCATGGTTTAGCAACTGCATACTACTTAGCTAAGGAGCACAATATTACAAATGTAGCTATCATTGAAAAAGGCTGGATAGGTGGAGGTAATGTTGGAAGAAACACTACAATAATTAGATCAAACTATATGCATGATGACAATGCTTTGTTCAGTGAATTTGGTATGGATTTGTGGAGAAAGATGAGTCCAAGGATTTGAATTACAATGTCA
>AACY020295914.1_pt1 | contig 10610 bp, 11 predicted proteins | sample 267378 | NCBI WGS metagenome assembly AACY02 (sample SAMN02954345, study PRJNA13694) | marine metagenome | biome: aquatic; feature: ocean; material: water; isolation source: isolated as part of a large dataset composed predominantly from surface... | reverse complement strand
CCCTTCTTGCCTTCCAACTCTGCTTCTGCAAGACGCTGGCCAGAGAACCCGAACGCTGAAGCCGCTTGGCCGACAAGATATTTGATTAGAGGTTCTTGAAACTCTTCTGGAACAGAATCTACGTCAAAATCGGCAAGACCACGTTTACGCAAACCCTCGTGCTCAGACGAATACAGGTTATCCATGAGACTTGCGTCGTCAGCTCGAGCGGAACCGCCCCGGGGCTTGATGTTCAAGCGCTCCAGGACGGCATTACGCACTTCTATTTTGGTCCAGGTTGCCATTAATCTTCAGGATCTGGAGGAACTGGTTTCTTTTTAGCCGCAGTCTTAGAGTCTTCTGGTTTTTTGAACGAGGGCTCCGTTTTCTTAGGCTCGGGATTTTCTTCAAGGAACCCGCGGAAGACCGCCGAATCAAGCTTCTGCGCCAGGTAGGCCGGTTCACGGTGCCGAGCGAAGTTCACCTCGACGATTTCGCCTTTGGGGAACGTGTACTCAAGCACGCGGTACTCGGCGTCCAGGTTCTTCACGTCTTTCTCGGCTTCGGCCTTGCGTGTAGCCTGTTCGCGTTCCCAAGCTTTGTCCTTAGAAGCCCTCAACGGGGTGTTGTCGAAGTCTCCAGGGGTCAAGTTCAACGGGCGAGTAACTGCCGAAAGCGACTCAAGCAAGTCTTTTTTAACGTCTGTAGGGAGGCCCAGGTAGCGATAACTGCGCTTTGCCGGGAGATCTGGTTTTGGCATCTCAATGCTCCTGTAAAGTAAGGGAGGGGAGGCCGGACTTGCCGACCCCCCGCTACCTTAGTGTTTCTTAGGTGTCAGCCGCAGCCGCCACGTACACGGTAACCATACCGTGTTGCTTGTCATTAAAGAACAGTTTCTCAACGCCGCGGACTTCTTTGATACCCACGCCCTTGAGGTTAGTGTAGTCATCGGTGTGCATGATTGCCGTGGTAGGCTCAGCCCAGGCCACGCCGATTGCTTGAGCACCGCAAAGGAAGCAGGACTCAACTCGGTCACCACCGTTACCCACGTTACCGACTGCGGGGATCTCAGGGATCTCGCGGATGATAACGCCGTCCCAGACGAGGTCGCCGTCACGGAACAGGGGGTTTTCGTTGCCGCGTACACCAGCGTCACGCACAAACTCTTGGTAGCCGGTGGTGTTGCTGGTCTTGAAGTCACGGAACGCCAGAGAAGGCGCGAACAGCACGTACCACTCTTCGTCCTCGCCGATTTTCACGGGTCGGATGTGAGGGTCCGCAGTCTTAGCCATACGCTTAGCCAACGACACGATTTCGGGGCTCAGAGTATCGGCCGTGCTGTCCACGGTCAGCAGCGAGTCGGAGTGATCCGCACCGCCGCCGGCACCACCAGCGTCGTCCAGGTTGCTCTTCAGGGCACCAAACAGGACACGGTCCTGGTTAGCTTCCAACCAAGCATCCTTCTCAGCTTCAGATGCAGCAGAGTAAGCCTCGGTGCCATCCAGGTTAGGAGACTGCATCGCGGTGATGATGTCATCACGAAGCTTCTCCATCGCCCAGTTCTTAAGGGCCACTCGAGCAGCATTCAGGATGTCGATGTTACCCCGCTGTTGCTCAAAATCACCTCGGCGAACCGCGTTACGCAGCTGATTGATGTTGATGGTGTGTCCGTAGTTGCCCAAGGACTCTTCGTTACCCATGAGGGTGTTGTCGCCAGTGATCCCGTTGCCGCTCAGTCGAGTAACCAACTGCACGGTGATACGATCTCCAGCCTTACGGGAGAGGTCCATGACCATTTGAATGATCTTGTTCTCGTCCGACCCCATGTAGCGGTTAAAGCGGGTGTTACGCACGTACTCCATAAAGAAGTCTTGCGACCACTGCTGAACCTGGAGGTCGGAAGCAAAAGTAGTATCCGTCATTGCTTCTTACCTTTCTTGGGCCCTACCCGTATGCAAGTTGCCAGCCAGACTAGTAGTCTGAACGAGAGATAGTTTTAAGCATATCTCCGGCGCCACGCAGTGAGGCGACAGGCCCTTTTGGTGGAGTCGCGCTTTGCGCTCCAGCCAGTGAGTTTCTGGCGGCTTTAGCACCGCCGGTTTTGTACTTTTCAGCAAACTCAGCTTCTAGTTTCTCCCGAAGCTCCTGTTCAAGTTGTTGACGCAGGGAGTCAGGGTCGACTTTAGGCTGCTTAAGCTGCTTCATGTAGTTGTAGAGAGCTGACGCTGGGTCTGGAACCTTACGAATCTCTGCCGCAAGGTGCTCATTTCCTGGTGTCTGCACCAGCTCCATGAACTCATCCCGCAGTTCTCCGTAGTCATCCCACTTTTGAGAGGCGTAGTACTCCGACATTGTCGCCGTACGTTGCCAGAGCTCTTCTTCCATTTGACGCAGAAGCTTCTGATTGTTCTTCTCCGTCTCCTGTCTGATAAACTCTTGTGGGCTGCCCCAAAACTCTTCGTCAGAAGAATCTTCCTCTACAGTTGGAGTCGGCGTCGCTTCCAGCCGGCCCTTAATTCGAGCAATTTCGAGTTCGAGCTCTTGGCGTTTTCGCCGCTCCTCGAGCATGCCCTTCTTAAAGGCGAATAGCTGAGAATCTTCAGCTGACTTCTCCTCTTCCGCAGGTTCGGCCGTTACTGCCGCCGTCGCTTCTTCTGGTGGAGTCTCCTCCACCGTCTCCTGAGAGGCATCGGCCGTAGCTTCAGCCTCCGCAGGAGTGTCGTTTTGTTCCACAGGTTCATCTGCTTGGGGAAGGGGAGCGTGCTGCTCCATCATCCCTTTCAAGTCCTGTTGTAAATCCATAATTCCCTCATCGACCGTATGCCGTCGTCGCGGTTAGGGGTTTAGAGCCTTGGTTTTTTGAACGAGGGCTCGTTGGCTTATTGGTAAAAGACTTCCCAGTCGGTGAGCAGCACCTCGTCGGCCACATCGCTCGAATGGAGGTAGTGTACGAAGGGGATAACAGGCTCGCCAGCATCGAGGGTGTAGGCAACCGCGTCAGTAGGCGCCACACCATCGAACGTGTAGGTCACCACACCAGTGTCACTCACAAGAACGCACAGCTCCGAGGCCACATCTTCAGCCAAGGGGCCGGCAGTCACGTCAGTCGTGGTCAGGCCAGAGCCGTCATCTTCGGTTTCGGTGTGCACATCGCCAGTGGTGTTGTCCACGCCAATGACCGCGTAGCTGTTGTAGCTGTTGAAGGTGATGTTGGGCGCAGTGGTATCACGGAAGCCAACCCACAGCTCATCAGTGCCGCTCAGGTCGGTCACCTTGACGTCAACGCAGAAGCCGAAAGCGGGGTCCACGCTGGGCACCAAAGGGCGACCAGTAGCACCGTACATTCCGCCGAACACCTCGAAGCCGTTGTCATCAGCTTGGTCAGCGCCGATGTCCAGGCCGTCTGAGTCTTGGTCAGGGCCGATCTCTTGAACGGCTAGGGCAACGGCACCGAGAGCAACACCGCGGGGGGTGTTAACAAGGCTGATGCCAGCCGAAGGAGATTCCCAATCAGCGCCACAGAGTCCGACCTCATCAAGGGGTGCGGTTTGGCAGATGCAGGCGTCGGCAGTTGCATCACTGCAACCGAGGATGTCGCCGGCGTCAGTAAGGGCAGCTTCGAATCCCGCCACACAAACAGAAGTGCCGCAGGTGGTGTTGCAAGCTTGGTTGGCAGAAGCAGCTCGGGTGTATCCAGCCGAAGACAGACGAGCCACACTTTGGCACACGAGGCCTTGACCATCGCTGTAGTCAAAAGGCTCACTGTAAGTGGGTCCGATAGCGTAAAAGCCGTCGCCGTTGCCAACAAGAACAGGGCTTTTGCGGGTTTTGTCATAGTAAAGCCCATCCGAACGACCGTAGACCGGGGTAGTTGGGCTCAAAGAGCGGTAAGTGTCTGGGTCAACCTGTTGGTTCGCAGCAAGCGCCACAGAACCGAGGCTCAGGGTCACCAGAGTCACCGCCGAGAGTAAATTTTTCATGGTTTCTCTAACCTTTCCGTACGTTAAACGCACCGAGCTTTAAGTTGTGGACCTCATCTCCCATATAGAGTTGAGCCCCGGTTACAAATTTAACGTTATCCTCATAGACCTCTCGCCGCGTGTGAAAGGTCACCTTCATAACGTCCGTCCAGATCACATCGGTCTGGAGCCTATCTGGATAATCCACCACAGTAGCTTCTTTTGCAAGCTCCGTGCCAAGGACCTCAGATAGCTCTCTCACTGCTTTGTTGTGCTGGGCGTAGATTTTGTGTTGCAGGGCTGCTGTTGCGTCGTCTGCAAAATCCAGTGCCCTCGCGACTTCTACGACATCGAGCTTGTCGCCAACGGTTGTGATATCCATCTACTTTCCTTGTGTCTTCTGGCGTAGGTTCGGTGCGGCCCCTAGCGCCTGATTAGATGCATGCAGTGCTTTGATGTCGTTGGCTTCAGCCTCTAGCTCCAGCTTATCCGGAGCCAAAGTGGCGTTCGTGAGCATCTCAGCCGACTCAGCCCGCAGTTTCTTGCTGTGTGCGATGTCACGCTGCGCTTCTGCCGGAATCATAATCTGAGCCTCGGCAAGCTTCTTCTGGACATCTGCCAACAGAGTCTGAGATTTGGCCTGGGCTTGGGCAGCCTCGGCTTCCATCTTGGCCACTTGAGCTTGGAGCTGCGCCATTTGCAGCTGAATCTGCATCTGCTCTTGCTGTTGGACCTCTGGTGGAGGAGGCGCCTGCATGGCAGCAACCAACTCTTCTCGATTGTGCAAGAACCGGGCTCGTTTGATGATTTCGGCCGGAGGAACACCGGGAAGCTGGCCGTTTCTGGCCAACTCGATGAGAAGGCCGAACTCTTCGTGCTCTAGCAGGGTGTTATTGGGCTGAACATCAAAGACTAGGTCCACGACAGCCTTGGAGACGTCGTTCATGGTGAACTCTTCATCAGCAAGGGGGTTGCTGAGCAGTTCTTCTTCCATGCGGTGCGCAATAAGCTTCTCGTCCGGCTGAACGCCCATCTGTTGGAGCTGTTGGATGGCCACAGCAGAGTTCGTCTCTACTTTCTGGAGTAGCTGCATCCCAACATCGCCCATGGCTTCCTGTACAGCCTCTTCCAACGAGGCGCCTCGGTCCATGAGCTCTACAACCCGGTCTCGACGAGTCATCTTCTGGTTCAGCTTCACGAATTTGTAGCTGCGAATATCGCTTTTGTCCCGCACTCGAATCCAGCGCTCTTCTGGCCAGTACTGGCGAATGCCGTACCAAGCGTGTCTGACAACCTTCAGTTTCCAGCTTCGATAGTGTGCAAAAAGCGGACCAATCTTGCGCATGCCGCTGTTTTGCTGGAGCAGGAAGGATCGTCCGGAAACATCTTCGGGCCCCTGCACGCTTTGGAGACCAGAAGGGCCAATTTCTTCGATCTCAGCCTTAGCTTCTTGTGCTAGCTGTAGGTGGAGCTGCCCTTTATCGGTTGTTGGAGCAGGTTGGAAGCGGCCTTCGTTGAGAGCACCGTCGTTGAGCACAACAATGGCGTCTGGCTTGGCCATTTCTTGCTTGATGCGCTGGGCATTATCAATTGCGGATTCCTCGGCCAGGAAGCGGTCTGCAGTAAAGTGGTGGAGGGCCTTAGATCGTCGCTTATTAATCTCCTCTTGAGGAGAAATCATTGCACGCACTGCGCCATAACGAGCGTTGGTGCCGTATTGCACAAACCCGGAAGTGAGGATCATCGGGTTGAAGGTCAGATCGTTATCATCACGCCAGTGAACGACCTCGGGCTCCTCAAGCCAGCCGCTCTCCACGAACTTTCCTTCGTACCAGACCTTGTGTCCGTCCTCATCCAGCTCCCAGTAGTACACTGTACGCACAGCGACACGCTGCATGTCTGTCCAATACCAGAGGTTTGGGTGGTCTTCTTTTTCTTGTCCGTACAAAGAACGTTGTTGGGTATTGACAACGTTGCGGAGCTGGGCTTCTTTTTCTGGCCACCGTTTGAGCGCCTCCGACAGGTGCATCCAGGTCAAGATGCCTGTGTAGAGGGCGTCGGAAAAATCGGGCAGCCTAGAATGCGCGTCGTACCAGATACGGTCCCAGGGCAGGTAAGTAAGGTCTACTCGGTTGCGGTCCCTCTTACCGTCTGACAACGGGTCGCGCTCTACGCCCAGGTCCAATACTACTCCGCCTAGGCCCTCAACTGCAAGGTTTTCGAGAACCATAAGTGCAACATCATCAAAGCCTTGCTCGTCTTCCCAATACTTGATGGCGTCAGTGACAGCGTCGGCGTCCCTCTGGTGTTGATTGTAAGTTCTAGGGTGTGCGCGAAAGTCTGTGCGGTTCTCGCGTTCGAATCCGATGATGTCATTAATTCTGGGAAAGATGCGGTTCAGAACAACTGCAGGTTGACCGCGTTTTTCGAGTTCGTGAATCTCTTCATCGGTCCATTGTTGTCCATCGTAGAACTGCCTGTCTCGGCGAGAAAGCTCGTTACCGACGATAGAGATGTCGTCGTGATCACAAACCCACTCTTTTACTATTCTGAGTTTGTCTTCAGCAGAGCCTTCTGGGAGGCCAGTTGCATCGGTATCTACAGCCATTTAAGCCACCTTCCAGCTACTAGCAAGTTCTGTGCCGGACGCGATGTCTGTATAGTCTCTAAACCGCTGTATAGTGTCAACCTCTTCTTGGGAGGCTGGGCTCGTCTTGTCAAGTGCCAGACACATGTGCGCCATTGTGTCAAACTTGTCCCAATAACGCCCAGAGGGGACAGCGACAATCTCTTCGAGCCACTCGTCCACCCACGAGGACCTGTCAGGTATCACAATACGTCCAGCAGAGCTCCAGGCCTCAAATACACGACCGCGAGCCAACTTGTCCTTCTGAGCAGGCATCCACTCCAGCCGGCAGAAGACCTTGCGCTCTCTCATGCGCCTTTTGAGCATTGGTTCGGTGATTGCGCGGATAGGGCCTTTCTCGCCAAAGAAACAGCGGGGCTTCCAGTCATCGAACATGTTGATAAGCTGGTCTATCCACACGTCGGGGGTTACCTGCCCAGACCACCAGTCCAATACATACAGTGTGTCATCTGGGGCTAGGCCGAAGACTCCGATTTCGGTGCGGTCCGGGTCTCTGGCGTCAGCGGCGTCTCGGATGGCGAAGTCGGCGGCCAAGTAGATGCGGAAAGTGTCGAGCCGGACGGCTGTTTTGTGGTACTTGTGTGCCTCAAACCGTTTGTCGAACCATTCCCGCTTGATGACGGTGCCTTCTTCAGCCACAGGCTCCTGCTGGTACTGCGCGCGCCACTCACGTCCCCGGCCGCCATCCATCATTGTCTTGCGGCGTTCTCGGAGTTTTTTGAGTGGGAAGAACCGGTGCCCTAGAGCCTGTTCTCTGCCGTTACGCTTATAGATGGCCTGCAGTTTGATAACGGTCCACCCAGATTCGGTCTGGAAGACGAAGCCTTCTTTATCCGCCGGGATCCACATCTTCTCGGAGCCTAGAAGTTTGCCCGCGAGGTCCGCTTGGTGCCATCTTGTCTGGATCAAAAGCTGTAAGAACGGAGGCATCAAACGGGTGAGGAAGTCACCAAAATACCAATCGCTAACTACGGCTCGGAGCCTCTCCGAATCAGCCTCAGCGCGTCCCTTGTGAGGGTCGTCAATAATGCCGAGCATCGCCCCACGACCGACAATCTGGGAGCCAACCGAGCCGGCGACGTAGATTCCGCCTTTGTTGAGGCGCCACCGCCCAGCAGCTCCTGCATCGGTACGCATTGAAACTTCAGGGAAGATATTTTGGTAAATAGGGTCTCGTATGATGTCACGTACGTCGGCACCGATGTCATTTGCCAAGTCAGTGCCAGAGCTCGTGCTGATGATTTGCCAGTCGGGGTGCCGACCAAGACACCAAGCTGGGAACCGGCGAGAAGCGAGCTCAGTCTTGCCGTGTCGGGGCGGTGCGTTGATCGCCAGCTGCTGAATTTCGCCCCGTTCAAGGCGCTCCAGGTAGTCGCAGATGAATCCATGATACCAGGAGGTATACCACCGTGGGTGCGTATACTCAACGAACTCGAGCAAAGAACCCTGCGCCTTTTTACGACGCAGCATTTCCTGGGCGAGTTGCTCAGGAGTCAGCTTTTTCGGCATCTTCAATCTCGGCGTCAATCACTGCTGGCAAGGCGCCTGAGGACTTCGTCTCGAGTTGGGCTTCGATATGCTCGTCCGTGAACTTCCTGATCAGGAGAACGAGCTCGTGTGTCGGAATCTCCTCGAGAGACCGGCTGTCGTTCAGCGTTTTTTCGATGTGAATTGGGCTCTTCCCGAAGCCCCTGTTCAAGAGCTCTTGGGCGGCCTTTATGCGCGCGCCTTCGGGCCTTCGCCCGTCGACCATTATTGAACCTAGCGTGTAGATGGCGTCCTCGGTCCATTCCCGAGCTAGCCTCCCCACCCAAGCTGCGTTCGATTCGTTTTGTGCTCGCTGGAGGAAGCGTCCGGACACTCCCTTCTTAAAGTGGCCCTTTTTGTCTCGGACCATACCTTCAAGTTCTTTAACGCGCTCCGGATCTGGCTGAATCTCACTAGCCCGACTCTTTCGCCGTATTTTTGCCACTTGTTGCCTCTTATAGTTACAGGTTTTTTGAACGAGGGCTCGTTTTTTTGAGTAATGGGTTTTTTGAACGAGGGCTCGTTTCTTAAATAATGGGTTTTTTGAACGAGGGCTCGTTTTCTCGGCCGGGCCCTTGGTTCATTTCTTCCGCTTTTTGGGGTTAGTTCTTTCTCTGAAGGCGACGATGGGATCAGCCTCGTTGAGAGTCTCAAGGGCTATTTTCTCGTCGGGGGTTAGTTCGGACAGCCGAAATCCCTGCGGGAAATCCTTGCCTCTGAACATCGCTCGTCGAGGCTCCGCTATTTGGGAGAACGCCACAAAGTCCGGGTCGTTTTTGGGAGGAGTTCCGAAACCAGCAATAAGCTTGTTTTTGAGGCCTTCGACGGCAGCCGCAAACCTCTTTTGCTCTGGTCGAGTCCTCTTCTTGCCAGATTTCGCCTTGGGTCCCCCGCTAGCCTTTTCAGGTGCTGGGAGGCCTGCCAAGCCTCGAGCCTGTTGAGGGCGAGCTAGGTTGACGGGGTTGTCTGGCGTTCCGCCGACTAAAATACCCAAATCGCTCAGCACTCTGGCTGAGGTCTTGCTCGTCGGCTCTGACATTACTCTCGGGGGCTGATCTTCGGAACAGCACGCTGGAAGCTAGGCTTCTTGGCGCCGGTCTCCATGCTGCGGCCTTTAGCTGCACGCGAGGGAGCCTTACCCATCTTCTTGGCCAGGTCTTTGAGGGACTTCATGGTCCCGTTCTTCTTGGCTCCGCCACCGGGGCCTTTGTAGCCTTTGCTGTAACCCACACCTTTTGGCATTTTCTTCTTCCTTTATCGGCCGAACAAAGATTTGGCCATCCTGGCGCCGCCGGCTTTGGTAGCTGCGCGTTGTTTTCTAGGGGCTTGCGTCTTGCGAGTCTTTTGTCGAGTCGCTCTCCTCTTTTTGGGCGTTTTCTTCGTTGCGGGTTTCGCCCACGGGCTTCGACGCTCTACTTTCGGCATTTTGCGGGTCCTTTCCTTTTCATCGGCCGAAGTTTGGCCTCACGAAATGGATATTGGCATATTGATTGCAGGGTTGCAAGGCTGTGCAGATGTAGGTGCATATCCTACCCTGTTACCATTTTTAGTAAAATTTAGTTTTTGAGTGTCTCCAATTTTCATGCCAATCCTTTTTTAACCCCTATGGGGGGGCCAAGTATTTTGAAACGAATTGCCAAGTATTTTGAAACGAATTGCCGAAGTGTGGTTCACCGAAGTGTGGTTCACGAAGTGTGGTTCACCGAAGTGTGGTTTTTTAAACGAGGGCTCGTTTCTTAACCGGCGACCGGCGAAGCGCTTAATCCACGGAGTAGAAGCGCAGCGGCAGCTCAATCGTCGAGCCGTCGTCCAGCGTAAACGTAAACACGACTGTGCCCGCGCCGCTGGCCGTGAAGTCCAGGCTCGTCTCTGAAGCCGTTGTTCCGGCGACGCTGGCTGGATGGCTGATAGTGGTCGGCACGCCTGTTGGGTTGTGGATGATGGTGTCCAGCCGGTTGGCGGTCAGTGTTCGGCCGGCCATGGACTCAACAGTGACTGTGCCGGTGTCGCTGTCGAACTTGGTTGGGCTGGTCGGCACGAAAATGATTGCGCCGCTATCGCTGGAGTTGTTAAAATCCTCGACTGTATCGCGGTTCCACCAAAGATCGGTAGAAGTCGAATTGGCGGTCTCCAATTTTCATGCCAATCCTTTTTTAACCCCTATGGGGGGGCCAAGTATTTTGAAACGAATTGCCAAGTATTTTGAAACGAATTGCCGAAGTGTGGTTCACCGAAGTGTGGTTCACCGAAGTGTGGTTCACCGAAGTGTGGTTTTTTAAACGAGGGCTCGTTTCTTAACCGGCGACCGGCGAAGCGCTTAATCCACGGAGTAGAAGCGCAGCGGCAGCTCAATCGTCGAGCCGTCGTCCAGCGTAAACGTAAACACGACTGTGCCCGCGCCGCTGGCCGTGAAGTCCAGGCTCGTCTCTGAAGCCGTTGTTCCGGCGACGCTGGCTGGATGGCTGATAGTGGTCGGCACGCCTGTTGGGTTGTGGATG
>AACY020528784.1_pt1 | contig 10614 bp, 10 predicted proteins | sample 267378 | NCBI WGS metagenome assembly AACY02 (sample SAMN02954345, study PRJNA13694) | marine metagenome | biome: aquatic; feature: ocean; material: water; isolation source: isolated as part of a large dataset composed predominantly from surface... | reverse complement strand
CATCCGCGCGCCGTCTGTCTCGATTACAGCGTTGCCCTCGAAGATGGCGTACTCTGCGCATACCGATTCCAAAATGAAATCGATGCGTGTGCGGCCCACTTGGTGTGGGCCTCGAAAACATGACGTTTAGATGACGTTTTCATGACGAAATATAGCCAATAATTTAGTCATATCTGAGCACTACACTCGGAAAAAACCGGGAGGTTTAAAGAGTGCATACAGATACATGGTTCTCACGTGTCGCCCAGACTGCTCGTCTGATTCATCCATTCCAACGCCGCCGCTTCCACAACCCACCGGGAAGCCCACAATCTACCGGAAAGCTCACCGACCTCATCGGCTACATTGCACGCCAAGCCTTCCGACCATTGCCGACGACCTACCCAGGTGAGCACGCGATCCCGAATTCACTTGCCAAAATCGAACTTGGAGCCTCTGGTGACAACAGTTTAACCTGGCTCGGCCATGCTGGATTTTGCCTGCAACTCGGTGGTCGACGTCTCGTGATTGACCCTTTTTTAGCCGATCGCGCCAGTCCTTTCAGCTTTGCAGGCCCACGGCGGTTCATCCAAGCACCGTTGTCAATCACGGATCTTGAGCCGATCGATACGCTCGTCATCTCCCATAATCACTACGACCATCTTTGCTGGCACACGCTGAAACAACTCAATAACAAGTCGGACATTGAGGTCATCTGTCCGACTGGGTTGGGGTCTTGGTTCACAAGACGAGGATTTGCGCGCGTCACGGAGCTTGGCTGGCACCAACATACCATGCAAGGTGATGTCGCGATCACGGCCTGTCCCGCCATTCACCATTCGCGACGCGGCCTATTTGATGCAAACACGTCGCTGTGGGCTGCGTATTTGTTTGAATACAATGGCTTTAAAGTCTACTTTGGAGGCGACTCCGCCATGGGCCCCGTATTTCGGCAAACTGGACACAAGTACGGCCCAATCGATCTTGCACTGATTGGGATCGGAGCCTATGCCCCGAGAAAACTGCTGCGGTCTGTGCACGCGTGTCCAGAAGAAGCCATCGAGATGGCACAAGCCATTGGCGCAAAGTCTGTGCTCGGTATGCACTGGGGAACCATTGAATTGTCTGAAGAAGAGGCCTTCGAACCGGCAAAACGCTTCATCGCAGCGGGTATGAAAGCGGGCTTCAGCCGCGACGACTTGTGGCTACCCGCGGTCGGTTCGACACGATGCTTGGATGTCAACGACGGTGTTGATGTTTTGGGATTGGAGGCAACGGCGAGCTGATTGACAACCAACTCGCCGAGCCGGCACCGATCAGTCGATCAGCTTCAGTGTTTTGACAGCGACCTTGCCATTCCGACCGGCAGCGAGATCAAATTCAACGCGTTGGTTGTCTTCGAGACGTTCGATGCCGTTCTCTTTGACAGCGGAGATGTGAACGAAGGCGTCATCGCCTCCCTCGTCAGGCACGATGAATCCAAAACCCTTGGTTTCGTTAAACCATTTTACTTTACCAGTCTGCATGCGTATTCCTCAGCAACTGCGCAGCTGTCCGTTGTCTGCGCTCTTCACTCTCTATGCCAGTCAGTGTTGCTGTTAGGCGCACACAGGTTAGCACTCGGACACGGTCAGGTTGGCAGGTTCTGTGGCAATGTCAACGACGAATGTGTGACAAACGAATGATTAATTGATGGCGAGATGTTACAGCCAACGCCTCACTCGGTTGCAGTACGCTGCATAGGCATCGCCAAACTTCTCAGCCAACATCCGTTCTTCCGGCATCACCTGGAAGCGATGCAAAAACCACATCACACATGCGAAGACGGCAGGGCCCACTGGATGTGGTTTCAGACAGAGATAGGCAACGAGTACAAACAAAAGCGCCACATACATCGGATTACGCGTGTACTGAAAAACTCCATCCACCACCAGTGTCGAAGTTTCACTTGGATCCCATGGGTGAATTGTTGTCTTGTGCGATAGGCACCCGTACACACCCGAGATGCCGAACCAGGCGGCAAACGCGATCGAGAAAAAGCTCACGATCCAAAGTGCCGGTAAAATCGCGGGAAAACTGACCCAAACGAGGGCCTCAAACAGCAGGACGCCGAGCAATACAACCACGGGAGGAGGCACTTTCAATTCGAGCCAAGACAATGGATCGCGCGTCGGCATCCGGTCTCCTCCTGTCGTTTGGTCGGGACGGCAGGATTTGAACCTACGACCCCTTGCACCCCATGCAAGTGCGCTACCAGACTGCGCCACGCCCCGAGACAGCGGAGTATACAGCCTCCTAATCAGACAGCAACCGACGGACCTGTTCAAGTTCGCGAATCACCTCGCGTAATGCCATACCTTTGGAATCATCCTGAGTCGCCTCGAGGCGTTGGCTGTCTTCATCTGTGATTCGCTGCTTCGCACCTGACAGCGTAAATCCTTGCTGATGAACCAGCGCACGGATTCGTCGAATCATGATCAGATCTTGATAGCGATAATAACGGCGGTTCCCACGTCTCTTATCAGGCTCAAGTTGCTCAAATTCTTGTTCCCAATAGCGCAACACATGGGGCTTCACACCACATAATCGGCTGGCCTCTCCGATCGTAAAATAGACCCGATCCGGGATTTGCGGCAGGTCATCGTCGAAGAGATCGACCGTGCTCATGCATCGTCAACCGGATGATATCGTTCAACCTGAGACCGAAGCTTCTGCCCCGCGCGAAAGGTCACGACACGGCGAGCACTGACCGGGACTTCCTCACCGGTTTTTGGGTTTCGACCCGGTCTTTCGTTTTTGTCTCGCAACTCAAAATTACCAAAGCCCGAGAGGCGAACGGGATCGCCGCCGATTAATGCACCACGCAGCTCATCAAAGAGTAATTCAACCAACTCCTTGGCTTCCCGCTTATTCAAACCAACAACATCATTTAAGTGTTCAGATAAATCGGCTTTTGTCAGTGCTGCCATTGCCTCACCCTCTTAATTCTGCGTGCAATTGCGCCTTCAGCGCATCCACGACGTGATCCATGATGTGCTGGATTGTTGTCTCATCCAGCGTTCCATCCGTCTGTTGTAAGCTCAGCGAAATCGCCAAGCTCTGATACCCAGGCTCAATGCCCGTCCCGCGATATACATCAAATAATTGCATCTCCCGGATCCGCGGATCGTTCAATGCGCTCACGACCTGACGCACATCCGACCAACTCACACGATCTTCGACAACAATCGCAATGTCTCGGTTGACCCGAGGATACCTCGAAATTGGTTTAAAAGCAGTGACTTGACCCAAAAGCAGTGGGGCAAGTTGTAAATCAGCAAGATACAACGGACGCGCCAAGTCCATCTCACGGGCTAACCGTGGGTGCAGCCGGCCTACATGCCCAAGCAACTGTCCATCACGGGATACGGATGCTGTTTGACCCGGCGCCATGGCAGGGTGTTCAGCAACCGACCACTCAAGTGCTGAACCGCCGCTGAGTGATGCAACCCCCTCGATGAGGCCCTTAAGATCGTAAAAATCTACGCCCCGTTGGCCACTGAAGTGCGTATGTTGATGCTCTCCATACAGAGCCACTCCTAAGCGCTCTGATTGATCAAGGCCCGATTCACCCTCGATAAAGCACTGGCCAGTCTCAAAACAATGCACGCGTGCATGCTGACGATTGACGTTGTGGCGAACCACTTCAACAAGACCCGGTATCAATGATCGCCGCATTTCAGACATATTCGAGGCAATTGGATTGGCCAAGCGGACGCCGGTACTGCCATCACCCACGTGAGATTGGAGCTCAGGATCCACGAAACTATAGGTGATGACCTCATTGAGCCCACCATCGACCAAAAATGCTTTCAAACGCGTCAAGGGCGTGGAGGCTTCAGGCACCTGTGCCATGCTCAATGCCTGAGCAGGCAAGGAGGTAGGAAGGCGGTTATAGCCGTAAATCCGAGCGATCTCTTCGATCAGGTCCTGCTCAATCTCAACATCAAAACGCCAACTTGGTGCGATGCACTGAAATCCAGACTCAACGCGTGTGACGGCGAACCCAAGCGCGCGCAGCATCGTTTCGACTTCAGCAGGCGCCAAGTCGATTTTCAATTGCTGCGCAATCCGTGCATCGGTCAAGTGCACGGATGCCTGCGTTGGCATGGCATCTGTGGCTTCAGTGACGACCACGGGTCCTGGTTCTCCACCACAGATATCCAGCATTAACTGTGTCGCCCGCTCACATGCGGCCTCGGCCAACGCCCAATCGACACCCCGTTCAAATCGGGCCGATGCGTCCGTATGAAGGCCAAATCGACGTGCTTTACCGGCAATGGTGACCGGATCGAAAAATGCACTTTCTAAAAACACGTTGCGGGTCTCTCTGGAGATCCCAGAATCTTCACCGCCCATGATGCCAGCAAGTGCCAACGCCTTGGTTTGATCGGCAATCACCAGGACATCTGAGGTGAGACTCAGCTCCTTGCCATCGAGCAACGTCAGTGTTTCTCCCGATTCGGCAAATCGCACCTCAATCCCAGCATCCAAACGGTCGGCATCGAAGGCGTGCATCGGCTGACCGAGCTCGAGCATCACGTAATTGGTAATGTCGACGATGGCATCAATGGACCGGATGCCTGAGCGTCTCAATCGTTCGACCATCCAGATCGGTGTGGCTGCTGTGACATCAATGTCCGTGATGACTCGCCCCACATAACTTGGACAAGCGCGCTCTGCGCTCAAGGTGACAGGCAGCGTTTTGTCATGCACTGGAGGCACTGGCGAACAGGACACCGCTTCAAAGGTTGTTTCGGTCAGCACTGCCAACTCGCGCGCGAGACCGGTGACCGACAAACAATCGCCACGATTGGGCGTTAGATCCACCTCAATGACTGAATCTGGCAGGTCTAGATACGCACTGAAATCCATGCCGACCGGTGCGTCCTCAGGCAACTCCATCAGTCCGTCGCGCTCATCGGCGAGTCCAAGCTCGTCAGCGCCACAAAGCATGCCTGATGAGGTGACACCTCTGAGTGCTGCTTCTTGAATCTGGAAATCTGGCCCGACAGACCCACCAACCTGTGCAAAGGGCGCCTTCAGACCCGGTCGGGCGTTCGGCGCGCCACACACCACTTGATAACTCATGGCGCCATCAGAGACCTGACACACGTTCAGCTTATCGGCATTGGGGTGTGGCGACATCTCTGTAATTTGACCAATGACAACCTGCGTAAAGGGGTGAGCGGCAGACTCGAGTGCGTCCACTTCAAGACCTGCCATCGTCAGATCTGAGACAATCTGTGCATCCGTTCGATCGGTCGGACACAGGCTTTTCAGCCAGGAAATACTTGCTTTCATGCTTACCCGCGGAACTGATTCAAAAATTGCAGATCGTTTTCAAAGAACAATCTCAAGTCACCGATGCCATAGCGAAGCATCGCCAGACGCTCAATACCCATGCCAAATGCAAACCCGGTATATACCGACGTATCGACGCCGGTCTCCTCAAACACTTTCGGATGCACCATGCCGCAGCCCATCACTTCCAGCCACCCGGTCTGCTTACACACTCGACATCCGTCTCCCGCGCACATGACACATTGCACATCGACCTCTGCCGAGGGCTCGGTGAACGGAAAATAACTGGGGCGAAAACGCACATCCAAATCTGCTTCGAAAAAGCGATTCAGAAAGGTCACGATGGTGCCCTTCAAATCAGAGAAGCTTATGTCTCGATCGACCACCAAGCCCTCAATTTGATGAAACATCGGCGTGTGAGTCAGATCGTGATCACAGCGATACACGCGACCCGGTGCAACAATCCGAATCGGCGGCTCCTCGGTCATCATGGTCCGGATTTGTACCGGTGATGTATGTGTTCTGAGCACTCGACCGTCATCGAAATAAAACGTGTCGTGCATCGCACGCGCCGGGTGATGGGACGGGATATTGAGCGCCTCGAAGTTGTGCCAATCATCTTCAATTTCTGGGCCTGTTGCGACTGCGTACCCAAGTGAGGCGAACAGGGCATTCAATCGATCCAACGTTCGCGTCACAGGGTGAAGTCCACCGGGCTCAAGAGGACGTCCAGGCAGACTTACATCGATCGCCTCGCGTGCAAGCGTCTTGGATTCCTCCGCGCGCTCAAGCGCCGCCTTTTGTGCATCAATCGCTTCGGCGACTGCGTCGCGCACCACGTTGATTTGCGCTCCGGCTGCCGGTCGATCTTCTGGAGCCAGTTGACCAAGCGCTTTCATCTGCTGACTGATGAGCCCTTTTTTGCCGAGAAAATGTACCCGCACCTGCTCAAGCTCTGAGAGTGCGCGCGCATCCTGCACTTTTTTCAGCGCATCGTCTTGCAGTGTTTTTAATTCATCCATTGGAGGTCCGTTCACATAAAAAAGGCCGCGAGGAGAACGTCCAGGCGGCCTTGCCCTCAGTCAAACTGAGTGGCGTGTATTAAGCCTGGTTCTGTCCCAGAGCCTGTTTCGCCTGTTCTGCCAATGCGGCAAACGCAACCTTCTCGTGCATCGCAAGATCAGCCAATACACGACGATCCATTTCGATATTGGCTTTCTTCAAACCATTAATGAATCGTGAGTAGCTTAAACCGCACTCGCGCGCACCGGCATTGATCCGAGCGATCCAAAGCGCACGGAACTGACGCTTTCTTTGGCGGCGGTCACGATATGCATATTGACCGGCTTTGATAACAGCTTGTTTCGCGACGCGGAATACACGCGAACGCGCTCCGTAATACCCTTTCGCTTGCTTTAAAATCTTTTTGTGACTGGCACGCGCAGTCACACCGCGTTTAACTCGTGGCATTGCTCTCTCCTATCACCGAATTCCTGGAAGCATACGATGGATGAGCCTGATATCTGAGGCTGCAACCATTAAGGTTCCGCGTAAATGACGCTTCCGCTTTGTCGTCTTCTTGGTCAAGATATGGCTTCGGAATGACTGCTTGTGCTTAAAGCCTTTCGCAGTCGGCTTAAAACGCTTTAACGCGCCTGAGTTCGATTTAATTTTCGGCATAGTTCCTTTTCAACTCCGCATTAGAGCATTCAAGCTCTTATTTCTTTTTCGGCGCGATGACCATGATCATCTGACGGCCCTCTAACTTCGGGCGCGCTTCGACAATGCCATACTCTTCGAGGTCCTTTTCCAAGCGTTCGAGCATTTGCATGCCGAGCTCTTGGTGGGCCATTTCGCGACCACGGAACCGAATGGTTACCTTGGCCTTATCGCCGTCCTCAAGGAAACGGATCAGGTTGCGCAGTTTGACCTGATAGTCTCCAACGTCCGTACCCGGACGAAACTTAATTTCTTTCACCTGCAGCTGATGCTGCTTTTTCTTGGCCGCCGCTTTGGCCTTTTTCTCTTCATACAGTCGCTTGCCAAAATCCATGATTTTAGCAACCGGTGGATCCGAGCTTTCTGCAATCAGCACAAGATCGAGGTCGTTCTCACGTGCCGCAACCAATGCGTCACTCGTGTTCACCACACCGATCTGTTCCCCTGTCGGGCCGATCAAACGCACCTGAGATGCCCGAATTTCTTCGTTGATCAATGTACGCTTTTCACCCGGCGTACCCTTGGGTTGTGCTCTTCTGATTACTCTGTCTCCGAATCCATACCAAATCGGCCGCGCAAACCGATATCTGATTGAAGCCTGGCAATAAATGCATCAACACCCATTGCACCAAGATCTTCACCAGACCGAGTCCGCACGGCCACCTGCTGGTTTTCCACTTCTTTGTCACCGATGACCACTAAATAGGGGACGCGTTGTAAAGTGTGGTGGCGGATTTTATAGCCGATTTTCTCATTGCGCAAATCGGATTTTACGCGAAGACCTTGAGCGGCAAGCGCTTTTTCCACTGTTTGGGCATATGCATGCTGCGAGTCAGTGATGGTTAACACCACAGCCTGCGTGGGTGACAGCCACGGTGGCAGGAACCCTGCCGTGTTCTCGAGCAAGATCCCAACAAAGCGCTCAAGGCTCCCTAAAATCGCACGATGCAACATCACCGGCGTCTGTTTTGTGCCATCTTCCGCGACGAATTCCGCACCCAAGCGGCCCGGCATGGAAAAATCAACCTGCATGGTTCCGCACTGCCAAACCCGTCCCAGGCAATCTTTGAGGGAATATTCAATCTTCGGACCGTAGAAAGCGCCCTCACCCGGTAACTCTTGCCATTCAACGCCCAACTCATCAAGCGCATCCATCAATGCTTTTTCTGACTTATCCCAAGTGGCATCGTCACCAACGCGCTTCTCAGGACGGGTCGAGATCCGCACGATCATGTCGTCAAAGCCCATGTCGTGATACACCTCAGTTAAAAGCTGGTTGAAGGTTTTGACCTCATCGGTGATTTGATCTTCGGTGCAAAAAATATGCGCATCATCTTGAACAAAATTACGAACCCGCATCAAACCATGCAGTGATCCCGAGGGCTCATTGCGGTGACATGACCCAAACTCTGCAAGGCGAACCGGCAGCTCTCGGTAAGACGTAATTTTTTTATTGTAAATCTGCACATGGCAGGGGCAGTTCATTGGCTTGACAGCATAGTCACGACTTTCACTGTGCGTTACGAACATGTTCTCGTGATATTTATCCCAGTGGCCGGAGGCCTCCCACAAACGCTGATCAACCAGCTGCGGGGTCCGAATCTCCTGGTAACCGGCGCCCTCGAGTCGATCACGGATGTACTCTTCAAGGACTCGGTATACCGTCCAGCCGTTTGGATGCCAAAACACCATACCAGGTGCCTCTTCCTGAAGATGGAATAAATCGAGCGTTTTGGCGAGATTTCGATGATCGCGCTTTGCGGCCTCCTCAAGGAACTTCACATGCGCCTCAAGGTCTTTTTTGGAGGTAAAGGCAATCCCATAAATACGTTGTAGCTGCTTGTTCTCGACCTTGCCACGCCAATAGGCACCTGTGACATTCGTCAGCTTAAAGTGTCTTAAAAAGCGCGTATTCGGCACATGCGGCCCGCGACACATGTCGGTGTATTCTTCGTGGTGATAGAGCCCAATCGGATGCCCGTCATCTGGAATGTCATCACGGATAATTTCAAGCTTGTAAGGCTCATGACGTTCAGAAAAAAGGGCCATTGCCTCCTCTCGCGATGCCCACTGTTTAATCACTGAATAATCGCGCTTCACAAGTTCAGCCATGCGCGCTTCCAAAGCCTCAAGATCCTCGGGGTGCAACTGCCGCTCAAAATCGACGTCGTAATAGAAACCATTATCAATCACGGGACCAATGGCCATTTGGATCCCAGGGAATAGTTGTTTTGCCGCATGTCCCAACAGGTGTGCAAACGAGTGCCGGATGACTTCAACACCATCGGTGTCTTTTTGCGTAATGAGCGCGAGCTCAGCATCATGACTGATGATGTCGGATGCATCTTTGAGCTCCCCGTCGACTCGAGCACAGATGGTCGCCTTGGCGAGCCCCGGACCGATCGACTCCGCGACATCCATGGCACACACAGGACCTTCAAACGTGCGTTTGGATCCGTCAGGAAGGGTAATTACAGGCATTTTCAACTCCGATATGGCGACCCACACCAAGGGCCATTCCATGAAGATTTGTAATCTGGTAGGCGCGATTGGAATCGAACCAACGACCTCCACCATGTCAAGGTGGCGCTCTAACCAACTGAGCTACGCGCCTCTAAAGAGGCCGGAAGTATACATTTTTGGGGACGACTGTAAAGCGTCCTCTATATTTGGTAGTAGGTCCTGAACCAATCGACGAATTGTGGAATACCCTCCTCAACCGTCACCTGAGGGGCATACCCGATGGCGGCCTTGAGTGCCGACACATCGGCATGTGTGGCCACCACATCCCCCGCTTGCATGGGTAAATTTTCAATCGTCGCGGTCCGCCCACAGGCTTCCTCGATGAGCTCCAAATACCGCCGCAGATCAACCGGGCGATCTGAACCAATGTTATAGACACACCATGGAACATTGGATGTCCCAGGATTTGGATTGATTGGATCGTACTCAGGATCTGGCGCAGCCACTTGATCAAGCGTACCAACCACGCCATCCACAATGTCAGTGACAAAGGTGAAGTCCCGACGGTGGTTGCCACCATTGAAGAGCGACACCGTCTCGCCCGTTAAAATGGCACGTGTGAATTTAAATAACGCCATATCCGGGCGACCCCAGGGGCCGTACACTGTGAAAAAGCGAAGACCGGTGGTGGGCAAATGAAAGAGGTGACTGTAGGTGTGGGCCATCAGTTCATTGGCTTTTTTGGTCGCTGCATACAGGCTCACCGGATGATCGACCGAATCCTCAACACGAAATGGCAGCGATTCATTAGCGCCATACACCGAACTTGAGGACGCATATACCAAATGCTCGACACGCTGGTGACGACAGCACTCGAGGAGATTCATAAATCCGACTAGATTAGCGTCCACATACGCATGTGGATTTTCAATCGAATATCGAACGCCGGCTTGCGCCGCCAAATGCACCACTCGGTCGATTGAATGCGCATCAAATGCCGCCTCCATGGCAGCTTTATCTTCAACGCTGGCACGGATCTCGGTATATCCATCGCGTGCACGGAGTTTCTCACCACGCGCTTCTTTCAAACTCGGGTCGTAATAATCATTG
>AACY020526314.1_pt1 | contig 10616 bp, 5 predicted proteins | sample 267378 | NCBI WGS metagenome assembly AACY02 (sample SAMN02954345, study PRJNA13694) | marine metagenome | biome: aquatic; feature: ocean; material: water; isolation source: isolated as part of a large dataset composed predominantly from surface... | reverse complement strand
ATCGCCGACATGGGTGGCATGCCTGAGATGCGCCGCGAGATGAACGACAAGGATATCGTCCGCGAAGCGATCCGCGCGGTGCGCGGGGAGATGTCAGAGCAGCAAGCTGCGGTTGTGCTGGGGCAGTTCCTGCAGACTTTCGGTGAAGGCGCCCTGCGCCGCCTCGTCGATGATGTACGCCAAGGCCGGGCTGACGGACCCCGTGGAGACGTTGAAGGGGAAGTCCGCGGCGCTGGCGACGGTATGGATGACCTTGTGCCTGCTCGTATGGACGACGGTAGCCAAGATGTGCTACTGAGTGACGGAGAGTTTATCGTCCCCGCTGACGTGGTCAGCGGTCTCGGCAACGGATCTACCGATGCGGGTGCAGAAGAACTCCATCGCATGATGGATAGAGTGCGCGGAGCTCGAACCGGGACTACCGAGCAACCTGCGCAAGTGGCCGTCGGAGGGCTCCTGCCGGCATGACGAAGGGTTCTGACTTAGACTTCACCGCTGTCCCGCCCTCGGCGGTACCCTACGTCTGGGCGGATGTCGAACCTATGATTGCCAAAGCGGTTGAGACATCCGACGGCCGCTACCACACCGCTGCGGTGCTGGATGGTATTTTGAAAGGTGAGCTTGCGTTGTGGCTGGTCTTTGACAACAAGGCCCCCATCGCGGCGATTACGACGCGAGTTGTGCAGCTGCCGAAGACTCGGGCCATGGCTATGGACTGGATTGGCGGGGGCCGCATGAAAGAGTGGCTGCCCATGGTGCAGACGACACTCGCAAAATACGCCCGAGAGTATGGGTGCACTGAACTGCAAGGGTACGGTCGGAAGGCATGGGGGCGCTGGTTGAAGCCCCACGGCTGGAAGACCGACTATATCGCATACAAGATGGATTTGAGCGATGGGTAAAGGCGGCGGCAGTAGTGCACCAACACAGTCGACAGTCACGCAGACAAACCTGCCTGAATATGTCCGGCCATACTTTGAAGAACTGCTGGGCCGCGCGTCCACGCAGGCAGAGCAGCCGTATGTCGCCTACGAAGGTGAGCGGATCGCCCAGCCGACGGCGGACATCCTCGGGGCCCGGGAGCTGACACGCGACATTGCGGGGACCGGCATCGCCGGGGTACCAGAAGCCTTCGGGGTTGCGGCCTCTAACATCGGACAAGGACAACAGATCGCTGGCGAGGTCCAGCCGTTTGACTTCGGGCGCACTGCTCAGTTTATCGACCCCGGCGTGTCTGAGGCGTACATGTCTCCGTACATTCGCAACGTGCTGGATGTGCAGAAAGAGCAAGCCGCGCGGCAGTTCCGAGAACAAGGCGGCGCCCGCGCCGCTCAGGCGGTGCGGGCTGGTGCTTTCGGGGGCAGCAGGCAGGCCGTCCAAGAGGGCGTAGCCGAGCGGGGCTTGCTCGACCGCATGGCCAACATCGAAGCGACCGGTATGCAGCAGGCATACCAGCAGGCGCAACAAGGGTTCCAAGCAGACCGAGCGGCGACATTCGCCACACAACAGGCGCAGGCGCAGCAGGACATGGCGGCGCGGCAGCAGCAGCTGCAAGCCCTTGGGTTCAGCGCAGAGCAAGCTGCCCAGATGGTGGGCTTCGGCGAGATGGGCCGGGCCGCAGACATCCAGAACGCGCAGCTGCTTGAGGCGATCGGGAAGCAAGAGCGCAGCGAAGCGCAGGCTCAGATGGACCTCGCGTATGAAGACTTCCTGCGCCAGCAGGCGTTCCCGGAGCAGCAGCTGCAGTTCTACTCGTCTATCCTCCGCGGTGTCCCCGTCGAGCCCACGGTGACGCAGATCGGCTATCAGCCGTACAACCCGCTACAGCAGGCGCTGGGTGCCGGGATCGGTGCGGTCGGGCTGTATAGGGGGCTGACAGCATGATGAACATGTTCAAGCTGAGCGAGCAGCTCAAGGACTTCTCCAAGGACCAGCTGGTTCGCGAGATGAAGATGCCCTCGGGGTCTGTCCCGCAGTTTCTGGTATTGACCGAGCTGCAGCGCCGCACGCGGATGGAGCGCGAAGCGCAAGGGGGCGACGCACCCGAACAAAGCACCGTGGCTCAAGATGCCGTTGCCGCTGCCGGGGTACCGCAAGGCGGCGTGGCGCAGATGGCCCAAGCGCTCGCACCTAAAACCGATATGGCCGGCAACACCGGCATCGCAGCGATGGCCCCGCAGGCTGCGCCCGCACCGGTACCGCGCATGCAAGAGGGCGGCGAGGTCGAGGATTTGTTCGAGGAGTTTGATGTGTCACCAAACGCGCAGGTCGTTGGCCCTCGATTTAACCCCTACGACCCCGCGGTGCCCACTCGCGGTGAATATATCCCAGATATGCTGGACCCCATTGGCACGGTTATGGACGCGGTTCGCTACGCTAATGAAGGAGACTCCGCCAATGCAGCACTAAACGCCGCCTCCTTAGTGCCTGTCGGCAAGTCGATCGGCGCTGCCCGTGCCGCGTTGGAGGCGTTGCCCGTGTCGGAGCTATATGAGCGCGTGATGGACCGCGAGGCGCCCCCGACCCGTACTCGGGAGCAGCGCATGGAAGACGCCATGCTAGGTTTAGGTGTTGACGCAGAGTTTGCTTACCCGACCCGGCGTATGCAAGAGGGTGGGTTGTCGGGGGTCAGTCGCGATGTCCTCGCGTATTCCCCTATCATGGGTGGGGCTTCGCTCCGTACAAGCACCCCGCGACCTCGTTTGGCGGTTCGTAACGGGGATCAGTACGCACAGATGGATGACGGCAGTTTGATCCCGCTCGGGGAACTTGGGTTTAACGCCGCCGATTTGGCTGGGGCCGACCGCCCTGATTTGGTTCCGCCAGCGCCCATCCCTGCACCGGACACTGGGCCTCTCCCGACACAAGCAGATCTTGATCTAAGGTACGCGGGGGAGCAGCGCGAAAATATCGACCGAAACCTCGCACAAGAGGGCATGCTCGCTGAGCTAGACGCTGGCGAACGCGCCGCCCAGCGGTTCGAAGAAGAAGCCGCGGCGGGGGACCGCGAACTCCGGGATCTGCGCTTCACGGGGGTCCCAGATATTCTTCCGCCGGTTCCGGAGGATTTGTTCGGGGAATTTGATGCGTCACCAAACGCGCAGGTCGTTGGTCCTCGATTAAGCCCCTTCGACCCCGCGGTGCGCATCGCGAGAGTTGAGCGGGAGTTACAGGACCCGGATCTGTCCCCGGCCCGAAGAGAAGCGTTAGAGGCAGAAGGCGCAGGTATACGCCGGTTTTATAACCTTGTGCAGGGGGCGGAGGGCGTTGTTGCGCGCGGCCTTGGGGCTTTAGGGGAACTTGACGCCGCGTCGAGCCGCGCTTTAGGGCGTAGTGTAGCAGGGATGGGGTTCCCCGGTGTAGGCGAATCTCTCATTGAGCGCGGGGACCGACAGTCGCAGGTCGCTGCAGATTTGTCTGCTGGGGAAGGATTTGTTCCGGGTGTACCGGGGGACTTGGGTGATGTCTCCAGATCTCCAGAAACCCGAGAGCTCGCTGAGCAGTTCGAGGAAGAAGCCGAGGCGGCTGACCGCGAGATTGCCGACCTGCCCGGGGGCGTAGTCCCTGATCTGGGCATTGAAACCCCCACTGCGCCCGGTGGCGGCGGTGGAGGCGGCGCTGGCGGCGGAGGTAGCCGTACAGGTACGCTCGGTGACATTGATCGGATGTATGAGCAAGACAAGTGGCTGTCCCTTGCACGGTTCGGTCTGGGGCTGATGAGCTCGACGCAGCCGACGCTCGGCGGTGCGATCGGCGAAGCCGGTGGAGCTGCACTGGACTCGCTAGGCCAAGCCCGGGAAGACCTGCTACAGCGCCGCATGGCAGAAGCCCAGCTCGCCCGTCGGGGCGGCGGAGGCGGTGGTAGAGACGGTGGTCTGGATCGTAGGGATCTTGAAATCTTTGACGCGCAGATTGAGAGCTTAGAGGCGCAACTCAACAACTCGCTATCGGAGCTGACCCCCGCACAGCGGTTGGACCTGAACCAACGGATTACCAGCCTGCGGAATCAGCGCGCTGCGCTGAACAGGGCGTACCTCGCCCAGCTGGGGCCGGGCATGCTTGAATATCTGGATGCTGCGGGAGCGCCGCCGCCAGCGGAAGAACCGATGGAAGCTCGCCCGGGGTTCATGGAACGCGCCGCCGATCGCGTCACCGAATTTTTCGGGGGCTAAAAATGGTCAACATTGTCACTGTACCGGGGCCGATCAGCGGGACGCCGTATCGTTTCCGCATCGAAGGAGAGCGACCGACTGTCGACGAGCAGCGTAATATCGACGCGCTGCTCAGCCAGCGAGAGCAAGAGTTTCAGACGCGCTACGCCGAAGCGTTCGGGGCGCCGGTGGATACCGGCGAGAGCACCGGGCTGCTCAACTACCTCGGAGAGATCCCTAAAGGCATCGGCTCGGGTCTGGTCGGCCTGCTTGAGAGCGGTGCGCTGGGTGCGTCTACACTTTTGCCGCAGGATGCCGAAGAACCCACTCGGGAGTTCATTCGCCGCGCGGGTTACACACTATCGCGCCCGTTTGCTCCGGATATCGGTCTGGAGGATACGTACACCCGACGCCTCGGCGAAGGGTTAGGTTCGTTTGGTGGTCTGCTTGCAACCGCGGCGATCAACCCCGTAGCTGCAGCTGGCCTTGCAGTTGCGGGCGGAGCGGGTGAGGCCAGCGAGCGGGCTTATGCAGCGGGGGCCACGCCAGAGGAACGAGCACGGGCCACCCTGCTCGGCGGCGCAGTCGGCGCGTCGGAAATGATCCCGATCAGCTTGGTCCGCATCCTTGGGCGCCAGACCGTTGGAAGTCTGGTGAACCGCATCTCCCGGGCGGGGCTTGAAGGTGGCACAGAGGCCGCGCAAGAGGCTGCAGCCACAATCGCCCAGAACCTGATTGAGCAGGGTATCTACAACCCCGAGCAGGGTACGTTTGCAGGTGCGGGCGAAGCGGCGGCTGTCGGTGGTGGTGTCGGTGCACTGGTGCAGGGTCTTCTCGACCTCGCCTTGCCGCGGACCCGAGGTGGGGCGGCGCCAGAACCACAAGAAGAATTACTGGCACTGCCCCCGCCGACACCTCTTGGTCTGCCTACTCCGCCCCGTCCGCCCACATTCCGGCCGCGCATCGCCGGTACGACAACTCCGGCTCCGGAAACTCTACCCGACGACCCGAACCAAGTCGGCACCGTGCCCGGCTCAACTATACCCGGAGCAGAACGTCGGGGGCGTAGCCCTGCGCCGACGCCGCCAATACGCGTTGCGCCAGAAGCTGGCCAAGTCCGCCCCGCTGGGCTTAATGTGCCCGGGCTGTCCGCCGATGCTGCGGTTACCGCACGCTCCGTGGGGAGCGATCCGCAGATGCTCGCAGCTGTGGAAGCAATCCAGTCGTCGGGCCGGGCGACAATCCCTACAATCCAGAACGCACTTGGGCTGTCTTACAATGCGGCGCGCGGCGTCATGCAGAAGCTCGAGCAGATCGGCGCGGTATCCCCGGCCCGTGGTGGCCGACGCACGTTGGCGCTGCCGTTTCAGATCTCGGCTGTGCCAGATGGTCAGATCGGTGAAGTCGATATCACCCCGGAGGGAGGGGCGACGACCCGCGTAAATACACGACAGGAGGCCGCCCGGCGCGGTGCTCAGCTGCGCGCGCCTGCGCCCAGTGAAGAGGTTGACATCACCCCCGAGGGAGGGGCCACTACACGCGTGGACACGAGGCAGCCAGCTGCGCCCCAAAGCTCGACCGCTCCGAAAATTTCCCTTGAAGATCTTGACAGCGACACCAAGGCCGCGTGGCTCGCGGTGTGGCGCAACTTCGTGGAGAAAGACCGTGCTGATACAGCAGAGGGCGATGTCGAGCCTACACTGACGCCGGAGGCGGAACCCGCTACGCCCGCTCCTACGGCTGCGCCTGCTGCTCCGACGCCGGCGCGCGGTGCCGCGCGCGCCCGCCGCACGTCGCTTGGGGAATTTGACGACATTGTTGCCGGCGCCACGGAACAAGAAATCCGTGAGGCGGCGGAGCGCGTTCGAGCGCGTATGCCGCAAGAGTCTTCGACCGACGTTGTCGCCACGCGGCGTCTTGAGGGGGGCCCTAACGAGGGTGTCACGGTTCGGCTCCGAGACAACACCGGGCTTTTTGTCCCCGGCCGCCCCGATCAGGCCACAGTCGACCGAGCCGTTGCCGAATACCGCGCCTCTATCGCTCCTGACCCCGACGATTTTCCCGACGATTTTTGGGCGCCCCAGCGCGTGCTGGACGTACCCCTCGGCGATACCGTCATCGAAGCGCTGCGCGCGGGCGACATCCGCACCGCCCTTGAAAGGCTCCCTGCTGCGGTATCTGATCGGACTATGGGCAAGCTCGCTATGCGCCTGCGGCCCTTCATGGATGGAGTATCGGTGCGCATCGTGCCGGCAACAGATCCCCGCCTCGTGGCGCGTGACAACACAGTGCGCCCGGGGGCTTACTTCCCCAGCACCGGGGAAATCCTCATTAACGCGGAAACTGGTCTTAATCCGCAGACGCTGCTGCACGAGACCGTGCACGCGGCGACGATCTCGGTTTTGTCCAACCCCTCTCACCCGCTAACGCGGCAGATCGAACAAATCAGGGAACGCGCCGCCGAGGTGCTTCCAGCGTACAACTACGGCCTGCAGGACCGGTTCGAGTTTGTATCCGAGGGCATGACCAACCCCGAGTTCATCCGGGATCTGTCCTTTGTCGAAACGCCCATGGGCGACGAGCGCGTGTCACTGGGCCGCCGCTTCGTCACTGCCGTGACCAACTTCCTCCGGGGGCTGGTGAACCAGCCCAAGCGACCCTTCCGCCCCGCCAAGACCGAGCTGGATAACCTGTTTGAGTCCCTGCTGGCACCGGCCGCGGAATACCGTGGCACGGGCACCGTGATCGACGCACTGTACGGTCCCGGCCGGATCGAACGCGCGAAGAAGATGCTGGGCAGCCTGTCGGAGCGCACCGTCGAAGCCACGCCGAAAAGCATGGCCGAGGTGCGACAGACGATCCGGGATACGCGCATCCCGGTGACCATGAAAGATGTCATCGCCCGCTGGGCCGTACCACTACCTTTTATCGTCGAATATGCGTCAAAGTATATGCCAAGCGCACCGCTCCTAAAGCGGGCCATGGACGCGCTGCATGCGGAACAGCGGCGCCTGAACGAGCGCGTGGCCAACACAGCCAACACGATCGGCAGGGCGTATGCCAAGCACCCGGACCGCGTGAAAGATGCAGAGCGCGTCCGTCTGGGTATGTCAGAACCAAGCGCCATGTTCGACATCCGCAAGCCCGAAGAGTACTACTCCAAGTATTATTTCGAGTTCAATGTGCTGGACGACAAAGGCAACATCATCGGGACCCGGCGGTCTAAGGCGTTCGACAACGCCGGTGCGCGTAACCGCGCTATGGGGCGCTTCAACGACAACCTACCCAAGAACAGGTCCGAAGGTACAGCAGTTAACCCGCGCACAGCGGAACAACTGGCACGGCAAAAGGAGATCCGCCGCATTTACCGTTCATTGCCCGAGGAGATGCAGGATGCGATCAAGAACGCCCTCGCACTGCCTGAATACTTCCGCGGCCAGATGCAGGACGCACTGCGTGACCGGATAGGCACCCTGCTGGGGGGCGATACCACGCAGGTCAACCGTGTAATGAACATCATGTACTCTAAGGTATTCGCCGCTAAGCTGCTTGAGGGCTACCAAGCCTTCATCCGCAAGGGTGACTACGGTATGAGCTATGAAGCCACCGACCCCGATACGGGCGAGGTGGTGCTGTTCAAACACTCGTTCCAGACGCCGCGGCAGCGCCTCGACGCGCGCCGCCTGCTTGAGCAGGCTGGTGAGGATGTAACCCAGATCAAATTCTACCAGAAAGACCGAGGCCGTACTGACACGCGCGACGCGCGCCCGTCCATGCAATTTGTTGCCAACGTGCTTAGCGCCATCGAGCGCACGGACCAGCCGGACATCGCCAACATCCGGAATGAAATCCTCGATCTTGTGTGGGATGCGGCCCCAGAGACTTCGTTTGTGCAGACCTTCCGCCGCCGTGTCGGTACGCCCGGCTATGAGCAGGACCAGACCCTTCTGACGCTAGAGCCAAACGCCGGCAGCGCCGTCGAAAACATCACGGACGCAAACTCTCGACTGGCCTATCAGGTCGCAGGGATCAAATACGGCAACCGTATTGAGGCGCTCAAGGCGCAGATCAACCTCGAGCACGATCGTTTTGTGGACGAGGCGAACCAAACCAGCACCAACCCGGTGACGCTGGATGGTGATCTCCGCGAAGCCGATATGTACCGGCAGATCTTGCTGGATTACTCTCGAGCACCTCTCCAAAAGAACGCACCGTGGACGGCAACCCTCAATTCGGGGCTCTACGGGCTGACTCTGGGTTTCAATGTGTCGTCGGTGGCAATCCAGCTGTTCCACCTCCCCATGTTCATCGCCACGTTCCAGTCGCCCAAATACGGTACCCGCAACGTCATGCAGGGGCTCGGTATTGTGACACGATACCTCGCCAAATCTGGTCGGCAGAGGACGCTAGAGCGGATCGGCGCCGATGGCACCATCGAGACGGTAAGGGAAGGCGTGGGTTGGTGGAACGCGTCGCTGCGGAATTATGACTACGCCAACGACGCCAAGGTGCGGTGGTTGTCCCCCCTTAACGCCGCGATGGAGCAGAACGGCATCTACACAGACTCGGTCGCCCTAGAAATGGCCGGCGACATATACGATCTGGACGCCCCCGGGCGGCGCACTCCGGGTTCGCTTGTGCGAAAAGGTGCAGCCGTGTCTGGTCTCATGCAGCACCAAGTCGAGCGGGGTATCCGCGAAACGGCGATCATGAATGCCTATATCCAAACGCTCAAACAAACCAACCCGGCGTGGAAGTCGATGAGCACAAAGCAGTTCGTGCGCGCGCTGGAGAACGGCCAGATCAACCCCAGCCCAGACGTGGCGGCGCAGGCGGCGCAGGACGCGGTCACCGAGGGCGAGTTCTTGAACGGGAGCATTTACTCTTCGTCGAGCCCTCTGCAGGCGCAGAAAGACGGTTGGAACGTCATCTACTTGTTCAAGAAGTTCGGCCTCAGCATGATGAACCTGCTATGGCATACCGCCGTGCGGGGTTGGGGGAGCGCGGGCAACGGTAACCTCACACCAGAAGAACGCCGCATCGCTAAACTGCAGTTTGTTTCCATGGCCGGGTCGATCGGTCTAATCTCGGGCGCTGCGGGCATGCCGCTGTTTGGGGCTATCGCGAACCTGTACAACCTGCTGAAAGACGACGAGGACGAGGACTTTGAGACGCTGGTGCGCACCGGCGTACTCGGCGAGTTCGGGCTGAACGGAGCTGCAAACTACCTCACGGGGCTCAACATCTCCCCGCGTATCGGCATGTCGGGCATTTTCTACCGCGAACCGTTCAACGCCGAAAACAACACCCCGCTGACCAACCTCATTGAAGGTTTCGGCGGTCCGGCTGTTGGTATGTTCAACAAATACACCGACCGTGCCTTCCAGCTGTTCCAAGATGGTGAGATCTGGCGGGGCACTGAAGCAGTAATGCCGAGCTTCGTAGCTAACGGGCTTCGCACCGCGCGCTTCCTACGCGAGGATGGGTTCCGTACAATGCGCGGCGATCCGATTATCGAGGATATTGGACCTTTCCACCTCGCGGGGCAGTTCTTCGGCTTCCAGCCTGCGGAGTACGCCCAACAGCTTGCCCTGAACTCTCAGCAGCAAGGTACCCAGAACGCCATCAGTCGTGAGCGGACCCGGCTACTGTCGCGGCTCTACCGTGCACACCGGGCCCGGGACTTGCAGGAATACCGGGAGGTCATGGCGGATATCCGAGAGTACAACCGCGAAGCTGAAGACCCCAACCTCAGAATTACGCGCGACACGATCAGCCGGTCTCTCAACTCCCACCAAGCGACCACCGAGCGCACCGTCAACGGTATCGCATATAGCCCTCTCGCCGAGCGGATACTGCGAGAGCGGGCATCGGACTGGGGCCCGGTGTCGTTCCTTCAATAAAAAGACCCCGGCGGGGGAGGACCGCCGGGGCAAGGGGGAGAGACACGGGTGGTTGGGTTCCCGATAGCGTTGCTATATCATGCGATTCGCCAGATGCGAAGCCCCCAAATGTCGTTTTCTGCCATGGCTTTGCCATGTACCCGCCACCCCCAGAACTTAGTTATGGTGCGGACCTGACGCATCGCTTCGGTCGTGTTGATGCAGGGGATGAACACCGAGCTCCCGACGTCCATCTCACCCCACGGTATGATGATCTCGACCCCGTCCGGGTCGAGCGCTGCCAGATTAAGACGCGTCCCCACCCTCATCCTCGTCAATGTCCAGCCGCAGGTTCTTGCAGTTGACCACGAGCACATTCATCGGGGGCAGGTTCAGCTTGGTCCCCTTCGACAGGCGTGCCTTCTTGGTCTCCACCGGCATATCCTGCGCCATCCGCTTCACCAGCGCGTCGTAGTTGATCTGGCGCTCAGAGCACCATTTCTGGAACGGGCGGGTCACGAGGAACAGCCGCTTGAGGTCTGTCTCGTAGCGGGCGACCAGCTTGCCTCTCGGCAGCTGCTCA
>AACY020533180.1_pt1 | contig 10622 bp, 8 predicted proteins | sample 267378 | NCBI WGS metagenome assembly AACY02 (sample SAMN02954345, study PRJNA13694) | marine metagenome | biome: aquatic; feature: ocean; material: water; isolation source: isolated as part of a large dataset composed predominantly from surface... | reverse complement strand
TGGTCGGGGCGACAGGATTTGAACCTGCGGCCTCCCGCTCCCAAAGCGGGCGCTCTACCAAGCTGAGCTACGCCCCGAAAGGATTCCCGTCAGCCCACACACTGGAACACACGTCCTCACGCGCAACCAGCCCGGCACAGTCTAGCCCAGCGGGTCAGACCGAAACCACAGGGATGCCATGGGATACGATGGTGTCCGCCGTGGGGATGTAGCTCAATGGTAGAGCCTCAGTCTTCCAAACTGATGGTGCGGGTTCGATTCCCGTCATCCCCTCCACTTACAGCTCTGTGTGGACGACTTTTCCGTCCACCACCGTCAGGTCGACAGGAACCTGGCGTAACGCGTCGGCGAGCTTTTCCGGGGTCCCGCCCAGGGCTTGTTCGAGCCAGTAGGGGTTGGCGCCAAGCGCAATGATGTCGGCTGGCTGGCCAACCTCCAACGTTGTGCGCGCAGAACACGACAGAGCCTCAGCCACCGACACCGTTTGGCCCGCCTGCCACGGAACCCGGCCGTGGTCACTCCGGGTGACGGCAGAGGCAATTTGTCCCCACGGGTCCAGTGCCGACACTGGAGCATCCGAGCCAAACACCACCTGGGCTCCCGCGTCGAGCAGAGCTCGGACGGGAATCACTCGATCTGTCCGGTCGGCCCAATAGTGGTCGGCCACGTCGCGATCATCAACTGCGTGCTGGGGTTGGACGCTTGCAATCACCCCCAGGTCGGCGAATTTGTGAAGATCGGCCTCCCGCAGAAGCTGAGCGTGTTCGATGCGGCCGCCGATTCCCACCTCGCTAAACAGGTCGAGAACGGTCTGATTTGCCTCGTCCCCAATCGCGTGGAAAGCAGGAATAAAGCCGTTGTCTCGGGCAGTTTCGAGCAAGCCGCGCAAGACATCAGCGTGATAATTCATTCGGCCGTATTCCACCCCGTCGATTCCGAGATAGGGATCGCAGCACCGTGCAGTGCGAGTGTTCAGCGAGCCGTCGGTGATTACCTTCAAATAGCCAAGTGTGACTCCGGGGGCGATGGCGTCACCAGAAGTCAGACCCTCCTTGATGGCCCGCTCGACGTAGTCCGGATACACGGCGGTTTCGACTCGGGTCGACCAAGACGGCCCCGAGCGTCGCCTGCGCCAGTTGCTCAGATTGTCTTCGAAGTCGAAGTCCACCACACCAACAACTCCCCGCCGGTGGGCTTCGCTGAGAGCCTCGGTCACCCACTGGTCTTTGATCTCGGGAGCCACGTTGCGCAGCTGCTCAGCCAAGCCAAAGGCGTCAAGTTCGACAAACACACCCGACTGGTTATCCAGGTCCATCCCGAATTTCTGGATCGCAGCGGAGTTCAACCAGCAGGCGTGGACGTCGACACTCCACAACACCCACGGTTCACTCCCAGAGAGTGCATCGAGCGTGGCGACTGACTTGTGGTCTGGCCACAATCCGTCGCGATATCCCACTCCCACCCGCACATCACCCGCTGTGCTCGCAGACGCCATCAGCTGGGCGGCTTCTGCCGCTGACCCTGCTGATTCAAGGGACACCGCCCGCCGATAGTCCGCCCAGAGCCCGAGGTGGACATGCTCGTCCCACAACCCTGGGTGCACAACTCGGCCTTCAAGCTCGAAGACTTCTTCGTCCTGTTCGGGGGTGAGGGACCCCGCCGGTTCGATGGCGTGAATCACTCCGTCGCCCAGACGGAGATCAACCAGGGCGCCGCGAAGGCTGGGCAGGTGGCCGGAACGGAGCAGCATCGGCCTCAGCCTATCTAGCGGGCGGAGGGGATGCCTCCTGGCATAACGGGCAGAAATACAGCTTCCTCGTGGCCATTTCGGCCATCGCGATCGGGGTTCCGCAGGCCAGGCAAGGTAAGCCCGTGCGCTTATAGACGTAGTGCCGCCACGAGCTACTGCGGAGGGCTTTGCGGCGCCCCGCCGGGGTGAGATCACCTCTCGTGACCATCACTCCGGTCTTCACCCCCTGCTTCAGCAGCACTGTCCAGTCATCCCATAGGTCCTGCAGTTGCTCGTCGGTCAGGGACTTGGCCGGCTGCCACGGGTCCAGCCGGTGTCGAAACAAGAGCTCGGCTCGGTAGACGTTGCCGATACCGCTGACCATTTTTTGATTCATCAGCGCCACACCAATTGGAGTGCCGGAGCTGCGAAACCTCTCGACAAACCGAGCTTTATTCTTCGACGGCTTGCCAACCAGAGGGTCTGGACCGAGGGTGGCCATCACCTCCGACGCTTCATCGGGGGTGAGCAACTCGCACGCGGTGGGACCTCTGAGGTCGGCCACCACGGAATCGGTAAGGAGGCGGAGCCGAACTTGGCCGATTGGTTCGGGGGGAAACGACTCCTCGGCTGCTCGTCGAAAACCCTCTTCGCGCCGTGTCCTCGGCGCGCCGATACTCGATTCACTGGTATCCCCCGCGACACTCCACGCGCCATAAATACCGAGGTGAACCCGGAGAATCATCCCCCCTGACCAGGACACGAAAAGCTGTTTACCCACGGCCCAGGCGTCGCCCATCACCTGGCCAGAAATCAGCTCCGCTCCGTCTCGAAAACGCCCTTGCGGACTGGAAGCCTCGACCGGATGGCCCACGAAGACGTCTCTGAAGAGGACCGCCACGCGGTGGACGGTGTGACCCTCTGGCATTTACGAGTAGTTCTCGCCAGTTTCGGGAATCTCTCCTGACTCCTCAAAATGGCGAATCTGACCGATTCGACGGCTATGCCGCTCATCGCCGCTGAACGGAGTGGCGATAAACGCTTCAATCAACAGCACCGCCTCATCAAAAGCGTGCTGCCGAGCCCCAACCGCCGCGATGTTGGCGTCGTTGTGCTCCCTCGCCAGAACGGCTGTATCCCGATTCCAAATCAATGCAGCTCGTGCTCCCGGGACCTTATTTGCGGCCATTTGTTCGCCGTTTCCGGACCCTCCCAAGACGATTCCGAGGGCCTCAATTCCGCTTTTCTGGTCGGCCACAACAGCCTGGGCCGCACGAATACAGAACCCGGGATAGTCGTCGCTAGCGTCGTAGTCGCTCGGACCGTGATCGACCACCTCATGGCCACTATCAGAGAGGTGATCGGCGAGATCGCGGAGCAATTCCAGTCCAGCGTGGTCGGTGGCGAGGTGAATGCGCATGATGACCACAGTCTAAGCGGGCTCATCCTGAGGTCACAGTGTCCTGAGTGTTTACCAAAGAGGCCCCTTTATCCCGTATTGTGATGGGTTCAACGTGGTTGGAGATGCGTGTGAGCACCCCAGATTTTCGTCGCGCCGTTCGCGGCTATGACCCTGACGAGGTCAACCGCTTTGTTCGCGACCTCACGGAACGTGTCGAACGCCTCGAAGAGGAGCGCGCCGAGGCCGAACGTACCGAGCAGCGGCTGACCCGTGAAATTAAGGACGCTAACGATCGGGCCGAGCGCGGTAAGCCGAGTTTCGCGGAGTTGGGCTCAGCCTTCGAGGAAACTCTCCGGCTGGCTGAGGCCCAGTCGCAAAAAATTGTTCAGGAGGCCAGCCAGGAGGCCGCCGAAGTCCTCGCCAGCGCGCGGAGTGAATCGACTCGGGTCCGCGAAGAGGCGGCAAAAGAAACGAGAAAACTGACCTCTGACGCGCAGCGTGCAGCGGAGGAACTCAGGCTGGAATCAGAGCGAGAAGCTGCTCAACTGCGTCAGCAGGCAGCTGACGAGATTGCGAAGGCCACGAACACCCGCACCCGTGCCGAGCGGGCGGCAGCCACGATGATCTCGCAGGCCGAAAAGCAGGTCTCGGAAATTAAGGCCGAAGCGTCCCGTCAAGTCGAGCAGCTGAAGCGCGAAGCCTCTGAGCTGCTCCACGCGGCGCAGGAGCGAGCCGTGGCGACAGACGCTTCGATTCGCCAGCAGATCGACGAAGCGGAACGAGCCCGGGCCACGATCCACGAAGAAGCCGACGAATACGCCCAGAAGGCCTACCAGCAAGCCGACGAGCACGTTCAGAATGCCGCCAAGCGCGCAGCCGACTTGGGCAATGAGGCCGATGAGGTCCTGAAGGCTTCGCAGCGCCGCGCAGACGAATTGACGAAAGAGGCCCGGTCTTACGCCGAGCGTTTAATTTCCGAGACAGTGAATCGTTCGCGGTCGATTGCTCGAGACACTGAAGATCTTGTGAACTCGATGGTGAGTGATGCTGAGAGCCACATGTCCGACCTGCGTCGTCAACAAACCATGTTGGAAGATTACGTCCAGAGGATGCGCCGGGCCGCGACCGAAGTCGACCTCGAAATCACGAGCCTTCAGCCGCCGAGCCTCGAAGACATGAAGCCGATCACGCCCCAGGTGTCGGACGAGGCGGAGGAGATTCTCGACGCCGTCGAGGTCCCCGCGGACGAAAAAACGCAGTAACTCCGCGTAGGGGGTCGTCGACTTCTCTCCTGAGGAGCGCGGTCGCATCGTGGACGGTAATGAGAGGACGTCAGTAGTGCCAGGAGAGAACCTCACCCGCTCTGAAGCCAAGAGGCGAGCGCGGGACATCACGACTAAGTCGTATCTGCTGGACATTGACATTTCTGAGGCCGCGTCGTCGGACACCTTCCGGACAGTGGCAGAGATTGAATTTCGTGCAACGCCCGGCAGCTCGAGTTTCATCGACGCCCTCGCACACTCAGTGCACACGATTGAACTCAACGGCGCCGCGCTGGATCCGAGTGTGTTTGACGGCGCCCGAATTGCTCTAGAGGACCTGGCGGCAACGAATGTGTTGCGTATCGAGGCGGATTTCGCCTACACCCGCAGCGGTGAGGGGCTTCACAAGTTTGTTGACCCGGTTGACGGCGAGGTGTACCTCTACAGCCAGTTTGAGGTTCCAGACTCGAGGCGCGTATTTCCGGTGTTCGAGCAGCCAGACCTCAAAGCAGCGTTCCATTTTCGTGTGACAGCACCAAAGGAATGGCAGGTTGTCAGCAACCAGCCGACTCCCGACCCAGAAGTGGAAGGGGCGGCAGCACACTTTGATTTTGGCCCGACCCCGCGGATTTCGAGCTACATCACGGCTCTCATTGCCGGACCTTACGACGTGGTGCGAGATTCGCTGACAAGCTCCAACAACAAGACCATCCCGCTTGGCATCTTCTGTCGGAAGTCACTGCGCGAATATCTGGATGCCGACTACCTTTTCGACATCACCAAAAAGGGCTTTGCCTATTTTGAGCACGCCTTCGGGGTTGCTTACCCGTTCGACAAATACGATCAGCTTTTTGTCCCGGAGTTCAACGCGGGTGCGATGGAAAACGCGGGAGCGGTGACCTTCACTGAGGCCTATGTCTTTCGGGGCGCGGTTTCCGATGCCATGCGGGAGCGCCGTGTGGTGACCGTGTTGCACGAGCTCGCACATATGTGGTTCGGCGATTTGGTCACCATGACCTGGTGGAACGACCTGTGGCTCAATGAATCCTTCGCCGAGTGGGCATCGACGATTGCGACCGCCGAGGCCACCGAGTGGACTGAGGCGTGGACAACATTCCAAGCCATGGAAAAGAGCTGGGCTTACCGGCAGGACCAGTTGCCTTCAACCCACCCGATTGTCGCGGCGATTAACGACTTGGAAGATGTCCAAGTCAATTTTGATGGCATCACCTATGCCAAAGGTGGCTCAGTTCTCAAACAGTTAGTCGCCTGGGTCGGCCGCGATGAGTTTTTCCGCGGTGTCAGTAACTACTTCAAGCGTCATGCCTGGTCAAACACCGAACTTTCAGACCTGCTGGATGAGCTCGAGGCGACGAGTGGGCGGGATCTCACCCGCTGGAGCGAGCTCTGGCTTCAAACCGCCGGAGTCAACACTCTGCGTCCCGAAATCGAGACCGATGCCGAGGGAGTGATTAGTCGGTTTGCGATTATCCAAACCGCACCCGCTGAGTGGCCAACGTTGCGCCCGCACCGCTTGGCTGTGGGGATCTACCGCGACTCCGGTACAGAGGTGACCCGCGTCCACCGCGTCGAATGCGATATTGACGGAGAGTCCACCGACGTGACAGAGCTGGTGGGCCTGCACCGAGGCGACATGATCCTGATCAACGATGACGACCTCGCCTACGCGAAGATTCGTCTCGATGGGGATTCAGAGCGCTTCGCTCAATCCCACCTCGACAAGATTGCCTCTCCACTGGCTCGGTCTCTTGTTCTGTCGGCAGCGTGGGACGCCACCCGCGATGCCGAAATGTCGGCAACCGACTTCCGTCGACTGGTGCTCGGCAATATTGCTGCGGAAACAGAGAGCACAACGATTCGGACAGCTCTCGGACAGCTACAGGTGGCCACGAAGCTCTATGCCCACCAGGAGACAGTGGCGCAGATTCAGCCGGCAGTCGCCGATGAGCTCTGGAGGCTTACGCAGGAAGCAGAAGCGGGAAGCGACCTGCAGTTTCAGCTTCTGAAGGCTTTTGCTCAGATGGTGTGCGCTCCCCACCACACTGGGGTGTTGCGCGGCTTGCTGGAGGGATCTCTCAGTCTTCCCGGTCGTGACATTGACACGGACTTGCGCTGGGAGCTCTTGGGAGGCTGTGTGCTCCTCGGCGAGGCAGATGACGCCGAAATCGACGCCCTGCTCGAGACCGACAACACGTCTAATGGCCAACAGGCCGCAGCCCGGCTCCGGGCGATGGTCCCGTCGGGCGATGTGAAGAAAAACACATTCGATGAACTCTTAGCAAACGAGGATCTGGCAAACGTCATCGTCCGGTCAATGACCGCGGGCGTCGGACATGTGAATGATCCCCGCATTCTCGAGGGTCTTATCGAACCGTATTTCTCGTCGCTCAAACAGATCTGGGAATCCCGGACCTACAAAATGGCGGAGTACCTCGTGGAGGGACTCTTCCCGTCGGCAATTACGAGCCAAAGTCTGCTCGATGCCACCGACCGTTGGTTGGCATCCCATGAGGGCCCCGCGGCGCTTCGGCGAATTATCGTCGAACATCGCGCGGGACTGGTGCGAGCCCGGCAGGCGCAGGAGTGTGATTCTCGCTCCCGCTAGTTCGTGGCTAGCATGACCGTGTGGATGACGAGACGGTGAGTTGGATCGACACGTTCGGCTCCTTCCTCAGTGAAGACGAAACGGTCGCCCGGGTAGGTCTCACCCTGCTGGGCGGGATCCTGACCGTCCTCATCTTCCGTTTCGCTATCCAGCGCGTCGTCAACCGTGTCGTGACTGGAGTCAAGGCTCGCCACGGAGCCGAAGACACGCAGGCTCTGACGACCAGCCCTGTCGAGGCGATGCGGCGCGTTCAACGAACCCGCACGATGGGCTCCGTGTTGAACGGCTTCGCCGGTTGGACGATCGGAATCATCGTCGTGCTCATGGTGCTTGCCGACGTGGGCGTATCGGTCACCCCCCTGATTGCGTCGGCGGGAATTTTGGGGGCCGCTCTTGGTTTTGGCGCGCAATCTGTCGTGCGAGACGTGCTGAACGGATTGTTCATGGTGTTTGAGGACCAGCTCGGTGTCGGTGACATTGTCAACGTGGGGGAAGTCTCGGGTGTCGTGGAGCGCCTGGGTATCCGAGTCACTGAGATTCGAGACGTGGACGGGACGCTGTGGTTTGTCCGAAACGGTGAGATTCTGCGAGTAGGCAACTACTCCCAGGACTGGGCCCGAGTGGTTGTCGACCTGCCTGTTCCCTACGAGTCAGACATCGACGCCGTGAAAGACACCCTGCTCGCCGCGGCCAAGGGCTTTAGTGCACAACCCGAATGGCGCCGGAAAGTACTGGAGGATCCCGAAGTCTGGGGCTTGGAATCGATTTCTGCCGAGGCGCTGATTATGCGTCTGGTGTTGAAGGTGCGCGGCGGCGAACAGTGGACGGCGAAGCGCGCGCTCCATGAGGATTTGAAAGCCGCTCTCGACCGCGCCGGTATCGACCTTCCGCCGCTTAACCGTGCAGTGTTGGACGGGATGGAGGGCGTTCGAAGCCCGAGTAAACGATCCTCCTCACTCAGCAGTGAGGGATCCGGAGAGGCGTGAGCCAAGGAGAATCTTTTTTCGAACAAATCGGGGGTCACGACACATTCGACCGCCTCGTCCGCCGGTTCTATGACGGCATCAAGGAAGATCCGGTTCTGCGCCCAATGTATCCGGAGGATGACATGGAGGGGGCGATCTGGCGACTGCGCTCGTTCTTGGAACAGTATTGGGGCGGTCCGCAGACCTATTCCGAGCAGCGCGGGCACCCACGTCTGAGAATGCGACACCAACCGTTCAAGGTCAATCCGGACGCCAGGGACAGATGGCTCGGGCACATGCGCGTGGCCGTCGATGAGCTCGGACTTGCCGAGCTCGACCGGCAAATGCTCTGGGATTACCTCGAGCGAGCCGCGTTCAGCATGGTCAATACATTCGAAGATTAGTCCTCAGGTTCTCCGAGACCCTCTGGGGTTTCATGCCCCTTCACCAGGACGTAGCCGTGCTGACCGGACAGTCGGACCCAGAGGCCGTTGGTGTGAACGGCCAGCTGGCGCTGGCCGAGAAAACCGAGAGCGTCGGCAGCGAACCCAGCCGCCCATGGAATCGCTTTCTTATGTGGAAGCGGCTGCCCCCATACCTCCGAACGGATTCTCTGCACTACGGGCTCTCCAGCGTCCTCCGGTAATCCATCGCGGATTGCCTGGACTCCTTTTTTCGCCGCATCAGCCAGGAGCGATGTGTTGACATTCAGCCGTCGCTTCCAGCCGTCTCGCGGGGGCGTGATGGTCGGCCACTGAAGAGACGCGGCTGGTGTCGGCATCGTCACGACGACGTCGCCCTCGGTCTCTAGAGCTGCGTTGAGGCGATGAATAAAAGACTCCAGCGGGACAGTTGTGTCGACCGTGTCGGAGGACTGGACCTCGACGACTCGCAGGCCCAGCACTGTCGGAGTCTTATCGAGCAGGCCTCTCGGGAAGAGAATTCCTGCGTAGCACTGGAAGAAACCATCGCGAGCAATGATTCGCGCGCTGCCGTCGAGCACCCGTTGGGCGCGACGGAGAAAACTGACCAGGTCTCCTGCCTGGGCGCGATCAGTGATTGTGACGGTGGTGGACATGCCGAGAGAGACCTGCGACTAGTCGCGGGTCAATTTTCGGTAAGTGGAGCGGTGAGGTGTGACGGCCTCAGGCCCTAACCGTTCGATTTTGTTCTCCTCGTAAGCCTCGAAGTTTCCTTCGAACCAATACCAGTTGGCAGCGTCCTCTTCGGTGCCCTCATAGGCGAGAATGTGGGTGGCCACCCGATCGAGGAACCAGCGATCGTGGGTGATGACCACCGCACAACCGGGAAATTCCAGAAGCGCATTTTCCAGGCTTCCCAAAGTCTCCACATCAAGATCGTTGGTCGGCTCGTCGAGCAGGAGCAAGTTGCCCCCCTGCTTCAAAGTCATCGCCAAATTGAGGCGGTTTCTCTCGCCACCGGACAACACACCTGCCTTTTTCTGCTGGTCAGGGCCTTTAAACCCGAAGCTCGAGACATACGCACGGGAGGGGATTTCCACGTTGCCGACCTGAATGACATCGAGCCCGTCGGAGACGACTTCCCACAGTGACTTATTGGGATCAATTCCTTCGCGACCCTGATCGACGTAGCTGATCTTGACGCTCTCACCAATTTTCAGCTCGCCGCCATCGAGCGGTTCGAGACCAACAATGGTTTTGAACAGCGTGGACTTTCCCACACCGTTCGGTCCGATGATGCCGACAATGCCGTTGCGCGGCAGCGAAAAACTCAGATTGTCGATCAAAACGCGATCGCCAAACCCTTTTTTCAGATTTGACGCCTCGAGAACCAGCGAACCAAGGCGGGGACCCGGAGGAATCTGAATTTCATCGAAGTCGAGCTTCTTTGTCCGCTCTGCCTCTTCCGCCATTTCCTCGTACCGGGCAAGACGCGCCTTGGATTTTGCTTGCCGACCTTTTTGGTTTGAACGGACCCAGTCCAGCTCCTCAGCGAGGCGTTTGGCCAGTTTGGCGTCTTTCTTGCCCTGGACGTCGAGGCGTTCAGCCTTCTTCTCGAGATACGTCGAGTAGTTGCCCTCATAGGGATAGAGCCGACCGCGGTCGACCTCTGCGATCCATTGAGCCACGTGGTCGAGGAAGTAGCGATCGTGGGTAATTGCAATAACTGCGCCCGGGTATTTGGCGAGGTGTTGCTCGAGCCACAGAACGCTCTCGGCATCCAGGTGGTTGGTGGGCTCGTCGAGCAAGAGCAGGTCGGGCTTTTCTAGCAACAGTTTGCACAGCGCCACCCGCCTCTTCTCTCCCCCGGACAAGTGGGTCACCGCCTCGTCTGAGGGTGGGCATCGCAGCGCGTCCAGGGCCTGCTCCAGCTGGCTGTCTAAATCCCAGGCGTCCGCCGCGTCAATCGCTTCTTGCAGCGTGCCCATTTCAGCCATCAGCGCGTCGAAGTCAGCATCGGGCTCGGCCATCTGGGCCGAGATCTCGTTGAAGCGCTCCACCTTTGAGTAAATGTCACGAACGCCGTCTCGGACGTTTTCGATGACGGATTTGGATTCATCAAGCTCCGGCTCCTGCATCAGAATGCCGACGGAATAGCCAGGGGTCAGGGCAGCGTCGCCATTACTTGGCTCGTCGAGCCCGGCCATGATCTTGAG
>AACY020375271.1_pt1 | contig 10628 bp, 9 predicted proteins | sample 267378 | NCBI WGS metagenome assembly AACY02 (sample SAMN02954345, study PRJNA13694) | marine metagenome | biome: aquatic; feature: ocean; material: water; isolation source: isolated as part of a large dataset composed predominantly from surface... | reverse complement strand
TGCACACTGGAGAGCAACAAACAAGCGGAGGTAGAAAAGGCGATAAGCCATCCATAGCGCTGGCGGAGCAGCTTTTGGAAATCATGCCAAGAACAGGCAGGCTTAAAACAGGAACGCCTCCTAGAATATTGAAAGCAAGCATTAATTTTAAAAAGCTCGAAGAACAGGCTGGCGACAACCCAAGGCCTGTCTTTTCTTTTATGTCATCAAGAGAAGACCACCCAAAACAGGTCAGCTGCTACATTGCACACACAAACCAAAGAACGCATCAAATCATTCTTGATTCATTGAAGGACTCACCGATGTACACAGGAATAATTAAAGGGGTTGGACCAAGATATTGCCCATCAATTGAAGACAAGGTGGTTAAGTTTTCAGAAAAACCAAGACACCAAATCTTTGTTGAGCCAGAAGGTCTTGACTCTGAAGAGGTCTACCCAAACGGAATTTCAACAAGCATACCAGAGAAAGCGCAGCGGAGATTTGTTCGATCAATTGAGGGTTTTGAAAACGCAGAAATTTCTCAATCAGGATATGCCATCGAGTATGACTATTTTGACCCAAGAGACCTTAAGCCAACATTGGAAACAAAAAGCATCTCTGGACTCTTTTTTGCTGGTCAAATAAATGGCACAACTGGATACGAAGAAGCAGCGGCCCAAGGCCTTGTTGCTGGAATCAATGCAGCGCTTAAGATCCAAAACAAAGCCACTTGGTCACCAAAAAGAAGCGAGGCCTATCTTGGTGTATTGGTCGATGATTTGGTAACAAGAGGAACAAATGAGCCCTATCGAATGTTCACAAGCAGAGCGGAGCATAGACTGGTCTTAAGGGAAGATAATGCTGACAAAAGACTTACACCATTAGCCAGAGAAATGAACCTCATCTCAGAGCTTAGGTGGACAAAATATTGTAATAAACAAGAAAAAACAGAGCTCGAGATACAAAGGCTTAAGGATACAAAAATCACAATAGAGCAACTAAAGAATATAGACAGTGAGAGCAAAAAGAATGATTCAAACAAAACCGCTTTTGAGCTACTCAAGAGACCAGGCGTAACATATGAGAAAATTGTAAGCGAAATAGGCCATAGAGCACACTACCAAAAAAACACTCTCGAAGATGAAACAATAGATGACTTGATTCAAACAGAGGCAAAATATGAAGGCTATCTAAAGCGTCAAAAAAGAGAGATCGAGAACCAAGAAAAATACACAAACTTAAAGCTTCCAAAAAACATAGATTACTCTAGCCTCCCAGGGCTTTCGAACGAGGTCAGACAAAAACTAGCTGAATTTGAGCCGCCAACAATTGGACACGCTGCACAAATACAAGGCGTTACACCGGCATCTATCTCGGTATTAATGGTGCACCTTAAAAAACAACAAATTAAAAGAGCGGAGGGAATGTGAAAAATAGAACCTTAACAATAATGCTGAGCATTTTTTTATTTGGGTGCGGCCCCAATGCAGACAATGAAAACACCCCAAAGGAAAAACTCGTCATCGGGGGCGCTTCTGGTGAAGAGCTTGCTGAAAATCAAGTTTTTAGAAAAAATAATGGCTCAGACCCAGGGACACTGGACCCTCATAGAGCCGAAGGTGTACCAGCCTCGAATGTTTTAAGAGATTTGTACGAAGGTCTCGTCTCTGAGGCGGCAAACGGAGACTATATTCCTGGCGTTGCAGAGTCCTGGACAATATCTGATGACGGAAAGTCTTATCGATTTAAAATCAGAGATGATGCAGTTTGGAGCAACGGCGACAATGTTGTCGCAGAGGACTTTGTCTTCTCTTTGAGGAGGAGTGTTGACCCTAAAACACTGTCGAACTATTCGAGCATGCTTTATCCAATAAAGAACGCAAGAGATGTTGTCTTGGGCAATGAGTCACCCGAGCTTCTTGGTGTGTCTGCAGAAGGCGAAAAGGTTTTGCTTATCGAGCTAGAAGAACCCACACCATATTTTATAAGTCTACTGACACACTCAACCACATACCCAGTTCACCCACCCTCTGTTATAGAGCATGGCTCATCCTTTACAAGACCAGAAAACATGGTCAGCAATGGAGCCTTCACCCTTGAGGACTGGAGAATCCAGGACTATATTTTGCTTACCAGAAACACAAAATACTGGGACGACAAGAACACTACGCTGAGCAACGTATATTATTATCCGCTTGATAACCCTGACGCATCTCTAAGACGCTACAGAGCAAATGAGCTCGACTTTACAGATACGACACCAAGTGAACAATTGCCATGGATTAAAGAAAACCTAAAAGAAGAATTAAAAATAACACCCTATTTTGGAAGTTACTACTATGGGTTTAATAACACAAAACCACCCTTTAAGGACAACCCAGAACTGAGGATGGCGCTTTCTTTGGCTGTCAATAGAACCATCATTACAGATATTGTTCTTGGTGCAGGGCAAATACCAGCATTTACATTTGTGCCACCTGTCAAAGAATACAAAGGGATTCAGCCTGAATGGGCCGGCCTCACACAAGAGGAGAGGGAGAACCTAGCGAAGGATTTTTATCTCAAAGCAGGCTATAGCCCAAGCAATCCACTTAGTATTGAAATTATATATAACACCAGCGAAAACCATAAAAGGGTAGCCTTGGCTGTTGCCTCAATGTGGAAAAAAACACTGGGTGTTGAGACAAAGTTAAGAAACCAAGAATGGAAAGTTTTTTTAGAAACAAGAAGACTAAAAGAAGAAACGGAAATATTTAGAGGCGGATGGATAGGAGACTATGATGACCCATATACATTTTCAGAATTACTCCATTCTGAAAACGAAATGAACCACTCTGGCTATGCAAGCAACGATTACGATGCATTGTTGAAATCAGCTTCACTGAAACCAGCAGGAAGAGACAGATTGAATGACCTGCTTCAAGCAGAGCAAATAATGCTAAACGACATGCCGGTTATCCCGCTTTACTTTTATGTCAGCCAACACCTGATAAAACCCTGGGTGGTTGGTTTAGAGGGAAATGTAATGGATCACCACTATTCTAAATATGTCAAAATCTTAAAATCAGAAACGATTGCAAGTGAGTAACTTTCGTTTTGTTATTGGCAGGTTCTTGGGAGCAATACCCACGCTCTTGATTTTGATTTGTTTGGCCTTCTTTCTTGTTAAGGCCGCACCCGGAGGACCTTTTGATTTCGAACGCTCTCTACCTGAAGAGGTTGAGGCAAACCTAAGGGCTGCATACAACCTAGATGACCCAGTTTATCTTCAGCTTGCTAAATACATAGGCGATCTTTTGCAAGGAGATTTTGGTCCTTCGTTTCAGTACAGAGATTATACGGTCACAGAGTTGATCTCAACAGGATTTCCCGTTTCACTTCGTTTGGGGTTTGCAGCAATATTACTCGCTTTGTTTTTTGGCTCATTGATTGGCTCAGTTGCAGCGCTTAACCAAAACAGCAAGCTGGATTATGGCGTCATGTTTTTTGGGATGATTGGTATATCAATCCCCAATTTTGTGATGGCACCTTTGTTGGTATTATTTTTTTCAATCGGCCTAAAAGCATTGCCTGCTGGTGGATATAACGGCGGAGACTTTTATCATATGATACTTCCCGTTGTTTCCTTGGCGCTTCCGCAAATGGCATATATTGCTCGCCTAACCAGAGGCTCAATGATAGAGGTTTTAAGCAGTAACTTTGTAAGAACAGCAAAAGCACAAGGCCTGTCAACCAAAACAATACTGTTCTCTCATGTGCTCAAGCCCACCTTCCTTCCTGTTGTCTCATATTTAGGGCCTGCAACTGCAGCAATCATCACAGGATCAGTTGTGGTTGAGCAAATCTTTGGGCTGCCAGGTCTGGGGAGATATTTTGTGCAGGGAGCCTTAAATAGGGACTATACATTGGTGATGGGCGTTGTGGTTTTTTATGGCTGCCTAATCATATTGTTCAACCTGATTGTTGACACACTCTACGGGTTCATTGATCCAAAAATTAAACAGAACAGATGAAAAAAACAAACTCATTGCTAAACGATGCATGGTCCGCGCTTTCGAAAAATAAAGCAGCACTCATTTCTGCTGCAACAATGGCAGCGATGGTTTTTATGGTTTTGTTGGGACCAATTTTCAGCCCTTACGCTATTGATGAAATCGATTGGTCTATGATTGCAGCGGCCCCATCATTTTCTGACGGCCATATTTTTGGAACAGATGACCTAGGTAGAGACCTGTTTGTAAGAACAATGTATGGAGGAAGAATATCGCTTATGGTGGGTTTGGTGGCAACCTTGGTGAGCGTAATGATCGGGGTGACCTATGGTGCAGTAGCCGGCTTTATGGGAGGCAGAATTGATGCGCTAATGATGCGGTTTGTTGATGTTTTGTATGCAATGCCCTTTTTGTTTTTTGTAATTTTATTGATGGTCTTTTTTGGCCGCAGCATATTTTTAATATTCATAGCAATTGGCGCTGTTAACTGGTTGGATATTGCCAGAATAGTAAGGGGCCAAACACTTAATATTAAAGGCAAAGAGTTTGTTGATGCCGCAAAAACAGGCGGAGTTTCTACAATTAAAATCATCATGAAACACATCGTCCCCAACCTCCTAGGTGTGGTGGTGGTCTATGTCGCACTAACTGTCCCCCAAGTTATTCTTGTTGAATCGTTTTTGAGCTTTCTAGGCCTGGGCGTTCAAGAGCCCATGACATCTTGGGGCGCGCTCGTAAATCAAGGCGCTAGACAAATGGAGTCTTCACCTTGGATGCTTTTATTCCCAGCGGTGTTTTTAGCCACCACACTGTTTTGTTTTAACTTCATTGGCGACGGCTTAAGAGATGCACTTGATCCAAAAGATAGGACAAGAGGCAATGACTGATCTTTTAAAAGCAAAGAACCTAAATGTTCTCTTCAAAAGCAGAGGAGAATCCATTCATGCAGTCAAAGACCTCAGTTTTAAACTAAGCGGTGATGAGGTTTTGGGTATTGTTGGAGAGTCTGGGTCTGGAAAGAGCCAAACAGTGCTTTCAATCATGGGGCTTCTAGAGTCAAACGGCAGCGCTTCAGGCAGCGCAGTTTTCGCTGACAAAGAATTGATCGGACTGTCGAATGCAGAACTGAATCAAATCAGAGGTAATGAGATTGCCATGATATTCCAAGATCCAATGAGCTCCTTGAACCCCTATATAACCATTGGAAAACAAATGTCTGGAGTACTTAAAAGACACACCAAGATGAGCAAGCATGAGATAAAGGAGAGGTGTATAGAAATGCTTCACTCTGTCGGCATTAGCAAGCCACATGAACGATATGACGGCTATTCATTTGAACTTTCTGGTGGAATGAGGCAGAGGGTAATGATCGCATCAGCACTGCTTACAAACCCAAAGCTTTTAATAGCAGATGAGCCCACCACAGCCCTTGACGTAACTGTCCAAGAAAAAATACTGGATTTGATATTAGATGTGAAAGACCGATTCAAAATGTCTGTAATTATGATCACTCACGACCTTGGCGTTGTTGCAAGAACATGTGACCAAGTATTGGTTATGAAAGACGGCGAACTTCAGGAAAGCGGTGACACAGAAGCTATATTTTATTCGCCCAACGCTGCATATACAAAAGAACTGTTGGAAAAATCAAAAGAAATAAACCTGGATGATCAGCAGAAATACACAGAGAGACAAGAGACAAGCATCAAGAATAGCTTGGTTAAATCCAGCAAGGCCAAAGTCAGCTTTATGCTGCCAAAAAAGACACTTTTTGCAGCAAACAATGTCTTAACAGCGGTCAATGAAATATCAATGGAAGCCATAGATGGAGAGGTATTGGGCATCGTTGGCGAGTCAGGAAGCGGAAAGTCAACGCTCGCTAAAACAATTTTGGGACTGCAAAAACTCACATCAGGTCAGGTGGAGGTGTTTGGAGAAAAGCTCACTGAAATCAATAAAAAAGAGCTAAAAGAGATTCGTAAAAAAATGCAAGTCGTCTTTCAAGACCCATTCTCATCGCTTAACCCAAGGATGACAGTTTTTGAGATCTTGAAAGAACCACTTGATTCATTCTTTCCCTCAATGACAAAAGAGTCAGCACAAAAAGACATAGAGGATGGCCTAATGGAGGTTGGGTTGACCTCAGATTATTTGGGCAGGTACCCCCATGAACTCTCAGGTGGGCAGTGCCAACGAGTTGCTATCGCAAGGGCACTGATGCCTAAACCACAACTATTGATATGTGACGAGGCAGTCAGCGCACTTGATGCATCTATCAGGGGCGAAATAATAGACTTACTACTAAGAATAAAAAGCGAGAAAAAACTAACAATGATATTTATTGCCCACGACCTTGCAGTGGTTAGAAAGATATGTGACCGAGTTATAGTGATGCAGTCAGGCAAGATAGTCGAGCAGGGCCCAACAGAGAAAGTGTTTTTTGAGCCAGAAAAGGAATACACTGCAAACCTATTAAGCGCAGTACCGGTTCCCGATCCAAGAAAAGAGAAGGAAAAATATATTCAAAGAACTCAAGCGGATTAAAAAAAGGAGAAAAAATGTCACAGATACCCAATGAATTTAATTGCTTCAGAATCAACCAAGAGGAAGACAAGATCGTCTCTGGCCTTGAAAAAGTTAAACTTGAGGACATAAACCCAGGTGAGGTAACACTGAAAACAGAATACTCAAGCATCAACTACAAAGATGCTTTGGCTGCAACAGGGGCTGGAAAGATACTCAGAACTTTTCCACTTATAGGTGGAGTTGATGTTGCAGGCGAAGTCTTAGAAAGCAAGGACTCAAGATTTAATCCAGGCGATAAAGTCATTGCTGCTTGCTCAGGTCTGAGCGAAACAAATGACGGCGGATACAGCGAATATACCCGTATAAGCAGCGAAGCAGCTATTGAGCTTCCAGAAGCAATGGATACAAGAACTGCCATGGCAATTGGTACAGCAGGGTTCGCTGCAGGGCTTGCAATCTATAAGATGAAGTTAAACAAACAAACCCCTGAAATGGGACCCATTGTAGTAACAGGCGCAACCGGGGGAGTGGGCAGTATTGCGATTGACATGCTTTCAGCTTCTGGTTTTGAAACAACCGCTGTCACAAGAAAGAAAACACATGATGATTATCTAAAATCAATCGGTACATCAAACATCATATGTCTCGAGGACATGGAGATGGGTGAGCGACCACTTGAAAAAGCACAATTTGGAGGAGGCATAGACAACGTTGGGGGAGGCCTTCTTTCGTGGGTGCTTAGATCAACGGTGCCCGAGGGCAATGTCGCTAGCATTGGTTTGGCAGGAGATTTTAAGCTCCCGACAAATGTCATGCCTTTCATACTCAGAGGAGTCAATCTTTTGGGGGTAAACTCAACAACACTTCCAAATTCTTTTAAACAAGATGTATGGAACGACATTGCAGTAAATATGTCCCCAAAAAAAATAGAACAGATCGTGACTAAAGAAGTCACGTTGGAAGAGCTGCCAGAACAGTTTCAAGCGTTTCTTGATGGAAGTATTGTTGGCAGAGTATTGGTGAAAATCTGAACCTTTCTAAAAGCGACAAAACCCTCCTTAAAGAAGGGGTCATTGCTCTGGGTTTGGGTCATTCAAACGAAGAAATCGAGCAACAGGCGAAATACTTAGAGCTGCTGCTGGAGGCAAATAAAGACATAAACCTCACAGGAATCACCCAACCCAAAGAGGCAGTAATAAAACACACGCTCGACTCATTGAGCGCCTCAAAAGCGATCGAGGGAAGCAAGATCATTGACATAGGTTCTGGTGGCGGGACACCAGGAATACCTTTGGCAATTGCAAACCCAGACAAGCACTTCTATTTGATTGATTCAGTCCTAAAAAAAACAAACTTTTTAGACGAAGCAACCAAGGCATTAGGCTTGAAAAATACCACGGTCATATGTCAAAGAGGAGAAAGAATAAACAACATCTCTGCTGACACAGTTGTCTCAAGAGCATTTGGCTCACTCAATTATATCATCGATGCATCAAAAAAGATGGTTTCAAAAAATGGCCTTTTTTTGGCCATGAAAGGAAAAATTAAACAAGAAGAAATCAACGAACTCATGAACGACTTCTCTGTTCTACAAATACAAGAAATTAAGGTACCCTATTTGGAAGCAACGAGACATTTCGTCTTTATCAAAAGAAAATAAATGGCAAACATCATAGTAATTGCAAATCAGAAAGGAGGGGTTGGGAAAACCACAACATCCATCAACCTCGCCGCCGCTTTGGGTCAGCTTGGCAAGAAGACCCTGTTGGTTGATCTTGATTCTCAGGGCAATGCCTCAAGTGCATGCGGCCTCAGCCATGACCAGGCAACACCGACTATTTATGACCTGCTTTTAGGAGAGGTTGATGCCAGCCAATGTATCAAAAGAGCTGCAGAAGACGGTTTTGATATCATTCCATCTAATAGAGACCTGATGGCTGCAGAAATACAACTCTTGGAGCTAGAAGAGAGGGAGTTAATTTTAAAAAAAGCACTCGATGGCATAACAAGCCGCTATGACTTTATCGTTATTGATTCTCCACCATCGATGAACATACTCACATTGAATGCGTTGTCTTTCGCCGAAAGCCTGATTATACCAGTACAGTGCGAGTATTATGCTCTTGAGGGCATGACAGGAATGCTTGAGTCAATTTACCAAATTAAAGACAGTGTCAACCCAAAACTCGACCTATTGGGTGTTGTCAGAACCATGTATGACAGCAGAAATAGCCTTGCTGTAGAGGTTTCAGCCCAACTGAAAAAATATTTTCACGACAAGCTTTTTTGGACATTTATTCCTCGCAATGTTCGCCTTGCAGAGGCCCCAAGCCATGGAATGTCAGCCCTAAAATATGATCCCAATTGCTCTGGTTCTAAGGCGTATTTATCCCTTGCCAAAGAGGTTGCCAAAAAAACCATGGAATCATAAAAGAACGAGGTTAAACTAAACACATGTCAGACAAAAGAAAAAGTCTAGGTAGGGGCTTAGATGCTTTGTTGGGACAGTCTGTAGAAAACGAAGCAAAAAGCGACAAACAAGGCTTGTCTGAGATCAGTATAGAACAAATTGGCCCAGGGCCATTTCAGCCGAGAAAACAAATTGAAGAGTCTCAGCTTAAAGAGCTCGCTCAATCCATTGAAGCACAGGGCGTAATCCAACCGATTGTTGTCAGAGAGAGAGCGCTTGCTGATTCTCATACTGGAGTCAAATACGAGATCATTGCAGGCGAGAGAAGGTGGAGAGCCTCTCAGATAGCTGGATTAGAGAGTATCCCAGCCGTTGTGAGAACCATTGCTGATTCTGCAGCCGTTGCTGTCGCACTTATTGAAAACATTCAAAGAGAGAACCTTAACCCTCTTGAAGAAGCAAACGCATTTCAACGCTTGATAATGGAGTATGAGATGAGCCATCAAGAGGTAGCAAATGCTGTTGGTAGAGCGCGAGCAAGCATCAGTAACGCACTCAGACTCCTTGATCTGCCGAGCAGTGTGCAGGAATTGGTTAACAAGAAAGAATTGAGCATGGGCCATGCAAGGGCACTGCTTTCTATTCAAGACAGAAGCATGCAATTAGAGGTTGCAAACCTTATAGTCGAAAAGGGCCTCTCGGTGAGAGAGGCAGAGAGCTTGGTCAGAAAAATTGTTGACAAGAAACAGCCAAAAAAATCAAAACCAGCAGCTGATCCAGACATCCAGAGACTCGAAAACCAATTGACCAGTCAGTTGGGAGCAAAAGTAACAATTAAACATAAAAAATCTGGCGCAGGAACGTTGAGTATTAAATATTCAAGCTCAGACGAGCTTGAAGGAATACTTTCAAAAATAAAGTAATCAAAGCAAATGAACCGAGTACGTTCACCAAAAGAAATCGCATTCCTAATATTGCTTGCACAAACAGCCACCGGCGTTCTTGTTGCAATGCTATTTTTTTATTTTGAGAGTATTGAGAGCGCAAGATCATCATTTATTGGAAGTGCAATAGCCGTTTTAACCTCTTTACATTTACTCAGTGTTTTGCTCGACAAAAGAGAGAAAAAACCAAAAAGCATTGTGAACACACTGTATCTTCTTGAGGCCTTTAAGTTCGTGCTCACAGCGCTGCTTTTTGTTGTAGCAATAATCTTGTTAAAAGCAATTTTTTTCCCATTAATAATAGGGTATAGTGTTGCCATTTTTATATATTGGCTATCGTTATTGATCACCTGATATAGGAACAATGAGAAGATCTTTCATCAACAAATTACTCCCAACGCTCATCGCGTTATTTTCTATTGGAAACATTTCTGCAGCTGAAGGCGTCGGATGTTTTGGGCCAACAAAGGAAAAAGAATTCTCTGCCAATGAATACATTTCTCACCATCTTTCACATTGCACTGTAGACTCGCCACTTGGGATCATTCATATAGACAGTGTTTTTTATGCTGTTTTTATGGCCGTTCTTTTTCTTTTTGTTTTTTACCGGTTTGCTAAAAAAGCAAGCTCAGGCATACCAAGCAAGGGCCAAAGCTTCATTGAAATGATCATAGAGTTTGTGGATGAGCAAGTTAAGGATACTTATCACGGAAGTAGCAAACTCATTGCGCCACTTTCATTGACCATATTTGTCTGGGTCTTTCTGATGAACTT
>AACY020551414.1_pt1 | contig 10629 bp, 8 predicted proteins | sample 267378 | NCBI WGS metagenome assembly AACY02 (sample SAMN02954345, study PRJNA13694) | marine metagenome | biome: aquatic; feature: ocean; material: water; isolation source: isolated as part of a large dataset composed predominantly from surface... | reverse complement strand
TTTTGAGACCGGAGAAGTTGTAAGTGAAGTTGGACAATCACTTGCAATGATTTCATCTTGTATTGAGATGATTTACAATCAAGAAGAAAGTTGGGAAGCATCCGAATATTCGAGAAAAGAACTTGATGAGTTCCTTGAACAAATGAACACAAAACAATTTAAACAAATTGAGAAGTTCTTTACTACAATGCCAAAACTTTCTCATAAAATTGCAGTAAAAAATCCAGAAACTGGTGTAGAGTCTGAAGTTGTTTTGGAAGGATTAGCAAGTTTTTTCAGTTAGGTATGGCTCATACAAGTCTTGAGTCATACTACAAGATAAATTTTGCCTTGATGCAGCATCATAAATATTCATTAACAGAACTAGAAAATATGATTCCGTGGGAGAGAGAAGTTTATCTTGCTCTACTTCAACAATATATTGAAGAAGAAAACCTAAAGGCACAACAGCAAAGTGGAATCTAACTTAAGTATAAAGACAACAAATGCACCAAAGTTGAATGTGGAGACTGTTTCATCAGCAGTCTTTGGGAAAGAAGATAGTGCTGGAAAAAGTGGTTCCGGAGAATCTCTCAAAAATGTTCATAAGACACTAAGTAAATTATCTGGTCATGTAAGAAAAGCTGTAATTCGTATCGGAGCATTAGAAAAAAGAGTAGATAATCAAGAAGAAAAGACGGCAAAAATTGTAAATAGTATAAAACAGCAAACTGGTAATAGTAGTAATAAAGATGACTTAACTAAAAGTCTTATAGAAACAAATAAGATTCTTGTTAAAATTCAAAAAGAACTTATGAGAAGTTCTGCATTGAGATCGCAAGGTGGAAGAGGTGAAACTGATAGAGAAAAAAGAAGTGCATCTAAAGCAAAACTCAATAAAGAAGAGAGTCAATTAGAAAAATCTTCTAAGAGAATACAAAAATCGGTAGGTGAAAAGTCAAATGAAGCTTTAGCACCGGTCAAGGGAATCTTTGGTCGTATTATGGACTTCATTGGAACTCTTGCACTCGGAATTGCCGCAAATGCAATATTTGAATGGTTGAAGAATCCGGAAAACATGGAGAAAGTGAAGGGGTGGTTTAATTGGATTAAAGAAAATTGGGGTTGGGCAGCTGCCGCAGTCGGAGCAATTGCATTATTTCCTTTGATTGGAGCTATTGGTGGATTGGTAGGATCATTAGGTTTGATGATGCCACTATTTGCTGTGGCAGTTCCATTCCTTGCAAAAGCACTATTGATTGCCGGTGCAGCAGTTCTTGCATGGAAAGGATTAGAAGCAGGATTTAAAGCAGTAAGAAATCAATTGACTGGTGGCACACAGTTTAGTGCCGCACATGATATTCTTGACAAAAAATTAAAAGATGCCGGACTCGACAAAGACGGAAAGAAAAGAAGTAAAAAATCTGGTTTGGATGTATTGGGAGTGTTTAGAAAAGAAGAGAAAATGACAGATGAAGAACAAGCAATTTCTCAAGAAGTTTTATCAAAGAGAAAAGAACTCAATACTATGAGAGATAATATGAGAGGAGAAATCCGTGATAAACATCGTAGTATGGATGATAGTTCTAAATTAAGTGGAATGTCTAGTAATAAGGATGTTGGTAAACATAATCAAACTAAATCAGAAGCAGAAAAAGAAATTAGAACGAAATATTCGGAAAAAATTTCAAAAATTGTTCCAATAGATTTTAAGACTGATACAACTAAAGTCGAAGCAAGAGCAAAGGGTGGTAATATAAAAGCAGGAACACCTTATCTTGTAGGTGAAGAAGGCCCAGAACTTAGAGTATTTGCTAGTGGTGGAAGTATTGTTAGTAATCCAAAAACGAAAGAAATAATGCAGAAAAGATATAACAATATAACTTCTAGAAAAAGAGGTCGTGGAGGAGTAAATATAACAACTCTTCCAACAATTGCAAATCAATTACCACCACCAGAAATGCCAAATATGGGTGTTGGAGAGGGAGCAACCGAAGTTCCTGAAATCTCTAGTGTCAATATGTCAAATCCTTATCGTCAATTAACTCCAATGCTGTATGGAATAACCGTTTAGTATTATGGCAGCATCTCTAATAGCAGGATTAGTAAGAACGGCAGGATCCCAAGTTGCAAAGAAGGGAGTTAAAAGAATTGCCGTAAAAAAAACAAAATCTCTTTTTAAGGATAAAGATAAAGTATCTAATAAAAAAACTGATAAATTATCAAAAAAATCAGAACTTACTTCATCAGAAGAAAATAAAATTGGACAACGTTCTTCAATATCTAAAGGGGGAGGTGAAGCAATATTAAGTTCTACTGGAACTTCAGGAAAACTTACAATTAAAGAAGCACCAGATTCAAAATCTCAATCTGAACAACTTAAAATTAATGTAACTAATATTCATAAGTTTCTCGTAAAATCTAATAATCAATATACAAAAACTGAATCTCAGAATAAAAAACTAAGAAAAAGACAAGAAAGTAAAAGAAAACTTGGTCGAGAAGAAAAAACATTAGAAAAAAGAACTTCTCCTATTGGTAAGAGTGCAAAAAATGTAAAAAATGTTATTGCCTCTAGTGGTAGTATTTTTGATAAACTTTTTGAATTTATTGGTCTTATATTAACGGGAATTATAATCAATGCACTTCCTGCAATTATATCTAAAGTAAGAGAAATTGTTGATAATATTATAAACTTCTTAACTCCAATTCAAAGTGGATTTAATTTGATAATGGGATTTTTTACCGGTGAAATAGATGAAAGTAAATTTGATGCCGATAAAAAAAGACTTGATGATAGTTTAGAAAATATGAATCGTAAGGATGGAATAATTGATACAATTGCAAAGAAAGTAGGTCCTTTCGGTGGTCTTGTTAAACTTCTGAGACCTGCAATTAATTCCATGCGTAATGCAATTGGTGGTAAAAAAAAGGTTCTTGCAAGAAAAGATGGTAAGGAAGGAGTATTAGATACAGAAACAGATATATTTACTGAAAGACAATTTACTTCTAAAGAAAGGAGAAGAGTGGATAATCAAGAAGGAGGTGGTGGAGGAGGTGAACCTCCTGTAACTACACCCAATATTGCAACTACTACTAAATTAAAACCAGGACATTATTATTTTCCTCTCCCAAAAGGACGATATGCTGGAGCATCTGATCAAAAATTTGATGCAGCAAGATCGAACGGTCGATCTCATGCAGGAATTGATTTGACAGAACAAGCACCATATGGTTCAAAACCAAACATTGATGTTGTTGCACTGGCAGGTGGAAAAGTTATGAGTCGTCAATATACTCCCGGAAAAGAATATTTGTCTGGAATGAGGATAGAAGGAAATGATGGGTATGATCAGAGATATCTTCATATGACTCCCATGTTATCAATTGGAGATTCTGTAAAAGCAGGTCAAAAAATTGGTGAGTTAGTTGATATGAAATATGTTACAGGGAACGTGGATGAAACACATTTACACTTTGAAGTATATAAAAGAGGTGCAACTACTACAATAAATCCTCATAAAATTTATCCGAAATTTTTTAAAGATCCAAATACTGCTCATAGATCTTTTGAAGCAAGTGGAGGTAATAAGATTGCACCTGTCAAAAGGAATAATAACATTGAGAAAATATCTAACTCTGGAATGTCGGAAAATACTTCTACATATTATTATATTCAACCGGTTGATACTGTTCAATATCAAGTTGTTCCATTTCCAGTTCCAATGAAGAAAAATTCAAATACTTTTACTGAACAATCTGAATTAAATCCAATATGGATGAAGTAAATGGATAAAAATTTAGACCAAATTAAAAAAGTAAAACTTAATCTCAATAATATTCACAGTATTCTTGTTAGAGATAATAAGGATCAGAAAAAAATAATTTCAAAAAAAGAAAAAACATCTGTTAGACAAATAAGTAAGAAAAAGTTAAAAAATGAAGAACAAAAATTAGAATCTCCAATAAAATCTTCACTGAATAAAGTCAAAGAATCAACAGGATCTTCATCTGGTTCATCTGGTGGTAGTATTTTTGATAAAATATTAGAATTTGGTGGATTGCTCTTAACTGGCATAATAGTCAATGCACTTCCTGCTATTATAGAGAAAGTGAAAGAAATCATTGATAATATTACAAACTTCTTAAAACCAGTTCAAAGTGGTTTCACTTTAATTAAGGCATTTCTAACCGGAGAATTTAATGATAGTAAACTTGATGTTGATAAGAAAAAATTTGATGATGGTTTAAATGATATAACTGGAAAGGATGGATTGGTTGACAAAATTGCAGAAAAAATGGGTCCTTTTGGTGGACTCATTAAAATGTTAAAACCTGCTATCAATTCTGTTAGAGGTGCAATTGGTGGTGAAAAAATAGTCTATGCTAAAAAGGATGGTAAGGAAGGAGTATTAAATAGAGAAACTGGAATATTTACTGAAAAGCAATTTGTTTCTACAAAGAAGGAAAAAAAAGTAGAGTATTATGCTCCCGGACTTGGACCTAATGGAGAAACTGAAACTCAAATTAATGATACACAAGAATCTATTGAAGATGCCGTAGTAGTTCCGGATGATGATCATTCTGTAAACACTCCTAAAAGTGGAGGGAGAACTAATACTGGATTTGTCCCTGGCACAAATCCCAAAACAATATATTTTCATTGGAGTGGTGGCATAGGTTATAACGGTCAACCGGCACCATATCATTCCTATGTGGATGGTGCCGGAAAGATGCATTATAATAGTCCCTATACCGTAGATAAAAATGAACACACATGGAAAAGAAATACTAATTCAGTTGCAATTGCCGCAAATGCAATGGGACATGTGGGTCAAAAAAAGGCTTATATTGAATCAAAAGGTTGGGCACAAACTCCATTAAAAAATATTCAAGTCAATTCAATGACTCTTGAAGCAGCAAAATTAGCACTCGCATGGGGTTGGAAAGAGAAGGATATTAATATCAGAAACATAATGACTCATGCGGAAGCTGCTGCAAATAGAGATAGACGTTCACCTACAGTAAACTATGGTCCTGAAGGAGAACCGGAAAGAAGATGGGACTTATGGTATCTCAAGAAGGGTGGTAAAAAGTGGAGTGGAGGTCCAATTATGCGAAATAGGATTAAAAAACACCTGAAAAATTTGAATGCACAAAATAATAAAAGTGATGCATCAGGTGGTGACATACGTGCTACTGGTAACACAATGCAACGAAGTTCTTATATACCTAAAATAGATGAAAGAAAAATGGCAGCAATTAATCAACCAATGTATGAAGATTTAGATGATGAAGAAGAAATGGTAAATGTTTATATACAACCAATAAATACTACGAGAACAGTATATAATTATCAACCAATACCGGTATAATTTTTCTGAGGAGTATAAGCATAAAAATAAATGGCAAACCCATCATCTGCAGCAAAGTATCAACTATTCACAATAACTAAGGATAATAAAACATTTCCACTTCAGTCTAAGGTTGTGAGATTTGATTATTATGAAAGTTTATTGTCTCCAAATATTACTGCTACTATAATATTTGTAGATAGTGGTTTAGTTGAGAAAGGTGATGAACAAGTAAATTATGGTAAAGAGTACGACCCCCAAGAGAGACCAGGAACATTATATAATGCACTTCCAATTGTTGGTGATGGATCCGAAGAAATTAAATTTAAAGTATCATCGGCACTTGGAACATTAGATTTTTCAAAAACTCCATTATATGTAAATGGTGCATCCAATCCAGATCAAAGTTCGACTCGTGAGTCTGTCATTCTAAATCTTGTTTCTAAATCTGCAATTATAAATCAAGAAACCTTTGTGAAGAAAAATTATTCGAAGTCAACCAATAACACACAATCAGTTAGATCGATTGCAAAAAATATCTTAAAAATTGATAAACTTACTACAGATGAAACTTCAAATAAGTATCCTTTTATTGGTAATAATACATCACCATTTGATGTTATTTGTAAAATAGCATCAAAATCTGCACCAAAAAATGGAAATCCTGGTTTCTTCTTTTACGAAACTCGTAATGGGCACAACTTTAGAGCAATTGACGATTTAATATCTCAAACACCTGCCGCAATCTATTTCCGTAATGATGTTAATAGAAGTAGTGTGAGTGATAATTCAAATGATTTTAAGATTTTATCTTTTAGTATTATTAAAAATCAAAATCTTATTAATGCACTAAAATCTGGTGTGTATTCAAGTCGTATGTGTTCATATAATCCCAAAACTCAGAGGTTTGAAGAAAAACAATTTAATATAAGACCTTTAAAAAAATCATTAGGTAAAAAAGAAGTACCAACACCACAAGATAAAAAACATACTAGAATATTATACAGTGTAAAAGATGTTGGTTGTCTTTCTTCAGAATCTAAAGAAAGTAATGAAGGTGATGTGAATACTTATCAAGGTGAAGTTCAAATGAGATATAATTTGCTGTTTGCACAGATGGTAAAAATGCAAGTTCCTTGTAATCCAAATCTTAAGGCAGGTGATATTGTTAAGTGTAATTTAGAAATTATTACTCCGGGAGAAAAGGAACAAGGTTCAACTGATCCTGTAGAGAGTGGTAATTATATGATTTTAGATTTATGCCATCATTATGACCCCGAAAGATCATTTACCGCAATGACTCTTGTTCGTGATACATACGGTCTACATACAAATAAAAACTAGAAATGACAAATAATACTGGATACGGTTTTGGTGGTAAACCATTTTTGGGACAAGTTCCTCCTGAACGTAATCAACACTATGGAGTTGATTTTAAAAATCAGCATGGAGATAGGGTAAAGGTTAGAATACCCGGAATGCATCCGATGGCAAGTAGTGATGATGCATATGAACTTCTCGATGAGGATCTTCCTTGGGCAATTGTTGCAAGACCAACAACACATGGAAATCGTAACTATCAAAGTTCGGGAATTTGGGGTGGAGAATGGGTAACTGGATTTTTTATGGATGAAGATTGTCAGATTCCGGTGATTACACAAGTTTTATCTAATCATGACCCTGGTAAAATTAAAAAATCGACGAATGGAACAACATTAGGACAATCTGTAAGCAGGTATACTCGTGGAAATCCTGCATCTCGTGCTCAAACCAAATCTCCAAGTGTTCCGGGATCGATGAAGACAAAGTTTGATTTGGATAAAAACTTTTTTGATGGTGCCAAAAAGTGAATAAATATCAGCATAAGGAGGCAAAATTATAGATGGCATATACTGAAAGAGAACTTTTTATAAGAACAGTTGCCGCAGAATCTAGAGGTGAAGATTTAATAGGACAGGCTCTTGTTGCTAGAAGTATATTAAATCGTGCTGGACTTATACAAAGTGGTACTGTTGGAAAGGGGACCTTTCTAGCAAATGATGCCAGTATAACCGGAGTCATTTATGGAAAAAATCAATATCAAGTTGTTCGTGATGGATCAATTAATGATAATTTTTCGCAGGTAGACCTTGATAATGCAGAAAAAGCAATTGCTATTGCTGAAAATCGAGAACAGCTTAAAAATGAATTGAAGGCACGAAACATACCTGTTATTGCGGCGTCATCAACCGGTTTTAGAACTGGTTCGGCATTTAATGACCCATCTCAAAGTATAAACGTAACAAAGGTTGGAAACCATTATTTTAATACTGCTGGAAATAGTAATTTACAGATACCTAATGCAACTGTAAAAACAACAGAAAGTCCAGGATCAACTCAATCTTCTGCACCTGTTGAGACAGCAACAGATCCAGTAACAGGAGCAACCACCACAAGTGATAAACCAATACCAGTTCCTGATTCTGAATTGAATTTTGATAATCAATTTGGAACTCTTTCGACAGAAGAACTTGATGCTAGAATAGAAGCAAATGAAAAGATACTTAACAAGTTAAGAGAAAAATCTTCAGATAATTTTACGGAAGAAGAGTCGCAAGAATGGAAAAAAGTATCTGCAGAACAAAAGGCATTAAAGGATGCAAGAGACGGTAATCTCATACAAGAACTGGCAGATGCTGCTGGATGCGTGGCAAGAGAAACTCCGTTAGGAATGACTTTTAAAAATACTCCTGAATGTGAAAAACTTTTCAATAGTGTTGCATTTAGAACTGCACTCACAAGAATGCAGGAAAAACGAGATATGCCAGATCCTTGTGGGACATCGGAGATGGCTAAAATCAATACACAACTACAAAAGTTTTTTACAGTCCTGAAAGGAATCAAAAAATATGCCGATTTATATGTAAACGGAACCATTAATAAGATACAAAATCTTACGGCACTTATTAGAAGCACATCTCAAATTATTGGTGCAGTTCTCAAAACTCTTGTTAATCGACTACGAGATTTCTTAATTGATAAAATTAGAAGGGGTATTGAAGATCTTATTGATATGATTCTTCCTACAGTATTGAAAGCAATTAAGAGTACTATTGTTCAAACTGTAATAGACAATATTTTCTGTGCATTTAAAGATGTTATTTCCAATCTTGCAAATCTTGTCGGGGACTTCTTATTTGAAATGATTGGAAAAATTGTTAATGTTCCTTTCTGTGCCGCACAACAATTTACTAATGCACTTGTAAATAACGTTGCAGCAATCGTTGATGAAGCAGTAGGACCAATCTTAGATCAGATTAATGATGTTCTTGGTGGAGTTACAAAAATTATTGGTAACGTATTCCAGGCACTTGACTATATTTTAGGATTTGAAGCATTCTTATGTGCAAAACCAAATTGTCCCGAGATTAAAACATTTAAGGCAAGTCCTTGGGGTGGACCATCTCAATCTCAGATTGATGATTTTACTGGTTTTCTGGCACCACCAACCGCAGGAGATTTGGTTAAAGGTGCGACAGATTTTATTGATGGAATTGAAATCTTTGGAGAACCCCTTGGAAATTCAGCAGGAACTGCTCCATCAAGTATCACTGAATGCGATCCGAGTGCTTATAAATGTGGACCACCACAGGTTGAAATATTTGGTGGTGGAGGAGTAGGTGCAGTTGCCGAAGCTGTTGTAGATAATATTGGAAGAACAATCGGTGTAAATCTTATAAATGGTGGTTCTGGATATACAAGACCTCCATTTGTATCTTTTGTTGATGGTTGCGAAGATACATTTACTAGTGGATATTCAGTAATTAGTGAATCCGGTTCCTCTGGTTCTAATGGAGAAGTTATTGATATAATACTTACAACAACACCAGTTGCACCACCATTAGATGGTAGAACTGAGTTTGATCCTCCATCAGATACTGGTCAACCGAGTGGAAATGATTTTGTTGTTTGTTTAGAAGGGTTTAGAATTTTGGATACTGGTATAGGATATACTACAAATGATAATATTATAATTACTCCAGATATTCCAGGACTTGAGGCAACTGTTCAAATGACCGAGTTTGGACAAATTGTCAGTATCCAAATCGGAACAAATGCATGTGGTCTTCCAGGGTATCCAGATATTGAAATAAATAGTCCAACAGGTGAAGGAGCTATTATTGAACCAATACTATCATTCACTCGTGTTTCAGACTTTGATGAGTCTGCGGATGATGTCCAACTATCACTAGATGGACCAATTGATACATTAAGAGGAAGAAGTGTGTTAGTAGAAAGAGGGTTTACAAGAAAAGATCTTGTTCGTGTTGTTGATTGTGTGAGTTAAATGGTAAAACCAGTACCCCCAGAAGTTATTGTTTCAGATAACCAATATGGCACCATTATTATGGGTCCGATTGGTGAGCAAGATAAAGTTGGTGAAGATATTGACACCAATAAAATCGAGATGCTGAAAAGTGGATATTGTCAGATACATAGTCTCAATGGAAGTAATACGCAAATTGTTCCAGGAAGTTCTCATGAAATTTTAGGAACTAATCTTGCTCAAGGAAGAAATGAAGACGAAAAAGAGAATGTTGCCAAGTCAATTGTATGTGAAAATGGTGATATTGTATTAAATGCCGCAAACGGAAATATCAAACTCATTGCAAAAAATATATACATTGAAACTGTTGGTGATAAGAGTGACGGATCAATCCTAATTAAGGCAAATGATCATATTACTATGAAAGCAGATGAACAACTCAATCTTGCCGGTGGTAAGGTTTGTGTAACATCTGCCGATAGTATAACTCTAAATGCAAAGGGTTATTTGAGGTTATTATGTTCTGATATTATTCAGGGTTCTCCACTTTCAGGAATACTAGGCACATTTATTCCTGGTCCCGTTGCCGACCTAATTACAGATATTGCGGAGACTTGTAAATAATGGCTTTTCAAAGTTTAGATACCGGTTCTTTAGATGTTTTTAGTGCAATTACCGGAAGTGCAGTAAACATTCCAAAAGGTTTCTGGAAACCAGGAACTGCCGCAATTTATAATGGATATTTGGGAACTACAGCACTCTTACAATATGGTCAGGGAAGTTGTAATGTTGGAATGAGTCCTGATAGTCCATTTGCATATACAGGAGCACCAGGAAATATAAATTTACATCATAGTTCACTAACAACTTATATTGGTGACCATCGTGTTGTTGGAAGATCGAGTGTAAGTGGAGTTCAATTCAGAAGTGCCGTAGTTTCAAATGAACTTTTTGGAGCATCAAATATAATTGCAGGTAAAAGTGTAGATA
>AACY020307000.1_pt1 | contig 10640 bp, 8 predicted proteins | sample 267378 | NCBI WGS metagenome assembly AACY02 (sample SAMN02954345, study PRJNA13694) | marine metagenome | biome: aquatic; feature: ocean; material: water; isolation source: isolated as part of a large dataset composed predominantly from surface... | reverse complement strand
GGGTTTTTGTGCTGAGTGGTGATATCCAGTGGCGCTCGGGGCTGGCCTTGGCTGCCGGACAGGGCCTGGGAGCCTGGTGGGCAGCGCGCTATGTCCTGTACTCCCAATTGGCCAATGTGCTGGTGAAATGGCTGCTGGTGGTCATCTTGAGTCTATCTTCCCTTACTTTGCTGGGGATTTTGGACTGGTTCAAATCCTGGCTGCTATGAAGGAAAACTGGTACGTGGAGTGGTTTGATACGCCCTATTACCACGCTTTATACCAACACCGCGACGAGCACGAGGCGCAAACCTTTATCGATGCTCTCGTGGCCCATTTGCCCACGGAGGCGAGCTGGCACTTTCTCGACCTGGCCTGTGGCCGGGGCAGGCACGCTTTGTATTTGCATCAAAAAGGCTACCGGGTTACTGGCCTCGACCTTTCCACCCGCAACATCGAATACGCGCAGCAATACGCCGAATCGGGCCTGGATTTTCAGCAGGGCGATATGCGGGAGCCTTTCGGCGAAGGCCGGTACGATTGCATCCTTAATCTCTTCACCAGCTTTGGCTACTTCTCGCGGGCGGAAGACAACCAACGGGCTTGCGGCAAATGAAGCGGGCCCTCAAACCGGGGGGTTATCTGCTGCTGGATTTTATGAATGTGAGCCGGGTAGAAAGCGGTTTGGTGCCCAAGGAAATACGCCAGGTGGGCGACTGGCGCTTTACCATCCATCGCTACCTGGAGGGGGGCTATGTGGTAAAGCAAATTGAGGTTGAGGAAGGGAGTTTAGTAAAGCGGTTTTACGAACGGGTGCAGCTCTTGAACCAAGCCGATTTTCGCGCTCTTTTGGCAGCGGAAGGTTGGCAGTTGGAAGCTACCTTTGGCAGCTACGCCATGGATGCTTTCGATGCCCAAACTTCCGAGCGCCTCATCTTAAAAGCCCGATCTTGAATCTGGCCACGCTCCTTTTGGTTTTTGCCGTTTTGCTTGGGGCCACGCTGGGTGCCTTTTTCCGGCGCTTTTCCCCCAAGGTAATCCCCTTCCTGCTCACCTTTAGCGGGGCCTATTTGCTGGGGATTGGCGTTTTTCACCTCTTGCCCGAAGTGTATCAGGAGCACAGCCACCACTACGGGTTGATGATCATGGCAGGTTTTTTCGTGCAGGTATTGCTGGAGGCGGCCAGCAAAGGCCTGGAGCACGGTCATGCCCATGCCGAACTCTTTCACGGCAAAAACCTCCCCTTATTGGTGCTCTTCAGCCTGTTCCTCCACGCCTTTATCGAGAGTATTCCGGTGGGCAGTCACGCCGATCCGATCAGCCGCAGGGCCTTGCTTTGGGGATTGCTGGTGCATAAAGTGCCGGTAGCCATTATTCTCTACCAAATGTTGCACGCTTTTACTGCCAATTTCCGGTTGATCGCCTTTTGGTTGTTGGCCTTTGCGGCGATGGCTCCCCTGGGGGTGTTGGTGGGCCATTATAGCCCTTGGCTAAGGGCTTACAGCTCCGAGCTGACCGCCTTCGTCTTCGGAATTTTCCTGCACATTTCCACTACCATCCTCTTTGAAAGCAACCGCTCCCATCGCTTCAACAGCATCAAACTGGGCGTTATTTTGCTGGCTCTGTCAATCGCCTGGCTTTCCGTTGCGCATCATTGAGGTTGAAAAAATATATCCCTCATAGAGAGAAATAATACAGGATTAAAGCCCCTGGTTTCTGCAGGTGCTACATTTGCTCCAGCTATTGAAAATCAAATAGCATAGTAAAAATCTAATTCTTAAAAACGACCCACAATGGCAGTATTGACCGGAAAAAAAGCCCCTAGCTTCAAAGCGGCAGCCGTTATCAACGGCGAAGAAATCGTAGAAGATTTCTCCCTCGACCAGTTCATCGGCGAGAAGTACGTGATTCTCTTCTTTTACCCCAAAGATTTCACTTTTGTTTGTCCCACCGAGTTGCACGCCTTCCAAGAGCGCTTGGCCGATTTGCAGGCCCTTAACGTAGAGGTGGTGGCGGTATCTACCGATACCGAACAAAGCCACTGGGGCTGGTTGCAAATGAGCAAAGACGACGGCGGGATCCAGGGCGTTACCTACCCCATCGTAGCGGATACCAACAAAACCATCAGCGCCAATTTTGACGTATTGGCCGGTAACTACTTCTACGACGAAGACGACCAGTTGCACGCCGACGGAGAAATGGTGGCCTACCGCGGTTTGTTCCTCATCGACCGCGAAGGAGTGGTACGTCACCAAATCGTAAACGACATGCCCTTGGGTCGTAGCGTTGACGAAGCCATCCGCATGGTAAAAGCCCTGCAGTTCTTTGAAACCAAAGGCGAGGTTTGCCCCGCCAACTGGGACGAAGGCAAGGAAGGGATGAAAGACACCCATGCCGGCGTAGCCGAATACTTGAGCAAGAACTAGGCTTTCTCCTTACCCATAAAAAAACCCCGCCATTTGGCGGGGTTTTTTTATGCCCTGTTTCGGGCTTTGCCTTAGTGCTTCATCAAACGCATGGACTGCCGACCTTCGCGGTGTTCCACCTCCAAGAGGTAAAGCCCTTTGGCGCGTTGGCTGAGGTCCAGTTTCATTTTGTTTTGCCCGGCATTGGCTTCAAAGCTGCCGCGCCAAAGCAAGGCTCCGCTCATATCGCGCAGATAGAGGGTGGCATCGGCACTTAAGTCTGCTCTTTTCTCCAGGAAAACCGTACCCTCACTGGGGTTGGGATAGAGCCGGAAAGTGCCCTGGGCCAATTCATCCAAACCCACACCGGAGCGATCGTAGGCGCTGAAATCGTCAAGGGCAATATCGGAGCGGAAGTCGCTGCCGGTCTTCGCGCGAAAGCGCAATACCACTTTATTCCCAGCAAATGGCTGCAAGTTGATTTTCAGTTGCTGCCAATTGCTGCCCTGATCGCCCTCTATCCGGGCGGTCCAATCGAGGTGCCAATAAGTTCCGTCGTAAACATCAACCGAAAGTACGCCCATATGGCCAGTGCCATTCATGTGGTAATAAATGCTGGCTTCGGGATTGTAGAGCTGGCTGAGATCCAGGCAGGGGCTGAGCAGCAGGGCCTCGGCACTGTCGCAGTCGCCGGAAGCTTCGGTGTAAAGGTATTGACCGCCGCTATTGCCGGGGTTGTGGTCAAAGTTTGGACCAGTGCCATTGCTGGGGGTGGAGCCCAGATTTACCCGGAAATCGATGGCATCGGCCGAGAAATTGGTGGCATTGGTCCAACCATTGTCCAGGCTGCATACCGTTAAGCCGCAATCGGCATCGGTGCGGCAACGGCTAAAGGTTTCAAAGTCTTCCTGGTAGGGAAACTGATTGATGATATTGCCACTGGCAAACAGCCGGATGTTGCGCACCAAAGTGTCGTTAAAGGGATTTTGATCGTTGCCACCGCCGTCAATCCAGTAGGTGTATTGGAGATTGATGTTGTTCAGCAACTGCGCGCTGGCGGATTGGAAAGTATATTCCGCAAAGTCACCCGGAGCCAGGGTATCGGATACATTCTCGGTTTGGGCGGCAGCTCCGGAGCGCTGAAAGCCCAATTGGTAATTGAATACGGTATCGGTACCCCGGTTGTGTACGCGCAGAGTTACCGGCAAGCTGTTGCTGCCCAGGCAGTCCGGAATTTCGCCCCTTCCGGGGGATATTACCTCAACCAATTCCAGGTCTTTGGGCAAAACGCAATTCCTTATGCCGGGCTCTTTGAATTGGGCCACCGAGCGGAAGCCTACTGAGGTGTCGTTGAGCACCGCCGCTACCGCATACCAGTCTCCCTGGCCTGCATTGTGAGCCAGCCTGGCCGAGTTCTGGCTTACGTGAGTCAGGGAGTCCATGTATTTGGCACCCAAGCGGTACACCACATAGCCGGAGGCGATGGGCGAACTGTTCCAATTCAGTTCCACCGTATCGGGACAAGTGGATACGACGTTGATCAGGCCCGGGGTTTGCACCACAGTAATCGGACCTACCGTACTGGTGTCGTTGTTGTCGAAAACCCGCAGGTAATAGCGATCGGAGGGCGTGCCGGGTGCCGTCCAGGTAAAGTGGCGGGCACCGCTTCCGGGATTGGCAACGGTAAACCAGTTGTTGCCTCCATCGTTGGAAAACTGAAAGGTAAAGCCACTGCTTTGGCTGGGAGCATCCCAACGCACAATCTCGATGGCGCCGGTAGCCAGTGCCGCTCCGCTGAGGGGGTAGGTGATTTTCAGTTCTTCGGGCTGGAAGTAGTAAACCACGTAAAAGCTCTGCTTGCCGTTAGGCACATTAAAACCCTTTACGCTCAGGGTTTTTTGACCGCTGCTGGGGTTCAGCAGGGTTATTTGCTCCATGTTGTTGAGCGAATCCCGGCCCCTTACCGCGTCGCTGTTTAAGGCGGTGGCATTGGGCGTTGGGTCTAAAACCCAAGGTTGGTAAAGCGTTCCTCCGTCGCTTAAGGTGAGGTCGAGATCATTGACCAAATCCCGGCTGGCGGAAAGAGACGCAGCCGGGTCAGCCCAGATCAACATCACTTTCAGCTCGGCGGTATTGGCCGGTACATTTATACCGAAGGACAGTGAATCGCCGGTATCTACCGAATCCACGAAAAAATTGCCGTCGCGTAGCATTTCGAAAGAGCGGCGAATATTGGCCCGGCCATAGCCGTAGCGGAAATCCGGTCCGGGGTTGCCCAGGTCTTCCGCTCCATTGAGCAGATAACCTTTGAGATGGGTACCGCTTATTTCCTGACCATTGTAAAGGTCTTTGTGGGCTTGCATCAATACGGCCAGTGATCCGGTAATGCCGGGACAAGCCATCGATGTTCCTGTGTAACGGGCATAAGAATTGGGGCGGGGTTGGTCAGTGGTGCTGAACACCTGAGTGCCTACCGCGCCAATATCGGGCTTGATGCGGCCGTCGCTGGCTGGTCCGCGGCTGCTGGAGCCGGCCAGGCCGTCGGTACGGGTAAGGTTGGCTACGGTAATGACGTTTTTGCCCACTTTGTGTCCCCCGGTAACGTTGCCCCAACCACTACCGGCTCCGTAGCCACAGTTGCTGGTGCCGCTGTTTCCAGCTGAAAATACATGCAGCATCAGGGGGTTTTGGAAGGCATCGCGGTCCATTTGGCGGCTGAATGCGGTATAACCGGCATTGCAGCCATTGCTAAAGGAATTGGAGGTCAAGCGCGCATTTTGGCTGGTATAAATCTGGTCGGCATTGTTGAGGTTGTTGGGATATAGGGTGTAGAACATATCCGCACCCGGGGCCATACCCTCCGCTTCGGGATCCAGGTTGCCCGCCCCGAAAATGGTGCCGGCCGTGTGGTCGCCATGGTCGCTGGTGCTGGAGCTGCTGCCCACCTGGGTGAGCCGACCCTTGAAGTCAATGTGCTGACCCAGCAGGCCGGCGTCATTATGACCCACCACAATACCGCTGCCGTCGTACTGCAAGCCTCCGCGGTCGGGCTGCTGCAAGAAATTGGTGCGGTGGCTGGTCCGGGCGGTAAAGTTTTCCGGTTCCCCGGGATCTTCCATTTCCTGCACGTAGCGCACCCAGGAGGCTGCAATCAAATCGGCTACTTTTTCGGGCTGATGGGCTACCGCCAAAAAGTTTTCACCGGGTTTCTCATCAATTACTTCCCAGCCCGCCTGAGTTGCCTTCAGTCGCGCTTCTTCCGGACTCACTCCCGGCCAGTATTGCAACCAGAATTTCATCTTGCCGTTGCCCAGCCAGGCCCACTCGGGCCAGTCTTGCTGGAAAACCCGACGCGATTGGCGCCAGGCAGGGTCGATGCCCAAGGCTACCCCTCCTGCTGCCTCCAGGGCGCGTAGGGCGCTTTCCTTTTTATTATTCGCCACCCGGGCGTAGGCGCTGTGGTGGGGCAAGTATTCAAAGGTTTCTAATCCGTAAAAATCCGCACTAATTTTCAGTTGCCGGTGCTGTACCACCAGGTAAGTATAAGCATCATCCTCGATAAATGCGCCAGAGCGCTGTTCCCCAATTTGCAAAGGGGCATTTTTGGTTAACAAGGGAAAAATAGGGGGGGTGTTTTGGGCCATTATGCTGGCAGTGAGCATAATAGCCAGAAAAGTAAGCAATCGGTTCATCAAACGTCATTTAGGGTTTCGCCACGAAAATACACAAGCTTTAACACTTCTTTGCATTTCCTTAACCCACAAGTTTTGTTCCTAAGTTTTCTCCTGCCCCTCATTTCTTACCAATTGGGGGAAAGCAGGAGGTTTGGTAGTTTTGAAACCTATGCGCAAATCATTGTTTATTCTCCTGAGCCTTCTCTGCCACCTTGCTCAGGGGCAACTTACCGGCCCAGCAAGCAGCGCGGCCATCCTGGCCGACCTCGAAAACCTGGCCAACACCCAGCGGGTGCTCTATTTAGCGGCCCATCCCGATGACGAGAATACCCGGTTTATAGCCTGGCTGGAGAACCACCGGCACGTCCGCACCGCTTACCTTTCGCTTACCCGAGGCGATGGGGGGCAGAATTTGATTGGTCCGGAGCTGGGCGCCGCACTGGGGTTGCTGCGCACGCAGGAGCTAATGCAGGCCCGAAAATTGGATCGGGGCGAGCAATACTTTAGCCGGGCCGTTGATTTTGGCTACAGCAAGACCGCCGAGGAAACCCTCGACTTCTGGGATGAACGAAAAATCCTGGCAGACGTGGTTTGGGTAATTCGCCAATTCAAACCCGACGCTATTGTTACCCGCTTTCCCCCTGATGCCCGCGGGGGACACGGGCACCATTCGGCCAGCGCCATCTTGGGTTTACAGGCCATTGCCCTCGCGGCCTCAGACACTGCTTTTGCCGAACAACTCGACCTCACCGAGCCCTGGTCTTGTCCGCGGCTCTTTTGGAACCACAGCAGCTGGTGGGAGCCCAAGCTCGACAGCATAGCTGCCGCAGACCCCGACTACCTGGAACTGGAAGTAGGGGACTACAACCCCAATTTGGGCTTGTCCTGCAATGAAATTGCCAGCCTCAGCCGCACCCAGCACAAGAGTCAGGGTTTTGGGGTGTCCATTGCCCGGGGAAAGCAAACCGAGTACCTGAAGAGACTCTATGGCGAAAAGGCCGAGAAAGATCTGTTGGACGGCATCCCAGCGGGCTGGGCCCGTTACGGATGGTCTGAGGGAGACGAGCTCCTTCAGGACTTATTGGCCCGTTACGACCCGCAAAATCCGGGGGCGAGCCTCCCCGCCTTGCAGGCTTTTTGGGAAGGGGCCAAAAAGCTGGACCTTCCCCGGGAAGGGGAATACCTGCGCCGGCAGGTAGGCCAGATCATGGGGAAAATGCTGGGGTTGGAAGCAGAATTGCGCAGCCCTGACGCCCGCGCCGTGCCCGGTCAAATGTTGAACCTGCGTTTGCGGCTGCTCGTGCGGCAACCGATCCCGGTGCAGTTGGAAAAGGTCCAAATTGGAGGAGAGGAACTTGCCTACCAGGAGCAATTGCCCCTCAATACCTGGTGGGAAGATACCCTGCTGGCTCCGCCTCTGGAGAAAATATCCCAACCCTATTGGCTGGAGAAGCCTTACGGGAACAGCTTCGCGGTGGAAGAGCAGCGTTTGATCGGTCTGCCGGAAAACCCACCCGCCCTCAAGGCTACCGCCTTTTTGAAAATAGGAGGGGATCTCTTCCCCTTTGAGGTGCCCGTGCGTCACCTGGAAACCGATCGGGTGGAGGGGGAAGTGAACCGCCCCCTGTTGGTTTACCCCAATTTCATCTTGCAGCCCGATAAGCACAATTTGATCTTTGTGGATGAAGCGCCCCAAACCGTGCAGTTGAGGGTTAAATCCCATCAGAGCGAGCCCTTGCGCTTAGCCGCCAATGCCGAGGGTTGGGCGGTAGAACCGCAACAAGTGGATCTGGAATTTCACGGCGGGCGTGATGCCACCATCGAATTTACGGTCAGGCCCTTAAAAAATGCCCCGCCAGCCACGGTGCTGCGCTTTAGCAATTTGCTTTCCGCCAGCGACAAGCGCCGGGAACTGCTGGAAGTTACTGAGCTGAACTATGACCATATCGACCCGCGGGTACTCTTTGAACCCGCCCAGGTGCAGCTAACCAAACTCGATTTGAACAAGCGCGGAGAAAAAGTGGGCTACATCGTTGGGGCGGGCGATCGGGTGCCGGAGGCTTTGCGTCAAATGGGTTATCAGGTGGATTTGCTGGACGCAGAAGCTTTGCGCCAGGGAGACCTCAGTCAGTACCAGGCCATTTTGGCCGGCATCCGGGCTTACAATACCCAGGCCTGGTTGCCGGAGGTGCAGGCCCAGCTTATGGCTTACGTGGCAGCCGGAGGGAACTACATTGTTCAATACAATACCCGCTCCCGCGATCTCCTCTCCGAATCTTTGGGCCCTTATCCCTTCTCGCTTTCGCGGGAAAGGGTAACCGAAGAAGATGCCCCCGTTACTTTTGCCCTGCCGGAACACCCCCTACTCAACACCCCCAACCGGCTGGATCGGGATGATTTTGACCATTGGGTACAGGAGCGGGGACTCTATTTTGCGGGCGAGTGGGATGAGCGCTACCAGGCCCCCCTTTCCTGGCACGATCGCAACGAGCCTCCCCGGCAAGGGGCATTGCTTTTTGCCCGGCATGGCAAAGGCGCCTTTATGTATAGCGGCATTTCCTTTTTTCGGCAATTGCCGGCAGGAGTGCCCGGTGCCTACCGGCTGCTCGCCAATATGATCAGTTTTCAAAGCCCTTTAGAATGATATCCAGTTCTGGCCGTAAATGGCGGCAGCTCTACACTCTGGTGCTCATTTTCCTCTTCCTGGAGCTGATTGTCTTTTATCTCGTCACCGAATACTTTCGCCAATGACCACCTTGGATTGGCTGGTCCTACTGGGAGTGCTGGTGGGCATTGTGGCCTACGGCACCTGGCGCACCCGACGCAAGCAAAACCTGCAACAATATCTGCGCGGCGGCAACGAGTTAAAGTGGTTTACCATTGGCCTTTCGGTGATGGCCACCCAGGCCAGCGCCATCACCTTCCTCAGCGCTCCAGGTCTCGGCTATGAGTCGGGATTGCGGTTTGTGCAGTTTTACTTCGGCCTGCCTCTGGCCCTGATTGTGGTTTCCGCCTTTTTTATTCCCATTTATTACCGCCTAAAGGTTTATACCGCTTACGAATATCTGGAAGGCCGCTTCGACCTGCGCACCCGATTGCTGGCGGCTTCTCTTTTTCTGGTGCAAAGAGGATTGGCCGCTGGCCTCACCATTTACGCCCCGGCCATTATCCTTTCCACTTTGTTGGGTTGGAACATCAACCTTACCTGCCTATTGGTGGGGCTTTTGGTAATCGTATACACGGTAAGTGGCGGCTCCCGGGCGGTTAGTCTTACCCAAAAATGGCAAATGGCCGTAATCATGTTGGGTATGGCCCTGGCCTTTGCCATCCTGTTGCAGCGCATCGGCAGCTTTACCGATCTTCCCGTGGCCCTGGAATTGGCCGGTGCAGCCGGACGCATGCAAATCCTGGATTTCCGTTTCGATTTAAACGAGCGCTATACCCTTTGGAGTGGCCTTACCGGGGGCTTGTTTCTCGCCCTTTCATATTTCGGCACCGACCAAAGCCAGGTCCAGCGCTACTTAGGAGGCAGTAGCATCCGCGAAAGCAGACTGGGCCTAATGTTCAACGCCTTGCTAAAGATTCCGATGCAGCTCTTCGTTCTCTTTACCGGCGTTTTGGTTTTTGTATTCTATCTCTACGTTAAACCTCCGGTTTTCTTCAATCAAACTGCGGTAGACCGGCTGGTAGAGACCGGCTATGAGGAAGAGGTGACGGCCATCGAAAAGGCCCACACGGAAAATTTTAGCGCCCTACAGGAAAGCCGCGCAGCCTACGAAGATGCCCTACGTTCGGCCGGCCTGGAAGAACAGCGCCTCACCCGGGAGTCTTTCTTGCGAAGCCTCGAAGACGAACGGGAGATCCGGGGGGATATGAAGCAATTGCTGGTTAGGGCTGATCCGGAATTCAAGGTGAAAGACACGAATTATGTCTTTCTCACTTTCGTGATGGATTACCTGCCCAGTGGGGTGGTGGGGCTCATTTTGGCCCTGATATTCAGCGCGGCCATGTCTTCCACCTCTAGTGAGCTCAATGCACTGGCTACTACCACTTCGGTAGACCTTTTCCAGCGCTTGGGCAAGGACAGTGGCAGCGAGAGCACCCAACTTCGTCGCTCCCGCTGGCTCACCGTTTTTTGGGGCTTTCTGGCTATTGCTTTCTCGCTCAGCGCCACCCTTTTCGATAATCTGATCGAGATGGTAAATGTGCTGGGTTCACTGTTTTACGGCACCATCCTGGGGGTTTTCCTCGCGGCTTTCTTTTTCAAAAACCTAAAGGCCCGCGCGGTATTTTGGGCGGCCCTGATGGCAGAAGCGGTGGTGTTGCTCATCCACTTTGGCCGGGTTTTTCAGTGGAGCTGGCTTATGCAGTACGAAGTGGAATACCTCTGGTACAATTTGATCGGTTGTGCTCTGGTGCTGCTGGGAGCCTGGCTCATCCAAAGGATTAGTCCTTCCCAAGGGACTTGAGTTTGGTGTAAAGCGGATCCAGGCGCTGGAACCAGCGGTTTTTTCGCTGAAAGGGCGCCAATGCCCGCTCCAAATTGGGACGGGCCCTGCGTTGCTCAGCAAAACGCTTTGCG
>AACY020519708.1_pt1 | contig 10644 bp, 14 predicted proteins | sample 267378 | NCBI WGS metagenome assembly AACY02 (sample SAMN02954345, study PRJNA13694) | marine metagenome | biome: aquatic; feature: ocean; material: water; isolation source: isolated as part of a large dataset composed predominantly from surface... | reverse complement strand
AGTTATCTATATCTATACAACGTTATGGTTAACGTTATCTAACCCTCAACGCGTTACTCCCTTGTAGCTAGTCTAGTAAGTGTTGCGCTGCTCCAGTGCACATAGACTCGCTACGCTCCCTAATCTGCACTTCCGCCGACCAGCGCTACTTAATCAATTTATAAAAAACGATATTGCTGTTAGATGAAATAAATAGCGCACGGCTCGAAGAGCTATTTATCGAGAGCGATAGCGAACAGGAAATCGCGATAAGAGGGCGCAAGAGAGTCATGTCTATCTACGAAGCACGTTCGCACTGAAGTACAAAAGATTTTAAGTCTCCAGTATCTACCGTTTTAACCCCAGCGTTTATAGCCCTTCAGGGGCATACATATAGGATGGAAAACTCTATAGGTTCGCAATGAGCGAGCCTATCTTCACTCCATCTACGAAGCTTCAATTCCATGCGCATGACCAGTATTGGTTATGTGCATCCTTAGGAACCTTAGGGTTCCTTTCCTTAGCATTAATATTGAGTTTGCAAAAAAAGGCTGTTTTTTAATATTGATATTGCAAAGAATAGTAGTATGATAGGAAATAATTAATATTGAGTTTGCAAATAAATATCAGTTATACGGCATTCACAACCTTAAGAACCCGTTTTTTTAACAAGAAAGTGATCAACTTTTATGCGGAAAGAACGTTTGATTGTCAAATCAGCGGTTTGAGGGTGTTGATAGCTGCATTGCTATTAGGTTTGCAAATATTGGGGAAAAATATGTTTGAGAATAAGAATATTGACTGGTCAGAGGTGATGTCGTGGAAATCTCCACCAAAGCTCGACTTTGTTATAGATGGTCTGCTGGCTGGCACTGTAGCCTCAATCGTTGCACCCGGAGCGACAGGGAAAAGCTTTTTTGGGCTAGAACTCTGCTTGGCGGTAACAGTGAAGGATTTGCTTGGATTAGGTATCTCACCTGACGAGAACGCAAAGGCAGTTTACATAACCGCAGAAGACCCTAAAGATGTTTTAGAGAGTCGATGCTTCCATATGTTGAAGCATTTTGACGACCGCGAGCGAAAAGCTGTATCGGAAAGAGTCGAAGTTTTTTCAATCCATGGAGAGCTGCCAAGCATTCTGAACAACAAAGGTGAAATCCACGAGGCCGAAAAAAAGGCTATTGCTGCTATCACAGAACTAGCAACAGGTAAGCGATTGCTCATTTTAGATACGTTGCGAAAATTCCATGGTGGTGAAGAAAACGATAGCGGCCATATGACTCGCCTGACACAGATCCTTGACCAGATTGCACATAATACAAAATGCGCAATCATGTTCCTGCATCACTCGAACAAAGGCGGAAATAACAAAGAAAAAGGTGGAGACCAAAGTGCATCGCGCGGCTCGACTGCATTGGTTGATAACATCAGGTTCCAGTTGAATTTAGTAAAGATGACTGAAGATGAAAGGAAAGCTTACGGACTCCGTCCGGAACAAGCCTCATCTTACGTTAAGGTCGTCGGAGCAAAGACAAACTACCGAGAGAAAAACCATGATTTCTGGCTTAAGCGCGGAGACGGTGGTGTTTTAATGGGGGTTAAATTGGAGCCTGTGAAACAGGGGAGGTACACGAATAAATGAGTAATAATGAAAGAAGACCCCCTCCAACACACAACATCACTCAGGTAAGAACGCCGATGTTCTTGCCAGTCAAGCAGTTCAAGAAAGCAGTAGATGAAAGTGTTGTGCATACATACGAAAACAACATAGCCACTATTCAGGTGTCGGGGCCTCGACTTAATCAATCACATCGAGACATACTCGATTTGATTTTCTCGTCTTACGATGTCGTAAACGAGACTGGTGATGGCTCCGTAGAGTACGCATTCTCTCTCTATGATTTGCAGAAACGACTTGGCAAGAAAACATTAAATAATCAGGCGTGGATTGAGCAAAAGCTCAATGACCTACAGAAAGTTAAGTTCAGAATGCGCCTGAAGGAAGATGCGGCTGCTCTGAAGGGCATTACATTTAACGTAAACGATTTTCATTTTAGCGTTCTGAATGACACAGCAAGAAGCACCGAACACGGTTCAGGCAAGACTGGAAAAGGGCTTTACGTTGTGCAGTTTAATCGATACTACATGCGATTTATCGAAGCAGATTTGAAAGTCTACTATGACGCCAACCTCTTAGACTCATTGATTGATGTTGAAAATCCTCAAGTTCGAGCAATCATCCGATACTGTCTATCCCACGGTAGTGTCAAAGGTTACAAATTTCACGAACCGCTGAAAAAAGTTTTCAGCATGATTGGATTGGTTGAACCGTTTCTACCTCTTTCTTCAATTTCGAAATACAAGAAAGAGATACTTGCCCACACAGATTTGCTGAGAGATACATTCGGTATCGAAATCAAACCTATGAAAACACGTTCAGAGCTAGGAGTTTACTATCAGCACAAAGACGGAAATGGCGTAACCTTTGGAGAGCGCGACAAGGATATTGCTGACGATTTTGAGAGGCTCATGCCTTCTAGGCCTTCTTATTTCAATGAAGACCAGATTGACTTGTTTGGAGAAGATGAAGATTAATTTGGTTTGAGCGATGGAGTTTCAGCCTCCAATCGCTCTTCTATAGTCTTCGCAAGACTGTATCCAGCTCCAAAAATGTTTCTCGAACCTCGTCCTCTAAACTCAGCAATTCGTTTTGTTGCACTTGCTGCGATTTCTCCAATGCTGCCGCTGCCTCCAGATGAGCCTCCATCTTCACCTCCAGCGCAGCTTGCTTGGCTTCGATGTTGCTCAATCGCTCGATTGTTGTGCTGAACAAAGCCAATAACGCTTGGGATGAACTGCTCTGCAATGCCTCGGTAAGAAGTGTGGAGTTGTTCGATAAATTGTTTTGCTTCATTTTCTATTTTCCTAAGTAGTGTCATGTGTTGTTTGGCTTTGCGCAGCTCCTTCTCTTGCTTGCGTCTGAAAAAGTCGAACTCCGCCTGTTTGCGTTTTCCGTATTCGAACGCGGTTTCATGCTCATGGCCGTTGAGTTATGAGAGCAGTGCGGCCGTCATTATCAGCAACAGGCCCGCCTGAACCGATATGACTATTAGAGCCGTTGCGAGACGCTGATTGTGCTTGGCCGCTTGGACTCGATGGGCCTTGTTCACTCGTCGCAGATCCTTGATGTCTGATTGCATCAGCTTCAGCTTTTCGCGAGTTAATTTCAGGGCATGCCTCAGGTTTGAAGAGGGTATCTCCGTCTGGGCCACTCGTTCCAAAGCGCTCTCGATGCGCTTCAGCTCTCGATTGACGGGTTTCATCTGCTGCTGAACAGACAGCTCGATACTCCTGTTCGCTGTTTCGGTATTCGAGCGTATCTTCTCGCTCACTGCTGTATTTAAAGCCGCTATCGTCGTAGCTTTCGGTTTCATAAATTGCTCCTTTGAGTCTGATGTTCTTGTCCAGCCCGTCGGCCGACACGGTGATGTACTTCGCAGATTGCCCCGCAACGCTGATGCCCAAGTCGCTGAGTTCATTCAGCACACTGGCAACATCGTCACGGCTGCGGACATCTTCAAAGCGACTCACAACGTAGTCAGTACAAGTGTCGATGACAGCTTGGCGATTGGTTTGGTCTGGGTGGTATTGGTCGCGGATTTCAGCGGCCAGTTTCACAGGTACGTCTGGTCGACTGAGCCCATGCTCAATGTTGATTGCATCACGCCACGGATCGGAGTGAGTCATCCATCCGCGGCGGAAATACGTTGAGGTGTTTTCCGCTGCTGCACTCAATTTGGGCGATGATGAAGTTCAACTCCGTGCGCTCATGGTCGTCATGTTCAACCCAAACGATTTCGTAGTTCTCATGGTTGAGTCCGCGGGAAGTGATGAACCTCAAAGCTCTCGATGATGTCGGACTTCTGACGTTCGGTCAGCTGTTCTTCAAAACTGAGCAAGCCACTGCTGTATTTCCAAGCATGGGGCGAGTTATCACATGCACGTTGAAGCGCAGCGACATCTCCGCTTTATCAGAATTGGATTAGTCTGACGGTCACGGCCAGCGTGGTCGGTATCCGAGAAGAGGTACCCAATCGCCTCGGACACTGGACCCTTGCCGTAATCATGCATTTTCAGATACATGGCTGCTCCAATGTTCAGGACTCTTCTGAATACGTTCCTCGATGCGAGCCTGTGCTTCGGCAATGGCTTTCAACTGAGTCTCAATCTCAATTTGATTGGCAACAGCCTCAGCCACCTTCGGCATGTGCTGCAGGTGAGTGCCTTCATTCATTATGATATTCAGGGCTCGAGCTGTTTGGTTCGACAGGTAGCCGCTTTGGCGAATTAAATTATTTAATTCTGTGAGTTGGTATCTGAGCTGCGGATCTAGCTCGATGTGGAATGTCTTGTTACGAGTGCCCAGCCCTAGCTGGAGTAAGAATGGACTAACCCCGCTGCCAACCTGCATTGGCCTCGATTTGCTTCTTCTGTTCCTCGGTTCGAGGATAGACGTGGATGACGTGTCGCTTCATGTTGAACCCCTCTTGTTATTGTTCTTAGCGGTCTTAGGTGCAACCTAACCAGTGCGGATGACCACTCATTGAGTGGCATTTGCTTAGGCTGGCTTACTAACCTATTGATTTAGTTTATAAAATCATTAACGTATTAGCAATACCTAATATTTATGAGAGGAGGTAAAGATAATGGTAATGGTTCTGCATTTCCTGCTAGACCTATTTCGGAAAAGCAAAAACACATGAAGAAGCTGAGGAAATTCTGAAGGAGTTCTACAGAAAAATTAGAGTTATAAATGCGGCATTTATGGAATGGCTCCGCGAGCGGCCATTGGTTAAATGAAAAGCGCAAAAAGAAAGAAGCAGTTAAAGCTGCTGAAAGACAACGTGAGTTCGATGAAGAGCTTGCTGCTGAGCGTCAGGCTCTCGATGACGACCTTCTCGATATCCAGATAGCAGAAATAGCTTTCAGTGAACGCCAGAGGCTAAACCGACAGCTAGACGGTGAAATGAAGCAGTTCAAAGAACAGCTCAAGTCACCTGCTGTCGATTGTGGAATTACTCCAGTTCCTGAAGGCATGACTCCAGCACAGCATCAGCCAGAATTAGCCGGCAAGCCGGCAGAGGTTTCCAAGGGTGATGAATGGGGAAAGGAGTATGCACGGGCCCGAGTGGAACGACATCAAAGAATTATTCAAAAAGCTGCCCGAGCAGGCCAAAGACAAGGCGAGAGAGATAGGGTCTCATCCGTTAGCTTGGACCAAGCACCACGAAAAGGTTTTGCGCCGTATCGTAAGCAAGCACGGCAGTGATGATGGTGACGGCAACCCGCTCCTCAACCCGCTCAAAAAGTGGAAAAAACGTCGCCAGATCGACGGTTTTGACCCAACCCAAAAATAGCCAAGAGCACCTCTGGAGCCCCCGTCCTTCAAGGCCTCCAGAGGGGTGTTTTCCGCCCCCGCCGAACTGGTTACTTTTTAACCTAAAAATGGCGTTTTTCGCCTAAAAATCAACATTTTTTCGACTTTCCGAAAAAAAATTCTTTCTATATTGCGATCTAAGCCATTTTATTGACAACCCAATATATAAGGTTAGGTTATTTTAACTCTCCCCAAAACGGCTCTCAGAGCGTTTCAGAAACCCTGCCAAATACATGTCTATATTAAAGTACTTAATTAAATAATTTAAAATTATTTTACTCCGAAAAACACCCCCTCTGGAGCCCCCGCCATACAAGGCCTCTGGAGCACCCTCCTAGCAGTATAATTCATACAAATCAAGCATTTACTTGACAAGTTGATAACCTTTTGCTATTATATAAGAACAGTCAAGGGAGCAATCGGTTATATATAACCCGCTGCTAAACAGCTCGAAATGAGCCTCCCGAGAATTGTATTTACTCTACTTATGTAGATTAGCCAATCATAGAAGTACTACGACAGTAATAGCGCGGCGATGCGCAGGAGAGAACGGCGATGTTCACCAATCCACACAAACTTAAAACTTAACGGCAGCCCGAAATGGGTCTGCCTCTAAACATGAAGGAGACCCGAAATGGGCACATACTACGATAGTAAAAAAAATAACCTATACCTAAACCTTGCTGACTTCACCGACGGATTGTCATCTGATGAGACCGTAGAAGTCTTGGTAAGTCTATATGCCGAATTATCTGAGGCAGGCATTCCTGTAGCGTTCACTTCAAACGGCCTAGCTGTAGGAGGTGACGCATGAAGTCCAAAGCACCCGCAAAACCAGCAAAGCTAGACCTCAGCTTCACCAAGTTGGTGACGTTCCCAAGATCAGAAATCAATGCATCATCATTAGAGACGCTATCTCGCTTAGTCGATGACTTTTGCGAGAGAATTGAGAGGGATCGTGAATACGATGACTTCAATCAGCAAACGATAGATGCGATCCGCACTGGCGGAACCGTCACAGAAGAAGATCTGAAGCATCTACTAGGGATACTCGATGACGCTATTTGGGATATCAAGTTCAGCCTTGAGCTGCTGGAAGATATGTTCATTTTCAAGAGCGTTTATTTTGAAGAGGAAGCGAATGAAATGCGTCCTCTGATAGATAAAGAAGTGTTAGCAGTTCACTACGCTAAATACACCCAAGCATGGCTGTTGGAGATTGCGGCTGTCCACAACATCGAGATGGAGGTGGCAGCATGAGCAAGCAACCAAACCACTTCCTGAAGCCTTTCTGGAACCTCACGAGACTCCAAAAGGCGTTTCGCCGAAACTCAGCTATAGCTGCGAGTGAAGTGCTGAAGAACCAGCACGAAGCAAAAATTTTTGCCATTGACGTAATGTGCGCACGTCCGACAACCCAATACCTTGAAATTGATGAGGATGCGTATAACTACATCAACAGCCTGAAGATTGAGTCCATCGACGGTTCGTTTATCAATCTACCGCCCTCTCTGAAGATATCCACTCCGCACTGGGGAGCTGACATCGCATGGATGGGCACTAAAGAATTTAGAAGCATCGATAAATGGACTGGCGGGCATGGAACCATTGAAGTTGCCCCTGAAAGGTGGTTGATGATACGAGCGGAAGGTGATTTCGAAGGCATCAGCATTCAGGATATCCCTGAGTCAGCCCTCCAAGACTACTTAAATGAAGATGATGTCACTTTCAAAGTGAGTCGTTCAGGTTGCGTTGTGGAAAGCACAGAGAGACAGCGTCAAATACATAAATCTCGCATCGCGTTTGTCATGAAGCTGGCAATCCTGCTTCAGACTGACGGCTTCACCGACCACATCATCAAGTACCGCTCAAAGGTCAAAAGCTTAAAAGGCAGAGCGATAAGCACATTTGCAGAGGGCACATTCGAAGTTCATGACACCGATTTTTGGGTAGCGCCTTTCGTTCGACAGCTGCGCGCAGCTCGATACTATCAAGGAGCACATGCCAATCGTCCGCGCGGAAGCCGCTTTACCATGGTTAAAGGCCACATCCGAACTCGCGTTCGGGTTGCAGCCTAAGGAGGTGGAAGCATGAGAAATGATGTAAACAAATCTATTAAGTCTGATTGGTCAGAATTTGAGAATTTACTCAATAGATTTCAGGGTTGGATTGAACATAATCGTGACCAGCTTTGGAGTCTGAAAGATACTATCTCAGAAGAAGATTGGAACAACGTTGACGAACTGGATACTCTGAGATTTGCAAGGGCTCAGGCTGCTGATGACATTCGTTGGATGCTTGAGGGATTAGAAAACTGTCTAGAACAAATAGAAATGTCAGATGATGATATTTCTGCTCGTATCGACCAGCTTGAAGCTGAGGAGTTAGAGCGGTGATTGGACACAGCTCGAACTAGAACTATAACGACAGATTTCGATTTAACGTAATCATTAGTTATACGATCCATCGATAGAGATGCGACATTTCAGGGGGTCCGCTTGGCCCCCTCTTCTCAACTCAAAAAGCATGCTGGCATGCTGTGTTGCTAGCATGCTAGAAAGCTGGCATGCTAGGGGCATGAATAGGAGGCACCCATGCCATACAAAATCAGTGTTGTTAATCAGAAAGGCGGTGGCGGCCGAAGCACAATAGCCAGAGCCCTCACAGCAGCGTACACCAAAGGCGGCTGGGATACCCTGCTTGCAGACTTGGACTCTCAGCAACAGACTAGCTTTAAATGGGCAACTCGGCGCGCAAGCCAGACCGATGTTAAGCAGGTAACTGCGATTGCAGTGAATACGATGGCAGCAGCCAACAAAGCATCTGCAGATGCAGACCTTGTTATCTATGACGGTAAGCCGCACGCTGACGAGCTATCGTTCAGCCTAGCCCTGCAAAGCGACATGATTGTTATTGCCACAGGGGCAGCCCTCGATGACCTAACCCCATCTCTACTGTTCGCGGACAACCTCATCAAAAAAGGCGTACAAAAAGACCGTATCATCTTCATCATCAACCGAGCCAACAGCCCGACCGAAGGTCAAGCAGGTATAGATACCGTTGAGGAGTGGGGCTATCGCGTTGTATCAACCCCTATCGCCGCCAAAGCAACCTATGTGAATGCTCTCGATGCAGGACGATGCATCACCGAGGTTAATGTTCAATCTCTACGTGAGAAGGCCCGCAAGGCCATTGGCGAACTGGCAGCTGCATTTGGAGGACTCATAGAATGACCATAGAAGTAGGCAACCCCCCGAAGGGAAAGAAGGGAAAGCTTGGCCGCGGCGAGACGCAACCACCCGCCGAACAACCGAAGCAGGACATCGCTCGCGGCGTGAAGAAGCCCATCCAACTCAAGCTCGATGTGGACACAATCAGGGAGTTCAAGCAACTGGCTTTCGACCGTGAAATGAACATGAATGAGCTATTCGTTGAAATGCTCAGATCTTACCAAGGCCAATAACGGCATGCTAGCATGCTGGCATGCCAAAATCGGATAAGTAAAATATGGATGATGTAATCTCAATATTGATATCGCTGGTCATAGCCTTGGCCGGGCTGCAAAGCATACCTGTAGCCTTCAAGTTTTACGCCGAACGAAAAATTATCTCTGCAATAGCTACCGTAGCTTGGTCAGGATTTCTATTCTATATCGCCTTAATAGTATCAGGGCTTCTCTAGGACTAAACATGCACTTGTATATCCTAGAATTGGAAGGTGGCCATTACTACGTTGGAGTTGCCAGAGATGTAGGCTTACGACTCTGGCAACACTTCAAGATGGGTAACCGTACGGGCTCTGCATGGACAAAGAAACACAAACCCATCTCAGTTATCCATATCAGTGAAATAACTAACCCAACCAAAAGTAGATACGAAGCCATCGAACAAGAGGCCGTACTTCGGATTGCTAAAGCCGTAGGCTTCGAAAAAGTGAGAGGAGCAGGTTACACAACCTCGAGCGACGAAGTACCCAAAACTTGGCTACCGCTACTAGATGGCGTTCCAGCTGCAGACTTCGCCAAGATGACCCCTCCGACAAAAAAAGAACTCGCGGAACTGATGAAGGGTAAGTACGAAGTCTGGCAAGCCGACATGAAGAAATACCGCAAAGCAAAACCACGTACTGATTAACCCCATGGTCGCAAAGCGGCCATATCTAACCAATCAGAGAGGGGTCTGCTTGATACCAGCAGCCTCAAGCTGCTTAATCATGAAAGGGAACTGCTCATGTTCTTCAATGTACCCCTGTTCAGCACAATCGGGTTCCCACCAGTGCCAGTTGTTCTCACTGTCATCGCCCTCTTCATCGTAAATATCAACTCTAAAATCCTTCTCAGGCGTTCGAAAGACAAAAGCATTCTGGCGTTCGATACTGAAAGAGCAGTCTTTGATATTGTAAATATGCTCGGTATACGTTCTGCGTGGGCCATCATCATATGAGCCCCCGCGGTCGTTCGCAGTATTTACTCGAACCTGTGTTTTGTTGTGACGACGGATTTCAATTTCGAGGTAGCTGCGGCTGAATGAGTCAAACCAATTGCAGTAGAAAAGCGGGTAATCCCGCTGCAAGCTATCAAGTTTTGCTAGCTCAGCCTCGTTTTTTCTTTGCTGCTTCTCTGCTTCACGTGCGCTCTTCATTTGCTGCTTCTCTGCTTCAAGTGCGCTCTTCATTTGCTCTTTTGAAGGCTTCACAAACAATAGCCCCCACCATTAATCTCTACACCCGCCTCGATAAAGGCTTTGAAATCGTTGTGAGTTACAACGTGTATTCCGTGGTGACGTAGAATGCTGACACACTGATCGTAAGTCTTTTCGAGAAACGTTACTTTCTCATCGGGTTCGTAGTGCCAGAGCTGACATATTACCTCTTCATTAATGCCTTCATCGTCACTTATGCTGAGCTTCTCTTTGCACTCTGCATATGCATCATATGCATCGTGATAGCCCAACCAATCCATATGACCTTCTAGCTCGTCCCACGCGAGGGCTGGGTAAAGGTAGAGCGATGTAACATCCGACTTGAATTTCTTACGTCCCGAGCTGACCTCAATGTAGCTGCTGCCTCGACCATAAATTCGGTCGGGCTTCCCGAAACTGATTTTTGTCTTTGATGGGTCGAACACCTTTTCAGAGCTGCTACTGCCTGAGGTTCTGACTTTGAGCTTTCCGTCCTCGAGGTTGAGCCAGACACGGTCGTAATTTCCGTTATCGAAGTAGATTTCAGTT
>AACY020556697.1_pt1 | contig 10650 bp, 9 predicted proteins | sample 267378 | NCBI WGS metagenome assembly AACY02 (sample SAMN02954345, study PRJNA13694) | marine metagenome | biome: aquatic; feature: ocean; material: water; isolation source: isolated as part of a large dataset composed predominantly from surface... | reverse complement strand
GCCGGCCTGCAGGAGGGGGTTGGCGCAGTTGGTCTGGAAAGCCCGGTTAAAGGATGCGGACTCCGCGATCTGGGCCGTGGTGTTGTTGTTCATGTAGCTGGTGTCTGCGTACACCTCGATTTCTTCGGTGATAGCGAAGTATCCGCTTGCGCCGAGGTTCCAACGCTCGACGGGGCGCTGATAGTGATTGCGCGCGCCGAAGTTGTAGGTCTGAGCTGCGCCGCCGACCAGCGGGATGAGGGTGCCGTCTTCCTCCTGGAAGACCGCGCCGGACACCCCGTTTCCAAGCGTGCCGTTAAAGCGACGGAAGTTGGAGGAACCCACGCAGTTGATGGTGGAGGTGCCGCCTAAGGTGCAGGCGCCGGTGTCCCGGTCTGCGCCAAGGAGTTCTTCCTGGTCTTCGTAGCTTCCGAACAGGGTGAGATTGCCACGACCATCGGGGCTGTTTACGCCCAGGAGCACGGAGAGCAGGCCGCCTTCCCCGGCCGTTACCCGACCGGGATTATTAATGTCGTTGCGCCCGAGAACGTCGGCCATGAAATTGTTGTTGTTCGGGTTCTCGTTCCAGCCGTTCTGGAAGTCCACCTCGATGCCTTCGAAATCGCGCTTGGTGATGAAGTTCACCACCCCGGCAACGGCGTCAGAGCCGTATACGGCGGAAGCGCCGGAGGTGATGACGTCCACCCGCTCAACGAGGCGAGAGGGAACCATATCCACGTTTGCGGAAGAGGAGAACGGGCTACCGAAGGGCAGGCGCTTGCCGTCAATGAGGACCAGAGTGCGCTGGGAGCCGAGGCCGCGGAGGTTTAGAGTCGAGGTACCGGTAGCACCGTTGGCCACTTCTGCCGTCTGAGCGACGAAGACGTTGGGGAGAATGTTCACCATGTCTTCGATGCGTGCGACACCGCGAATGTTGATCTCTTCGGAACCGATCTGCACGAGCGGTACGGAAGACGTCACGTTCGATTTGGTGAGGCGAGAGCCGGTCACCACCACTTCTTCAACTTCTGCTTCTTCAGCGAGGGCGATTTGCGGCAGTGCGCCGGCGCCAGCGAAGGCGCTGGCGAGGGCAACGGAGCCGATGGCCGTCGCAAGAGGGTGCTTTTTGAACATAACGGGTCCCTTTAAGTTTGAAGGCTAGCGTATTGCCGTTCCTTCTCTGTGGCCGGTGCCACGCAACCTAGGCGACGGACCTCCCCTGGGATGCCACGTCGCCGCCTCTTCTAATAACGAACCTTCCGCTGCGTCCTTCCCGCCTACAGCTCCGCCGAAAACCTGAATGAACCTGAGGCTTTGTATCGGGGGATATGACGGTGGGGTGACGCAGACGGGCGGATGTTGAAACACTTAGAAACGTTTCGCAATGGCAAAACGCAAAAAAATTGGAAATTGTTGAGGAATAAAATTGTTTCTTAATAGAAGCTTAACGGGGCTTTGTGAGGTAAGAGGTGCGCTATGGGGCTTAAATCGCCCGTATTAATTTGTTCACCTTTTGGCGCCGCGAGGCTTGGACAAACCGTTGGGGCTAGGCTGGGAAGAGTCCTAGGAAATCCTCGAAATAGTGGGGGTAGGTTTTTCTCACGCAGGCGGGGTCTTCAATCACGATGGGGGTGCGGCCTAGGGCTGCCAGGGAAAAGCACATGGCCATGCGATGATCGTCATAGGTGGCGATCTGAGCGGGTTGGCGCCGTTTGGGCGGGCTAACGGACAGACCATCTTCGAACTCCTCGACGGTCGCTCCTAGCTTGCGCAGCTCCGCGGCCATGGCGGCGATGCGGTCCGTTTCCTTTACGCGCCAGTTCGCTACCCCCCGGATGCGCGTAGGCCCCTCTGCGAACAGGGCGACCACCGCTAAGGTCATGGCTGCATCGGGGATGGCATTTAAATCCACATCGATGCCCCTAAGCGTGCCCCCTTCCGTTTCTAGCCAGTCGGGCCCGCTTCGCGTGACCGCACCGGCCTGGGCCAGAACGTCAAGAAAGGCGACGTCCCCTTGCATGCTATCCCGGCCCACTCCCGTGACCCGAACCGGCCCGCCGGCGAGGGCCCCCAGGGCAAGAAAGTAGGAGGCGGAGGAGGCATCGCCTTCTACGGGTAGGCGCCCCGGCGCCTTCAAGGGCCCCGGGGCAACCGTGATCGCCCGAGGCTCGGGCCAGGTGCTAGAGACGCCGAAGAGCCCGAGGCAGCGTCGAGTGATCTCAAGGTAGGGGTCCGAAACCAGTTCCCCTTCCCGCTCTATGGTGAGTCCCCCCTCAAGTTGGGGCGCCAGCATCATGAGCGCCGTGACGAATTGGCTAGACAGGGTCCCGTCGATGGCCACAGACCCGCCACGCAGGGGGCGACCGACGATCTTGAGCGGCGGATAGCCTGCGTTTCCGAGGTATTCGATGTCTGCGCCGAGGGTTCGCAGGGCGTCCACGAGCGGGCCGAGGGGACGCTCCCGCATGCGCGGATCGCCGTCCAGGATAAAGGTGCCCTGTCCCGCAGCAAGGAGCGCGGTGAGGGGGCGCATGGCCGTGCCCGCGTTGCCTAGGTGAAGGGTCAAGGGCGTAGCGGCCGGGTTCTTCAGAATGCCGCCGACCCCGCGAACGCGTAGCCCCTCGGAAGTCGTTTCCGTTTCCACGCCGAGCCCCGCCAGCGCTTCCCGCATGCGGCGGACATCATCGCTGTCCAAAAGGTGCGTGAGCGTGGTCTCCCCGTCTGCCACGGCGGCCAGCAACAGCAGGCGATTCGACAGGCTTTTTGAGCCCGGTACGCGGACCGTTCCCGAGGCCTTAGAGCCAAGATGGAGGGGTAGCAGCTCAGCGGCGGACATGGGCAAGCTCGGGGCCAAGAATGAGGCGCGCAAGCATAGCGCATTTCCCGACGGCGACAGCCCTAGCCGTTGCGCAGGTGGGCGAGCAGAGTGGTTAGGAACGCATTGAGGTCCGGCGCCAGCGTCTCCCGCTCTCGGCGTCCCGGCCCCTCAAGCACCACCTCGCCGGTCGCCAGCAGCACGGAAACAATGCCATCGCCCTCGTCCTCCTGGACCGCAATAAAGGGCGCCATCGGCAACCGGAAGCGCTTTTGTTGCAGGCAATGGCCAAGCTGGTTTTCAAGCAGGCGGGGCCACTCGGCCTCGCTCCAGGGCAGGGTAAGGGACAGGGCACCCCAGGGGCTCGGTAGGGGGATGGGGTCGCTATAAAAGCTGCTGTAGAACGCTTGCAGGCTTTCCGGGATCGCCTGGCCCAGGGCCTCCCCAAGCCCGGCGAGGGGCGCGTCGGGACGGGGCTGCTGGCGGGTCGGACGCCAGCGGCGCTGGTTGCCCAGGCGCTCGTCTTCTAGGCAGGGCGAGGGCCAGGATGGATCGTCCTCCACGGAAAAGGGTCCAAGGCGCGTCTCGGCTTCGGAAAAGAGGGAGGCCAGGGTTTCCGTCAACGCCAGGCGCTCAGCCATCGCTCGGAGCCTTGAATTCCAGGCGGTTGCCCTCGGGGTCGGCGCTGTAGATAGAGAGGCCAAAGCCCTGGGCACCGAAGCGCCGCCGGGCTGGCTCGGCGGGTAGGCCTAGGTCCTTTAGCCAGGCGATGAGCGCGGGCTCGTCGAAGGGTTCGACGCGCAGGCACAGGTGATCGAGGTTGCCCGCTTCCCGATGTATCGGGGCGTTGCCGCCGAGGCGGGTGCCCTTGACGACCAAATCGATGAGCACGGCCCCGGCCCTAAACTGATACAGCCCGAGCTCCGGCTCTTGGCGAACGCAAGGGCAGCCGAGAGTGGTTTCGTAAAACGCGCGCATGCGGGGAAGGTCCTCCACGCGCAAAACCAGGTGGTCTACCGTCATCTGGGAAAAGGGGCGCTTAGGCGCCGGTGCTGTCATAGGAAAAGGCCTCCACGATCCACAGGGTGGCTTGGCTATTGGCGCCGGGCAAGGACACTTCGTCCCCGACCTGCTTGCCCAGGAGGGCTCGGGCCACGGGGGCGTCGATGCTGATCCAGTGGCGCTGAGGGTCGATCTCGTCATAGCCCACAATGCGGAGCGCCTGCGCCGCGCCATCTTCCTGCACAAGGGTCACGAAGGCGCCGAAGCGAATGCCCGCGCTCCGGTCCGGAACTCGATCGATCACCTGCACCTCGTCTAGGCGCTTGCTGAGGTAGCGTACTCGGCGGTCGAGCTCCCGCAGCGCTTTCTTGCCGTAAATGTACTCAGCGTTTTCTGACCGGTCCCCCAGGGCGGCGGCCTCGGACACCCGACGCGTGAGTTCTGGGCGAGTGACGCGCCAGAGGGTCTGCAGTTCCGCACGCAGGGCGCGGGCGCCCGCCGCCGTAATGTAGGGCGCGCGCGCCACGCTAGGGACGAAGCAGGGCGGCTAGGGCATCGCCCACGGGCGGGCGAGCGATGCCCGCTTCCGTGATGATGCCGCCGGTAACCAGGTTCGCGGGCGTGACGTCAAAGGCGGGGTTGCGCACCTGGGTGATGGCCGCAACCCGCTGGCCACCGAGGTGGGTGACCTCCTCCGGCGCCCGCTCTTCGATGGGGACGTCCTGGCCCGTGGGGGTGGCAGGGTCGTAGGTGCTGAGGGGGCAGGCCACCCAAAAGGGAACGCCGAAATGTTTTGCGGCGAGGGCTACGGAGAGCGTGCCAATCTTGTTCACGACGTCGCCGTTGCGCGTCACCCGATCCGTACCCACCATGACCAGATCGATTTCCCCCTGGCTCATGAGGTGGGCGGCCATGGAGTCGGTAATCAGGGTGACGTCGATGCCCGCTTCGGAGAGCTCAAAGGCGGTTAGGCGAGCACCCTGGAGCACGGGGCGGGTCTCGTCGGCATACACCTTAAAAGGGCGCCCCTGCGCCTGTAGGTGGTACATGGGGGCAGTGGCGGTGCCCCAGGCGGCCACGGCCAGGGCGCCGGCGTTGCAGTGGGTCAGAATGCGGGCGCCATCGGGGATGACGGAGGCGCCGTAGGCGCCCAGGGTGGCGCAAACGCGCTCGTCATCTTCTTGGAGGAAGGCGGCCTGGGCCGCCAGGGCTTCCCGCCCGGCGCCGCCGCTTAAGGCTTTTTCGTCCACGATCGCCAGCAACCTTCCCAGGGCCCAGGCCAGGTTCACCGCTGTGGGGCGGGCGCTGCGCAGCCGCGCCGCGGCGGCCTCGAGGGCCTCCCGCCAGCGCACTGCGGGAAGGTCGTCCTGGCCCGCCATGCCCAAGACCAGCCCCCAGGCCGCAGCCAAGCCGATGGCTGGGGCGCCCCGGACCTGTAAGGTGACGATGGCTTCCCGCACATCTTCCAGGGTTGTGCAGCACCGATAGGCCACCGTGCCCGGCAGCTGCGTTTGATCGAGTAGCTCGAGGTCCGCGCCGGTCCAGCGCAGGGTTCGGGGAGCCTTGGGGGTGGTGCGGAGTAGGAGTAGGTCCGGCGGGGTCATAGGGCAAGGTCCGAAAGGCGGGCGAGGGTGTGCCCAAGAAGTTGATGAAGGGCCGCCGCGTCCGGCGCCCAAAAGAGCATACCGTCCTCGTGCCCGGCCATGGCAAGGCAGCCGGATGGCTGGCCTGCGCAGGCGGCGCGAACCGCTTCCGCAAGGGCTTGCGTGCCGTTCCTGGCCTCCTCGGGGGTCGCGGCTAGGCCTAGCGCAGCGTGGGCGTTCCAGAGGCCGGCGTGGTGGCCGTGTACCACCACCCGGGCCTCACGGGCGCTGCCGTAGACCGCGCTGTGCACCAGGCTCTCGGAGGAGGGCGGGCGGGTGCCGCGGGCCCGCAGCGTTCCGTCGCAGGCGACTTCAGCGACAAAGCAAAGGTCTTCCTGTGCAAGCGGGCACTGATCCATGCGCTGGGAGGCGGTGATCCAATAGCCGGCGCCCTCACGACGGCTCACATTCCCGAAGGCGAGGCCCCCGTAGCGCAGGGGATTCCGGCCGAGAAATCCGGCGTGGCGGAACGGTTGGGCAAGCGCCTCAAGGCCCTCGGCAGGGGCCGGGGCGTCGTCCGGCGCGGGGGGCTGAAGGGTATAGGCGAACTGGATCACCCCTTCGGTTTCAATTTGCGCCATCGTGAACTCTCGCAGCGGGGGAGGGCGCCGAGTTTACCCGACTTGGGGTATGCTCCTGCTCGGTTTAGTTTCGGGGCGATGCTCCGGGCGACCGCATGTCCAGCAGACCATAAGTGGGAATACCGTGTCTTCAGCTACCGCCAAGCCCAGTGGCCTCGCGACGATCATCGCTTGGTTCGACTCTCACGCCAGCGCCCCGGGCCCCGAAGCCGACGGCGATCGGTCCATCGATCGCGCGCGCATCCTTCCCTTCATTGGGCTGCACATCGCCTGCCTTTTGGTGTTTTTTACGGACGTCAGCGCCTTCGCCGTTGGCTTGATGCTGCTCACCTACACCATTCGCGTCCTGGGCATCACCGTGGGCTACCACCGCTATTTCTCTCATCGCGCTTTTCGCTGCGGGCGGGGCATGCAGTTTGTGCTCGCGCTCATGGGCGCCAGCGCCGTGCAGCGCGGACCTCTGTGGTGGGCGGCTCATCACCGTCATCACCATAAGCATTCCGACGGCCCGGAAGACGCCCACTCCCCAGTGCAGGACAGCTTTTGGTGGAGCCACATGCTCTGGTTCCTCTCCACGGGCAACTATCGCAGCCGGACCGAACTGATTTCCGATTTCGCTAAATTCCCGGAACTGCGGTTCCTCGATCGCTTCGATACGGTAGTGCCGATCCTCTCTTACACCCTTTACTTCTTTATTGGCTATTTTTATGGCCAGGCCTTCCCCGAATCGGGGGTGACCGGCGGCCAGACCCTGCTTTGGGCGGGCGTGGTGGGTACGGTCCTGGCGTATCACGCTACCTTCACCATCAATTCCTTGGTTCACGTCTTCGGGAAGAAGCGCTACGTGACTGGGGATGAGTCCCGCAATAACCCCTGGCTCTGGTGGCTCACCTTTGGCGAGTCCTGGCACAACAATCATCACCACTTCGCTGCGTCCGCTCGCCTGGGTTTCTACTGGTGGGAAGTGGACATCGGCTGGTACTTCCTGAAGGCGCTCGAGCGCCTCGGTCTTGTTTGGGAGCTGAAAGTGGTGCCGTTTTACGTGCGCGAAGGGCTGCCTAACCCGCGGCTGGGAGCGCCGCCGAAAGCGGCCTAAGCCATGCTGGATCTGGTGGCGCTTTGCGAAGCGGGCTGGATCCCCGATGCCCTCGCCCGCCTTGGGATGCGGCGCCTAGTCCGCGAGCGACTCCGAGAGATTCACTCGGGCGGGCCCGTCGCGACGGAAGGGCGCCAGCAAGTCTTTCTCGCTAGCCTTCGGGAAGGCCCCATCGCCGAAGCCACGGAGGTGGCCAATGCGCAGCACTACGAAGTGCCGGCCGCCTTCTTTGAGCGCGTTCTTGGCCCCGAACTCAAGTATAGCTGTGCCCTTTTCGACCCCGGCGTTACGCGCTTAGGCGATGCGGAGGCCGCCATGTTGGCCCTTACCTGCCAGCGGGCGGGGCTCGAGGACGGCATGCGGATCCTGGAGCTCGGCTGTGGCTGGGGATCGCTGACGCTTTGGATGGCGAAGCATTTCCCCGAGGCGGAAATCGTCGCACTCTCCAACTCGGCCAGTCAGCGGGCGCATATCGAGGCTCGGGCCATGGCCGCGGGGCTCACCAATCTTCGCATCGAAACGGCCAACGTCGGGGTTTGGGATACGCAGGAGCGCTTCGATCGCATCATTTCCGTGGAAATGTTCGAACACATGCGTAACTACGGGGCGCTGCTCGGTAACTGCGCGCGCTGGCTGGCCCCCAGCGGTAAGCTCTTCACCCATGTGTTTTGCCATCGCAGCTTGGCCTACCCCTATGCCGACGGGGACGGCTGGATGGAACGTTACTTCTTCACCGGCGGCATCATGCCCCGGGAAGACCTTTTCGAGCAGTTCCCCGACTTGATGACCGTAGAGCAGCGCTGGTGGGTGGATGGCACCCATTATGAGCGCACGAGCAATGCCTGGCTGGCGAATTTAGATAGGCAACGAGAGGCCGTAGAGGCGCTATGCCATGATACCTACGGCCACGCCGAGGGGACCCTTTGGGTGCAGCGCTGGCGCATGTTTTTCATGGCCTGCGCGGAGCTCTTTGGCATCAATCGGGGGCAGACCTACGGCGTGGTGCACAGCCTCATGCGCCCCGCCGCCGATCCGGCGCTCTGAGGCCTCAGGCGTTATCGGTCCGGGCCGCGCGGCCCAGGTAGCCGCCGTGGTGGCGCAGCCCATAGTCCATCTTGCTCACGCCCTTCAGCTCCATCAGCGTCAGCGCGAGGGCGTCGCTAATAGCCAGCATGGCCGCGATGCTGGCGCTGGGGGTGAGGCCTAGGGGGCAGGGCTCTTCAATAATGCCCATGTCGAGGACGATATCCGAGAGATCGCGCAGGGGAGAGTCTGCGTGAGAGGTGACGCCAATAATCGTGGCCATGCCTAGGTGGCGGGATAGCTCGAGCATCTCCAGCACTTCTCGGCTCTTACCGGAGGTAGAGAAGGCGATGATGCAATCGCGTTCCCCGACGATGCCCAGATCGCCGTGGGCCGCTTCCGCCGGGTGGACGAAGTGGGCGGGCGTTGCCGTGGAGCATAGGGTGGCGGCAAACTTGCTGGCCATGTAGCCCGCTTTGCCGATGCCCGTGGTGAGTACCTTGCCTTCGCAGTTCGCCATAGCGCGCACGGCGGCTTCGAAGGCGGCGTCCACCTTGATGGCGGAGATGGCCTTCGCCTCCGCGGCGATAATGGCGCGCATGCGTCCCTGGATGTCTAGGTTGCTCATGATCAATCCTCAGCAAGGGGTCCGGCCCATGGCGCACCGGGCGAGGCGGCGAAGTCTTTCAGATCACTCGACGCCGCTCAAGGGCGGGGCTTGCCGTGCTCCCCGAACCTAAGCGCCTCCACCAGGGGACAGAACCCCTGGCGCTGGCCCAGGGGGTACGTCTTCTGGCGCCTTCCTTGCACGCCGAAGCCCTTCAGTCCTCGCTGCTGCGCCAGCAGGCACGGCTCGACGCAGCCCTAGGACGCGGGCCAGAGCCCTATGGCCTCGTGCTTGAGCTGGCTGAGGCGCTTTCGGAGGCGGGTTCGGAGGCCTACACCCTTGACCTGGCTGCTTCTGCCGGCCGGCTCGCCGCGCCCACGGTCTCGGGGCTCCTGCTGGGGCTCGAACGGGCTTTGCAGTGGCTGCTGGGCAGGGCGCAGCCGATCTGCCTGCGGGTGGAGGATGCCCCGGCCAACCCCTGGCGCGGGCTCCTGCTGGACCCAGCCCGTCATCCTCTTGGCGAGGCCGCGCTGCTGCGCACGCTGGACGGTATGGCGGCCCTGGGCCTGAACGTGTTGCACCTCCATCTTAGCGACGATCAGGGCGTGCGCTTTGAGAGTCGACGGCGGCCTGAGGTGGCCTTAGCGAGCGGAAGTGAGGGCTACCTTACAGTGGAGGCCATAGGGCGCCTGGTGAAAGAAGCCGAGGCGCGAGCAATTCGAATTGTGCCGGAGCTGGATTTACCCGGGCACGCAGGGGGCCTGCTTTTCGCCTATCCCGAGTGCGCAGCCGGCGCCGTACCCACGGCGCTGCCCCGAGCCTTTGGCCCCTCTGCCTATGCCTTAGACCCGACGCGGCTTGAGACCTGGGCGCTGATCACCGATCTGCTCGAGGACCTTGCGGACCTCTTTCCCGACCCCTACCTGCATCTGGGCGGCGATGAGGTCCCTTCGGCGATTTATGCCTTCCCCGACGCCGAGCGCCAGGCCTGGTGCGCAGAGCGAGGGATCACGCCTGGGCCGGAAGTCCAGGAGTGGTTCAGTCGGTCCCTGAACGATCTATGCCGCCAGCGGGGCAAGCGCCTCATTCTTTGGGATGAGGCACTGCATCCGGCGCTGCCATCGGACGTCACGGTTCAGGTCTGGCGCCGGGTGGAGACAGTGGCCCAGGCCCTCGCCCAGGGCCATGAGGTACTGCTGTCCTCGCCCTATTATCTTGATTTGGCCTTGCCCGCGGCGCGCCACCTGCCCTTCCGGCCCCAAAGCGGCGCCAACGCGTTGGCCGCGGCCCAGCAGAGCCTCCTCGCGGCACCAGAGCTCGCGGACGTGCGTTCGGGCCTGGTTCGGGTGATGGCCCTGGCCGATGATCTGCAAACCCAGGCGCAGCCTGCGCGCGGCCAGGTACTCGGGGGCGAGGCCTGCCTCTGGGGCGAACTGGTGGATGAGGCGGTGCTCGATGGGCGGCTCTACGGTCGCCTGCCTGCCGTCGCCGAGGCGCTATGGCGGGACGAGGCGGCGCCGTCGGAAGCGAGCCACTATCAGCGCCTCGGGCCTTTTCTGACCTACTTGGAACGAACGACGGCCTGTGAGCCCTGGCCTCGTGCACGCGCGTGCCAAGCCCTGGGCCTCCCTCTCGCGCTGAGTGCACCCCTTTGCACGTTCTTTGACGCGCTGGTGCCCAAGCGTTGGTACAAACGCTTGCTCGGCCAGGGCTTGGATGGGCGCCTGCGCGGCGAGGTGGCGGTAAAGCGCCGCCGGGATGGGCGGACGCCGCTGAACATGCCGGTGGATTTCCTGCCCGTGGAGAGCTTGGCCCTGAGGGCCCTGGCGGGCCAGCCTGGGAGCGCCTCGGTGTGGGTTGCCCAGGGGGCGGCCTGGTTACAGGCTTTAGAGGCCTGGCGCCGG
>AACY020180902.1_pt1 | contig 10651 bp, 13 predicted proteins | sample 267378 | NCBI WGS metagenome assembly AACY02 (sample SAMN02954345, study PRJNA13694) | marine metagenome | biome: aquatic; feature: ocean; material: water; isolation source: isolated as part of a large dataset composed predominantly from surface... | reverse complement strand
CTTGAGTGCTTTTTCTGCGATTGTGGCAATAAGGTCATCGCCCTCGAAACCCGCCAAGTCAATGGCCATTACACCCATCTTTGACAACATCTCGCGAATCAAATCAAGTTGTTGATAAAGAATGTCTGGTTGACTCTCTCGCTGGGCTTTGTATTCAGCGGCTGCCTCGTGGCGAAACGTCGGCTCTTTTCTGTCGAAGACGACGACAACGCCGTCTGGTTTGTGGTCTTTGATCAATGTCAACAACATCGAGGTGAAGCCATAAATCGCGTTTGTGACCTGCCCACTTGCGGTGACCATGTCTGTGGGTAGTGCAAAAAAAGCCCGATATGCCAACGAGTTGCCGTCGAGAGCCATCAACTTCATGTTTAGAAACTAGCCGTCAATCTGATCGTCAAACTGCGTCGACAGGGGTTTGTCGCAATGCGAGTGCGAGCGAATATAAGTGACTAGGGATGAATTTTGCCCTCAATAATTTGCTCAGCGATATCGGCCATTTTTTTGCGCTCAGACATCGCCAGGCTCTGAATAAATGAAAACGACTCGGCTTCGGACATTGCGTATTTGTCGATCAAGACGCCCTTTGCTCTGTCTAGAGTCTTGCGAATCTGAAGTTGGGCACCCAACACGGCCACCTCATCGCCCAGTGCGCGCAATTCGGCGAACCTGCCAATTGCTAGTTCTATCGCTGGCACGAGATCTGTCTTTTGAAATGGTTTGACCAAATAAGCCAACGCGCCGGCATCGCGAGCTTGTTCGATGACTTCACGTTGACTGAAGGCGGTGAGCATCACAACTGGGCAAATTTTCTCTTCTGAAACTATTTTTGCGGCCTCGAGACCCGACATACCCGGCATTTTGATGTCGAAGATTGCCACATCAGGTTTAAGATCACGCACCATCGCGACAGCTTTGTCGCCACGACCCACGTCGCCGACTATCTCATAGCCTTCTTCTTGCAGACACTCTCGCAGATCTAAACGAATTATCGCCTCGTCTTCGGCTAAAACAATTCTGATTGCCAACTTGCGCTCAGTTTCCCAGTTTGTCCAGAAGTTGATCTTGTCTCATCTCATATTCTTGAATCGTCGAGATCAAGTGTTTGTGATGCTTTTGAATCGCCTCAAGATTGCGTTGGGCTTCATGGTGCTCGAGCGCAGCATCGGCGGTTTCAGCGACCAATGCTCTCATTTCTTTTTCTTGGGCTTCATTTTCAAAAAATGCAAGTTGCTCCGACGCGATGCGCAGATCGTCTCGGAGTTCACGCATTGTCGCCGTGCTTCGACGCAATCGCCGTTCGACGAATTGACTGTTTATGTTCTTCCTTCCGCTACCAATTAATTTTGCAGTGTGCCCGAGGCGGGAGTCGAACCCGCACGCCCTCTCAGACAACGGATTTTGAGTCCGTCGCGTCTGCCATTCCGCCACTCGGGCCTGATTGACAAGCGTATCTAGCAATCTCCGACACTCACCCGTGGTGCCAAATACGCATTGGCGCGCAATTCTTCTACGATATATATGTCACGAAAGGCACTCATTAACAGATGCTTGCATTTACCTTTCCTGGTCAAGGATCTCAACGACCAGGCATGGGCAAACCTTGGGTCGACCACGAAAGCTGGGAGTTGGTCGCAGAGGCGTCAGAAATCGCTGGACGTGACATCGCTGACTTACTACTCAATGCTGACGCAGAGACTCTAAAGGACACTCGCAACGCCCAACTAACGACATTCGTCTCAAGTCTGATGGTGCTCGATGCCGTTGAGCGACTTGGTTTCGAACCCAGTCTTTGTGCCGGTCATTCGCTCGGCGAATATACGGCGCTCACTGCAAACGGCTCGCTAAGTTTCGAAGACGGTGTACGACTCGTCGTTGAGCGCTCTGCCGCGATGCATGAAGCTGGTTCAAACACTCCGGGCGTCATGTCGGCGGTGCTCGGACTCGAAGACGACGACGTCGAGACTGCTTGTCGACGTGCCGATAGCGACGTGTGGGTTGCAAATTTCAATGCACCCGGCCAAGTTGTAATCGCCGGAACCCCAACTGCGGTTCAAAGCGCATCTGAGCATGCCAAAGAACTCGGCGCCAAGCGCGTGATGGCGCTTCCTGTGTCGGGGGCGTTTCACACACCGTTGATGGCACCCGCCCGCGACAGGCTTCGCGAAGCGATCGCGCAGGCAAATCCACGCGATTCAGATGTGCCCATAGTTTCAAACGTCGACGCCAAAGCCCATGACCAAGGCAACGAGTGGGCCACACTTTTGTCGGCACAACTTTCAAGTCCTGTGCGCTGGAAGCAATGTCTTAGAACGATGTCTGAAAGCGGAATAAATAATTTCGTCGAACTAGGGCCTGGCGGAGTGCTCACCGGCATGGCCAAGCGCACAATCGACACTGCCAGAACCCTGAGTGTCAGCACGCCAGATGAGCTCGACAAACTCATCGTGTGGATCGGAGAACCATCTCAACCGAACCAACAACTACACGAGGGTGAGCATTTGTTCGCCGTCGAGCGTTTGGTTGTCAGCCCGGGCGCAGGTATCTTCGTGCCGAATAAGACGATCGTCAACGGCACACGCATTAAAGTTGGAGATGTGCTCGGCATGGTTGGCGATCAAGCAGTGCGCTCGCTGTTTGACGGCGTATTGCAGAACTACATAAGCGTCGACGGTGAGCGACTAACAGCGCATCAACCAATCGCCTGGTTACGCACCATCTGATGATCTACATTAATTTTCCACTCGCAGAAATCTGTCGCATATGCCGTTAGTGCCCAGCAATGTGGCCGGCGCAAAAATAATCGGTTGGGGCACGGCGTTGCCGCCCAAAATCGTCACCAACCACGACTTATCGAAGACGATGGATACATCCGACGAATGGATACGAGAGCGCACGGGTATCGAGCGCCGTCATGTGGGTGGCTCGACTTCGAGTTTGTCAATCGAATCAGGGCGCAGGGCGATCGAAATGGCTGGTGTTGACCCGCTATCAATCGATGCACTCGTTCTTTCGACGACCACGCCCGACCGCACCGTGCCAGCCACTAGCGCCTCGGTTCAGCATGCTCTGGGTTTACGTTGTGGCGCATTTGACATCAATGCGGCCTGCTCGGGTTTTGTCTATGCATTGATAACTGGTCACGGCCTGATTGCTATGGGGATGAAGCGCATATTGGTGATTGGCACCGACACCCTTTCACGAATCACAGACTGGACAGATCGCAACACGGCCATATTGTTTGCCGACGGTTCTGGTGCGGCATTGCTCGAAGCATCGGCTGGGCCGGGACAATTGCTCGGGTGGGATTTCGATGCAGATGGTTCACTCGAAGATCTGCTCTACGCCGAAATAGGCGGAACTTTGCACATGGACGGTAAAGAAGTTTTTCGACGCGCAGTGCGCATCATGGTCGACTCTGCAGAAAAATCGATCAAGTCTGCGGGTCTAACTTCGAACGAAATCAACCTGATTGTCCCCCATCAGGCAAACATTCGAATAATAGAAGCCGCCTGCAAACGATTGGATATTTCAATGGAGAAAACCGCCGTGGTCTTGCACGAAACTGGCAACACGTCATCGGCTTCGATTCCTCTTGCCTTGTTTGACGCAGTTTCCAAAGGTCGAGTCAAATCAGGCGACAATATTTTGCTAGTCGGCTTTGGTGCAGGCATGACAGCCGCCAGTGCCGTAATCAAGTGGGACCAAAAATGAGTCGTGTCGTCTTGATCACCGGCGGAGCCAAAGGCATCGGACTTGCTTGTGCGCAGCATTTTGCAAAATTGGGCGACAAAGTTGCCATCACATACAACAGCTCTAAGCCATCTGGAGATTTCTTGGCGGTTAAATGCGACGTCACATCTCAAAGCGATGTCGACGCAGCATTTGCAATAGTCGAAGAAAAGCTCGGACCAGTGCAGGTTCTTGTCTCGAATGCCGGCATCACTAAAGATTTGCTTTTGTTGCGCATGAGTGAAAGCGATTTTCAATCTGTGATTGACGCCAACCTGACCGGGGCGTTTCGTGTCTGCAAACGAGCGACACAAGGCATGCTTCGAGCACGCTCTGGGCGCATTATTTTGATCTCTTCGGTGGTCGGTCTCTTGGGTTCTGCTGGTCAGGCCAACTATGCCGCGTCGAAGGCCGGTCTTGTCGGCTTTGCACGATCATTGGCGCGCGAGCTTGGCTCGCGAACAATCACTGTCAATGTGGTTGCACCTGGTCCAGTTGAAACTGATATGACCGCTGCCCTTACACAAGACCAGCGCGACAAAATGCTTGCCGCGGTGCCTCTTGGCAGAATGGCGACAACTCATGAGATTGCTTCTACGGTCGCCTTCATTGCCTCGGAGCAAGCGGCATACATAACCGGCGCGGTTATACCAGTCGATGGTGGCTTAGGTATGGGGCACTAGACTTATCGCATGGACAATCAACTTTTTGACCGATTCAAAAAATGTGCAGTCGATGTGCTCGCAGTAGACGCAGCCAAAATCACCATGGAAGCAAGTTTCAAAGACGATCTAGGCTCAGACAGCCTTGATCTTGTCGAGTTTGTGATGGCGTTAGAAGAAGAGTTCGGCATCAGCGTGCCAGAGAGCGAGCTTGAAGGTGTCGACACTGTCGGCAAGGCGTTCAATCTCGTTTCTGCAAAAGTTTCCTAATTTCTAAACCGCAAACTTTTTCATGCAGGGTGCTGGCCATCGTGTCGCAATAACCGGCTACGGCGTAGTGGCGCCGTGCGGCATTGGAAAACAAAATTTTTGGCAAGGACTTTTGGGTCCGGGCGTTTCGGGCAGCCACAAAGTCGAAATAGAAAATTGGGATCCCTCCCCTTATTTTGCAGGCCCCAAAGAGGCACGTCGCGCTGACCGATGCGAACAATATGCCCTGGCCGCGGCATCTGAGGCGATTGCGCAATCAGGTGCATTGCCTTACGAACCCTCTCGCATCGGAACGATTTTTGGCACTGGCATCGGTGGTCTGCGAACACTAGAAGAGCAAGTCATCGTTCGCGTCGAAAAAGGGGAACGACGTGTTTCGCCGTTTCTTGTGCCGATGATGATGTCAAATGCTTCTGGCGCGGCTATCTCGATGCGCTATGGATTTCAAGGTCCGGCTGAGACCATTTGCACAGCGTGCGCAGCGGCAACACATGCATTGGGCTATGCCGCAAGACTCGTCGCTTGGGGTCGATGCGAAGCAGTGCTGACCGGCGGGGCTGAGTCTGCCGCCACGATCACCGCAGTTGCAGGTTTTGCAAACATGACTGCGCTTTCAACTTCGAAGGTCAGCAAACCTTTTGACGCCACGAGAGACGGTTTTATTTTTGGCGAGGGTGCCGCTGTGTTCGTTCTCGAGCGTCTCGATTTGGCTTTGGCACGCAATGCAAAAATTTACGGAGAAATTTTGGGTGCAGCCAGCAATGCAGATGCACACCACATCACTGCGCCATCGCCGGGCGGGGTTGGTGCGATTTCTTGCATGAAACTGGCAATAGAAGATGCGGGGCTCTCAGCGGTCGACATCAAACAGGTCAACGCTCATGGCACTTCGACACCGCTCAACGATGCCGCCGAAGCCAGTGCGGTCGCCACAGTTTTTGGTGAGAATAGACCGCCAATGACTTCGATCAAGGGCGTGACTGGTCATCCCCTCGGTGCTGCCGGCGCCCTCGAAGCAGCGTCTGTGTTGCTTTCGATGGAACACGCACTCATTCCACCAACTGCCAACACAACGATCATTGACCCACAAATGACTGGCGTCGACATCGTGATCGGCACCCCGAGGCCGTGGCTGCCTGGCCCGACTATCTCGAATAATTTTGGTTTTGGCGGTCACAACGGCTCGATCATTATCGGGCCGTATTCGAAAACAGTTTGACGAACTGAAACTACGAGTCGACCAGAACAAATAGAAGTTCGCACTCACATGCGACTTCTCCGTTGACCTTGGCTATTCCAGTGCCTTTGCCGGCTCGTGCCGACATGCGACCCAACTGCACCGACATCTCTAAGATCTCACCGGGCACGACTTGACGACGAAATCGCGCACCGTCCAAACCTCCGAATAGCGGCAACTTGTTTCTGAACTTTTCCTCGCTCAAAATGGCGCAGGCCCCGACCTGGGCAATTGCTTCGCACATCAAAACGCCCGGCAAGGTTGGCCGACCAGGAAAGTGTCCTTCAAAAAAATTTTCGCTACCGGTCAATCTCCACAACCCTGTTGCACTTTCCCCCGGATTCAAGGCAACTATTTCATCCACGAACAAGAACGGCCAACGGTGCGCGATCAACTCGCTCGGTTTGGGAAACATGCTCACTTCTCTAGTGCTGCGAGCAGATTTGTTGGCGTGTCTTTCGGTGAAATCTTGTACCAGGCATTGAGAATTTTTCCCTTTTCGTCAATCAAAAAAGCCGAGCGCTCGATGCCCATGTATTGGCGACCGTACATCGACTTCTTCTTCCAAACTTTGAATGCCTTGGCGACTTTGTGCTCGGTATCGGCCAACAATGTGAAACCCAGACCATATTTTTTGTCGAACTTAAGCTGCTTTGCCGGTTCATCTGGACTAATGCCAACAATGGCGGTCTTTCCGATATTTTTGCTGATATCTCGCAACAAACAAGACTGCATCGTGCAGCCAGGCGTGTCTGCTTTCGGATAAAAGTAAACGAGCACTTTCTTTTTCGCAAAGTCTTTCAACGAAACCTTGTTGCCGTTCTGATCGAGCAAGGAAACCGCCGGGGCTTTGTCACCAGTTTTCAACATGTCAACAATTTAGCGTTTAGAACCAACCGGACTATCAATAGCTTCGCGAACTTCGGCAACGTAACTCGCAACACCGTCAGCACCTTGTTCGAGCAATCTTCGCACGACTGAAGCGCCCTGAATCACCCCGTCAGCAACAGAGCATGCTTGTTTTGCTTGCTCGGCATTTGACACACCCACCCCGACGAGAACCGGCATATCAGTGATCTTTTTCAATCGCGTCGCCATTGCAAGTGCCGTGGTCGCGAGTTCAGTTCTTTCACCCGTTACACCCAAAAGACCGACCGCATAAACAAAACCACGAGAACGCTCAATTACACGTGGCAATCTTTCGTCTGGCGCGGTCGGTGCTGCCAACATCACGGTCTCTATTTGTGCCGCGTCAGCTGCTAGGGCCCAGTCAGTCGACTCTTCGAGTGGCAAGTCTGGCACTATCGCCGCTACAACCCCGACGTCACGAAGCGTGTTGGCAAAACGTTCGTGACCCGCGCGAAAAACTGTGTTGTAATAACACATGACTATCAAAGGCACTTCGACATCGACCTTGCGCAGATCATGCAAAATCGAGGTCGGTGTTGCACCATCCCTGAGCGCTTTCTCCGAGGCCAATTGAATTACTGGTCCATCCATAACCGGGTCCGAAAAGGGAATGCCTATCTCGATGGCATCGGCACCACTGGCTGCTGCCCCTCGAATCGCATCTTTCCAGCCAGTTAACCCGCCAGTTATATAAGGCACGAGAATCTTTCGACCACCACCGCGTAAATCGCGTAATCGCGCCTCAAGTTCGCCGGTTTTGTGAGTTGCAATTCTCATCGTGCGGTAGGGTCTCAATCGAATTTGTCGCCAAGAATCGTCATCATCTGGGCCACATCCTTGTCGCCACGACCAGACAAATTCATGAGCACGGTCTGGCCTTGAATTTTGGGCGCTTCTTTGGCTATCCACGCAACTGCATGTGCGCACTCAAGGGCGGGGATAATTCCTTCTGCGCGTGCCAAGAGTTTGAATCCTTCGATGACTTCTTGGTCGCTAACCGACGGATATTCGGCACGACCCACCGAAGCAAGATATGAATGCTCTGGACCCACCCCCGGATAATCGAGACCCGCGCTAATTGACTGGGCTTCTTGAACTTGGCCGAATTCATCTTGCATCAAATAGCTCTTCATGCCGTGCACGACACCAGGCGTACCACGACCAACTGCTGCACCGCCAGCTGGCTCGACTCCGACCAGACGAGTCTTGGCATCGATAAAGCCCGAGAATATGCCCATCGCATTTGAGCCACCACCGACACATGCAACGACAACATCCGGGTCTGACCCGCCACTAATTTCTCTGAATTGTTGGCGAGCCTCTTTGCCGATGACGCTTTGAAATTGACGAACCATATATGGGTAAGGATGCGGACCCATCACCGAACCAATGCAGTAATAACTGGTCTCGACGCTCGCAACCCAGTCGCGCATTGCTTCATTGACTGCATCTTTCAATGTGCGGCTGCCTGAGTTTGCGGCCTCAACTTTTGCCCCAAGCAGTTTCATGCGAAAAACATTTAGAGATTGGCGCTCGATGTCTACAGCACCCATGTAAACCTTGCACTCCAGGCCCAACAAAGCTGCCGCAGTCGCCGAAGCAACACCATGTTGACCTGCGCCAGTTTCGGCAATGATGCGTTTCTTGCCCATTCGCTTGGCGAGCAGTGCTTGGCCAAGCACGCTGTTGATTTTGTGTGAGCCTGTGTGATTGAGATCTTCGCGCTTCAAAACCAAACGAATGCCAAGTTGTGACCCGAGATTATGACACTCGGTCAAAATCGAAGGCCGACCGGCATATTCATTTAGCAGGTCATCTAGTTCGCTTCTGAACAACGAGTCGCCCCAGGCGTCTGCGAAAGCCCTTTCTAATTCTTCACAAGCAGGCACCAGTGTCTCTGGCACGAACCTTCCGCCAAATTCGCCAAAGCGACCATCTGCGCCGGGAGTCAGCAGTTCGTTCGGCACAAACTTGGGGTTCATGCTGAATAAATGTATCTCGATGAATTTGGCTTGCTACCAGCGACCATTCGAAGATGCCAAGCGGGCATTTTCGATAAATCTTTTCAATTTGATCGGGTCTTTGTACCCTGGGCTCTTTTCGACGCCCGACGAAACGTCAACACCGAATGGCGAGACTCTGGCAATCGCATCAGCGACATTGTCCGGGTGCAAACCGCCTGCCAAGACGATTCGCAATTTCTCAGGCAATTGTTTGAGCAGTTCAAAATCAAAAGTGACACCCGACCCAGGGTTGGGCGAATCGACCAAGATCATGTCAGTCAAATACTCGTCGGCTTTTTGGGCTTCTACCGAGCCAGCAACAACCGCTTTGATCACCCATTTGATTTCGACCATGACCTCGGCGACACTGGCGGCAGATTCATGGCCGTGCAGTTGGGCGCCAAACACTCCAGACTCGCGGACCGTATCAATCACTCGTTGCGGATGCTCGTCGCGAAACACGCCGACAGTGATGATGTTTTGCGGCACGCGTCGCACGATTTCCCTGACCCTTTGGGGTGCAACCTGTCGTGGAGATGGCGCAAAAACGAAACCAAGAGCGTCAGCCCCCAGTGCCACGGCCAATAATGCGTCTTGCTCGTTGGTGATGCCGCAAATCTTTATGAACATCAGACCCGCAATTCTTTTAGCTTGTTTACAATATTGTCAGATGTCACCAAAGACTCACCCACCAATATTGCGTGAAACCCTGCTTGGCGCAACTGCAGGGCATCGCTTTTTGTCTTGACGCCCGATTCTGCAATCTTCAAAATGTCTCTGGGAATCTTGTTGCCAACCCGAACGGCACGCTTCTCATCAACTTCAAAAGTCTTGAGATCACGTTGGTTGACCCCGACGATTTTCGCACCGATATTTAACGCAGCGTCAAGCTCGGCCTCGTCGTGCACCTCGACTAAAACATCAAGTCCGAGATCTTTGGCAAATAGATGAAACTCTGACAATTCAGCCCTGCTCAAAGCCGCAACTATCAACAAAATGCAGTCAGCATTCATGATTCTCGCATCACAAATATCGTTCAGCGACACGGTGAAGTCTTTGCGCAGAATAGGCAACACGGATGCGTTGCGAGCGAGCTGCAGGTCGACCGCCGAACCGCCAAAAAACTCCGAGTCAGTCAAAACAGAAATACAACTTGCACCGGCTTGCTGATATTGACTTGCAATTACTTCTGGTTTTAAATCTTGATTTAATGCGCCCCGAGATGGCGAGCGTCGCTTAATTTCGGCAATAACCGCCAGACAGTCAACCGAGTCTTGAACGATTTTTTTGGCAAAACCTCTCGAAACATCTGAACGCAGCGCCACTTCTACGAGATCTGAGGTCTTTCGATCATCGCGAGAAGCCACATCGCGATGTCGGTCGAGAATATCTTCCAGATACAAAAGTCAACTTCCCTGTTTGTCTCGAAGAGACACGACTAATGACCGAGGAGCCGCGCGAATTCTTGCATCAAGTCGTCAATTTTGACACGGCTTTGCTCGGTCGTGTCTCGCTCGCGAATCGTCACCGAGTTGTCTACAAGCGAGTCGAAATCGACCGTCACACAAAACGGTGTTCCAATTTCGTCTTGACGCCTATAGCGACGACCGATTGCCTGGGTCTCGTCGAAATCGCACATATATTTCGAGCCAAGCGTCGAGTGAATTTGCTTTGCAAGAGGCATGAGAGTGTCTTTTTTCGAAAGCGGAAGAATCGCAATCTGAAATGGCGCCAAACGTGGGTGAAGTCGCAACACGGTACGGGGCTCGTCATTAACGACGTCTTCATCGTAAGCCGCCAACAAAAATGCAGCCATCGTGCGATTTGCACCGGCTGCTGGC
>AACY020347966.1_pt1 | contig 10653 bp, 7 predicted proteins | sample 267378 | NCBI WGS metagenome assembly AACY02 (sample SAMN02954345, study PRJNA13694) | marine metagenome | biome: aquatic; feature: ocean; material: water; isolation source: isolated as part of a large dataset composed predominantly from surface... | reverse complement strand
TGGCATGCACGGCGCCGGCAAACAGCAACATGCAGAGCGCCAGCGCCAGGGCACCGCTTTGCAGGGTGTGACGGGCATCGAGCCTGCGGGCCCAGAGCTGGCACAGGCCGGAGAGCACCATGTAGGCTGCGATGAGATAGCCGAACAGGCCCAGATCCCGCAGCCCCAGCAGCTGGCTCGCCACCTTGGGACCGATGGCCAGCAGGCTGGCCGCCACCGCCCAGGCGGTAAACAGCGCCAGTGCACAAATAAAGAAAGCCGCCCCGGTGGCCTTGAGCCCCTCCCCCAGCGATCCCCTGCCCTGCTGCGTTGCCGCAGCCGGCGCCCCTTGCGCGCTGGCCGGCCAGCTCAATGCCACCCCCGCCATGGCGCAGGCCGCCAGCCCCATGATGAGCAGGAAGGGCAGTTGGGTCGGATAGCACTCCAGCTGCAGCGCCAACCCGCTGAACACCGGCCCGAGCGCCAGCCCGGTGGTGAAGGAGAGGGTCGCGCTGAGGGCGGCCCGCTTGCCGCCATCGCGCGGGCCAAAGCGCAGCAGGGCCACGTTGGCGGCGCCGGTCAGGGCGCCGGTGCCGATCCCGGCCAGCACCCGCGCCAGCAAGAGCGACCAGAAGGAGTCCGCCAGAGAGAACAGCAGGGCGCCCCCCAGTACCGCCAGCAGGGCCGGCAGGATCATGGCGCGCAGATCGCTCACCCTGCCCGCCAGATTGCCCACCCCGAACAGGGAGATCAGCACCCCGCCCGCATAGCCGCCATAGATGAGGGTGAGGCTGACATCGCTCAGGGCCAGCACCTGCTGATAGTGGGGATAGAGGGGGGTGGGCACGCTGCTGTTGAGCAGCGCCGACATCAGCGCCAGCGGCAGAAACAGCAGGATGGCGCGATGGGAGGTGGCCGCCGCAGAGGGGGCGGCGGCGCAAAGAGATGATGACATGCAAGGCTCCGATGAGGGCGGGCAAGGCCGCTGACGAGAGGCGCCATGATAGCGCCCATCAAGGCCCCTCGACAGCGACACGAATGCATCAGTCTGCTTCAATAATGCATGTCAGTGACATCTATCTGCATGTCGAGAAGGGCACTCTCGCCTTGTGATCCCGCCGGCACTGGCTTCTAATGGGCACGCCCCGCCGGGGCACTTTGAGTGGGAGGCTCGATGATCAACTGGGACGACGCGCGGTTTTTTCTGGCATTGGCACGGCAGGGCACCCTGCGCGGCGCCGCCGGCGTACTGGGGGTCGATCAGGCCACCGTGGGGCGCCGCATCACGGCGCTGGAGCAGAACCTCGGCTCCAAGCTCTTTATCCGTACCCCCAAGCTCTATGATCTCAGCTCCCTCGGCGAGGCCATGCTGGCGGATGCCAGCGCCATGGAGCAAGCCATCAAGGCCATCGAACGCAAGGCGAGCGCCGGCGATCAGAGCCTGTGCGGCGAGGTGCGCATCGCCACCACCGACACCCTGGCTCAGGCCTTCGTGCTGCCCGCTCTCACCCTGCTGCGCGAGCGCCACCCCGGCATCCGGCTCAGCCTGCAGACCGCGGTCAGCGTCAGCGACATCGCCTACCGGGAGGCCGATCTCGCCATCCGCGGGCTGCGCCCGGACAACGACGAGCTGGTGATCAAGCGCCTCACCACCATAGAGATGGGGCTCTATGCCTCCCGCGACTATCTGGCCCGCCACGGCACGCCCAAGAGCGGCCACGCTCTCAGCCAGCACGCCCTGCTGCTGTTTGCCAGGGAGCTGGTCTCCCGCCACTGGCACAGCCTGTGCGGGGAGCCGCTGCACGAGCCCAATGTGGTGCTGCAGTGCAACGCCCAGCTGCTGTTGCTGGCGGCGGCTCGCCAGGGGCTCGGCATCGCCCTGCTCTCCACCTTTCTGGCAGACAAGGAGCCGGAACTGGTGCGCGTGCTGCCTACCCTGTGCGATCCGGTCGACATCTGGCTGGTGCTCCACCCCGACTTGCAAAAAGCCAGCCGGGTGCGCGCCGTGGTAGATGCACTAGAAGAGGTGTTTCACTGTCGCTGAGCCGGCGGCGCCTTCTGCCCGCGGCCCCGCATCTGTTACCATGCCGGCCATCAAGACTGTTTCCAGCGCGGCGTGGCCGCGCCCATCCCGACGGGTACCCTTATGTCCATTGCCTCCTTCGCCGATCTGGCGCTCTCCCCCCGCTTGCAGCAGACCCTGACCGAGCTTGGCTACGCCGCACCGACCCCGGTGCAGGCCAGCGCCATCCCGGTCATTCTGGCGAGGCGCGACCTGATGGCGGGTGCCCAGACCGGCACCGGCAAGACCGCGGCCTTCGTGCTGCCGCTGCTGGAGCAGTTGCTGCAACACCCGACGAGCGATGCCCGCCCCATCCGCGCCCTGGTGCTGGTGCCGACCCGCGAACTGGCGGTGCAGGTGCATGAGAGCGTCACGCGCTACGCCAAGGGCACCGACCTCACCAGCACGCTGGTCTACGGCGGGGTGAGCATAGCCGCACAGGTGGAGATGCTGAAAGCCGGGGTGGATCTGCTGATCGCCACGCCGGGCCGGCTGCTCGACCATCTGCGGCAAGGGGCGCTGAGTCTGGCCGCGCTGCGCCATCTGGTGTTTGACGAGGCGGACCGGATGCTCGACATGGGCTTTATGGACGAGATCAAGGCGCTGCTGAAACAGATCCCGGCGGATCGCCAGACCCTGTTGTTTTCGGCCACCTGCGATGACAACCTGTTTGCCTTGAGCAAGGTGTTGTTGCGTGACCCGGCACTTATCGAAGTAGCCCCGCGCAACACCACGGCGGCCGAGGTGGAGCAGCGGGTCTATACGGTGGATGGCGATCGCAAGCTGGCACTGGTCGAACACATGCTGAAAGTAAAGGGCTGGGCGCCGGCCCTGATCTTCAGTCGCACCCGCCAGGGGGCCGACAAGCTGGCCCAGCAGCTCGGCAAGGCGGGCGTCCATGCGCTGGCCTTCCACGGTGACCTGTCACAAGGGGCGCGGGAGAAGGTGCTGCTGGAGTTTCGCGCCGGCACCCTGCAGGCGCTGGTTGCTACCGACGTGGCGGCCCGCGGCCTCGATATCACGGATCTCAACTATGTGATCAATATGGAATTCCCGTTTGTGGCGGAGGATTACGTGCACCGCATCGGTCGCACCGGTCGCGCCGGCAACAAGGGGCTCGCCATCACCTTGTTCAGCCCGGAAGATGCGCCGCTGCTGGAGAAGGTGGAGGCGGTGCTCGACACCCGCTTGCCCCAGCAGTGGTTCCCGGGCTTTGAGCCGGATCTGACCCGCTTCGAGCCCGAGCCATGCCGCAGCAGCAAGGCAGCCCAGAAGCAGCGTGCCAGAAAGCAGGCGCTCGCTGGCAACAAGGGTGGCAAGAGCAAACGCTAAGCCGCCCCGGCACCGCCAATAAAAAAACGCCCAGTCGGGCGTTTTTTGTTATCCGATACACACCTGCTCTACTCCTACGGCGCAGGCGCCAGTTCCGACGGCAGGGCCCGCAGGATCCGCTGCTCGGCCAGGGTGGAGAGCACGAACATCACCAGATAACCAAGGCCCAGCGCCACGATAATGGCCACCACGTTGGTGGTGAAGCGGGCCACCAGGTAGTAGGCCGCCACCAGCGCCACTATGCCCACAGCCCGGATCAGCAGGCTCTGGGTAAAGTGGCCGTGGGCCTTGATGTAGGCGAGCTGGTAGCCGTTGAGCATCATGAAGATGAAGAAGAGGGAGAAGTGCAGCAGCACCGGCACGGCTCCCAGATAGTCGGCCGGGAACAGCAGCGACACCAGCGGCTTGCCCGCCAGCAGCATCACCAGGAAGAACACCAGGCTGACGATGGCGCTGAGGCGGAAGATCCAGCGCCGGATAAGCCTTATCTGGCGATGATCGCCGCTGCGCAGATTGACTGCCAGTTCAGGCAGCACGAAGCGGTAGATGGGGAAGACGAACAGGGTGGTCATGTAGGTGAAGATGGGGCGCACCACCACCTGAAAATCCCCCAGCTCGTCGAGGCTGAAGTGGCGAATGGTGAGCAGTACCGTGATGTAGATCATCAGGATGCTGGCCCCCGCCTCTAGGGACGCGGTAAAGCTCTTCTTCACATAGCTGCGCATCTCGGGGCCAAGCTCGACCTTGGCCAGCGGCCGGGTGGCGATGGCCCGACGCCGGTGCAGATACATGTAGCCGGCGATACCGAGCGAGGAGAAGGTCAGCCCGTAGAAGAGCGAAGGGAGCGCAGCCATCCCGAGCCCGAAATAGCAGGCCATAAACAGCAGACCGTTGGCCAGCGGCTCCAGCCAGGTGACCCGGTTGGAGATCCCGTACATCCGGTACATGGCCACCAGATTGGTGAAGTAGACCTTGAGCCCCAGCCCGAAGATGACCCCCACCAGTTGCAGATATTCGGCCCGGATATGGAGCCCGTGCTTGATGTAGGGGATCACCAGCCCCCAGGTGAGCAGCACCATGCCGATGAGGAAGTAGCGGAAGATATTGATGATATCCCGATCGTTTTTGGTCTGGGAGTAGCTCACCACCATGGAGGAGCGAAAGCCGGTCATCAGGATCAAGGAGAGGGAGATCAAATCCACCACGCTGTTGAACAGCGCCAGTTCCCCCTTGGCCACCCACTGCGCCAGCCACACCTTGAAGGCGAAGCCGATGATGATGCTGGCAAGGGACGCCCACATGCCGGTGATGAAAGCCTGCTTGAGGCGGCCAAGTGAATCGGGTTGTTCATCTTGAATTGCGTGCATCACGAAAGGCCCGCTAACTGCGTGAAGAGAGGCCCATCTTATGAAAGGGGGCCGCCCTTGAACAGCCCGAAACTGGGGGCAAGAGCCCCTCCCTGCCAGAAACGCCCAGCCGGGCGCCTCCTTTAGTGCGCCCAGCTCGTCATCCGGCTGCCGCCGCGGCGGCTTATGACTGGGGCGCGGCCTTGATCAGCGCCTCGTAGTGATCAATCAGCTCGGGGCCGTGCAGCGGCGAGTCGTGCCCGCCGATCACCGTCTTGATCGGCAACTTCATCGCTTTGAGCCGCTCGATGGTCTGCGGATACTCCTTCACATTGGCAAAGCTCAGGTTGCCCAGCTTCTCCTTGAGGATGCAGTTGCCATAGAGCACCTGCTCATCGGGGAAGTAGACAAAGATGCCGTCCGGCGTGTGGGCCGGGCCCGCATAGAAGGCGCGCACCTTGCCATCTTGCAGCTTGAAGTCACCATCGTGCACCACGTTCGGCAACACCAGCGGCAGATCCGGGTACTCCGGCAGCCCCCTGCGGGTAAAGGCGACAATCTCGGCCCAGTCGCTCTTCATCAGATCCCGGGTCTGGCGCGTCGCCACCACCCTGGCCCCGATGGACTTCCAGTAGGCGTTACCGCCCGCCCGATCGGTGTGGTAGTTGGTGTTGATCACCTCCAGCACCGGCTTGCTGCTGACCCGTTTAATGAGCTTGTGCAGCTCGCGGGCGGTATCTGGCGTCCAGGTCGCCCCCACCACCGTCACCCCCTTGGCCCCGAAATAGACCATGGAGTTCTCTTTGACGTAGTAGTTGTCCTCCACCACATAGACAGGGCCGCTTACCTGCTTGAGGGAGATCCCCGCCGCCCGCACGCTGCCGCCCCAAAAACTCGCCATCAGCACCACGGCCCCGGCCAACCCGCACTTCATCCAACCTTTCATCATCTTGCTCCCTCGAACCAACCGCCCCCTCGCCACCCCTGTGGCAAGCCGGGCCTTTTAAGCAGTGGGCAGAAGATACGGGGGATTTGTGAGGGGAAAATGAGGTTGTGTGAAGAGAAGGTGAAGTCTGGGGGAAGTCAGGGGGAAGTCAGGGGAAAGTCCGGAAAAATCAGCGGCGACCTCCTGTTCGCGAACGTCCGAATACGCTTCGCTATTCGAACCTGCAACACAGATAGCAACCCCTCTCCCGAGGGAGAGGGGATGGCCCGAGCCAATTCCAAGCCACTCATATTCACCCGCACCACAGAGCCAACGCACAATCAGCGGAGCCTATCTGCTCCCTTCTTCCACTCTCGATCACAAACAAGGGGAGAAGGGCTGGGATAAGGGGGAGGTAAGAATAAGCTACATCATGTAGGGACGATTAGCGCAGCGTAATCGTCCGTTTATCGCCACGCATCGAGTCATGGCAAGGCCAACCGGAAACTCTGAATATCACCTGCTTCTCGGCCACGACCTGTCCGCGAAAGTCCGAATACGCTTCGCTATTCGAACCTACGGCCCTATTCGAACCTAAACATCTAATGAAATAGGTACAGATTTACCATATGATTATTTAAAGTTAGGGAAAGCATACTCTATGAGTTTGTAGAGTAATAATCGAGTTTTGATAGAGGGCTATAGTATGGGTAGTTATGCAGACATTAAAATAAATGGACATATTCTAGTTGAATGGAAGAATACTTATGACGAATGGTATTTTACTAAATCAGATCGCGCTCGGGAAATGGCGCAAGCTGATGAAGAGCGTGACTTTATTGGATATCGCGCACCTGTATCAACAATTCGACGACGTCTTCAACTTGCTGGATATGACCGAAAATCCCTTGAACGCGATTTCAATGAAACTCGTGAGCTTTGGATAAAGGAAATGAAAGAAAGTTTAGATTATTACAGTCAGGTAGCAGCGATTCATAATGAACAATATGATGTACATATGGCCAGTATCATACCGAAAAAGCTAGAGGTATTACGAAGTACAACTCTTGAACAATGGATTAAATATTTTCCAGAAGCCTTAGATAAAACTTATTTATCATTTGATGATTTTGACGATGAAGTTGATGTGAACATTCCCAATAAACCATTACTATCTTTCATGCTTTCACCGCTGCATGGCGTTCCTAATCACTATCATCATGGATTTTCAGGGGCAATATTCCCATGCATGCAAATGGCATCTTATGCAATTCTTTTACTGGATATGTGTAAAGACGATGATTTGTGTGAATTGGATATAACCGATATAGTAAATGGTGGGTGGGTCGATGATTTTGATGATATTGAACAAGTACAGTCTGGTGAAACAACATTTTTTAAAATTTTTAAAAAATCAATAGATGAAATTCAATCGATTGAACTAAAAAAAACCACACCTGTATTACAAAGAATGATTTTCTCTAGTGTGATAACAGCTATGGAAGCATATCTTACTGATACAATGAAACGCCATGTTCTAAACAGACATGCAATAAAACGTAGATTTGTTGAATCTTATCACTCATTTAAAAACATTGAGGTAAAAGGAAATGACATTTTCAAGTACCTTGATGAACTAGACAGAAAGATACTTTTTTATCTTGACCGCCAAATATCTTTCCATGATATAAAAAACATAAAAAACCTTTTTGAGAAAGTCCTTGACTGCAAAATACCTGATGAGAAGCTAAAAACTATTGGGTCTTACACCCAAACTAGACATGATATTGTTCATCGCAATGGGAAAAGTCGACATGGCGATAATGTATATATATCACAAGAGGATATCACCAAGCTGATAGGTATTATTTATGAATTTGTTGCCGATATAGACAAACAGATTATTGATGGTCTTTTAGATAGTTGTAGTGAACATAACTGACCAAATATCGCTTTAGCATCCATGTAGGCATTCGATTAATTGAACATTATATCTAAAATAAAAACCACCCGCATTGCGAGTGGTTTTATTTTTATTATCACTAGACACATGGGCTATTTAGCCCCTGTCACCCCAACGGCGGCGTCCGTGGCGGCACCATACGCTTGCTGCCGGTGGACTCGAAGGCCGAGGCGAAGCGCAGCAGGTTGTTGTCGTCATAGGCGCGGCCGGCGAAGGTCAGGCCCACCGGCATACCGATATCGGCCATCACCCCCATGGGGACGGTAACGGTCGGCACGCCGAGGTGGCGAATGGCGAGGTTGCCGTTGGCAACCCAGATGCCGTTGCTCCAGGCGATGTCGGCGGAGGCCGGATTCACATCCGCATCAGCCGGGGCGACGTCAGCGACGGTCGGGAACAGCACGGCGTCGAGCTTGAGCCCGTCCATCCAGTCCTCCAGATCCAGCTTGCGAGTCTTCTCAAGACCACGCAGGCCGTCCGGCACTGTGGGGATCTCGTCAAAGCGCTTGAGGCCGCGCTTGGCCATATTGACGTACTCGTCCATGCCTGCCGCCAGATCGCCCTCGCGGTTTGGCAAGGTGCCCGGATCGTGGGGGAAGATCTTCGGCCCATCGACATCGGCCAGCTTGTTGAGTTTAGGATCGCCGTTGGCGCGCAGGAAGTCGTCGAACGCCCAGCCGGAGAGCTCCCACAGCTCGTCGTTGAGAAACTCAGGGCTCACGATGCCGCGATTGAACACGGTCGGCGCGCCGGGTCGGTCCCCTTCGCAGTTGGAGACCAGCGGGAAGTCCACTTCGATGACTTCGGCGCCCGCGGCTTCCAGCGCCTTGCGCGCATCTTCCCAGAGGGCGATCACGGTCTCGCGGGTATGGATGCGCTGACCGGTCGGGCCGCCGATGCCGGGGTTTTCGCTGGTGCCAGCCAGTTCATCCTTGTTGATAAACATGCGCGGCACGCCGAGGCGCTTGCCCTTGAGGGCATCGGGCTTGGCAGCCAGCTCCAGATAGGAAGCCGGACGCACCTCGGAGGCCTTGGGGATCTTGACCCAGGGCTGCAGGCGCCACAGATCACCACGGGTGTCGGCATCGTCGGCCACCACCACGTCGAGCACTTCCAGCAGATCATTCATGGTGCGGGCGTAGGGCACCACCACATCCATGGTCGGGGTCAGCGGCCAGTTGCCACGCACCGAGATGACGCCACGGGACGGGGTGTAGGCACACAGGCCGTTGTTGGAAGCCGGGCCACGGCCGCTCGACCAGGTCTCTTCCGCCAGACCAAAGGCGGAGAAGCTGGCGGCGGTGGCAGTACCGGCGCCGTTGGAGGAGCCGGAGGCAAAGGGCGCAGTCAGGTAGTCGGCGTTGTAGGGGCTCTCGGCACGACCATAGACGCCGCGCTGCATGCCGCCATTGGCCATCGGCGGCATATTGGTTTTACCCAGGCAGATGGCACCGGCGGCGCGCAGCCGCTCAACGGTAAAGGCATCGCGCTGGGCCACCAGATCCTTGAAGGCCGGGCTGCCGGAGGCGGCGGTCAGCCCCTTGACCAGATAGCTGTCTTTGGCGGTGTAGGGGATGCCGTCGAGCGGCCCCAGAGTTTCGCCACGGGCGCGGCGCTCATCAGACGCTTGCGCCTCTTTCAGCGCATCGGGATTGGGCACCACCAAAGCGTTGAGCTTGGTGTCGGTCTCGGGGCCGTTGTAAGCCTCGATCCGGGCCAGATAGGCCTTGACCAGTTCGACCGCTGTGGTGCGGCCTGATTCGAGCGCACCGCGCAGCTCGGCAATGGAAACCTCGGTCACTTCGATCATTTTGATCTCCTGTAAAGGGTGACGGTTTGTCATGATGATCGCCGCATCAGCGCCGGCGACCATCACGTCATCAAGAGAGAAAACCCCACGGCGTGGGGTTTTGAATACTAACTAGAACCGGTTTACGACCCGTCGCGAGAGGCCGTCAGCAAGGTGAAGAGCCGCGCAGGAACCGGAGCGTATAAACATACGTGAGGCTTCCGAGCAGCACATGAGCCTTGATCACGGTCTCGCAGCAGGATCGTCATCCGGTTCTTATTTGCCGGAGGGGATCTGCTGGGTGATGCAGTGGATATTGCCACCGCCCAGCAGGATCTCGCGGGCCGGTACGCCGACGACCTTATGCTCCGGGAAGATCTCTTCCAGAATGCGCTGGGCTTCGCCATCGGTGGCGGCATCCAGCAGCGGGTAGACGATGCGATCGTTGGTGATGAGGAAGTTCACGTAGGAGCCGGCCAGACGCCCTTCTGCCTCGCGCGGCACACCGGTACCGCTCTCGACGCCGGCAGACTCTTCCTGGGTGCAGTAGAGCGGGCCCGGCTGGGGCAGCTTCCACACTTTCAGCTTGCGACCCTTGGCATCGACCGCGGCTTCCAGCACCTTGAGGGCAGCCACGGAGCGGGCGTACTGGGGATCGTTCTGGTCGTCAGTCCAGTGCAGGGCCACTTCACCCGGACGCACGAAACAGCACATGTTGTCGATGTGGCCGTCGGTTTCATCCATGTAGACGCCTTCGTCCAGCCAGATAAAACTGGTGACACCCAGATAGTCGCGCAGGTGCGCTTCGATCTGCTCTTTGCTCAGGTGCGGGTTGCGGTTTTCGTTGAGCAGGCACTCGGCGGTGGTCAGGCAGGTGCCTTCGCCGTCGACGTGGATGGAGCCCCCTTCCAGAATGAGCGGCGCATCGTAACGATCCATGCCGTGCTGTGCCAGCATCTGGGCCGCCACTTGCTCGTCTTGATCCCAGGGGTAGTAGAGACCGCCCTTGTGGCCACCCCAGGCGTTGAAGCCCCAATCCACCCCACGGCACTCGCCGGCCGCGTTGGTGACGATGGTGGGGCCGCTGTCGCGGGCCCAGCAGTCATCGCTGTTCATCTCGACCAGGGTGACATGGCTGGGCATGATGGCGCGAGCCTGCTCCATAAACCGGGCCGGCACCCCCATAAAGACCGGGGTGGCTTGCCCAATGGCATCCGCCACCTTGGCAAAGGTGGCTTGCGCGAAGCGACCGGCCTC
>AACY020301989.1_pt1 | contig 10654 bp, 6 predicted proteins | sample 267378 | NCBI WGS metagenome assembly AACY02 (sample SAMN02954345, study PRJNA13694) | marine metagenome | biome: aquatic; feature: ocean; material: water; isolation source: isolated as part of a large dataset composed predominantly from surface... | reverse complement strand
CGAAGGCGCGGGGCGGGCTGCGGGTGCCCTCGCTCCGGCGGCTGGAGGAGGCGATCGGCCTGTAGGGGGGATGAAGACGGCGGGGACCTTCCGGGCGCCGTTCGGCGGCGCCGGAGGACTCGCGCCGCGCGGTCGCCGCAAGGCTCGTCGCTTCGGAACGCGGGGAGCGCGGGCGATCTCCCGCTGAAGCGCGCCTGACCGTCGCGCCTTCGGCGGACGTCGCGATGCGAGCGCCTTCGGGGACGAGCCCTGTCTCGCGAACGCCGCGGCGGGGCGTTGCAGGGGCGCAGGGGGCCGTCCCGGTGAGGGCGGCCGCGCGATCTGCGCCGCCGGGAGCGGCGGGCGTGTCGCGCGAAACCGTCGCGGACCGTTTCCGCAGGGGCGATCCTGCGCGACCAGCCCCCTGACGGCGCAGCGCGGTCGGATTGGTCCGGTCCGGGGCTGGAGGGGGCATTCAGTCCATAGCGGCGCCGGTGCTTGCTGAGGACCGCGCGGCCGCCCCAAGGGTGGTCGCTTCAGAACGCTGGGGCTTGGGCGGTTTATGGCGCAAGCGACTGTAACGGCTGCGCTTCTCGTACCGTCGCAATGCGGCCGCCCCCGGGGTGGGGCGGCCGCGCGGTCCGTGCTGGTCGCACGAACCGCCGGGGCTGCTGCGCGCCTTCCCGAACGACCGCTCCGTCCCGCGAAGCCGTCGCGGGACGTTTCCGCAAATGCGATCCGTCTCGGCCGAGCCGCATGAGACGAGGGCCTATCGCGGAGACCCGCGCCCGGACGGCGGCCTTCGGGACGGCCGGCGCAGCGGGCGGAGCGGCGCAGCGGGCGGAGCGGCGCGCCCGGCGCGCCGACCCCGCCGCCTCCCGCGGCGCGGCGCCCGAGCGCGCGTCGCGGGAACCCGACCGGCGTCGCGCGCGTCCCCGTCTCGCGCATCGGCGGCGCAGCGTCCGTGTGACCGGTGGCGTCGGCCGCGGCGCGCGCGCAGGATGCCTCCGCCAAACCAAGGACATCGGATGACCCGAAACCGCATCCGCCCGGGCCGCTCCGCGCCGCTCGGCGCGACATGGGACGGCGGCGGCGTGAACATGGCGCTGTTCTCGGCCAACGCCGACGCGGTCGAGCTCTGCCTGTTCGACGAGGCCGGCCGCAAGGAGATCGAGCGCGTCGCCCTGCCCGAGCGCACCGACGAGGTGTTCCACGGCTACTTCCCCGACCTGCGCCCCGGCCAGCTCTACGGCGTCCGCGTGCACGGGCCCTGGGCGCCGGAGGCCGGCCACCGCTTCAATCCGCACAAGCTGCTCGTCGACCCCTACGCCAAGGCGCTGGCGGGCGAGATCCGCTGGCACGACGCCGTCTACGGCTACCGCATCGGCCACCGGCGCGAGGACCTCGCGATGGACCGCCGCGACAGCGCGCGCTGCATGCCGAAATGCGTCGTCGTGGACACCGCCCACAGCTGGGGCGGCGACCAGCGCCCCCGCCGCTGCTGGGCCGACACCGTGATCTACGAGGCCCATGTGAAGGGCATGACCGCGCGGCGCGAGGACATCCCCGAGACGCTGCGCGGCACCTTCGCGGGGCTCGCCGAGCCGAAGGTGATCGAGCACCTGGCCGCGCTCGGGGTGACGGCCGTCGAGCTGATGCCGGTGCACGCCTTCGCCGACGACCGCCACCTCGTCGACAAGGGCCTCAGCAACTACTGGGGCTACAACACCTTCGGCTTCTTCGCCCCCGCGCCCCGCTACGCGCCCCGCGGCGACGACCGCACCGAGTTCAAGCTGATGGTGCGGCGGCTGCACGACGTCGGGATCGAGGTGATCCTCGACGTGGTCTACAATCACACCGCCGAGGGCAACCATCTGGGGCCGACGCTCTCGCTGCGGGGCCTCGACAACGCCAGCTACTACGTGCTCGGCGACGACCCGCGCTACTATTTCGACACGACCGGCTGCGGGAACACGGTCAATCTCCGCCACCCCCGCGTCCTGCAGATGGTGATGGATTCGCTGCGCTACTGGGTCGAGGAATGCCATGTCGACGGCTTCCGCTTCGACCTCGCCACCGCCCTGACCCGCGACCGCGACCGGGTGGACTTCGCCTCGCCCTTCATGGACGCGGTGCGCCAGGACCCGGTGCTGTCGGACGTCAAGCTGATCGCCGAGAGCTGGGACATCGGGCCGGACGGCTATCAGGTCGGCGGCTTCCCGCCGGGCTGGTCGGAGTGGAACGGGCGCTGGCGCGACGACGTGCGCAGCTTCTGGCGGGGCGAGGACGGGTATCTGGCGGGCATGGCCTCGAACCTGCTCGGCTCGGCCGACATCTTCGACCGCCGCTCGCGCCGGCCCTCGGCGAGCGTCAACTTCGCGACCGCCCATGACGGCTTCACGTTGATGGACCTCTGGTCCTACGACGAGAAGCGCAACGCGGCGAACGGCGAGGACGGGCGCGACGGGCATGACGACAACCGCAGCTGGAACTGCGGGGCGGAGGGGCCGACCGAGGACGGCGCGGTGCTCGCGCTGCGCGACCGGCTGCGCCGCGCGACCATGGCGACGCTGCTGCTGAGCCAGGGGACGCCGATGCTCCTGATGGGCGACGAGCTCGGCCGCAGCCAGGGCGGCAACAACAACGCCTATTGCCAGGACAACGAGATCGCGTGGATGGACTGGTCGGACGACGACCCGCGCAAGGCCGCCTTCCTCGCCTTCACCAAGGGCGTCATCGGCCTGCGCCGGGCGCTGCCGCTGCTGCGGTCGGACCGCTACCTGCACGCCGTGCCCGCATGGGAGGACGGCCCGCCGCAGGCGGCGTGGCTGCGCCCTGACGGGGGCGCGATGACCGGCGAGGACTGGGGCGCCGGCCACGCCCGCGCGGTCGGCCTCGCGCTCGCCGGGCCGGAGGGCGCGCAGCTCCTGATGCTGGTCAACGCCCATCACGAGCCGATCGCCTTCGAGATCCCCGCGCCCACCGCGCATGGCGCCTGGCGCCTGCGCCTCGACAGCGCGGCGGGAACCATCGACCCGCCCCGCGCGCTGGTGGAGGGCGGCGCGCCCTTCGAGGCGCCGGGACGGGGCGTGCTGCTGCTCGAAGCCTTCTGATCCGCCGTTCAAGGAGCACGCCGATGCGCCGCCGTTTCGAGACGCGCTGGGGCGCCGCGCCCGTCGAGGGCGGCGCGCGCTTCGCGCTGTGGGCGCCCCATGAGGAGACCGTCTCGGTGCTGGACCCGGTGTCAGGCCGCGCCGAGCCGATGCACGACGCCGGCGCGGGCTGGAAGCGGCTCGAGACCGGGCTGATCGCGCCGGACGCGCCCTACTGCTTCGCGCTCGCCGACGGGACCCGCGTCCCCGACCCCGCCGCGCGCGCGCAGGCGGGCGACGTGCTCGGCCCTTCGCGGCTGGTGGACCCGGAGGCGTTCGACTGGCGCTCGGACTGGGCGGGACGGCCCTGGGAGGAGGCGGTCGTCTACGAGCTGCATGTCGGGACCTTCACGCCGGAGGGCACGTTCGACGCCGCCGCGGACAAGCTGCCGCTGCTGGCGGAGACCGGCGTCACCGTGGTCGAGCTGATGCCTGTCGCGCAGTTCGCCGGAAACCGGGGCTGGGGATACGACGGCGTGCTGCTCTACGCGCCCCACCGGGCCTATGGCGGGCCGGAGGGGCTGAAGCGGCTGGTGGACCGGGCGCACGGCCTCGGCCTCTCGGTGATCCTCGACGTGGTCTACAACCACTTCGGGCCGGAGGGGAATTTCCTGCCGCGCTACGCGCCGGGCTTCTTCCACCCCGAGCGGCGGACGCCCTGGGGCGACGCGATCGCCTTCGACGCGGCGCCGGTGCGGACGTTCTACGTCGAGAACGCGCTCTACTGGCTGGAGGAGTTCCGCCTCGACGGCTTCCGCTTCGACGCCATCGACCAGATCGACGACCCCTCGGAGACGCATATCCTCGAGGAGATCGCGGCGACGATCCGCGCCCGCGTGACCGACCGCCCGATCCACCTGACGACGGAGGACGAGCGCAACATCGTGGGCCTCCATCCGCGCGACGCCGAGGGGCGGCCGACGCTGCACACCGCAGAGTGGAACGACGACTTCCACCACCTCGCCCATGTCGCCGCGACCGGCGAGGCGGAGGGCTATTACCGCGACTACCAGGGCGATCACGGCGCGCGGCTGGCGCGGGTGCTGGCCTCGGGCTTCGACTTCCAGGGGAGGCGGTCGGAGCATTGGGGCCGCGACCGGGGCGAGCCCTCGGGCGGTCAGCCGCCGACCGCCTTCGTGAACTTCATCCAGAACCACGACCAGACCGGCAACCGCGCCTTCGGCGAGCGGCTGACCGTTCTGGCCGAGCCGCAGGCGGTGGAGACGCTGACCGCGATCCTGCTGCTCGCCCCCGCCACGCCGCTGATCTTCATGGGCGAGGAATGGGGCGAGACGCGGCCCTTCCTGTTCTTCGCCGATTTCGACGGCCCGCTCGCCGAAGCCGTGCGCAAGGGCCGCCGGGCCGAGTTCGCGGACTGGGGCGACTTCTCCGACCCCGCACGGCGCGAGGCGATCCCCGACCCCTGCGAGGCCGGCACCTTCGCCGCCTCCCGCCTCGACTGGCGGGGGCGGGAGAGCGCGGCCGGGCGCGCGCGCCTCGGGCTGGTCCGCGGGCTGCTGGCGCTCCGCGCAGCCGAGATCGCGCCGCGGCTCGGGGGGTTGCGCGACGGCTCGGCGGAGGGCGAGGCGCTGTCGGAGCATGCGGCGCGGGTGCACTGGCGTCTGGACGACGGGGCGGCGCTGACGCTGGTCGCCAACATCGCCGGCGAGGCGGGGCCGGCCGCCGGTCGCCCGGAGGGTCGCGTCCTGCACGAGACCGAGGCGGGGCTCGCCGACGCTCTGGGCGCGGGGCGCCCCCTGCCCCGCTGGTCCGCGCTCTGGACGCTCGCGCCGTGAGCGGGGATCCGCGCGCCACCTACCGGCTGCAGCTCCGCGAGGGGATGGACTTCGCGAAGGCGGCGGCGCTCGCGCCCTATCTGCGGCGGCTCGGCGTCTCGCATCTCTACCTCTCGCCGATCTGGACCGCCGCGCCGGGCTCGACCCACGGCTACGACGTCTGCGACGCCAACCAGGTCGAAGCCGCGCTCGGCGGGCGCGCAGGCTTCGCGAAGCTGGCGGACGCGATGGCGGCCGAGGGGCTGCGCGTCGTCCTCGACATCGTGCCGAACCACATGGCCGCGCATGAGGCGAACCCGTGGTGGGCGAGCGTGCTGCGCTGGGGCGAGGCCTCCCGCCACGCCGGGCATTTCGACATCGACTGGACCGCCGACCGGCTGCTGCTGCCGATCCTCGGCGCGCCCTACCTGGAGGCGCTGGAGGGCGGCGCGCTCGGCGTCGCGCGGGACCGCGACGGCTTCTCGATGACCGTCTACGACCGCGCCCTGCCGCTGACGCCCCGGAGCTGGGCGCTGATCCTCGCGGAGGCCGGCGACGCGCTCGCCCCCCTCGCCCGCGCCTTCGGCGTCGCCACCCCCGATGCGGCGGAGGCGCTCGCGCCCCGGCTCGACGCGGCGGACCAGTCGGCGCTCGAGGCCGCCTGCGCCGCCGTCGCCGCGGACCGCGCGAAGCTCCACCGGCTGCACGAGGCGCAGCCCTGGCGGCTCGCGCACTGGCGGATGGCGCGGGAGGCGCTGACCTACCGGCGGTTCTTCGAGATCACCGATCTCGTCGGCGTCCGGGTCGAGCGGCCGGAGGTCTTCGAAGACGTCCATCGCCTGCTCTTCACGCTGATCGGCGAGGGCCGCGTCCACGGCCTGCGGATCGACCATGTGGACGGCCTCGCCGACCCCGCCGGGTATCTCCGCCGCCTGCGCGACCGCGTCGGGCCGGGCGTTCCGATCTGGGTCGAGAAGATCCTCCATCGCGGCGAGGCGCTGCGGCCCTCCTGGCCGGTCGAGGGAACCACGGGCTACGAGTTCGCCGCCGACATGGCCGACCTGATGGCCGCGCCGGAGGCCGCCGCGCCGCTGGAGGCGGCCTACGCCGAGGCGCGGGGCGGGCCGGTGTCCTTCACCGCGCTGGTGGACGGGGCCAAGCGGCACATCCTGACGCACAACCTCTCGGCCGAGCTCGACGGGCTGACCGACGCGGTGCTGGCGCTGGCGCGCCGCCAGCTCGCCACCCGCGATCTCGGGCGGGACACGCTGCGCCGCTCGATCATCGAGATGGCGCGCGCCCTGCCCGTCTACCGCACCTACGTCACCGCCGAGGGGCCCTCGGCGGAGGATATCGCGCTCATCGAGGCGATCGAGGCCGACGCCAAGGCGGCGCGCGAGGTGGAGAACGAGATCGGCGTGGAGTTCGTCGCGCGGCTGCTCCGCCTCGACCTGCCGGACCTCGCCGACCAGATCGCGGCGCTCGGCTTCGCCGTCCGCTTCCAGCAGATGACCGGGCCGGTGACCGCGAAGGCGCTGGAGGACACCGTCTTCTACCGCTTCAACCGGCTGATCGGGCTGAACGAGGTGGGCGGCGCGCCCGAGCGCATGGGGGCCGACCCCGCCGACGTCCACGCGGCGCTCGCCGCGCGCCGGGCGACGCCGCTCACGCTGAACGGCACGGCGAGCCACGACACCAAGCGCGGCGAGGACGCGCGGGCGCGGCTCTACGCGATCACGCTCGCGCCGGAGCGCTGGGCGGCGCTGGCGGCGCGGTGGCGGGCGGCGACCGACGGGTTCTGGGACGGGGCGGCCGACGGCGACGTGACCTGGACCTTCCTCCAGACGCTGCTCGGGGTCTGGCCGCCGGACCTCGCGCCGGACAACGCGGCGGGGGTGCGGGCGCTGGCCGGGCGCGTCGCCGCCTTTTTCGAGAAGGCGGGGCGCGAGGCGAAGGCGCGCACGAGCTGGACGCAGATCGACGACGCCTACGAGGCGCGGGTGCGCGGCTTCGTCGGCCGCGCGCTCGACCCCGACGGCGCGGCGGACTTCCTGTCGGGCTTCGCGGCGGGGGCGCGGCCGTTCATCGAGGCCGGCGCGGCGCTGGCGCTCGGGCAGACGGCGATCAAGCTCTGCGCGCCGGGCGTGCCGGACCTCTACCAGGGCGCGGAGGGCGGCGACTTCTCGCTGGTCGACCCCGATAACCGCCGCGCGCCCGACTTCGCGGCGCTCGCCCGCGCGGCGGAGGCCGAGGCGCCGGAGGGGCGCTTCGCCAAGACCGGGCTGATCCGCGCCGTGCTGGCGGCGCGGGCCGCGGCGCCGGAGGCCTTCGCCGGCGACTACGTCCCCCTGCCCGACCCCGCGGGGCGCCTCTTCGCCTTCGCGCGGAGCGGCGGGGGGCGGGCGGTCGTCTGCGCCGTTCCGATCCGCGGCGCGGTCGGGGCCGCGTTCGGGCTGTCGGACGGCCCGGCGGAGGCGGCGACCGCGGCGCTGCCGGAGGCGCTGGCTGGATGGTCGGCGCGCGGGGTCTGGGGCGCGGGGGCGGTCGCGGAGGGGCGGCTCTCGGTCCCCGCGGGGAGCGGCGCGGCGGTGCTGCTGCTCGAACCCACGGGCTGAGGCTTCCGGGGCCGCGGCGCGGCTTGTAGCGTGCGCCCGCGAACGGCAGGGGAGCGGAGCGCATGGCGGAGCTGCTGGGGCGGCGGACGGCCTTCGAGAACCGGTGGGTGCGGCTGGAGGAGGACCGGCTGCGGCTGCCCGACGGGCTCGAGATCGACTACGTCTACGTCGCCCGCCCGCGCTACGCGATCGTGGCGGCGGTGGAGGACGGGCGGCTCTGGATGGTGGAGCAGTATCGCCACCCGCTCGGTGCCCGCTCGCTGGAGCTGCCGATGGGGGTGGCCGACGCGCCGACCATCGAGGCGGCGGCGGCGACCGAGCTGCGCGAGGAGACGGGGCTGCGGGCCGAGCGGTTCGACTACGTCGCCGAGATCGCGCCCGCGCCGGCGCTGCTGGCGCAGACCGGGGCGCTGTTCCTCGCCACCGGGCTGACCGAGGGCGCGCCGGAGCGGGAGGACACCGAGCAGGACCTGACCGCGGCGCCCTGGCCGATCGAGGACGTCGTGGCGGCGATGCTGGACGGGCGCATCCGCGACGGGGCGACGCTGGCGGCGCTCGGGCTGCTGCGGATGAAGGAGCTGATCTGACGCGGGGGCTTGGACGCGGGGCAACGGAGGCGCATCTATCCCTTAGGGTAAATGGGGGAGCGGGCGCCATGCCGCGCATCTATCGCTACGTGCTCGCCGTGATCGCGGCGGGGCTGGCCGGGCTGGTCGTCAATTCGATCGCGGTGGCCGCGATGTTCGACGGCCAGTCCTTCTTCGGGCTGGTCGCGGCGCCGGGGCGGATCGTCGTGGCGCTGGCGGCGGCGGCGATGCTGCCGCCGATCCACCGGCGGCTGCCCTTCGTCATCGAGGACGTCGTGGCCATCGCGGCGCTGACGGTGGTCCCGACGGTGCTGGCGAAGTGGGTGTTCGACGTCGGGCTGGAATGGTCCGAGGCGCTGGCCTTCAACGCGGTCTACGCCGCCGGCGCGCTGCTGGCCTACCGCTTCGCCGCCGAGTGGGGGCGGGAGGTCAACGACTGAGAATCGGGGGGCGTAACAAGTTGGGAGCGTTGATTTCCTTGGGAGAATCCTGGTTAATCCGCGTCAACCGGGGGTCCGGGCCCGCGACGTTGCGCGCGTCGCGCGGCCGGGTGCGGCTTCGCTAGGCTGCGCGGATGCTTGAGACGCGCGCCTTCGAGATCGACCGCATCCGGGTTCCGGTGAAACGGAAGAAGGAGCTGGACGCCGCGAAAGCCGCGGCGCTGGCCGAGGCCATCCTGGAGGAGGGCCAGAAGACCCCGATCAGCATCCGCGAGGACGGCGACGGCTTCGTGCTGGTCGAGGGGTTGCACCGGCTGGAGGCCTGCCGGTCTCTGGGGGAGACGACGATTTTGGGGAAGGTGGTGCGGGCGAAGTTGAAGTGAAAATTTAGGTCGGTCGCCCAAAAGGGTAAATTTTTGCGTCATTTTATGTAGTTACTGATTAGCATGTCTGCAAGAATATCTAGGTACGATTGGTAAAATGAAAATTTTACTTCGCAATCCTCGATAGAGATGATATTAAGGCTTCCATACGTCAGCAAAGTGCAGATCTGACCTTTGTTTACGTTTCCCATATTCTCTTCAGAAATATGAAAAGATATTTTAAATGTATCTCTACTATCTTCTAGGTACTTATAATTAAAAGTACCCGACGCACTTGCAGGCTTGTGCATTGACCCAAATATATGAAGATTTACTGACCATTTATCAAAATCGTCTGTGATATTAGTGCCTAAAACGACACAGTCGCTTTCCTCGTATGTCGCTCGTGAAAGATATCGGAGTCTCAAATCTAATTTTCCATCATCTAACCCGGATTATGCATGAGGGTTGGCGGGCCTAGCCCAAGCCTTTGATCCGACGTAGAGTTTCGGTTGTCTAGGCCGGAAACTCGGGATCGGAAGGACCATGCCCGCCACCATTGAGACTACGCCGCCTTTGCCGGGCCTGTCACCTGTGAACGGCAAGACGCTGACGGCCCGCTTTGACGGCGGCTCGCTGTCGTCGGACGCGGGGCTGCTGGCGCTGCGCGAGGTGGAACACCGGCTGGGCGTGGCCGACAGGCTGGCGGCCTGCATCGACGATCCCCGCGATCCGGCCCGCACCCTGCACAGCATGCAGGAGATCCTGCGCTTCCGGATGCTGATGATCGCGGCGGGCTACGAGGACGGCATCGACGCCAACACCCTGCGCGCCGATCCGGTGTTCAAGATGGCGCTGGAGCGATTGCCCGGCACGCGCGACCTCTGCTCGCAGTCCACCATCAGTCGGCTGGAGAACCTGCCCGACCGGCGCACGCTGCTGCGGATGGGGCGGGCGATGGTGGAGTTGTATTGTTCCAGCTTCGCGCAGGTGCCCCGGCAGATCACGCTCGACATCGACGATACCTTCGACGCCGTCCATGGCGGCCAGCAGCTTCGGCTGTTCAACGCCCACTACGACGAGTACGGCTTCCAGCCGATCGTGGTGTTCGACGGCGCCGGGCGCTTCGTGACCGCGGTGCTGCGCCCGGCCAAGCGGCCCAGCGGGCGCGAGATCGCCGCGCAGCTGCGGCGGCTGTTCCGCGAAATCCGAAGCCATTGGCCGCGCGTAGAGATCGTGATCCGCGGCGACGGGCACTACTGCGCGCCGGAGGTGCTCGACCTGTGCCGCGCGCGCGGCGTGGACTTCATCCTTGGCCTGCCGACCACCAGCGTCCTGCGCGCCCATGTGACGACGCTGGAGGCCTCGACCACCGCCCGCGCCGAGGCGGCCGAAGGCGCCACGATCCGCCGCTTCAAGGAGTTCTACGACGGCGCAGGCTCCTGGAGCCGCGTGGAGCGGATAATCGCCCGCGTCGAGGCCGGTCCCCGCGGTTGCGACACCCGCTTCATCGTCACCAGCCTGACCAAAGGCACCGGCAAGACGCTCTACGAAGGCGTCTATTGCGCCCGGGGCCAGGCCGAGAACCACATCAAGGCCTTCAAGACCCACCTCGCCGCCGACCGCACCTCCTGCACCAGCGCCACCGCCAACCAGCTCAGGCTGTTCCTGCACGCCGGGGCCTACTGGCTGATGTGGACCCTGCGTGCCGCCCTGCCGAAGCGCTCGCCCTGGCGGCGCGCCC
>AACY020535692.1_pt1 | contig 10655 bp, 6 predicted proteins | sample 267378 | NCBI WGS metagenome assembly AACY02 (sample SAMN02954345, study PRJNA13694) | marine metagenome | biome: aquatic; feature: ocean; material: water; isolation source: isolated as part of a large dataset composed predominantly from surface... | reverse complement strand
CGGCTTCGGGAATCGCCAGCGGCAGCTGCTCCCAGTGCACGAGATCTGGGCTGACGGCATGCCCCCAGCTCATGTGGCCCCACTCATTGCCGAGTGGGTTGTGCTGATAGAAGAGGTGATACTCACCGTCATGAAAGACGAGCCCATTGGGATCGTTCATCCAGTTGAGCGGCGGTGTGAAGTGAAACTGCGGCCGCAGCGGCTCGTTCATGGCCTCCGGCGTTGCGAGGTAGGCAGCCCGTTCGGCGGCCAGGTCGACGCCTTGGAAGACATCTTGGAAGACGTCCTCCGCGAGCAGGGGCATGCTGAGCCTGGCAAGGCAACTGAGTGCGAGACTGAAGGCAGCCGTGCGGCTGAGCGGTTTCATGGGAGTGTCCTGTGAATGGCGAGGGTCACGGTGCGGGAGGACGGAGGCGGAGGCTTTCCGGGAAGGCCATCGTGCCGCCGGAGACGGTGCAGGCAAACGAAGCGACGGCGATGGCGTGGGCATTGATGCTGGCGGCATCGCGACCGGCCAACAGGCCGAGGATCATGGCGGCGGTGTAGGCATCGCCAGCTCCCACCGTATCGGCAACGTTCACGGGAGTGCCGGGCAGATCGCTGACCTCTCCTCCACGGATCAACAGGCCGCCCTTCGACGACCGTGTGAGCGCGACGGCTTGCAGCTGGTACCGCTGGGCAAGCGTGGCGAGGGCTTCCTCGGGCTCTGCCGAGATCCCGCAGAGCTGGCAGACCCGCGGCAGCTCGTCGTCGTTGAGCTTCAGCACGTTGGCCAGCGCAAGCGACTCGAGGATCACGGTGTCGTCGTCGTAGGGGGGGCGGAGATTGATGTCGAGCACCCGCAGGGCGGCCTCGTTGGCGGCTTTCACCGTGGCGACAAACTGACGAATCGTGTCGCGAGACGTCTGGCCCCGCTGGCCAAGCGTGCCGAAGCAGACCGCATCGCAGCGGGCCGCCAGAGCCTCGAGCGCGTCGCACCAGGCGACATGGTCCCAGGCGGAGTCGTCGGCGAACTGGTAGCTCGCCATGCCGGCCGCATCGAGGGTGACATTTACCCGGCCGGTGGGCCAGCTGTTTCGCTGCACATGGGAGGTGTTGACGCCGTGGCCGTGCAGGGCTGCCACAGCATCGTTGCCGAGGGCATCGTCGCCCAGGCCGCTGACCATGAAGACCTTGGCGGCGTCTCCCGCGAGCTCCGCGACGCTGCAAGCGGCATTGGCGGGGGCGCCACCAAACCGCGGCCCATCAGGGAACACGTCCCAGAGAATCTCACCGAGTCCAACAATCTGCCAGGGGTGAGCAGGCGGGGCTTGGCTGGTGGGTGGCATGGCACGTCCTTGGCACGGTGTCCGTGGCGGAAAGCCTCAGTGTCTCTCGGCCAGCCTCCAGGGGAAGCCCCACGCGCGAGATGAGCCAGGTCGCGGCTCGCAGGAACGTGGACTGCCGCTGCCTGCGAAGCAACAATCAAGAACGGTCGCGTGGTGTCCCTTGGACTGGAAAGGGACCGCGGGGTGTTCTGAAGCGGAGGCGTGAGATGCGGCTGAAGTCCTTCTGGCCTCTGGTGCTGCTGATGACGGTGGGAACTGCGGGAGTTTTTTCCCCCGTGGTGTCTTCCCACGCTGCTGAGGAGGAGCTTCCGCCGGCCCTGGCAGCCTGGCGAGGCTGGGTGCTCGCCGATGTGGCCAACCTCGGCTGCCCGTCGCCTTACGACGATGCCAGCGAGCGGATTGCCGTCTGGCCGTCGACGCTTGAGCTGGCGGTGACGGCCGATGGCGGCAGTTGGACGCTGCAACTCGAAGCGTTTGGCCCTTCCTGGCTGCCGTTGCCTGGGAATGCGGAGGCCTGGCCGCAGGCGGTCAGCCTTGATGGGCAGCCTGTGCCCGTGGTGGGCCGCGACGGCATCCCGTCCATCAAGATTGAGCCAGGGCAGCATCAGGTTGCGGGCGCCTTCCGCTGGAGCCGTCTGCCTGAGCGGCTCGCGATTCCAAAAACGATTGGCATCGTGGGCCTCATCCGCGACGAAACGCCGGTCGCCCTGCCGGAACGGGACGCCAGCGGATGGCTCTGGCTGGAGCGGAGCCGGTCGGCTGAAGAAGAGCAGGACCAGCTGTCTGTGCATGTGGCACGGGTGCTCGAGGATGGTCGGCCGATCTGGCTGCGGACCGAGATCGAACTGAGCGTGTCGGGCCGCAGCCGCGAAGAGTCGATTGGCCAGGTGCTGCCCGTGGGCTGGCAGCTCGCCGCGGTGGATGGGCCGATCCCCGTCGCGGTCGATGAGTCGGGGCAGCTGCGGGCGCAGGTGCGGCCCGGGACCTGGCGGATTCGCCTGGATGCGTTTCGCACCGACGACGTCACCGAGCTTGCGTATCCAGCAGGCGCTGCGGCGGTCACCACGGAAGAACTGGTTGGCCTCCAGGTGCGGCCGGAGTTTCGGGTGATTGAGTTCACCGAGGCTGTCCCGGTGGATGTGGCCATGACTCGGTTTCCCGAACGCTGGCGATCGCTGCCGGTGTTTCGTTGGGAGACGGCCTCGCCGCTGGCCTGGGTTGTCAAGGACAGCGGGGCGGGGCTGCGGAAGCCCGACCGCTTCGAAATCCATCGCCGGCTGTGGCTCGACGACGACGGACGTGGCCTGACGTTTGAGGACACGATCCAAGGAGAGTGCCGCGAGCTCTCGCGGCTCGATGTTGCTGCTGGAAACGAACTGGCGGTGGTTCGCATCGACGGCGAGCGGCAGCTGATCACCACCGACCCAGACTCCGGAGCGGTTGGCGTGGAGCTCAGGTCACCGCGGCCGGCGATTGAGGCGATCGGCAGGCTGCCTCGGGATCCGTTGCTCGCGGCGACCGGCTGGCAGGCGGATGCCGACAGGCTGCGGGTGTCGCTGGCCCTGCCGCCCGGCTGGCGGATGCTGGCGGTATTTGGGGCGGACCGGGTGGAGGGCGATTGGCTCACGGCCTGGACGCTGCTGGATCTGTTTTTATTGCTGGTGTTTTCGCTGGCGGTGTTTCGCATGCGAGGCGTCGTGGCGGGCCTTGTGGCCTTCCTGGCCTTCGGCCTTGCTTACCACGAGCTCTATGCCCCCCGTTTCACCTGGCTGTTTCTCTTGGCGCCGGTGGCCCTGCTCGCGGTCGTTCGCTCCCAGCGGGCTGTCTGGTGGATGCAGGCCTGGCGGCTGCTGGCGATGGGGCTGCTGCTGATGCACCTGATTCCGTATGTCACCAGCGAGGTGCAGTCGGCTCTCTATCCCCAGCTGGAGCCGGGTGGCATCCACTACCGTCAGCGAAGCCTGTGGGAGATCTTCAGCGGCCCCAGGCGGGCGGCTCCTCCAGGGCAGGTGCAGCTGGATGCGGCGCTCTCCGCCTCGTCGGTGTCGGCGTCGGTTTCTCGTGGCCGGGGCGGCGAGCAGCGGCAGGCGGGTCGCCAGGCGGCGGCGAAGGTGGCCCTCTTTGAGTCGGCCAACATGCAGTTTGCTCCCGGCACCAACACGCAGACAGGCATCCCCAGGCCGGCCTGGCAAGGCAATCAGGTGGAGTGCTCCTGGGATGGGCCGGTGAGCCGGGAGCAGACGCTGCGGCCGATTCTCCTGCCAGCGGGCGGCCACCGGATCCTCGCCGTGGTGCGCGTGGTCTTGCTGGCCTGCCTGCTGGGCGTCTTTCTGCGGCCGGCTGCAAAGCGACGGGCCCACACGAAGACGGGCCGCGGTGTGGCGACGGCAATGGCTCTTGTGGCCGCGGCCGTGCTCTCGGCCCAGGCAGCCTCGGCCCAAGACACGCTCGACGCCCTGCCTGCCGAAAACCAGGCGAGAGGCGAACAGGCGGTCGGCCCACAGCAGCCGCCGTCCCCCGTGCCGAGTGACGTCCTGCCCTCGGCTACCCTGCTGGATGACCTGCGGGCCCGACTGCTGAAGCCAGACGACGCCTTTCCGCATGCCGCTGAGATCCCCGAGGCTTCGCTGAAGATTGAGGGAAACCGGCTCTCGCTGTCTGCCAGCGTCCACGCGGCTGCCGAGTGCGCGGTGCCGCTGCCAGGGAAGTTTCCTGTCTGGTCGCCGCTGACCGTTCGCCGCGACGGTGCGGCAGCGGCGGTGATCCGGCGGGACGACGGCCATCTCTGGGTGTGGGTGCCCAAGGGGGTGAGCGAACTGACGGTCGAGGGGAGGATTCCCGAGGCGGCCGAGTGGATTCTGGGATTTCAGCTGGCTCCTCGGCAGCTAGCGGTCGACGCGGCGGATTGGATCGTCTCGGGCGTCAACGCGGAGGGCCGTCCGGAGGGCCAGCTGTTTTTCACCCGCAGGCAGCAGCAGCAGGAGGACGCTGGCCTGGCGGCGTATGACCAGTCGAATGTCCGCGGCGTGGTGCAGATTGACCGCGTGCTGGAAGTGGGCCTGGTCTGGAAACTCCACACCACGGTGCGACGCCTCTCGCAGCCCGGGCGGGCAATCAGCCTGGTGGTGCCGCTGGTTCCTGGAGAGCGGGTCCTCTCCGGTGGAACAACCGGACGCGATGGCACCATTGATGTCACGCTGGCTGCCAATGCCGATGCCTATTCATGGGAGAGCGAGCTTCCGGTGGCTCCCGAGATTCACCTCGTCGCCCAGGCCAGCCCACAGGCGGTGGAACGCTGGTCGCTGGTCTCCTCCCCGGTCTGGAATGTCGCGATGTCGGGAGCCGGCCCGGTCTACGAAGCCGACGCGGCTGAGCTGATCCCGGTCTGGTATCCGTGGCCAGGAGAAGACGTCACGCTGGCGTTTGAGCGGCCCCAGGCTGTTGATGGAAAGACGCTGACCATTCGGGGGCTCGGCCGCACGAGTGATCTGAACACGCGGCGGCAGAGTTCGACCCTCGACCTGCGGCTGGAATCGAGCCTCGGAGGAGAGTTTTTCATTGGGCTGCCGGAGGCGGCAACGGTTCGTTCGGTGCAGCTCGACGGCCGTTCGCTTCCCGTGCGTCGCGAAGATGGCCGGGTGCTCGTCGGCCTTCAGCCGGGCCGGCAGCAGCTCACCGTGGCCTGGACCACCGACTCATCCCTACCGCGTCTGACGACCTTTGATCCGATTGAGCTTCCGGTTGAGGCCGCCAACGTCACCAGCCAGATGCAGCTGCCGGAGTCGCGGTGGATCCTCTGGGCCAACGGGCCCTTGCGGGGGCCCGCGGTCAGGTTCTGGGTGGTGCTCGTCTTGGCGGTTGTGCTCGCGGGCGGGCTCAGCCGGCCATCGCTTTCGCCGCTGAAGTTTCACGAGTGGCTGCTGCTGCTGGTCGGGCTGACGCAGATCTCGCTGATCCCGGCGGTGGCGGTCGTGGGCTGGCTCTACCTGCTGGCCTGGCGAGGGCAGAAGGATCCCCAGGGGATGGGCTGGTTCAGCTTTGATCTCCTGCAGCTGCTGCTGGTGTTTCTCACGGTGATGTCGCTGATCACGCTTGTGGTGGTCGTCAGCCGTGGGTTGCTCGGAACGCCTGAGATGTTCATCACCGGCAACGGCTCCTACGCCAACCGTCTGATCTGGTTCAGTCCAGCTGAAGACCGGGTGCTGGGCCAGCCCTGGGCGTTTTCCGTGTCGATCTGGTACTACCGCCTGCTGATGCTGCTGTGGGGGCTCTGGCTGGCGAATGCCGTGATTCGGTGGCTGATCACCGGCTGGAAGCATTTCACTGCCGCCACGGCCTGGCGGTGGCGGGGCCGGATTGCCAAGTGACCGGCGGAGCCTGTCAACGACCACAACGACTGGAAGGCACTGCAGGCCACCTTTCCGTCCTCACCGCATGCATCCCTGGGCTGCCAGCGACAGCATGGCGATATACTCAATCGACTGAGGCGGGGGCTTGGCTGATGTCCGCGATGGGGCGGCTGTTGTGTGCCGGCTTGGCAGAGATGCCTCACGCAGGAGCGGATGAAATGGGTGCCTCGGGAAGGTGCATGTCGATCGGAAGCCGGCAGGTCCTGTTGGCGATCGTTGTCTATTGCGGCCTGGCGGCTTGGCACGCGGATCAGCGAGCCGTCGCTGATGAGCCGGGCGTTCGCGTGGTCTCCGCGCGTGCCAGTGCGATCGACTCCCGCGCGAGTGAACGGCCAGAGATTGGGTTTGTCTTTGAGAAAGATGGCAAGCCGCAAGACGTGCAGCATGCGGCAGTCAACCTGGAAGCTCCGCTGCGGGGGCAGCTGGTCATCTGGCTGATGGCCTACAACGAGCCGCTCTTCGAACGGCTGGCGAGCTATGGCTACCACGCGATACAGCCGCACTATGCCCGCCAGTGGTTCTCCATCGTCAAGCCAGCCGACCGGCTCGCTCGCGGGCTCGTGCGGCTGGAGGCCGCCACGGGGCGTGATGTGAGCCCACAGGTGGAGATTCCCTTTGCCGACGGCATGGCGGAGCGATCGCATCAGTTTGTGCGGTGGCTCGCCAAGGAGCAGCCGGATGGCAACTGGGAGCAGTTTCTCGCCGCCGATGGCTCCGGACTCGACTGGACGAAGGTGATCGTGGCAGGAGCCTCGCACGGATCCACGACCGCCGCCCGCTTCGCCAAGGAAGTGGAGGTCGCTCGGGTGGTGATGCTCTGTGGTCCGCGCGATCAGGAGCAGGACTGGCAGTCGCTGCCCTCGGCCACGCCGCCGGAGCGGTTTTTTGGCTTTTCCCACGTGCTCGACGGCGGCTGGACCGGCGACCACTACTGCCGCTCCTGGGAGCTGCTGGGGCTCAATGCCTTTGGCCCGATTGTGGATGTGGATGGAGAACGACCGCCCTTTGGCCATACCCGCCGGCTCGTCTCGGCAGCCGATGTCGAGGGCGATGCGGGCCGTGCCCATTCCGCCGTCACCCCTGGCAGGGCGTCTCCACGGGATGGCGACGGCCGCCTGCTGTATGAGCCGGTCTGGGAATACCTCTTCACCCATCCGGTGGAGCAGGTTGGCAGCCCAGTCGCTCGTGACCCAGACTGCGAGCATGAGCATCCGCTCGGCTCCTGAGCTGATGGTAAGCCTCCGCACCCGTTCTTTCTGTTCCTGTTCCCCTACAGATCGAGAGTTCTCACATGGCTGAAACCACGATGCAGGAACGGACAGTCCAGCCCGCTCCTGGCTGGGCCATGCTCGTTGCCTGTCTGGTGCTGCTCGCCCTCACACCGCTCCTGATCATTACCGGGGCTGTGGTTGGGATGGCCCTGCTGGTCATACCGGGCATCCTCTGCGGCGTGGGCTGCTTTGTGAGCCTCTTTGGCTTTCAGGCGGTTCAGCCCAACGATGCCCGCGTGCTGCTGCTGTTTGGTGATTACGTCGGCACGATTCGGCAGAGCGGCTTTTTCTGGGTGAATCCCTTCTACACCAAGAAGCGGGTATCGCTTCGGGTGCGGAACTTTGAGACCGGTTCGGTGACGACTCCCGAAGTCAAAGACGCGGCCGGAAAGATACTGACGCAGAAGACCAGGTCGTCGGGCCGTCCTTCGAAGGTCAACGACCGCGACGGCAATCCGATTGAGATTTCGGCGGTCGTGGTCTGGAAAGTGGTCAACACCGCGGAAGCCCTGTTCGAGGTCGACGACTACGAAGACTTCGTGGCGGTGCAGAGCGAGGCCGCCCTGCGGAGCCTGGCCACGCGACATCCCTACGACAGCGAAGACCACGAGATCTCGCTGCGGGGCAGCACGACAGCGGTCAGCGAGCAGCTGCAGAAGGATGTGCAGGAGCGGCTCGACAAGGCAGGCGTGGAAGTGATCGAGACCCGCATCAGTCACCTGGCCTACGCGTCAGAGATTGCCGCGGCCATGCTGCAGCGGCAGCAGGCGCAGGCCGTGGTGGCCGCGCGAATGAAGATCGTGGAGGGGGCCGTGGGCATGGTGCAGATGGCGCTGGATCACCTCTCTCGTGACAATGTTGTGCAGCTGGACGATGAAAAGCGGGCTGCGATGGTGGCCAACCTGCTCGTGGTGCTCTGCAGCGACCGGCATGCCCAGCCAGTCATCGACACAGGGCATCGCTAAGCCGCTCAACTTCTCAGCGCGACGAGATTCCCTTTTCCGGACGGTCCCAATGCTTGTTGGCTCCACAACCATGGTCTATTTGGGGCTGAAAGCTTTTTTGTTGGTGAGCCTGGTGGGTGCGCTGATGCGGACGGATGCCCTGCGTCAGCAGACGCTCGGCCTGAGCCTGATTTACACAGTCGGGCTTGGGTTTCTCAGCTACACGTTTTTGATCGGGCCAAGCATGGCCGATCTTGGGCCCGCGGGCTGGCGGAACTGGCAGATCTGGCTGGGAGGGTCATTTGCGCTGTCGTTGCTCTACTTCAAGAGTCTGATTTGGTTTGAGGAGAGTCGATTTTTTTGGATTGTGGTCGCCCTGGGAGCAGGGCTGGTGTGGTTCTAAACGCTCCTGGGAGCCGATCACTGGAGGGGTGATCAGAAAGCGGTGAGGGACTCGTGGTGAAGACGGCCTTTCGATGCGGTCACTGCGGCAGCCGTCTGCTGGCAAAGGCATCGCTGGCTGGTCGCACCAGCCGGTGCCCGAAGTGTGGGGCGGCGGTGGTGGTGCCGGCTGCTGCCGCAGCAACGAACGACTGGCGGCAGGCGGTCGCACACGAACTCGACCCGCAACAGCCACGTGTGTCGCGTACGGGCAGCAGCGAGAGCGATGCCGACGATGCCGAAGCGGGCTATCGGCTCAAAACGGTCACCCCGGTTGGCGTGCCCGCGCTGGATCCGCCGCCTCCCAAGAAGCGAAAGCAGCCCGCGGCAAAGTCAGTCGCCAAGCCATCGCGGGCAAAGGTGGTGCCGCCTCCAGCAGCGACGCGATCAACTCCAGCCGCTTCTCCCAAGGCGAGTGTGGCCCGCGAGCCAGAGAGTAAGCCGGATGAACTCTTCGGTGATCTGGAGGAGGTGGCATTTGAGTTCAACCCACCAGAAGTGGTTGCGGCCCCCAGTGATGGAATAACGCCGCTTGCCGATGTGCGGCGGGTGTATCGCAGCCTCTTTTCGTTGCTGGCGCGTGCGACCAACGGGATCAGTGAGGCCAGTTACACCGTCTCCTTTGTCCTGCTGATCTTTGCTGTGGCCGGTGGCATCATCGGGCAGCACGGGCTCGCGTCACTCAGCCTGGGGATAATCGTTCTGTTGAATGTGATTGGTGTGATTGGTGATGTGGCCAGCCTGGTGATGCTGTCGTTTCGCAAGGATCCGATGCAGGGGTTGCTGTTTCTGCTGCCGCCGTATGCGGCCTACTACCTCTGGAGCGATTGGAAGCGATACCGAGACGTTGTGGGACGGATGCGGATTCCGCTACTGATGCTTGGGGGAGTGGCGGTGGCCTATGCCTTTGTGCCCTGGCTCAGCGTGGAGTCTTCAGCCTCTCCCAGTGATGGGGAGGCGGTGCAGCAGGCAGACGCAGCAGGGCAAGCAACCGACGAGGGAGAATCGTCGAGCAGCCAGTCGAGTGTTGGCTACGGTGTTGGCGGTGTGGAGGCAGCAGCCCAGTGGGTCTGGTCGTTTGTGGGGGGCGAGCCAGGGCAGCTGTTTCGTATCGGTAGCGAGGCGTCGCAGGCTGAGCCAGAGTTGGAACCAGCGACACCGGATGGCGAGGCCGGGCTGAGGAGTGAGCGATGAGTGCACCACCTGACATGCCGGTCCAGGGCGTCGACGACGGCTTTGCAGAAATCGTGGTGGCGGCAGAACTCTCGGAGCAGGGGGGGAGCGGGACTGCGATGTCCTCACTGCCATCGGAGGCGGGCCACTCGGCAGGCGAGACGTATCGGCATGGCCTGCTCGTTGTGGCGGGCTTCCTCCTGCTCTTCAATGTTGTCTTTGCTCTGTTGCAGACAGGAACGCATCCGTCGGAGGCCGATGCCAGCTCCCTGTCGCTGGTGGTGCGAGCTGGATGGAACGCGACCGTGCTCGGCATCCTCTGGCTGATGCCGTCTCTTGGTCGGCGTGGGCTCATGCTCGTCGAACTGCTGCTCTTTGGAGCCGAGATGATCGTCCTTCTTGATAGCCAGTATTTCACGGGTGTGTATCTGATCGAGCAGCGAGATCTTGTCGACGCGGTGGCCTTTCAGAAGAACGGGGTCTTGCGAGGGCTTGTGCTGATTTTTTGCAGTGCCATTTTCTTGCCACACCGGCCAAACGTTGCCAGCCGTGTGGCCGTGACGATGGCCGGTGCGATTGTGCTCTGCCACGCGTTTGTGCTGGATCATGCAAGAACGGCCCATTTGGTGATGAATGATGTGGCGAGCCATCGCGTCGTGATGTTCAACGCAGTGGCACTCACGACCGGAGTCGTCTTGGCATCCCTGGCAGGCTGGAGTTTACGGGGACGGCGTGATGTGATCGCAGCTGGAGGGCGAGTGGGCCCCTACAGACTCAAGCTGAGGCTTGATGCAGGACCGATGGGAGAGGTCTATCTCGCCGAGCATGACACACTTTCCAGGCCGTGCGCCGTCAAAGTTGTCTCTGCAGGGCTGCGGCGTCGCGGGGGGGAGAGTGAGCGTTTTGCTCGTGAAGTGCGGGCGGCATCAGCGCTTCGGCATCCCAGTGCCGTGACGATCTACGACTGTGGGCAGGCGACAAACGGTGCGGCCTACTACGTGATGGAGTTTCTTCCGGGCCTGACGGTGGCGGGCATCGTCGGACGATTCGGGGCGATGCCTGCCGGCCGCGTTATTTATCTCGCGCGAC
>AACY020346156.1_pt1 | contig 10662 bp, 17 predicted proteins | sample 267378 | NCBI WGS metagenome assembly AACY02 (sample SAMN02954345, study PRJNA13694) | marine metagenome | biome: aquatic; feature: ocean; material: water; isolation source: isolated as part of a large dataset composed predominantly from surface... | reverse complement strand
TGAATTAGTAGAAGGCCTTCCGATATTATCAATGAAATCAAAAATCTATCAAAAGAAGGCGTTAAAGAAATTACTCTTTTAGGCCAAAATGTTAATTCATATGGAAGAGATTTAATGATTGACAACAAAAGAAGCCCATACTTTACACAGCTACTTTATAAAATACATGAGATCGATGGTATTGAGCGAATTAGATTTACCTCACCACATCCAAAAGATTTTAAAGAAGAGACATTGATTGCTGTCTCTGAACTTCCTAAAATTGCAAATCAAATTCATATACCACTACAAAGCGGTAGTGACAAAATTCTTTCCTCAATGCATAGAGGATATAATCAAAAAAAATATCTATCAAAAATAGACATGATTAAAAATATAATTCCTGATGTGTCATTGTCCTCAGACGTTATAGTTGGTTTCCCAGGCGAAGATGATGCTGATTTCGATGAAACAATGAAAGTTGTGGATTATGCAGAATTTGATCTTATTTATATGTTTAAATTTTCACCACGACCAGGTACAGTAGCAGCTGATTACTCAGATAAATTTGTTGAGAAACATTTGATTGATACAAGATTCATGAGACTTAAAGAAGATCAAATTAAAATAAGCCAAAACAGGTATAAAAGATTCGTTGGCTCAACACAACAAATGTTAGTTGAAAAGCCTTCAAAAAAAGATCCCAATGTTTTAACTGGACGTATTGAGGGTGGTCATATTGTTCATTTGGAATCTACTCAGAATATTATTGGACAATTAATTGATGTCAAAGTTTACGATGCAACTCCGTTTTTTTTGAAAGCTACTCTTTAAATTTGTTATACTTTCTAACTGGTATGACTGCTTCAGGTAAGTCAGCCCTTGCACACAAAATAGCTATTGAAAGAAATATAGATATAATTTCACTTGACTCAATGGCAGTATATAAAGGTCTTGATATTTTGACTGATAAACCTACTGATGTAATGCGGTCACAGGTTTTATATTACGGTATTGATATTGCCGATTCTGATCAAAATTTTTCAGTTGTTGATTATCTTAATTATTTAATAGAAATGGAAATACCTGAGAAATCTTTTGTTAAAGATTTTTTGGTTGTTGGTGGAACTGGTCTTTATTTTAGATCATTAATTAATAGCTTCGAATTTAGACCAACTGATCCGGCAATAAGGTCTGAATTAGAATTACTTAACGTTGATCAATTATTAAAATTTCATAAACTTTATGATATTGATCCACCTGAAACAGAAATTAATAAAAGACGTTTGATTAGAAATATTGAAAATTCTATTCTTGAGGATGTTAAATATATCTTTCCACCTATAAATATTCCTGAAAAGATAGTTGGGGTATTTTGGCATCATCCTGATTATTTGAAGAGAATAAAAGATAGGACGTCCAATATGTTAGATAGAGGATTAGTTGATGAAATGAACAATATTCAAAATCCATCTAAAACAGTTCTTCAAGCTATAGGAATGAATTTAAGTAGCGACTTAGAAGAAAACATTAATTTAAAAACTAATCGGTTAGCAAAAAAACAACTCACATGGTTTAAACAAGAAGATAGAATAAAAATTATTGAAACTAATGATGAACTTGTTGTTAGGGATGAATTGGAAAGAATCATAGATGAAAAATGAAGTATATATGTCAGGAACTGGCAATGATTTCATATGCAGTTCATATGAAAGAGATCTCTCTCAGATTGAAATTATTTCTATAGTTGGAGATTCTCTTCTTCCAATTGATGGTGTTATTTTTATTGAACAAATTAACTCTTCAACTGTCAAGATGCATTATTTCAATAATGATGGAACGCCGGCAGAATTATGTGTAAACGGCGTACGTTGCACAGCAAAATTTGCCGTTGATAACAACCTTGTCGATAATCCAAAGTTAATTGTTAAAACACCTGTTGGGGACATTGAAGCGGTTGTTGAAAATGATACAGTAAAAATAGAAGCACCAATGCCAACTCTAGGTAAAGAAGTAGAAATTGATTCTTTAATATGCACAACAAGTAATGTTGGTAACCCTCATTTAATGCTTGAAGTTGATGATGTTGATAAATTTGATCTTGATTCATTTTCAGACAAAGCACGCAATACTGATTTGTTTAAAGATGGTGTAAATGTTGAAATTTATTCAGTTGTTGATGAACGATTTATTTACGCAAGAGTAAATGAAAGAGGAGTGGGAGAAACTGATGCATGCGGCTCCGGTGCGTTAGCTTTATATTCTTTTCTTAGATTTAATAATAAAGTCCAGGATGAAGCAGTTGTGTTATATCCTGGTGGTGAGCTTGATATGAGTTTTGAAGACGAAAAAATTTATTTAAAAGGTTCTGTCACATATCTCTAATTAGAGATACAACTTTACCTATAGGTTGAATATTCTCATTTACTTGAATTTTCTTATAATTTTTATTTGCAGGAACTAAGTAGTTTTTACCCTCAATATTTCTTAAAAATTTTATTGTACCTTCAGTGTTATTAATCAAAAAAGCACCAATATCACCATTTTTAATTTGTAAAGATTTGTCAATTATAACTAAATCTTTTTCATGTATTCCCTCATCTATCATGGAATCACCAGAAACAGATAATGCAAATAGTTCTGTTGTTTCCTCTGAATGCGGATAATTTACAGATCCAATTACGTTTTCTTCTGCCATAAGCAACGAACCGGCAGCTATTTCGCCAAGAATTGGTATTTTATTTTTAGGTTTTTGAGAATTTACGGTCAACGCTCTGGATTTTTTGTAGTTTTTTTGTAGATAACCCGAATTAATTAATTTTTCTATATGATATTGAACTGTACTTGTTGATTTTAGACCAACTCCTGTACAAATTTCCCTTACTGAAGGTGCATAACCGTTTTTTTCAACAAAAATGTTAATAAAATTTAATATATTTTTTTGTTTGTCAGAAACCATAATTCGATTTTAGCACATTTGTTCGAATAAAACTGTCATATCTTATTTTTAATATAAAATTATGAAAGAAAAATTTTTTGTTTTAGTATTTTTGTTAATATTTTCCTTTATTACAACACCTTTAATTAAACCAATATCATCAACGAATAATGGCTTTAATGATTCATTGACCTATAAAGTAATTAAAGGAGATTCTCTATGGGGTATTGGTATGAAATTTGATAAAAAAAATATCGAAGAATTTTTAGTAGAGACTAAAAAATTAAATAATTTAGTCAATTCTGAAATTTTTGAAGATCAAATTTTAATAATTCCTTAATTTATTTGTTACAAAATTTTGTCATTTCTATAATACACTATATATGGTATGCCCATTTTGTAATGCAGAAGATACTGCTGTAGTTGATTCTAGAAAAAACGTTGATGGAGACGCAATCAGAAGACGTCGAGAATGTTCTGATTGTGCTACAAGGTTCACAACTTACGAAAAATCAGAAATTGAACTTATTGTTAAGAAAAGAAATGGTAATTTAGAAGAATTTCAATATGAAAAGCTTTTTAATGGAGTAGAGAATGCTTTTGGAGGACAAGATTTAAGTGATAAACAATTGAAAAATCTTGTTGAAACAATTTACCTCGAATTAAAATCACACGGAAAAAGAATAGAAAGCAAAATAATTGGTGAAACTGTACTTATTCACCTCAAAGATATTAATGAAGTTGCTTATTTGAGGTTTGCTTCAGTGTATAAAGAATTTTCCAATGTAACTGACTTCGAAAAAGAAGCAGCAGAGCTAAATTAAGGTAATTTTTCTATATTTTCCAAAATTGATCTGTACTTTTCTTGAAAATCTAACAATGAATCATTAAAAAAGGAAATTTCAGACTCCTTGTTCAATTGAATAGCAGATATAAGTGTATTAGCTACTTCAACCTCATTATTTCTTAGAGATGCAACTAATCTTCCATGTAAATCTTGAGCAGTAACTAAAGCAGAATTAATTAACTCTTTATGTTCTGTAAATTCTTCAATATTTGGCAATGTATCCCCATTGAGGTTACTTTTTGCTCCAATTAACGATAATTCACTTGCAAGATCATCAATTACGGTATCTTCGTCTATATTTAGAATATCCTCATATATTAAAATTTCTGAATGCATAATTCTGTATGTAAATAGTTGATCTAATTTTTCTACAATATTAAATAACTGATTTAAAGATGCTTCAACATTTGGTCTATTTGGAATTTCTCTATCAATTAGGTCTGTTTGATACTGAATTAATGAAGTTTCAATAATTTGTAAACTTGCACTGGCATTAGAGACATCATATCGAGAATAAAAAGGATTCGTTGCCACAGCTAACAATTCTGGCAAGTTTTCAACAGAAATATTTGTATTTTCAGTAATTGAGTTTGTTAAAGTTTCTGAAGCTATATTTTCATTACGTATATTTATAAAAAATATTGATACAGAACTAACAATGAAGACTCCCGAAACAATCAACAAAGCAGGTACCACCCATTGTCTTCTTTTTTCTAAGTCTGTCCAAATTTTCCTAATCTGTGTTGTTATATTTAATGGAACAAATGTCTCTGTATTTGGTGACTCATCTGTTACTTGTTCTTGTATATTTTGTTCAGATGAATAATCAGTATTTATTAATTGTTGAGCAATTTCGACAGCTTCTATTTCCTCATCAACAATCTCTAATTCTGATGATACTCTCAGGTTGTCCATTTCCTTGATGATGTCGGGTGTTTGAACCAAGGTAATGTCACTCTCAAAACCTAATACATCTAAAATTTTGATTTTATTTGATGATTTCGCTTTCCTTATAAAAAGATAATCTCTAATATTCATCAATGAAAGGTTACCATTGAATAAAAATATTGAGATAGAAATACAACTTACTAATAATAATGCATCTGTACCATCTCGAAAGCATGATTCTGATATAGGGTATGACATAAGTTCTTCTGTAAATGCTTTAATTCCTTCGAAAGAAGTTCAACTTATTAATACTGGAATTGCAATAAGTTTACCTAATCAATGTGCTGGATTTGTTTTACCCCGATCTGGCTTAGCTTCAAAACATAAAATTACATTAATTAATAGCCCTGGACTAATTGATCCCGGATATACAGGTGAATTGATGGTGCCACTTATTAATCATGGGAGTACTGATTATCAGATAAGCATTGGAGATAGAATTGCTCAATTGGTACTTATCAATACAAATAGTGTTGAATTTAAAATTGTAGAGAACCTACCTGATACAGAAAGATCTACAGGTGGTTTTGGATCAACTGATTAAATCTTTTTATAAATAACGTAGATAAACTATTATTAATTTATTGCGGTAGTAGCTCAGCTGGCTAGAGCGTCTCGTTGCCAACGAGAAGGTCGAGGGTTCGAATCCCTTCTACCGCTCTTCACGGCGACGTGGCGGAGTGGCTACGCAGAGGTCTGCAAAACCTTGTACACCGGTTCGATTCCGGTCGTCGCCTCAAAGATAGATGATAGCGATAACTGGTGCAGGAGAATATTTAGACATAATTCGTCCCTATGACGAAATATTGTTAAATAAATTAAAAGATGATCCTTACGTCCTTTGTTTTCCTACAGCTGCTGGTTTGGAAAGTGAAGAAAGAATTCAATACTGGCTTGATTTAGGTGATGAACACTTCGCAAAATTGAATGTAAATCATAAATCTATAAGAGCACTTAATGTTAATGATTACAATAAACCAGAAACTTTAGCTGAAATAGAAAAAGCAAATTTTATATATTTTTCTGGTGGGAATCCAAATCACCTTTATGATACGTTAAGTTCTTCATTAGCTTGGGAAAAACTGCTAAGCATTCATAACAATGGCGGAATACTTGCTGGCTGTAGCGCTGGAGCAATGATTATGGGTGAAAAAATGAATAAAGGTAAAGGTTTTGGTTTCTTTAAAAACTCTATGGTTTTGCCCCATTGGAATGAAGTACTCTATAAAGCAATACTTTCATCCTCTAAACAAATACATAAATCTAAGTACAAAATTTTGGGATTGGAAATGAATACTTATCTTGTACTTAATGATGATAAATTAGAAGTTATAGGCGACCAAAATGTACATATTATGCACAAGAAAGATGAACATACTTATGAAAATGGTGATGTACTAGACTTATCAGTCTTGGATATATAAATGTGTGGAAGATATTATTTTTCAATTGATTTAGGTAATCTTTCTTTTGTTGAGAATATTGATGGGTTTTCTTTTGAAGAAAATTTCAATATTGCACCACAGAGTTCGGTTCCAGTTGTAATTGACAATAATTTAAAAGAATGTACATGGGGATATTATCCACAGTGGTTAAAAGATCAAAGCAACTCTAGACCATTGTTTAATACAAGATTTGAGTCACTTTTAGAAAAGAAAACATTTATATCTGCATTCAAAAAAAGTAGATGTCTAGTTCCAATATCTGGATGGTATGAATGGAAAGTAGTAGATGAAGGAAAGCAACCATATTTTTTTAAAAATACAAATGATGAAAATTTATTAGCAGCTGGTTTGTACTGGGATCGTTCAGATGGTTCAACAGAGTTTACAATCATTACAACAGCTGCACCAGTTGAGATAAATGAAGTACATGATAGATCACCTCTTATATTGGATGATGTATCAACAGGTATTTGGTTATCAGACGATGACCCTGAAGACGTACATTCAAATATATCCCATGATTTTGGAAATATTATTGAGTATTATCAGGTATCAAAATCGGTTAATAATCCAAAAAATAATAATCAAGAATTAATCAATGAATTCACGGAGTTACCCTTCTAATGAATAGCCAGTCACCCATATATTCATTAAAATTTACAATATCCTGGATAGTTGTTTATAGCTTGATTGTGTTTGCTTTAATTCAATTAATTAATATATTTATAGCTTTGTACATAGGTCTTTGGGTATTAAATCTTATTATTGAACTAACAGAAAGATTATTTCTACGATTTGGAAAACGCTTAGTAACAGTAGAAGAATAATTATTCTACAAATCCTATTTATACTGCTATATTTTTTTATACGGGAGATTAGCTCAGTCTGGCAGAGCGCTACCTCGACAAGGTAGATGTCACAAGTTCAAATCTTGTATCTCCCACAAACAAAATATTTAAGTTAGTAAACTAGAGTTCTATCAGCTTCGAAAGTAAGTTCAACTAACTTATTTGGAGTAGCAGGAGTAAATCCAAGGCTTTCAAGTTGTTCTTTTGAAATTCCACGCGCTTGTGCTGATTTTCCAGATGCGTATAAGTTTACTCCTTTATCTTTTAAGGAATTTATATGATCTGCTAAAGTTCCAAGACCTACTCCTTGCATTTCATTCATAGTTATTTCATGTAGAGAAGTAACTCCATCACCTGCACAAAATATAGTTACCTCATTCCCATCATCAATTGCTGATTTAGCAACCAAAAACCCTAATACTGATCGACTTGGATTTTCAACACCTGTAATAATATGAACTAAAAGTTTTCCCATAGGTACAATATATCAAATTATTTTTGTACATTCATAGAATTTATTAGGATTAATGGTTATGCATAACTGGAAACTAATCTCAAAAGATTATAGAAAATTAATAATTTTTATATATATAGGTAATATTTTAGGTTTTATTTATCTACTTATCTATTTCTTAGAAGTTCTATAACTTTTTCTCTTCCATCTATAATTTTTGTTTCATCATATGGAATATTGTATTTTTCACCATGATCAACATATAAAGTTTTTATGTAATCAGAATATGGTGCACCTATAGCAATGCTTAATGTAACTGATACTCCAATTTGTGTTTCAAAACATTTTGCTGATAAGTCTGCACCAGCATTTAAAAGAATAGTGACAATACTAGTATGTCCCCAAGCTGCTGCATTACAAAGTGGCGTAAAATTGTCATCGTTTATCAGATTTAGATCAGCACCGGCATTAACAAGTGCATCTGCAATATCTGTCAATCCATAAATACCTGCAAAATTAAGTGAAGTATTTGAAAACGTTCCATCTTGGACGTTTAGATCTGAACCATAAGCAATATGTTGATTTACTGTATCTAAGTCATCATCCAGAACAGCAGTTATTAAATCTTTAGTTGGTTGTTCAACACTTGAATTTACAGTACTTTCAACTGTCTCAATGTTTTCAGTTACATCAACTTCTTCACCACCACATAATGAAACAAAGACAATTAAGGGTATAATTAAATATTTATTAATCATATAAATCGAGTTTAATTAAATGTTTAATGCGATGACGGATCTGGGTAATTTTTTAGTATTTTCCTAATCAGCATATTTTTCTGCACCCATAAAATGAATAGACACATAGTCTTCTTCACCAACTACCCAGCTGTCGTGGGGTTTATTCGATACATAAAATATATCTCCAGGTCCAATAACTTTTGGCTCTTCATTTTCAAATGCAACAGTGGCATTACCACTTATTACCATTCCTAGATGCTCAGTCTCGCAAAATTCAGTACCAGAAAGGGGAGAGACGTCATCAGACCATTTCCATCCTTTATGATAAGTTGCTTTACCAATTGTCATATGAGGTAAATTAACTACCTCATATTTTCCTTTATCAAACTCTCTAACCTCATCAGGGTTTTCGAATCTTTTTATAATGTAATCATCCATCTGCTTATAATAATTCATAATGACTAAACAGACACGAAATATAATAATCGTTTCATTATTTTTGTTAGCAATATATTTGTATAGTTTTACTGCCAACAATATCGAAACAGAAATTCTTGGCTTTAACTCATTTAAATTTTTAATAAGCATGGCTGTCATAATCCAATTTGCAATATTTCTTCCATCATTTATATTTCAGACCGAAAAATTTTACGATCTCACAGGGAGTCTGACTTTTATATCAGTAACTAGTATTGCGTATTTCTCATTAGATAATCCATCAACAATTGATACGATACTTTATCTTTACGTCATAGTCTGGGCTGGAAGACTTGGAATATTTCTCTTTAGGAGAATTATCAAAGACGGTAAGGATGAGAGATTCGATAAAGCGAAGAAAAAATTCTTTTGGTTCTTACAGTACTGGATGGGTCAAGCTGCATGGGTAGTCTTTACAGCTGGTGCTTCTATACTTGCTATTCTTTCTCCCGTTGAAGCAGAGTTAGAAGTTATTGCTTTTATAGGTATATTTTTATGGTGGTCAGGATTTTTGATTGAAGTTATATCAGATTATCAAAAGAGAAAATTTAGGGAGACTTCAGATCCTAAAACTGAGTTTATATCAACTGGTCTATGGGGGAGATCTCGGCATCCAAACTATTTCGGTGAGATAACGCTTTGGGTTGGTATGGCTGTAATATCTTTTAGTTCTTTATCTGGAGTTGAATATGTCACAGCAATAGTATCTCCAGTTTTTGTTTATTTTCTTCTTGTAAAATTAGAGGGAGTTCCTATGTTAGAGCGTATTGCTGATGAACGATATGGCGAATTATCTGATTATCAAGAGTACAAAGCTAACACACCTGTTTTGATGATGAAAATATTTAAATAAGATAAGAAAAGTATACATTTTAAAAATATGAGTCAAAATATAGTTGAGACTGAATATCAATCATCTTTACCAATTAGAGGAACATGTCATCAAGATTTCCAGAATGTAGCTGAAACATTTGTGTTTTACGAAAAAGGGAGTTCAGACAGAGAACTCCCTCTCTCTAAGTCAAATATTACAAGATGTAAAAGTAATATAAGATTTAATCATCTTACAGTGGTTAATAAGTAAACTTCAATAGACAAAGTTTCTATCACTAGTACTTTGTCACGAAAAGGGGACTCGCCGGTTCCCTTTTCATTTTTTAAATGTTTAATAAATATTCAGAATAAACAACAAATAAATGCCTATTATATTGCTATAGCTTTTAAATTCCGGACAGAATTTTGAAGCTTGTAAAAGAGGGATAGTCAAGTCATCCCTCTTTTTTTATTGTTCTTAATAAACACCACACAAGATTAAGATTTAAACGGCTATCTATTTTGAGGAATTTAAATAGCTATTTAGATAAGGGGTTTCTCCAGGATGGGAACCCTCTTATCTTTACAATGATGTAGTGAAAAGTAAAAATCCTCAATCGATTACAACATCTGTAATGTAAGTATCAAATTTTTGCAGTAAAAAATAACAATTCTCCGTTTTATTTGTGTTAACCATTTGTTTACTTTCACCAGCCATTATTGAGCTCATAGGAGGATTAATTAATGAGAAATAAACTTTTAATATGTCTTCTCGTATTTGGACTTTTAACCGCAGCTTGCGGACCAGGAGATCCAGAAGTCATCAAATGGGGATTTATTCCTGCTGATAATGCAGATGCATTACAGGAATTATCCGAACCATTTGTTGAATTTATGAGTGACTATGTTGGAATACCAATTGAGGCAAGTCTTACACAAGATTATGCCGGAGCTATTACAGGTTTAGGGTCTGGACAACTTGATGTTGCAGGTTTAGGACCTTTGGGGTTTGTATTAGCACAACAACAATACCCTGATAAAATTACAGCCATAACAAAAGCTATACGATATGGTTCTGCCACGTATCATGGACAGATTGTTACAAATGATCCATCAGTATGTAAATCAGCACCTGTAATAGGAGCATGGTCTAATAAAAATGGAACACCAGAA
>AACY020059092.1_pt1 | contig 10667 bp, 10 predicted proteins | sample 267378 | NCBI WGS metagenome assembly AACY02 (sample SAMN02954345, study PRJNA13694) | marine metagenome | biome: aquatic; feature: ocean; material: water; isolation source: isolated as part of a large dataset composed predominantly from surface... | reverse complement strand
TCTTGATTGGAGTTATCTTGGTGGTATCTGTAGAGCGGATAAAGAAAGAACCAGCTGTCTAATCTTTATATTACCTTAACCTGGTGAGTTAAATCATGGCGATTAACAATAAGAATTGAGTGATTCTCCATCAATATCCAGCCGCTTTGATCCCAGCCTGAAGAGGCAACTGCAACACCGTTTTCATCAATGCGATAGCGCAGTTGGTAGTAGAGATCATCGGTCCAACTTGGCTTATTTAAAGGATCATGTTCACTAACCACAATTAGATAGTCAGAGTTGATAATCATGGAATTAATTGAGCTATATTCAAAGTTCTGCTTTAGATTCTTTATCCCTTTGACTACTCCATCTACAAACCCATTAGATTTAATCTCAGTTAGAAGATAGAGAAAGAAGAGCTCGCTATCGGTATCACCCTCTCTAAGAGATTCAAATTCTGGCGCAATCAGTGACTTAACTGCTTCATAAGGGCTAAGGGCGCCATTATGGATAAAGGCGATATCTTCAAAGCTAAATGGATGTGCATTTTCGTGAGTTACTCCAAGACCGGGGGAGGCCCATCTAAAGTGAAGTAGAGCACCTGGCGCGCTTTGATTACTAATGACCTCGCTAAATCTGGCGCTAGATGCCGCGCTCGCCACTTCCTTAATTACCGTTGCGCTATCTGGATTAGCGAGAGCTAGGCCCCAGGAATCATTGTGAACCTCGGAGAGTTTAAGAAAGTCGCTAAAGCCCTGACCCATAAATTCGGGGAGATTGACCGGAGTTTTTGAACTATAAGCCATGAGTCGACACATAAGGCGAGCCTATCGGCTACCCTAAGAAAATGCTTTTAACTGCCTTAGTAGTAATTGTTCTTGTTGCCTACATAATTGAATCAATCTTGGATAACTTAAACCTATCCACTGCTAGAAATGCGCTAGACCCCAAGATTGCCCATCTCTATGATGCTAAAGAGCGGGAGAGATCAATTAGTTATAGCGCGGAGAAGACCCGTTTTGGCTTTATCTCCTCGACTATCTCAACTCTAATTCTCATATTCGCCCTGAGCTATGGGTGGTTTGCATCTCTTGATAATTGGGCAAGAAGCATCGTTGATAATCAAATATTGGTATCACTTCTCTTCATTGCCTCATTGAGTCTTATCTCTTATCTAATAGGCCTGCCATTTACTCTCTATAGCACCTTTAAAATTGAAGAGAAATATGGGTTTAATAAAACTACTCCAAAGGTATTTATCGCAGACACCATTAAAGGAGCAGCTCTTGCAACCTTAATAGGAGGCAGCTTGCTGACAGCAGTTCTCTGGCTCTATCAAGAACTTGGCTCAAATTTCTGGATTCTTGCCTGGGCCCTTTTAGCGGTTTTCTCACTTCTAATGTTTATGTTTGGTACTACTTTGATCCTTCCACTCTTTAATAAATTAGAGCCAATTAAAGATGGACCGCTTAAGCAAGGAATAGAGAAGTACTGTGCTTCACAAGGTTATAACTTAGGTCGCCTCTTTGTGATGGATGGTTCAAAGAGATCTTCGAAGGCAAATGCTTTTTTTAGCGGACTTGGTTCAAGCAAGACTATCGTCTTATTTGATACCTTGATTGAGAAACTAACAACCACAGAGATCATTGCAGTTCTGGCTCATGAAATTGGCCACTACAAAAAGAAACATACTCTTTCAATGTTTATCTTTAGCAATATCCAAACCTTTGCAACCTTTGCTCTCCTTGGATTTCTTCTCGGATATCCAGAGCTCTCAACAGCACTTGGTGCAAGTCAGAGTAGCTTTCATCTCTCAGCGCTGACCTTCTTCATTCTCTTTACTCCACTTAGTATTTTCCTAGGGTTAATAAATAACACCTGGTCTCGCCATAACGAATATGAGTCCGACACCTTTGCCAAGCAGACTTACAAAGTTGAACCTATGAGAAGCGCTTTAAGCAAGATCTCAACCGATAGCCTTGCAAATCTCTCGCCCCATCCTGCCTATGTGGCATTCAATTACACTCATCCAACACTTCTGCAGAGATTGAAGAACTTAGAATAAAAAAAAAGAGGGCCTGCCTAGGCAGACCCTCTTTTTTAACTCTAGATTTTAGATGTCGTAATAGAGTTCAAACTCTGCTGGATGTGGACGCAAGCGTACGTAATCAATTTCTGACTTACGCTTCCAATCAATCCAGGTATCGATCAAGTCTTTAGTAAAGACACCGCCGCGAGTTAAGAAGTCATTATCTCTTTCAAGATTATCGATAACAGCATCAAGGGAGCCAGGAACCTGAGTAATTGACTTTGCTTCGGCTCCTTCTAACTCGTAGAGATCTTTATCAACTGGCTTTGGTGGCTCGATCTTATTTGTGATTCCATCAAGGCCAGCCATCAAGATTGCAGCAAATGCAAGATATGGATTTGAAGATGGATCTGGACAACGGAACTCAATGCGCTTTGCCTTAGGACTTGATCCGGTAATCGGGATACGGATACAAGCAGAGCGGTTACGAGCTGAGTAAACAAGATTTACTGGAGCTTCATATCCTGGAACAAGGCGCTTATAAGAGTTTACGGTTGGGTTGGTAAATGCAAGAAGTGAAGGAGCATGCTTTAGAAGTCCTCCGATATACCAACGCGCTAGATCTGAGAGATTGGCATAACCATCGCCCCACATAAGTGGTTTTCCATCTTTCCAAAGTGATTGGTGAACATGCATTCCAGAACCATTATCGCCAAAGAGTGGCTTGGGCATAAAGGTCACAGTCTTCCCAGCAGCCCAAGCAGTGTTCTTAATGATGTATTTAAACTTCATTAGATCATCGCCGGCATGAAGGATGTCATTGAAGCGATAGTTGATCTCCATCTGACCTGCAGTTCCAACCTCATGGTGAGCGCGCTCAACATCAAGACCAACTTTGGCTAGATTCATAACCATCTGATCGCGAAGATCAGCAAACTGATCTGTTGGCGAGACTGGGAAATATCCGCCTTTAATTCTGGTGCGATATCCACGATTTGGTGTGCCATCAGCATCATCATCAATTCCGGTATTCCAAGCTCCTTCATAGGAATCAACTTCATAGAAGCCAGTATTCATACGAGTTTGGAATTTAACGCGATCAAAGACATAGAACTCAGCCTCAGGAGCAAAGTATGCGGTATCTGCAATTCCAGTAGATCTCATATATTCCACGGCCTTATTAACTATCTGGCGTGGGTCTCTGCTATATGGCGAGTTATCATCAGGATTTACTACTGAGAAATGTAGAACCAGAGTCTTCTCAGTTCTAAATGGATCAATGAAGGCTGTCTCTGGCGCTGGAAGAAGTTTCATATCTGATTCATGAATTGATTGGAAACCTCTAATCGAGGAACCATCAAACATCAGACCATCTTTAAAGACATCTTCAGTAAATTGCGAAACTGGAACGTTGAAGTGGTGCTGCATACCTGGAAGATCGGTGAAGCGAACATCAACGAGTGCAACATTTTCTTTCTTTATGTAATTCAAAACTTCTGCAGAATTCTTAAACATTTCTCTCCTGAGGTTTTCCTGCTTCGATTAAGCTCCACATTGAGCTCGCTAGCAATGGCCTAAACCTAGGCTAGGGCGGTGAAATACCCATAACCGGTGGGTTACGGCTATGTTTCATAAATCAGGCCTAAGTTGCCTTTTTTAGTTAGGTTGAGCCTATGGAACAGGCAGGACTTGGCCGGCGAGTGCTGGCCCTGAGTATCGATTGGGCGATAGCTTCATTTACCGCAGCCCTGGTCTATCCCTTGCAATCAAGCGCTCTTGGGCCATCTCTGTTTCGCCTTGGAGTTTTTGTCTTAGAAGTTGCCCTTCTAACTTCACTTGGAGGGGCTTCAGCTGGACAGAGAGTCATGGGTTTAAGAGTTTTAAGCTGGCCAGATAATCTCTTTCTCCGCCCTGGGCCAATTCTGCTTCGCACAATCCTAATCGCACTTGTTATTCCAGCAGTTGTTACTGATAAAGATGGCAGAGGCCTTCACGATCGTGCCGCTAAATCAGTTGTGATGAGAGTTAAGCAGAAACGAGCTTAACGAGGCTTAGGCATCCTCATATTCTTTGGCATAGGACCTTTTGGAAGTGGAATATTAAGTCCGCCAACTGATTTAAGTCTTGCTCTAAGCTCTCTGACCTGAACTGTTGAGAGTTTCTTGGCAAACTTCTTCATTTTCCTCTGTAGTTTGCGAACAGAGACTTGATCTTTCTCATTGCCAATTACTATCTCATGGATTGGAACTCCTGGGGCAAAGCGCTCCATCTTTCGTCTCTCATCTGTAAGTAGTGAGCGAAGAGCATGGCCACCTTCGCCAACTAGAACTACTCCAGCCTTACCAACTGCGCGATGGACCATATCTTGGTTCTTATTGACATTTACCGCTGGAGTAATGGTCCAGCCTTTGCGAATCGACATTAAAACACTTGCTCCAGCGCCAGGTTGTCCCTCGATCGATGCATAGGCAGCATTTCCTGCAAGTCGTGTGAAGTAAAAGAAAGCGCCGAGAAAAGCTAGTGGAAATGTTAAGAAAGCTGCATAACCAGGGCGATTAAAGATAAGTCCGATACCAATACCTACGCCCCAAAGTGGCGCGAAGACAGCTAGGCAGCGTAGAAAGACAAACTTGTAATGCTTGCGAGCAAGGGAGTAAGCATCGCGAATTGTTTTAAATCTAACTTTCTTAGGAGCGTTAGGATCCTTCTTCTTTCTACCAAACATCTCTTAACTCTCCCTCTTATTTTTTCGCAACTCTTCAAGTTCTGCCAGGCTTGGAGCGCTTCCGCCCAGCCTTGCTGGCGCCCATCTAGCGCCCTTATGGGGGTCAGGATAATCACTCTGAACTTGATTTAGTAATTGCGCCATCGCCTCTTTAAGAGCGGCAAGCTCTACTTCTAGATTCGCGCCTTTCTCCACATATCGAAGCGGCCCAATTGAAATAAAGATAGGGATGCTACTTCTAGATAAGTTCTTAGGTAATTTCTTGCTCCATACTCGCTGAGAGCCCCAGATCACCATAGGCAGTATGGGTGCGCCAGATTCCATAGCTAGGCGAATAACCCCGCTCTTCATTTCCTTAAGCTCAAAGCTTTGAGAAATTGTTGCTTCAGGAAAAACACCAACGATCTCACCCTTATCAAGGGCTTTAAGGGCTGCAAGAAAGGATGGTGCGCCATTACTTCGATCAACGCAGATGTGTTTCATGCCGCGCATAAGCGGGCCTGCTATTGGATGATCAAAGACTTCCTTCTTTGCCATAAATCTAACTAAACGAGAAGTTGGTAGAAAAGCTGTTCCAGCTAGGGCAAAATCAAAATAGCCAACATGATTCATAGCAAGAATCGCTGGCCCTTTGCTTGGTATGTGACTCTGTCCGTAAAAAGTGAAACGCAGATCTAAATATTTCCAGAACGCACGAACTAGTTTTATGACTGGGGGATAGACCAGGTCAGCCATTTGAAATCCCTTGACGGGCAGCGGCGGCTTGCTTATATAACCTTCCTGCTCGATAACTTGATCTAACTAGCGGTCCACTCATCACTCCAAGAAAACCTAACTCCTCTGCCTCTCTTGCTAATTCAACAAATTCTTGCGGTTTAACCCATCTCTCAACCGGATGATGCAAATTAGATGGCCTTAAATATTGAGTGATAGTGATTAGCTCGCAACCAGCGTTTCTTAGATCAAGGAGTGCTTGTGATACTTCACTTCGCTGCTCTCCCATGCCAAGAATTAGATTTGATTTAGTAATAAGACCAAAATCTCTTGCCTGTGTTATCACGCCTAAAGATCTCTCATAATTAAAGGCAGGTCTAATTCTTTTAAATATTCTAGGAACTGTCTCTAGGTTGTGAGCAAATACCTCTGGCCTACTTTCAAACACTTCATTTAAAAGCTCAGGCTTTGCTGAAAAGTCAGGGGCTAGCATTTCAACTAGGCACCCAGGGACTACCTGATGAATCTGGCGGATAGTTTCGCTATAGAGCCAGGCTCCTTCATCCTCTAAATCATCTCTTGCAACACCGGTGACAGTGGCATATTTAAGTCCCATCGTTGCTACAGACTCTGCAACTCTTCTCGGCTCATCTCTATCCAGAGCTTCAGGTTTTCCAGTATCGATATTGCAGAAATCGCATCTTCTTGTGCAGGCGCTTCCACCAATTAAAAAAGTCGCTTCTTTATCTTCCCAGCATTCATAGATATTAGGGCATGCTGCCTCTTGGCAGACAGTATGAAGACCTTCTTTAGCAACAAGTGATCGAAGAGCGCTGTACTGCGGCCCCATCTTTGCCTTTGTCTTAATCCACTCTGGCTTTCGCTCAATAGGCGTTTCGGCGTTGCGCGCCTCTATTCTTAATAACTTACGTCCATCGGGAGCAAGCATTAGACGCTCACCTGAGTAAGTGATTGCTTCATACGCGCCTCTACAACTTCTAGAACTTTCTCTAGTGCAATACTTCGATTCAATTCTCTCTCCATAGAAGTAACCTGCGCATCAGCAATTCCGCAAGGGATGATCCGATCAAAGTAGCTTAGATCGGGGTTAACATTTAGCGCAAAGCCATGCATCGTTACGCCCTTGGCAACTCTGATTCCAATTGCAGCAATCTTTCGATCGCCTCTTTCATCGCGAATCCAAACACCAGAGCGCTCGCAATATGTTTGGCCTTCAATATTGAAATCTTGGCAAATTTGAATAAGCGCTTTCTCAAGCTGCCTAACAAAGCCGACTACATCATTTGGTTTTTTCAATTTAACGATTGGATATCCCACAATTTGTCCTGGGCCATGGAAAGTGATCTTTCCACCTCTATCAACATCAATTACCTTTGAACCATCGATGGGTCTCTCGCTATCTAGCGTTCTTCGACCTGCTGTAAATACCGGTGGATGCTGTAGCAAAAGAAGTGAGCTAGCACTTATCTGATCTACTACCTCTTGGTGGAGTTGGCGCTGGATTGTTAGCGCCTCTTCATAATCTATTAATCCAAGGCTCTGGCAATTGATAGTCGAGATTTCTTCTCTCTTACTTTCCAGGGCTTGCATGATCACAGGTAGAGCCTAACTTTATTGAGCAGCTCTTGGCGCAATGAGCGGTAGAATTACCCCTCTGAGGTGTTAAGAGTATGGGTGGGTAGTAGCCAAAATCACCCCAAATCTATCGAGGCGCGAGATTACAAGGAGATGCTGTGAGTCAGGAAGTATTGAGCGAGAAGAAGAAATCTGGAGTAAAAGGTCGCAAGGCTTTATGGATAGCGATCGTTTCAATTTTAGTCTGGCTTTCAATTGGCGGCTTTGCCGGGGGAGCCTTCTCCAAGATCTCTTCAGTTCAAGAAAATGATAACTCTGCCTTTTTGCCTGATAGCGCTGAATCAACTATTGCTGGGGAAGTACTAGTTAAGTTCTCATCGCAGGACGACCAGCTCTTTCCAGCTCTACTTCTATTGCTCGGAGATTTAAACCCATCAACTAATGCCCAAGCCTTTGAGAAGGTAAATCAGTATTCAGCAACGCTACTAAGCAAAACCCTTCCTGAGACTGGAAAGCCCTTAAGTACTTACTTTGCCAGGGGAGTTCCGCTGACTCCAATTCCATCTGCAGATGGAAAAGCGATCCTAATAAATGCCCAATTAGATTTTGCAGTTGCTGATGCCAATGTTGACGGAGAACCGATCTTTCCAAAGATTATTGAATTCATCAGGGAGGATATGGAGAAGGAGTTTACTTCTGCAGGAATTACCACCCATGTAACTGGCCCTGCAGGACTCTTTGCAGATCTTTTCGAGGCATTTGGTTCAATCGATACCAGGCTATTGCAGACAACTCTGACGGTAGTAGCAATCATTCTTATTGTGGTTTATCGCTCTCCAGTGCTCTGGATACTTCCGCTCTTTACAGCGGCAAGCGCGCTTGGAATTGCCACCATGATTGTCTATTACCTAGCTAGAGAAGACATCATTGATCTAAATGGTCAGACCCAAGGAATTCTCGATGTTTTAGTTCTGGGAGCAGCAACAGATTATGCATTGCTATTAATCGCTCGTTACCGAGAAGAGTTACATCATCATCAATCTAGATTTGATGCGATGAGAATTGCGCTCCGCGGAGTAGTAGAGCCAATCATCGCCTCTGGTTCAACTGTTATTGCAGGACTAATGGTTCTGCTGCTTAGCGATCTTTCAAGTAATCGCGGCCTTGGCCCTGTTGGTTCTATTGGTATTGCATCTTCAATGCTTGCAGTTTTAACTCTTCTTCCAGCGCTTCTAATTGTTTTTGGCCGTTGGATTTTCTGGCCAAAGATTCCGCGCGTTGATGATATTGATGAGAAGCTCTCAGGGCTCTGGGCAAGAGTTGGTAGTTTGGTTGATCGTCGCCCCAGGACTGTTTGGATAAGCACAGCGCTTGCGCTGCTTATCTTTGCAGGGTTTTCTACGACTTTGAAATCTGATGGACTCTCACAGAGTGAGGCTTTTACTACGAGAACTGATTCAGTAATCGGGCTTGAAAGGCTAGGGGAGCACTTCCCAAGTGGTGAGGGAACTCCAGTTGAAATAGTGGTTGATCAAGCAGATATTTCCTCAGCCGCCGCTGCAATTGGCCGAATCTCAACTGTGGCATCTGTTGTGCCACTTACAAATGTTGATCCGCTTACTAAAAGACCAACTTCTGAACTTAAAGTAGTCGATGGGAAAGTAGTTCTCTATGCCACATTAAAAGTTGCTCCAGATTCTGCTGAGGGTAAAGAGAGCATTCCTTTAATACGCCAAGCTGCAAAGGCAGTTAATCCCAATATCTTGGTCGGTGGGCAGAGCGCAATTGGCTATGACGTTGATCAATCATCGCGTAGAGATAATCGAGTCATCATCCCTATCGTGCTTCTCTTAATAGCTGTGATTCTTGGCTTCTTGCTTAGAAGTATTTTTGCAGCTGCGCTCTTACTGGGAACAGTGGTCCTCTCATTTGCTGCCACCCTTGGTGTCTGCGCACTGGTCTTTGATAATGTCTTTGGATTTGCTGGAACTGATGCGGCATTTCCGCTATTTGCCTTCATATTCTTAGTAGCACTTGGAATTGATTACAACATCTTTTTGATGACTCGAGTTCGAGAAGAATCGTTAAAGATCGGAACTAGGGCTGGAATCATCAAAGGCTTAACTGTTACTGGCGGGGTTATTACCTCAGCAGGAATCGTTCTTGCCGCCACCTTTGGAGTTCTTGGAATCTTGCCGCTGGTCTTCTTAGCAGAGCTTGGATTTGCTGTCGCCTTTGGCGTCCTTCTAGACACCATCATTGTTCGCTCACTTCTAGTTCCAGCATTAGTAAGAGAAATTGGACCAAAGATTTGGTGGCCATCAAAGCTTCAGCATCAAGAGAACTAGACTCTCTCTAAATGAGAGCAGGAATAATTGGTTATGGATTAGCTGGTCGTTATTTCCACGGTCCAACACTTCTTGCCGCTGGATTTCATGTAACAGCAATCTGCGCTAGATCACTTGAGAAGAAGGCTGCTGCTCATCAAGATTTTCCAAACGCGGTAATAGTAAATTCAATAGATGAGCTAATTGCAGAGGATCTTGATCTAATCGTTGTAGCAACACCTAACGAGTTTCATAGTGAACATGCTCTAGCTTCAATAAGGGCTGGAATCAATACAGTTGTTGATAAGCCTATGGGACGTGATTATTACGAAGCTGCAGGTCTTTACGATGCAGCTGAGCAAAACGGGGTGCTCCTAACGGTATTTTTCAATCGACTCTGGGACTCTGATTCCTTAACGATAAAGAAGGTAATTGAGCAGGGAGATATTGGAAACATCTTTCGTCTAGAGTCAAGATTTGAAAGATTTAGACCAGAGATAAATCCTCTAGCTTGGCGCGAGAGCGTCTCCGTTGAGGCAGGTGGGGGGCTACTTCTTGATCTTCAGAGCCATTTAATCTCAACTGCACTAAATTGGTTTGGCCCAGCAGAGTTGGCGTTTTCGAGTGTGAGAAGTGTGCGCGGTTCAAGTGATGATGATGTGCTTCTAGTTTTGAAACACGATAATGGTGTTGATTCTTATCTCTCGGCCAGCGCCATTAGCGGAAAGCCTGGTCCAAAGATTCGCTTAAATGGCGATAAGGCCAGCTTGGTAATTACTGACCTTGATAAACAGGAGGAGAATTTAAGAAAGGGATTTAGGGCGCCAGCTGGTCAGTGGATAGATAGTGATGAGATTACAAGCAGCGCGAAGATTTATAAGGGTAGCGATTCATACTCTTATCAAGGAGAGCCTGGTTTCTATCCAGCTTTCTACAACGAGGTAAGGCTTGCTATTGAATATGGCGGCGAGCTAACGGTAAATCGCGAACTATCACTTAACGTTGCCAGAATTATAGATCAGGCCCGCCAGATAAGTATTAGGTAACTTCTACTCTGCAAGTAAGGCGCTTAGCGCTGGAGCTAAGTGAGGATAATCAAAGTTAAATCCAGCATCTAATAGCGCAGTTGGCATAACCTTTTTTGATCCTAGAACTTCACTTGAGAATCCACCGAGAGCAATTTTAAGCGCAAAGCCTGGCACTGGAATTAGCGCCGGGCGCTTTAGCGCTCTAGCTAGCGCTGAAGTAAATTCTTGGTTAGTGGCTGGATTTGGAGCAGTGAGATTTACTGCCC
>AACY020556944.1_pt1 | contig 10668 bp, 9 predicted proteins | sample 267378 | NCBI WGS metagenome assembly AACY02 (sample SAMN02954345, study PRJNA13694) | marine metagenome | biome: aquatic; feature: ocean; material: water; isolation source: isolated as part of a large dataset composed predominantly from surface... | reverse complement strand
CACTAACCAAAAGTTCCATAGTATTTTTAGGAGATACCGATCTTGAAACAGATACTGATGGTTGGTGACAACCAAAATTAAAATTTATTCCTCCCAAAGCAAATCTTGCAGTCTTGGAAGCAAAAACGCAGTCCATTATGCTCACTAATCCAAGTCCACCAGCTGTTGCAATACCTCTGACTTTTGCAACAAATATTTTAGGACTGTTTCTAATTTTCATGAGCATTTTTGAACACTCTGCAAATAGAAGTTCTTGTGACTTTTGATCTTCGTTGGATATCATCTCATTTACTTCTTTAAAACTATGTCCACTGCAAAAAATTTTATCATTTGAACTTTCAAGAACCACCATTTTATGTTCCTGGGATTCGCTGACACGATCAATTTCGAGTTGTATAGCTGACATCATCTCCATTGTGAGGCAATTAGCTGGAGCATCATTAAGAGTTAATGTAACAATCTGTCCGTCATCTTTACTAATTAAAATATCAGTCATTTTTAAATCTTATATTAACTCTTCGATTCCTCTTACCCTTATTTTCAATCTTTCCAATTTCAACTGAACCTAGTTCTTTTGTGGATAAGCAATGTGTACCTCCACAACATTGTAAGTCAATAATATTATCAGAAGTTCCAATTTGAACTGTTCTTACCTTGTTATTAATTACTGGAGGAGAAAGAACTGCAGATTTTACCAATTGAGGATTATTCTTAAATTCATCACCACTAATCTCATTTAAAAAAATTTGATGATCATCTTTTATTATTGTTTCAATTTTTTGATTCAGCTCCTCTTTATTCAGTAGATTTGGATCAACATCAAAATCAATTCTAGACTTTTGAAAACCTACAGACGCCCCAGTAATTTCAGCCTCTATTATTCCACAAAGTATATGACAGCCTGTGTGCATTTTCATAAGTTCATATCGCTTTTCCCAATCTATGATTAATTCAGCATCCTTACCAACCAAACCACGATCAAATTCACCGTCAACAATATGTAAAACTTCATTAGGCGTGTTTCCTTTTTTAGTATCAATAATTTTTAAAGTCTGATCATGTAGTCTAATTTCACCAGAGTCTCCTGGTTGACCTCCAGACTCAGCATAAAAAATTGTGCGATTTGTTATTATTGCGTTGCCCTCTATCTTTGTGATTTTAGCATCGATAGTTTTTAAGTAACTATCCTCTGAAAAAACAAGCTCAGTCATATTTATAAATAGAAATCGTATTCTTCTACTGGAATAAAACTCGATGACATATGTTCTATTTCACCTTTTTTTGTAGAGATATAAAGTTCCATATACTCTTTTCCAAGGTACTTTTTCATTATTTTGGACTTTTCAAATCGATTTAAAGCGTCGTCCATATTTCTTGGCATTTCAGGGTCTGCGTGTTTATCTGCACCTTCAGTATTGTCAAAATCTATTTTATTGGTTGGTTTCAATTTATTAGTTAAACCATTATGAATTCCAATTAGTACACAAGACAAGACTAAATAAGGATTTGCGTCAGCTGATGCTGCCCTGTGCTCTACTCTTTTAGCATTCTTAGAACCCGCAGGTATTCTAAGGGATGCATCCCTTCTATTCCATGACCAACTTGTGTTTACCGGTACGAAATTTCTAGTTTGTATTCTTCGATATCCGTTTTGGTTTGGTATAAATATCGGAAAGCTGTCATAAAAATTTGATTGTAATCCCGCTATAGCATTCTTCAGTTTACTATTTCCATATCTATTAGGTGAGGCAAATATATTTTTTCCTTTTTGATCATAAACAGAAACATGAAGGTGCATGCCACTTCCTGTTTCATCCAAAAATGGTTTTGCCATAAATGTAGCTTCATAACCGTGTTTTGCACTCGTTTCTTTTATAATCCTTCTAAGTAAAGCAGCGTCATCTGCTGCCTTTAATAAGTTTTCAGTATGTTTTAAATTTATTTCGTATTGTCCAGCTGCAAATTCACTTGATGCGGTCGTAGCTGGTATACCTTGTTTTTTACAATTTTCATTAATTTCATCAAAAAGCCTGCCAAATATATCAAGGTCAGGTATTCCATATACATTTGTTTTACTGACACCTTTAGCAGGGACAGGTTTGCCTTCTTTGTTTCTTTTTTTATCGAGTAAGTAAAATTCGAGCTCAATAGCTACGACAGGCTTTAATCCAGTACCATCAAATTTTTTTATTATTTTTTTTAAAATATTTCTTGGATCAACTTCAGCTGGTTTTTTAATAACCCCCCACTTTTCTTGGTAGCTTCTCATGGAAATGAGAACTTGAAGAACTTTTTTATCCCATGGTACTATTTTCAAAGTGTCATTTATTGGAACAAGTACACCATCAGGGTCACCATCTGTAAATCCAAGATTTAGAGTATTTGTTACACCTCCTAAAACATCTAAATAAAATGCTGAGAAAGGTAATAATACTCCATCAGTGAAAATTTTATCAGCCTCATTAACTGGAAACCTTTTTCCCCTAATATACCCACAAAGATCTGTAAAAATGGCGTCTACATATTTTATGTTTTTATACTTACGTAAAGCTTGATCTAGTTCACTGATTTTTGCTGTATCCATTGGTGAAAAAATGTTTTAAGCCCGGCTTCTTATGTGATCTTGTAAATGGTCCAAATAAAATTTTTGGTACAGTATTAAAGATTTTTCAAGACTTCCATATACACCTTCTGAATATGCGATACTTTCAATTCCTTTTTGATTCATCTCACATAATTGAGAATCTTCCAAGGTTGTCCTGTCCCAAAGAAATATCATTTTATCGATATCACATTCAGCTTCAACATCTGTTACCCACATTTGCGTAACGATTGTTTTATTTTTGGATATTGGTGAAAATACAAACAAAATAGAGAACTCATTATTCGCCACAAAACTATTAAATGGCGAAAACCCAACAGCAGTATAGCCCCCGTCAGCTCCGAACTTTTTGAAATCTCCCATCAGAGACGTGCAACTATATGATCCGTCCCTTGTTTCAGAAAGTATTCCTTCTTTTAGTGGTGTTCTTTCAGCAACACGAAAAAACTTTGGATCATTCTCAGAAAATTCATCAACAAACAAACCTTTATTTCTTGTATCCTGTGTCCACTTTTCTAATCGTTCATTAAATTCTTCAGACTCAATACCGGATCCAACACCAGCCCCGTAAGAATTACAATAAGTTGATCCATGAACATCTAAATAATCTTTATGAGAAAATTCTCCTCCCCAACAATGATTACATTCTTTGAAATTCTGGATTGTGGCAAGATGAGATGCATTGAATACGTAGTCTTTTTGAAAGGCAATTTTGCCTTTTTTTAAACCGTGCATTTTTATATATGGCTCTAGAGGCTTAATAAACTCTTCAAAATCATACGGGTTTTCTGATAAGTTTATAAAAACTAAATGTTCAAAAATTTTAGTGTGACAAGTTGTTGTATTATTTGAATGAGATGCTTCTAACTTATCACCAATTTTTTTTACAATAACATAACCATCAGTTAAATTATAAATGAATTCATCATTGTCATAAAAATGAGAATAATGAGTAATAAATACCCATTGTTTCTTAAAAATAGCTTCAAAACTTAATTTAAATAGATTTTCATCAGTAAAAAATAACTGATGGAAACCTTCATCGACTTTCTGTGAAGTTATAATATTTTTTAATTGACTATTAATATTCATAAACTGTGATTTTAATATATTTAATTAATTGATAAATTAAAATAAAATAATTAAGTGAAAACATATGAATACTGCAGACTTAGAGATTTGTTACCTTTCAGCTAATGAGGCAATAAAAAAGTTCAAGAATAAATCAATCTCCCCCGTTGAATTATTACAAGAAATAATAAAAAGAATTGAAAGCATCAATCCCGAGATTAATGCATTCAATCAATTATATTTTGAAAAAGCATTAAAAGAAGCAAAAAAGTCTGAAGATAAATATTTTAGTGATGCATTAACGTTACCTCTTGATGGTTTGCCGACAGCAATTAAAGACGAAGTTTCGATAGATGGACAGATAAACACAATGGGATCACAGATGTTTAAAAATAATTTATCAAGACATACCGATATTGATGTTGAAAGAATAGTTAACTCTGGCGCTATTATTCATGCAAGATCTACATGTCCTGAATTTTCCCTAACGTCATTTACTCATTCAATATTAAACGGTGTTAGCAAGAATCCATGGAATTTAAATTTTTCACCGGGAGGATCTTCTGGTGGCAGTGGAGCATCTTTAGCAGCTGGAATGACTACAATTGCAACTGGAAGTGATATCGGTGGATCAATAAGAATACCTGCATCTGCATGTGGTATTGTTGGCTACAAACCACCATATGGGAGGAATCCAATTGCTCATCCATTTAATCTTGATCATTACTGCGTAGTTGGACCAATGGCTAGAACTGTGTCTGACTGTGCGCTAATGCAGAATGTAATGTGTGGACCACACCCAAATGATATAACAACAATAAGTCCAAAAAAAACACTTTCCCTTGATTATGAAAATATAAAGGGTTGGAAAATAGCATACTCACTTGATTTGGGTTTTTTCGAAGTTGATGAAACAGTTGAGAAAAATACACTTGAAGCAGTCGAAAAATTTAAAACTTTGGGAGCTAGTGTTAATGAAATAAAACTCAATTGGAAAAAAGAGGAGGTTGACTCTACTTGTTACAGTCATTATGCCGGCGGAGCATTTTTTAGAACTCTCGCTGAAGTACCAGAAGATGAAAGACAAGAAATGACTGAATATGCACAAATGTATGCAAAATTATCAGATTTACATTTTAAGGCGATTGCTGAAGATAAAAAAATCTACTCTGACGAACTGGGTGCCTACTTGGGGTATACATCGCGTGACTGTGCGAATGTTGCAGGTGAAATGTATCTGGAGATTTCGCCGATTCTTGAGGAATATGATATATTAGTTTGTCCTACGAATTGTTTACCGTCTGTAAAAGCAGATATGGATCTAAAAAAAGATAAAGTAATTATTAATAATAAGGTACAGGAGGGACCGGATGTATCTTGGTGTATGAGCTATCCCTTCAACATTCTAGGCAGACTTCCAGTTTTAGCTGTACCTTCTGGCTTTTCAAACTTAGGTGTTCCAACGGGAATTCAATTAGTTTCCAAAGCTTTTTGTGACGAAAAAGTCTTTCAAGGTGGTTATAATTTTGAAAAACTCGATCCATGGTTAAATAGTAAGGAAAAATGGCCTTTAATTGGCTGATAATATATTGACCAAGTCCCACATAGGTGTACAATTTTTTATAGTTAATTAATAAATATGAAGGGGAGTTAGTCATTATGTCTAAACCAAAAAGCAATATAGCTAAACAAATTATGGGCAGGAAGCTTAATAGACGTCAGCTTATGAAGGCGATGGGAGCTGCAGGTCTAGTAGCAACTACTCAATTCGGCGCAAACAGTGCTTTTGCTGCAGATAACGCAAGAGTATTAACTTGGTCAGGATACGATATACTGACATGTATCCAGGAATGGATCTGATAGATTAGAGTTTACTGTAGCTGATGATTCAGAGTCAATGCTTCAAAAAATAAGGGCTGGATTCCAGTGTGATACTGCACACCCATGTAATGCAGATCCATTTAGATGGCATAGAGCTGATATTATACAGCCAATTGATACATCAAGATGTGTTCACTGGAATAATTTATTCGAAGACTCTAAGAAAATGCCGACAACATACTTCAAAGACCAACACTGGTTTGCACCATGTGAATTTGGAGATACTTCAATAATAGTAAACAAAGATGCACAACCATGGATAAATACTGATCCAGGTAAAGAAACAATCATGATGTTGTTTGATAAAAGACTAGAGGGTAAAGTTGCAATGCTTGATAGTGCTGCAGACTCTTTATATTTGATCATGATTGGAATGGGGATCGATGTAACAAAAATGGAAGATTTAACCATTGAGGACGTTGATCGTTTATTTGATGGTCCTATGGAAAAATTAAGACCAAACATAAGACTTCTTAGTCCAGACCCAACTTCTCTTGAAGAAGCAATGATGTCTGAAGAAGTTCATGCTGCAGTCGTATGGAATGAAAGTTCATGGAACACTGGTTTCCCGATGATCTCTCCAAAAGAAGGTAGCTTAACTTGGATGTGTGGTTTCTGTATTCCTAAAGGAGCAAATTTAGATGTTGCATACGAAGTAATTAATGCTGCGCAATCTCCAGAATGTTCTGCATTTATGCTTTTAGAATATGGATACGGCCATGTAAATAAAGTTGGATACGAAGCAATTTCAGAAGCGGATAAGATTGAACGTGGACTTGCATTAGATCCAATGACTCACTTACAGAATGGTAACTTCAGTAATGAAGCAAAACCTGAAGTAACAGACTATATTGAAGCTCGATGGGCTGAATGGTCTGCAGGAGTTGTTTAAAAAAAATTAATTAACTTTTTTGAGTAGCCTGTCATTTATTGGCAGGCTATTCTTTTTTTAGCAGGTGTATATCCTCAAAATTAATAGATAAGTAACACTTGTTTCCTTCAAATGAATTATTATCAAACCGTTGTGAGGACGCGATAAGTGGATTTTCAGCACCCTGAACTCTTACGTAAAAACTTGTTAATTCTCCATAATAAGAGGAGTTTTCAATTGTTCCCTCCATTACAATATCTCCTTTGTCAATCGGAGATGGAGATAAGACAATAGCTTCAGGTCTTATAGAAACTACTGTTTCGCTATCATTTTCAGGTATATTCAGTTTATTCTTGATACTAAATTCGCCAATTTGATCAATTTTAACCATAATATTTTCTCCATTACTGCTTCCTGTAGATGAAGATAAAAAATTAGTTGTTCCTATGAAATCACTTACAAATATATTTTGTGGATTATAATATAGATCATGTGGATCTGATATTTGTTGAATTTGACCTTCATTCATAACTGCAACTCTATCTGACATACTGATTGACTCACTTTGATCGTGTGTAACGAAAACAAATGTAATACCTACGGCTTTTTGAAGATTTCTTAATTCAATCTGCATTTCATCTCTTAATTTTTTATCGAGTGCGCCCAAAGGTTCATCTAGTAGTAAAACTTTTGGTCTTTTAATAAGCGCTCTTGCTAATGCAATTCTTTGTCTTTGACCTCCAGAAAGCTGATTAGAAAATCTTTCTTCGTAACCTTCTAGTTTAACCAACGATAAAACCTCTTGAACTCTATTTTCAAGTTCTTGCTTTGAGAGTTTTTCCTTTCTCATTCCAAATTCGATGTTCTTTTTTACATTTATATGTGGAAAAATTGCATAATTTTGAAAAACCATATTTGTTGGTCTCAAGTTTGGAGGCATTGTGGTAACGTCAACACCATCAATAAAAATTTCACCTTGATTTGCAGATTCAAATCCTGCTAGTAAACGGAGCAATGTCGTTTTACCGCATCCACTCGGTCCCAAAAGACTAAAAAACTCACCCTGTTTAATAGAAAAGGAAACATCATCAACAGCTTTAACTGTTCCAAAATGTCTAGAAATATTTTTGATATCTATAAAATTTTCGCTCATTATATTTTAAATGTTAAATCTTGCTTCTCCTGAGGTTGTCCCACGTTCCTGAGCCAATAAGCTAACATTACAACAAGGCTAGTGGCAACTATAATTACTGCACCAAGCGCCAATACATGTGGCAACCTTCTAGCAAATCTCAATTGTCCCCACATGTATATAGGCAATGTTTGGTCTGAGCCCTGAAGGAACATTGCTAATAAAAATTCGTCGAATGAAATTATAAAGCCAAGAAGAAAAGCAGCAATTAAACCTGGAAGTAAAATTGGGAATGAAACCCTCCAAAACGTCATGAATACTCCTTCTCCCAGATCTCTCGATGCTTCCTCAAGATTATTATCAAACCCCTCCATTCTTGCGATAAGTATAATCATGCAAAAAGGAGTACAAAAAAGAACATGACCAATAATTATGGGTGTAAGTCCTAGAGGTAGTCCAACAGATACCCATATAACCAATAGAGCAATTGCAAGAATAATTTCAGGAATTAAGAAGGGCGTAAGAATAGCACCATATGACAAAGCTTGGCCGCGAAACTTATACTTTGTAAACGCTTTTGCTGCAAAAAAAGCGAGCATTGTTGCCATTAAACTTGAGACAACTCCTACATAAATACTATTCCATAATGCATCAAATAATTTCGGTGAATTCCACATATCCTCGTAATGCTCAGTTGAAAATCCCTGCAAAGGAAATGCCATATGAATTCCTTGATTGAAAGAAAATATAGGAAGGAACATTACTGGTATATAAAGAAAACCAAAATAAATAAGAACGTAAATATATAATGTTCTATTTTCGTTAAGTTTCATTTTCTATAACCTCTGCGTTAGTCTTTTTGTTACTACATTTACAGCAATTGTAACCAATGCAACACTAATCAACATAATTACAGCTGAAGCCGCACCTAATGGAAAATTATTAGCCCGACCAAAGTAAGTTTGTATCATATTAGATAACATCCTACCTTCAGTACCTCCAACTAAAGCTGGCGTAACATAATCACCAACAGTAGGAATAAAAATAATCAGTACAGCTCCTATTACACCCGGTAAACTTAATGGCCACACAACTCTCCAGAATGTTTCAAATTTTGTACATCCAAGATCGTGCGATGCTTCAATGAGAGAATAATCAATTTTTTCTAAACTTACATAGAGAGGTAACAATGCAAAAGCTGCCCAGGCATGCGCAAGAGTAATGACAACTGCTGTTTGACTGTACATAAGAAATCCAAGAGGCTCATCAATGAACCCTACAGTCATTAAGCTTGCATTTATGACTCCTTTGTGACCTAAAATTAGTTTCCATGCAAACACTCTGAGTAAATATGAAGTCCAGAAAGGCAAAGTCATTAATACTAACCACAGCATTTTGTTCTTCTTTACGTAAAATGCAACATAGTATGCAACAGGGTAGGTTGTGATAAGTGTAAAAAAGGCAACTAAAAAGGAAATAGATATAGAGCGACCTAACAAAGTTGTTAATACGTTTCCTGTTCTAGAACTCGTATCCATGAACTCAATATAGCGATCAAAAGTTGGGGTATAGTCAATCTCAAATGATGCTTGAGTAGTAAAGCTTACAGAAAATACCGCCAACAATGGGACGGCCATACCAAGTATTACAAGAATTAGAGCAGGGGATAATAATACGTAAGCTTTTGCATTATCACTTCTTGAATAAAGACTATTCCACCAATTAATCATCCAAAAAATAGTATGTTATCTAACTATGGGTTGCAAATTATAATTCTTTTTTATTTTTATCCCGAAGTTTTGAATACCAAAGGTACAACCTCAGGTACCAAAGTCTGAGAAATGGAAAAGGTATTTTAGGTGATAAACCTCTATATATCTCTGATATATTTGTTGAACCACTGTTTGACTCACAAATCATTTCAGCAAGCTTTTTACCACAATAAATTGTTGTATTGTTTCCATTTGCTGAATAGCCATATGAAAAGTGGACGGTTTGATCGTCATCTAAACTTCCAAATGCTGGAGTTAGATCTCTATTCATGACAACCGTACCGCGCCAATAATGTGAAATTTCAACATCGTCCCAAGAAGGAAATACACCTCTAAATTTCTGAGTCATATAATCCTTCATTTTATTTGCACTTTGATCATCACCGTAAGTATCTCCTCTAGTTCCAAAGAGCATTCTATTTGATGGCATTCTTCTATAGTAATAGAGTATTTCCCTACTATTACAAATAGGGTTTAAAGTTTTATAATTTTGAAGATTAAATTCATCTTCACTCATCTCCCTTGTAACAATTATGTTTGATAAAACAGGCACCATTCGGTTAGCAAAACTCTGATGTAGCGACTCATCAGTGTAACCATTTGTTGCAACCACAACTTGGTTTGCTGTCAATGAACCTTCGTCAGTTATTAATCTATGTTTGCCATTTCTTTCCCATTTTTTAACCCTTGAATGTCCATGTAATACCGCTCCTGCCTCTACAGTTGCCTTCGCAAATCCTCCAAGAAATGCAAGAGGGTTCATAGCAAAACCTGACTCCATAAAAACGGCTCCAAATTGTTCTGTAGATTGATGACCTGACTCATCAAACTCTTCTTTTGGAATCCAACGAGTATTAATGCCAAAATATTTTTTTAAATCGTCTCCCCATTCTTTCAAGCCATCACAACTATGGGGACTATGAGCAACATCTAAATTCCCATCTCCAATTTGCTCACATTCAATGCTATGATCTTTAATGATTGAATCTAATATATCCATGCCTTCAACTTGTGATGCAAAGAACTTTTTAGTTTCATCAATTCCATATCTTTTAAATAGAGTTTGAATTGAAAGCTTTGTTGCGGGTAAACAAACAAACCCTGCATTACGACCTGAGGAAGCCCAACCAACATGACCGGCTTCTAGTAATCTTACATCTCTTTGGTAGAGTTTTGCTAAATGATATGCAGTCGATAAGCCAGTGAAACCACCACCTATGACAGCAATATCACATTGTTGATCTCCTTTTAATTTTGGATATGAGTTTTGATCTGGATGACTTATTTCTTCCCAATAGCTTGATACAGGATTGTCAAAATCATAGATAGCTTTATCGTA
>AACY020306757.1_pt1 | contig 10674 bp, 12 predicted proteins | sample 267378 | NCBI WGS metagenome assembly AACY02 (sample SAMN02954345, study PRJNA13694) | marine metagenome | biome: aquatic; feature: ocean; material: water; isolation source: isolated as part of a large dataset composed predominantly from surface... | reverse complement strand
TCCCGGTATTGGGCCTGATCCAGTTTCAGGGTTCCGGAAACTTTCTTCATCGACTTGATCTGAGCGCTACCGCCTACCCGGGATACAGAAATACCCACGTTAATGGCCGGACGCACGCCCGAGTTGAAGAGGTCTGATTCCAGGAAGATCTGACCGTCGGTAATGGAAATTACGTTGGTCGGAATGTAAGCCGAAACGTCTCCCGCCTGGGTTTCGATAATCGGCAGTGCTGTTAGGGAGCCTCCACCCTTAACCTTGTCTTTAAGGGCCGCGGGTAAATCGTTCATCTGACGGGCCACTTCGTCGTCGGCAATAATCTTAGCCGCACGCTCCAAAAGACGGGAGTGGAGGTAAAAAACGTCGCCCGGGTAAGCCTCCCGACCGGGAGGACGCCGCAAGAGCAAGGAAACCTCACGGTAAGCCACCGCCTGCTTGGAGAGGTCGTCGTATACGATCAAGGCTGGCCGGCCTGTATCCCGGAAATACTCCCCGATGGCCGCTCCCGCAAAGGGGGCAAAAAACTGCATCGGCGCGGGGTCAGAGGCATTGGCCGCCACAATAGTGGTGTAGTCCATGGCCCCTTTTTCTTCCAGGGTTTTGGCAATGTTGGCCACGGTAGAGCCCTTTTGGCCAATCGCCACATAGATGCAGTATACCGGCTCACCTGCATCGTAAAATTCTCTTTGATTGATAATGGTGTCAATAGCTACGGTTGACTTCCCGGTTTGGCGGTCGCCAATAATCAGCTCCCTTTGTCCCCGGCCGATGGGAATCATGGAATCAATAGCCTTAATTCCGGTTTGCAAAGGCTCGTTTACCGGCTGCCGGTAAATAACCCCGGGGGCCTTCCGTTCCAGAGGCATTTCAAATGTTTCTCCTTCCAAGGGGCCCTTTCCGTCGATGGGCTTGCCCAAGGTGTCAACCACCCGGCCTACCATGCCCTCACCTACCTTGAGGGAGGCGATAAGCCCGGTGCGCTTAACGGTTGAGCCCTCACGGATGTTGTCGTCGGCGCCGAGGAGCACTATGCCCACATTGTCTTCTTCAAGGTTGAGTACAATGCCCCGCAAGCCCGATTCAAACTCCACCAGTTCCCCGGCCTGGGCATTGCCCAATCCGTAGGCGCGGGCGATACCGTCACCTACTTGCAAGATGGTGCCTACTTCTTCCATTTCGGCTTCGCTTTTGAAGCCGGCGAGTTGTTTGCGGAGGATTGCTGATACTTCAGCGGGATTTACTTCAGCCATAACTGCTTAATTGATGCGATCGTATTGTTTTTTTAAAAATCTGCCACGTATTGGTTTTGCGCGAATTCCCGGCGCAGGCGCTTGATTTCAGCCGCCAAACTACCGTTGTACCTTTGGTCTCCCATCCGCAGGATCATGCCGCCAATAATAGAGGGGTCAACCTTATTCTCCAATTCTACCGTTTGTTGGCTTTGTCCGGCTACGCTTGCGCGGATGCTCTCCATTTGTGCCTCATCCAGGGGAATGGCCGTAGTAACGATGGCCCGGCTTATGCCTTTATGCTTGCGGTAAAGCGCCAGATAGGCCTCAGCGGCCTGATTGAGTAAGGACTCCCGGCGGTGGCGCACCATAAGTGCCACGTAATGCCTGCTCAACTCCTGGCACTCGGTCAGAAGTGCATCGAGCACCTTTTGTTTTTGGTGGCTCTTGGCCACCGGACTGCGCATGAGGCTCTCGAAAGGGCGGGAGGCATTCCACAGGGCCTGTAGATACTCCATATCACCCTTTATGGCCTCTTCCTTTCCCTGTTCCAGGGCCAGGTCCATCAAAGCCTTTGCGTAAACCCGGGCGGCCTTGGTTACCAACATCCCTAGTTGAGTTTAAAGTTCTTCAGGTGTTCTTCCACCAACTCGTTCTGTTTGGCTTCCTCACTTAGCTCGCGGCGAATCAGCTTTTCCGCAATTTCGATGCTCATTTCCGCCACTTTGTTCTTCAGGTCGGTGATAGCCGCCATCTTCTCGTTCTGAATTTGCTGCTTGGCCGAGGCAATCAACTTTTCCGCTTGCTGCGTGGCATCGCTTTTGGCTTCGCCTATCAATTTTTCTCTCAGCTCGCGGGCCTCTTTGAGTATTTCGTCACGTTCCTGACGGGCCTGAGCAAGGATTTTTTCGTTGTCCGCCTTTACGCGCTCCATCTCGTGACGGGCCCTATCGGCGGAAGCCAAAGACTCTTCAATGTTCTTTTCCCGCTCCTTAACGGCGGATAAAACCGGCTTCCAGGCGAAACGACGCAAAAGAAGAAGCAAAATAAGGAAGGTTAAAACCGTCCAAAAAATTAAGCCTACATCGGGGCGAACCAGCGGATTGATTTCCAGTAAAAACATGCTTAGCAATAATTAGGATTCCTGAATGCAAATAAAGCCGACGCGCCAGGCAACCCCTGATTACGCGTCGGCTTCAAGCTTACTTGATCAAGGCTACTACCACACCAAAGAGGGCTACCCCCTCTACCAGGGCAGCAGCAATGATCATAGCGGTTTGGATCTTACCGCTGGCTTCGGGCTGACGGGCGATGCCTTCCATGGCACGTCCTCCAACCTGGCCGATGCCGATGCCGGCACCGATTACCGCCAAACCGGCTCCAATAGCTGCATAACTCATAGCAATTCAGGATTTATAATTAAACACATACAAACTCATCAGTGGTGCTCTTCCGCTACCGCCTGCCCGATAAAAAGGGCAGTCAACAAAGTGAAGATAAAGGCCTGCAAGGCCGCTACCAGTAATTCCAACACGGAAATAAATAGGGTGAAAGGCACCGATACCGCCGACATGGCCACGGAGCGAAAGATAAAGACTAGCGAAACCAAGCTGAGCACCACGATGTGTCCCGCGGTGATATTGGCGAAGAGACGGACCATCAAGGCAAAAAACTTGATTACCACATTGGACAAAAACTCGATAACAAATAAAATCGGCCACAGCCACCAGGGTTGGGGGGCGAAAATGTGTTTCCAATAGTACTTGTTGCCGCTGAAGTTTACCACCAGCAGGGCAATAACCGCAAGGCTGAGAGTGAAGGAAATATTGCCGGAGAGATTGGCGCTAAAGGGGAAAACCGGCACCAAACCAATCAGGTTAATGATCCAAATGAAGAAAAACAGGGTGAGCAAGTAAGGCATGTAGCGCTGGTACTTGGCCCGACCGATGTTAGGGATGGCAATTTCGTCGCGCACGAAGAGAATCAAGGGCTCCATCCAGGCACTCAATCCGCGGGGCACTTGTTCGCGGCGGTAATTTTTAGCAACCGCGCCAAAGATGAGCAACAACAAGAGGGCCGCGAAGAAAAGGGTGAATACGTTTTTGGTAATGGAAAAATCCAGCGGTAGGGTTGCGTTGACTAAGGTATGGTCCTCGCCAAAGGCCAAGGACTCTGCTCCTGCTTCCAATTGGTAGATTTCTTCGTGGTAGTTTACGAAGCGCATACCCTTGGCCTCTACCACGTGGTGACCGTGGGTGTCGTGGTGAAAGCGGCTGCTCATAAAGCTTACCAGGCCGTTTTGGGTGTAGAGGATAACCGGCAAAGGCACGGAAACGGCCTCTTCTCCCTCTCCCATGATGTGAAAGCTGTGCGCATCCTGAATGTGATGCATGATCATTTCGGTGGGATCAAAGGCTTCTTCCTCATTGGAATCGGACGCCTTTTCAGAAGCAAAAGCTGAAGGGAGTTGGGCGAGAAGGAAAAAAACGGCTAAAGCCTTGGTTTTGATTGGATTGACCATTTTACGCGCTGTGGTTTTGCCCGGGTAAAAATCGCTGCAAATGTAGAACTAATTCTAACTCAGGAAAGGGTAATGAACATTTTATTAACCAAGTGGGGGCTGCCGCTCTTTCTGCATCGCGCGCAAGCGAAAAAAGGACCACAACTCAAAGGCCAAATAGCTGAAGTAAGCAGGCATCAAATGCAGAACCAGCAAGCGACTTAGGTCGGTAACTGGGTTGAGCCAGGGCCAAAACAAGGCAACCACTACCGGTATTTTTATGAATGAGCCGCCTAAAAACACAAAACCCGACTTCGCCGGTATTTTGACTTGGCTCCAGAACAAAAGAAGAAGTACCGCGGCGTGCAGAATGGCCAGGCGCTGGTGCATGGCGACAAGCACCGGCGGCGTAAGCGCTTGATTTGATGCCAGGAGATCATTGATTAAAAGGTGACCAAAATACAAGCCCGCGGCCCAGAATGGGAAGACCCAAAGCACCGGAGTTGGTTTGCCGCCCATAATGCGCATTAAGAGGGAAGTTGTCGAAAGAAGCTGTACAGGGCAACGGCAATGCCCAAAAGGCTGAAAAGGATCGTAAACCAAGGGGTTTCCCATCCCTGCTTGCCATCGAGCCACTGTCCAAAAAGGGCGCCGCCTAAAACAGCGGCAATCATTTGGAAGCCCAGCGCCGAGTAGCGGGCGTATTGATTAAGAGACCCTTTCGGAGCGCTTTTCTTCTGTTTCTGCTTTGGTTCGGTCATCTTCCTGCATTCTGCGCACTACCGCACCCATACTGCAAGAGCCGGAAAACTCTGCCCCAAGAACAACCGCCAATTTGCCGGTAATTACTTCCCCGTTGAGCACCGCGCTGGCCTCCACATTGAGCAGCTCTCCTACTTGCAATTTGCCTTTAAACTGACCTGAAATGCTGGCTGAGCCACACTTCACTTCGCCTTCTACCGCTCCTTTCTCGCCAATAACCAATTTGCCGCCAATTTCCACGGTACCCTTAATTTTTCCGTCGATGCGAAAGTCTCCGTCGGACTTGATGTCGCCTTCAATATTGGAGCCCTGAAGGATGCGGTTGCTGGTTTGACCCGTTACGGTAGCTTCTTTTGCCTTTTTAATCATTTGTCCTGTCACTTGTAATGTTCCTCATAAAATTTTAAATATCCCGACAGATCTTGGGAGGTGTAGAAGGTGGAAAAATTTGCATTCGAAATTACAAATTGTTTATTATCAACGCCTACCAAATAACGATCTAATTTTTTTTCGTTGGCCAGGGTGCGCTGATATTGCTGGGCCCGCTGTTTATTGGGTAGGCCACTAACCATTATCACTTGCTGATCGCTGCCCATCATAATGGTTTTTGAACGCAAGGGGTCGTTGGGAAAATACTTGCGGTTAAAATCGCTCAGGGCGATGTTGATGTTGTTGGCGCTGGCCTTGCCGTTGGGTATAACCACCACAAATCGATGCATGGCACTAAAATCGGTGCGGTAAGTGGCGGCCTTTGCCGCTCCTTCCGGGTTTTCGCCCCCCCCGCCGGCCTCGCTCTGAATGCGATCCAGCATTTCCTGCGCCCGCTGGGCCTGCTCCGTTTTGGGATAACGGCTCACGGTGCTCTTCAGGCTTTGCCGGTACTCGGCCTCCTGCCCCAGATAGCCCTCGCAAAGGGCTTGCAACAACAAGAACATGGGCCCGTAGGAGGTGCCTTGGTAACTCTCGAAGCCGCGTTTGGCTTGATCCAGCGCCGACCGATAGTCGGCTTGGCTGAAGCGTGCGTAGGCCTGTGCGTAGGCTTGCTTTATTTCCGATTCGCTGGCTTGCTCCTTATCCTTGCCTTCGTTGCGAATCAAATAGGCGAACTCCGAATCGGGAAATTGCGCCAGAATGAGCTTCTTGTAGCGCTCCGCCTCTGCACTGTTTTCAGATATTACGTGTATCCGATACAAAATGTACCACACCCGGGCCTTATCCGCATAGTCGGGATAGCGTTTCAGTATTTCCTGTAAACTGCGCTCTGCTGCCAGCAGGTCTTTGATCTCTTCTTTGTAGATCATCCCATTGTCGAGGAGGGCGTCTTGTATTTTCTGATGCGCCGCCGCGAGAGCTTCCTCGCTTTCGGGAATGTTTTGCAGATAAGTTTCCGGATTAAAGCGGGGGTCTTCGCCTTGGGTATCACCTGAGCTTCCCGTGCTATCGCCAGCGCTGGCGGCAGCTTGATTGTCCCCCAGTTCTACCACTGCCCTTTGCTTGTTGCTCCTGCGCCAGTGGTCTTCCAGTTTTCGATTGCCCCAGCGCTGAGCAAAAGTGCTTGCCCCGGTACTGCGCAGGGTAGGGTTGTAAAAATAAAACTGCTTATTGGCTTTGCCACTGCCCGCAATTTCCGCCGGTCCGTTGCTGCCCCCCTGATTGTTAAAGGCCATTTGTTCCATTGCCGCCCGCCGCTCGGCGCGTTCTTTTTCCGCTTGCTTTTCTCTTTCGGACTCAATGATCTTTTCCACCACCGCCATGCGCTGCTTCTCGCTCATGCCACTTAAAGCCAGGAGGCTGTCTTGGGTGGCAATGGTGTTGAGGTTGGCCACCAATTTCCCCAGGCTTTCCTTCAACGCCTGCACCTCTTCGTAGCGGGGGTGGTCTTTGGGCAAACTCTGATAACAACTGTCGTAATAGGCTTGCGCGGCTTCGTAGTGCTTGTCTTCGAAGTTTATTTCCGCCAGCCATAGGTAGCTGAGGGCTTTTTGCTCTTGATTCTTGGTGCTAACGGCAATGGATTGGTTGAGGTAGTTGATTACCTGGGCCAGATCATCGAGGCGATTTGCCACCTCAGCCATCACGTAGTAAATCTTGTCGCGGTTGTCGTAGTTCTTCTCATCGGCCAACATTTTCTCCAGCTCATTGTAAACCTCGGCTGGGTCCTGTAAATCAACATCATAGGCCCGGGCGCGGCTCAACTGGGCATTGAAGAGCATCTCGTAGGGAGGACCTTTTTTGATTACTTTTTTAAAGAGTCGGCTGGCCTCGTAATAGCCCCCCAGTTGGGCCTGGAGTTGAGCGGCTATGTAAAGCCATCGAATCTCGTCGTCTTTGTTGCGCGACTTGTCTATGGCCTGTTTGAGCAGCTGGTAGGCGTTGTTTTTACTGCCGTGGTCTATTTCCAGCTGGGCATAAGCGGCATAAACCGGGGCCTTAAGGTCTTTGGGCAGCGCGTTGTCCCGGTAGATGCGCTCAAAGCGATCGCGGGCGTTGAGGTAGTTATCCAGCGCTGTTTCGGTGCGGGCGGCCCAATACTCGGCCCGCAAACGATCGGCGTCCCTTTTGGAAAACTCCTGGATTATGTAATTGAAGGTTTCCAGGGCCTTCAAATAGTCGCGGTCAAAATACCGGGCCTGGCCCATTAAGAGGTAAGCATCATCGATGACCTTGTTTTTTTGCTGATTCTGAATCATCATCGAATGCTGCTGAATCACCTTGGTGCTCTTTTCGATGGCTTTCTCCAAATCCGGCTTGACCGCACTGGCGGCTTGCTCATCGCCCACGATAAATACCGGCAACAGCTCGTCGTAGTCCTCTTCGTAACCGGTGCGAATACTCTCTTGCGCCCGCAACAAGGCTTGTTGCCCGTTGAATAGGGTGTTGTATTGGCTTACCATATTGTGGTAAGTGCGGGCGGTAATAATGTCCTGCTGCCGACCACAGCCGATAAGGCCTAAAAGGCCTAAAGAAGTAATAACAACGTGGCGAGCGGTCAATGAAACAATCTTGAGTCCTTGCTAACTATCTCCCGGCAAAATTATTATAATTCCCGTGGGCCACTTGGCTGCAATTGCCGCTTTCGCGGGATGAAATATTTCTGCGGGGTAATTTCAGATATTTGCAAAGTATGGCTCAGAAAGCGACCCAGAAGCGCAAGCTTGTAAAAAAGCTGCGCAATAAATACCGTTTGGTTATCCTCAACGACGATACCTTCGAAGAGAAGCTTTCTTTGAAACTAAGCCCCTTGAACCTCTTTCTGCTCACCGGTTTCTCCGCCATTGTTTTGATTACCGCTACCAGCCTACTCATCGCCTTTACGCCCCTGCGGGAGTACATCCCGGGCTATTCCAGCACTGCCTTGAAGCGCCGGGCCTATCAATTGAGCCTGATGAGCGACTCCCTGGAGCAAAAAATTGCCCACAACGACCGTTACCTCGCCAATATCAAACGCATCATCGACGGAAAGCCGCCTTTGGCCAATCCGGAAGAAATCAGCGGCGACAGCCTGGCCGAGGAGGCCGAATTGGAAAAGAAAATCAGCCGCGACGACTCTCTCTTGCGCCTTTTTGTGGAGGAAGAAGAACGCTACAACCTCCGCAACGCCCAGTCGGAATTGCAACGCAAGGACATTTCCTTTTTTACCCCCTTAAAGGGCTTGGTTACCAATGAATTCTCGGTACCTGAAGACCATCTGGGCATTGATGTGGTAGCGGAAGAAAGCGAAGTAATTAAAGCCGCCCAGGATGGAATGGTGGTATTTGCAGAGTGGACGGCCGAAACCGGCTACGTCATGCTCTTGCAGCACGCCGACAAGTTCATCAGTGTTTACAAACACAACTCGGCCTTGCTAAAGGCCCAGGGCGAAAGGGTCCAGGCCGGTGAACCCATCGCCATTGTGGGCAATACCGGCGAACTCAGTTCGGGCCCGCATTTGCATTTTGAGTTGTGGTTCGACGGTTACCCCGTTGATCCCCGCAATTACGTTTCTTTTTGATCCAAAGCTTCATAACCCCGATCGGGGGGCAGTGCGCTTTTCTTTCTGGCTTTAACCGCCAGCTGATCGCAGTACTCGTTTTGGGGGTGGTCGTTATGGCCCCTTATCCAGTGCAGCTTGGGCTGATGCTTTTGGTATAGCGGAATAAAACGCCGCCACAAATCGGCGTTTTTTCGATTGGCAAATCCTTTTTTCTGCCAGTTCCAAAGCCAGCCTTTAAGCACGGCATCCACCACGTACTTTGAGTCGGAATAGACGTGGATTTCGTGGCCCACCTGGCGCAACATTTCCAGAGCGCGAACGATGGCCAGCAATTCCATGCGGTTATTGGTGGTGCGCCGAAAACCCTCGGAAAACTCTTTGCGGTAGCTTCCGGCCTCCATCAGCAGGCCGTAGCCTCCCGGGCCCGGATTGCCGCTGGCCGCGCCATCGGTGTAGATGTCAATCCGCATCTACCTGGTTGATGATGTATTCTATCACCTCCGGGTAGTGCTTGTATTCGAGTTGCCGAACTTTATATTCCACGTCTTGCCAGGTATCGTCGGGATCCAGCTCCACCTCTTCCTGGAAGATGATTTCGCCTTCATCGTACTCCTCGGTAACGTAGTGGATGCTGATGCCGCTTACTTCATCCTCGTTCTCCACCACGGCGCGGTGTACGTGCTCTCCATACATTCCGGGCCCACCGTAATCGGGCAAAAGGGCCGGGTGGATGTTTACAATCCGACTGGGATAGGCGCTGATGAGTTCCGCCGGAATTTTTCTGAGAAATCCGGCCAGCACAATTAAATGGGGGTTGAGATTACTCAACTTACTGCCTACTGTACCACCGGAGAGTTCCTGAGCATTAAAAATAATCGCGGGTACATTGTAGGGGCGAATGCGTTCAATCACGCCTGCTTTGGGATTGTCGGTCAATACCGCGCGTACTCGGGCCACCTCGCTCTCCTGAAAAAATCGAATAATGTTCTCGGCGTTGGTTCCGGAACCGGAGGCAAATACCACAATGTTTTTCATGCCTTACAATCAACTGCTAGCGAAAATACAAACTGACCCTTAACAGGCTTGCCCTCGCCGGCTGGTTTTTTGATAAATTTACTTTCTTTGCAGCTTAATAATTTTAAAGGAACGACCATGTCAGACATCGCTTCTAAAGTTAAGGCTATCATCGTAGATAAGCTGGGTGTAGACGAAAACGAAGTAACCAACGAAGCCAGCTTCACCAACGATTTGGGTGCCGATTCCCTTGACACCGTGGAGCTGATTATGGAATTCGAAAAAGAATTTGACATTCAAATTCCCGACGACCAGGCAGAAAACATTGCTACCGTTGGGCAAGCCGTTGCCTATATAGAGGAAGCCAAAAAGTAAGCCCCACCATGGAGCTCAAGCGCGTTGTGGTAACAGGGCTTGGTGCCCTCACTCCAATCGGGGCTAACGCCCCCTCCTATTGGAAAAATTTGCTGGCCGGCACCAGTGGTGCTGCACCAATTACCCGTTTTGATGCCAGCAAATTCAAAACGCGCTTTGCTGCAGAGCTCAAGGACTTTGATGTTGCCAATTACATCGACCGCCGGGAGGCCCGGCGCTTGGATCGCTTCTCCCAGTATGCTTTGATTACCGCCGAAGAAGCGGTGGTAGACAGCGGCTTGTTGGACGCCGGCTATCCGGAAAGTCGGGTGGGGGTAATTTGGGGGTCCGGCATTGGCGGCATCGATACCTTTCTGGAAGAGTGTAAAAACTACTTGTCTGGAAACGGCACCCCACGCTTCAATCCCTTCTTTATTCCCAAAATGATCGCGGATTTGGCTCCGGGCCATATTTCCATAAAATACGGTTTTCGGGGGCCCAATTACGCTACCGTATCGGCCTGCGCCTCATCTACTAATGCGCTTATAGACGCCTACAACTACATCCGCTTGGGCAAAATCGATGCCTGTGTGGCGGGGGGCAGCGAAGCATCGGTTAACGAGGCCAGCATGGGCGGTTTCAACGCTATGCACGCCTTGAGCACCCGCAACGACTCCCCCGAAACGGCAAGCAGGCCCTTTGATAAGGATCGCGACGGCTTTGTGTTGGGTGAAGGTTCCGGTTGTTTGATTTTGGAGGAAAGAGAGGCCGCCCGGAAAAGAGGGGCAACCATTTATGCGGAACTGGTTGGAGGAGGAGTTACTTCCGACGCACACCACATCACC